>WNFN01182409.1_pt2 | contig 21573 bp, 20 predicted proteins | sample 5400161 | NCBI WGS metagenome assembly WNFN01 (sample SAMN13153353, study PRJNA577476) | soil metagenome | isolation source: 80 cm saprolite on Douglas fir-dominated hillslope | place: USA:California | collected 2013-09-17 | reverse complement strand
CTGGAGCGGCGCCTCCAGGGGAGAGCACCCTGGAGGCGCCGCTCCAGGGCTACATTCCGATGATTTCCCCCCGGGACCTCCCAGGCGAGGAGCACCAGGGGGTTTCCCAATCGTTTTCAAAAATGAGGGATGACTCATAACCAGAAAAGATGGAGATTGAGCGCATGTTTTTCTATCACCTGATTGACGGACTCTTCCTGGGCGGCCTGTACGCCAGCATTGCTCTGGGGCTGACGCTGGTTTTTGGCGTCATGAAGATGGTAAATCTCGCGCAAGGAGAATTTATTATTGGCTCGTCATACCTATCTTATACGATAGTAACCCGCCTGAGCCTCGACCCTTTAGTATCACTGCTGATTGTTGTGCCAATCGTCTTTGCCATCGGCTATATTGTGCAGCGTACTATTCTCAATCCTTTGATGAAAAAGGGGCAGGAGACGCTGCTGGTCGCGACTTTTGGCATCCTGATGATCGCTCAAACCGCCTTTGCGCTGTTCTTCGGCAATAATACGCTGGCGCTCAATGCTCCGTATACGCTGACAGGTATCACGGTTTTTGGCGACACCGTGCGCACGGTCTACGTGATTGCGCTGGGAGCAGCCGTGCTGATGGTTGTGGGCGTGTATCTTGGCTTGACGCGCCTGCGCTTTGGCAAGGCCGTGCGCGCGGCGGCGGAAGATCCGGCGGCAGCTGCTTCGGTGGGGATTGATGTGCCGCTGATCTATGGCCTGACCTTTGGCCTGGCAGCCGCGCTCTCGGCGGTAGGCGGAGTGATTATCGGGCTATCGTATGGCTTTGCGCCGACAAGCGGAGCGGAGTGGTTGCTGCGCTGTTTCACCGTCGTTGTGCTGGGTGGCATGGGCTCACTGTGGGGCGCGCTGCTGGGGGGTATCCTCGTGGGAGTCATTGAGGAGCTGGGTGCGAGCATCGTGGGGGCGCAGTTCCGCGATCTGATCGTCTTCGGGTTTCTGGTGCTGATCTTGATTATCCGCCCGCAGGGACTCTTTGGCAGGAAAGTGAGTGGCTAAGTCATGCGTGTGAATCACCAGTTAGAACCTCTTTCGGAAGCCCAGACAGAGCAGACCACCAGGCGCGACAGGCTCGCCAATATGTTCGCCCGGCCACGTGCCTGGCACTGGCTGCGCTGGGGGCTGCTGGCGCTTGTGCTGCTCCTCGCCCTGCTGGGGCCTGGCTACCTGGGCGACTATAATTTGACGCTGGCCTTTGCGCTGTTCAACTATATTACCATGGCGCAGGCGTGGAACCTGGTTGGCGGCTATGGTGGGCAGTTTTCGCTGGGCCACTCGCTCTTCGTCGGCGCGGGCGCGTATACCGTCTCTGTGCTGCTACTACATACCGGCTTGCCGCTTTACCTGATCATTCTACTCAGCGGAGTTCTCGCCTCTGCCCTGGCGTCCATCGCGGCGCTCTTGCTGATGCGCCTGCGCGAGGCGTACTTCTCAATGGTCATACACCGGCCAGACTGAAGGTTTGAACCTGCCGCCCACGGCCACACTTGACTATTCCACGCTCTACTATCTCTCCCTGGCTCTGCTCGTGCTGACCATGACCAGCGTCGCACTGCTCGTGCGCAGTTCGTTTGGCCTGCGCCTGATGGCCATTCGCGACGATGCTGAGGCCGCCGCTGAACTGGGCGTGAACAGCTTCACGGTCAAGCTGGCCACTTTCGCGATTAGCGCCTTTTTTATTGGCCTGGCCGGTGCGCTGATTGCTCTCAACAATATCAGCATCGAACCTTACTCGATGTTTAGCATGGACTGGGTCACCACGATGATTATTATCACCGTGATTGGTGGCATTTCCCCTTCAACCGGCCCGCTGATTGGCGCGGTGGTCTTTTTCACCCTTCAGCAAACCTTGCAGGGCTATCAGAATTTGAGCACGCTCCTGACCGGATTTCTGCTGATCCTGATCATTCGACTCATGCCAGAAGGCATCTGGGTGACGCTGCTCAAGATGCATCGCTGGCTGGTGCAGGATGTTTTCAAAGGCCTTAAACGCGCTTCCCAGGAGCCGGCTCAGCCCCAGGACATGGACAAAACATATGAGCAGAAAGGGTAATTTCATGAGCACATTCCAGGATCGACTCTCCTGGCGCGGAGATGCAGCCTACGAGCGGGAGCGGGTGGAACCGGTCTTTAACGCGCGCAAACCCGAGCGTTACCCGGTTGCGATTCTCAAAGCCGAGTCTGAGGAAGATGTGATTCTGGGGGTGCAACTGGCGCGCAGGAGCGGGCTGAAGGTCTCCGTGCGCTCCGGCGGTCATAGTTGGGCAGGCTGGAGTGTGAGGGATGACGCGCTACTGATTGACCTGGCCGGCATACATGAGATGACCCTTGACGCGGATGCGTCGCTGGTACGCGTCAGCCCAGCGGTCAGGGGCGGCGAACTCAACCAGTTCCTGGCCGAGCATGGGCTGATGTTCCCCAGCGGGCACTGTCCTACTGTTGGCCTGGGCGGCTTTCTTTTGCAGGGCGGCATGGGCTGGAACTGTCGCGGCTGGGGCTGGGCCTGCGAACGCATCGCGGCCATCGATGTCGTTACCGCCGTCGGCGAGTTGGTCCGCGCGGACGAAACGCAGAACACCGACCTGCTGTGGGCGGCACGCGGAGCCGGTCCGGGCTACTTCGGCATTGTGACTCGCTTCCACCTGCGCGTCTGCCCGCTGCCCCAGGCCATGGCGCAGAGTACCTATGTCTATACACTGGACTATTTCGATGAAGTCATGCGCTGGCTGCACGAAATTCACCCCACGCTTGCGCCCAGTGTCGAGGTTGTCGCTGTCGGTGCCACGGTCCCGCTTCCGCCGGAGATCGAGCACAGCGGCCCCGCGCTGGTCGTCCACGGTCTTACTTTCTCCGACACCCGAGCAGAGGCCCTTGCGGTCCTGGCCCCCTTTGAGACGTGTCCCGTTGTTGAGCGCGCCCTGGTACGCGCCGTTGCACAGCCGACCACGCTGGCGCTTGAATACGAGGAGCAACTGCGCGCCAATCCTGCCAGCTATCGTTACGCCGTCGACAACATGTGGAGCAACGCCGGGACTGATGAACTGCTGCCCGCACTGCGTGACGCCTTCACTACGCTACCCACGCCGGAATCGTTTTCGCTTTGGTTCGGCATGGCTCCGCAGCGCCCGTTGCCCGACATGGCCCTTTCGTTGCAGGCCGATCTCTATTTCGCCTCCTACGTCGTCTGGAAAGACCAGAGCGACGACCAGCGCTGCCGGAACTGGCTGGCGCGGCAGATGCGCCGCCTGGAGCCGCTCACCGAGGGACTCTTCCTCGCCGACTCCGACTTCACCGCGCGCCCGGCCCGCTTCCTTTCACCCGCCCACTGGCAGCGCCTCGAAGCCCTGCGCGCCCTCTACGACCCCGACGGCCTCTTTCACTCCTACCTGGCCGCGCCGGATTCGCAACTGAACGTCAATCCATGGGTTTAAGTTCATGAGTTTCACTTTGAGGCAAGCAGCCGTTTGTTATGGAAGGGATAAATTTGGGCGGTGGAACCGCCCAAATTTATCCCTTCCATAACAAACGGCTGCTTGCCTCAAAGTGAAACTCATTTATTCAGCATGGGCAGCACTTCGTGAGCAAGCATCTCCACTGTTGTCGTATCAGAAGGCACGCCTCCGGCTGAGATCATGAAGTAATCAAAACCTGCCTCAACAAATGGGAGAAGCTGCTCCACCACCTGCGCTGGCGTTCCCACAAAGCCCAGGCCGAATGGACCGCTGTGCTTGCTGGTCATTTCTTGCAGTTTTTGCTCTGTAGGGGCGCAATAGCACCCAATCATCGCGGTACGGCGCAGGGTTTGCGGATCACGCCCGACGCTTTCACAGGCGGCATCCAGGGCCTGCAATTTTTCCCTGGCCTCGTCCAGGGTGCCAACTCCCGTGTTCCACCAGTCGGCATGGCGGGCGGCCACGCGCATCATGCGCGGCTGATGGGCCGCGACAAGCACAGTGGGCAGCGGTTCAGGGCGTGGCTGGCAGATGGCATTTTGTACCTGGTGATAGGTTCCTTCAAAGGTCACACTATCCTCGCGCCACAGCGCCTTGATGATCTGGAGTTGTTCTTCCAACTCGCCGACGCGCTGACCGGCGGATGAAAAGGGCAGATGATAAGCCTGCGCCTCCTCCTCAGCCCAGCCAGCGCCGATACCCAGGATAAAATTGCCCTGGCTCATATACTGGAAAGTCGCGGCCATCTTCGCCAGCAGCGCGGGATTGCGAAAGAACTGGCAAAGCACCAGGTGCCCATACTTCAGTTCCGGGCGCAAGGCCGCCAGATAGGTCAGCGCCGTCCAGCCTTCCAGAATCGAGGCGTTGCCAAACTGGAGGTGATCAGCCATCCAGACCGCATCGAAATGCCCCACAATCGTATCCAGAGCCGCGCGAAGCCCCTTGAGGAACTCTGGCCGTGGAAGATCATCCGAAGGGTGGATTGGGAGATTCAAGCCAAATTGAACCTGCGTCATCTATTACTTTCACTTTCTTATATGTAAGCAAACGAAGCACGATCGTCTCTGATCTTTTGCTGCATAACGCTGTCAATTGTATCACAAGAACCAGGAGAAGCATGCTCATCAGGGCCTGTAACAGATTTCCTCAGCGGTAACTTTCGTGGAGTTCTATACAGTACGCTATCTCTTGTAGCAAACCCGGAATCCATTGGCTTGAAACAGGCACTACTTGCACACCTTCATCAAATACCCAACGCAAGCTTTTGAGGAGCCAGCAAATACCACCCAGCTCGATTTGCCATTCCAGGGCAATATCCCACTGCGAGAGCGTCAAGTCATTTTCTTGATGAAGCTGCGTCTCCGCTTGAAAGGCCGCTATTAGAGCAGAAGCGGGAATATGAAAATCCTTTGCCTCCCCAATCAGGCAGTACAAGTCACTGAGATGCGGGCTGATAGAGGCATTGGACCAATCAACTGGCACAATTGTGTTGCCGCTGATTACCAGGTTTTTCATGTGATAATCGTTGTGATTGAGCGTCAATGGAAGATGAGCATATAACACTATCAATTGTTCAGAAAACCAGGGTAGCAACTGGCTAAGTATGCGTTTGTCGCTCTCTGTGAGCAAATGGTGGTTTAGAAGAAAAGCCAGGTCATTGAGATGCTGTTGAGGGGAGATATACAGATGTCTGGTCGCAGTTGCGCGTACACGAGCCAATGCTTTTGCCGCTTCCAGAAAGAGGGCTGGCTGCGGCTGCTGTTCCAGGGTATCACCGCCAAGATCCTCTAAGATGAAAAAATGACCATGCTCCGTTTCTACAAAGGAATGGAGCGCGGGCTGCTTGATCTGTAATGGTGCTAGCACATGCAGGTAAATCTCCAACTCAGAGGCTTGTGAACCGCTTGCCCCTTTCGCGATCCACGTTTTGCCTGCCTGGGTAGTGATACGCCACACTTCAGATAAAGACCATTTGCGCAAAAGTTGCCAATCGCTTACTTCAAGCAGTAGAGGGAACTGCCGCAGCAAAAGCAACCATGCAGGCGGTATTTGATAATGGTCATTCATAATAATCTGCTTTCAGGTACTGGCTCTCTTTCGGCATGAGGTATGATACAAAACGAATCTCACGATAGCCCCAGGCTGCTCGCGGAAGCTCGCAGCCTCTTCGGGGTCCATCATGCCCAGGCCGACCTGCGCGCCTTTACACTCCACTAAAGGCCGAAAATCCTCCATCGACTGGGATAACCGTGCCTGTCACAAAGGACGAAGCAGGGCTGACCAACCAGAGCAGCGTGCTGACCAGATCTTCGGGCACGCCAAAGCGTCCCATAGGGGTGTGGCTCAAAATAGCCTGCCCACGTGGAGTTAATTCGCCCGTTTCAGGCCGGGTAAGCAGAAAGCGATTTTGCTCTGTCAGGAAAAAACCGGGGGAAATGGCATTCACACGAATGTGAGCGCTATATTCCTGCGCCATATGCACTGCCAGCCATTGGGTAAAATTGGCTACCGCCGCCTTGGCAGCACTATAAGCGGGGATACGCGTTAAAGGACGCTGCGCATTCATGGAGGCGATATTCACAATACAGCCGCGCCCCTGCTCAACCATGCTCTGCCCAAAGACCTGGCTGGGCCGCAGCGTGCCGGTGAGGTTGAGATCAAACACCTCGCCGAGCGCCTGCGCGTCAAGATCGAAGAACGAACGCTCGGCGGAAGTGGTCGCGGCTGGTCGGTTGCCACCTGCACCGTTAATCAAGATATCGATCGAACCGAATTTTTGCGCAATCTCCGCGCGGGCCTGCTCCAGAGCCGCGCGATCCATCACATCGCAGGCCAACCCGATGGCTTCTCCGCCCTCCGCGCGGATAGCCTCAGCCACGCTGGCCGCCGAAGTTTCATGCAAGCTAATCACGGCCACGCGCGCGCCCGCCCCGGCCAATGCGCGCGCCATAGCGCTGCCCAAAACGCCGCCCCCGCCGGTGATTACGGCTGTCTGGCCGTGGATGTCGAATAATGTCTGCTTGTCTGACATAAACTGCTCATTTCTTTTCTTTGGGGATTACTACACGTTTTTTGCATGGTGTGAAGAGAAAAATCGGCGATTTTTCTCTTCACACCATGCAAAAAACGTGTGAAAGGGGATTTTTCTGACCGGAAAAAGCCTTTTCAGCGGCTGGCCCAGAGCATGCCGCGCTGCATGATGGTCAGAGCTTCTGGCACATCAAAATCGCTGCGTACATGGCCAAGCGAGGAGTAGAAGACGCGGCCCTGGCCCCAACGTTTTTTCCAGACCACCGGCATGACGCTGCCCTCAACCCAGGGTGCGTATTTGCCGGAAAAGGTCGTGGTTGCGAGAACTTCGATCTGTGGATCGATGTGCATATAATACTGTTCTGAGTGCATCTGAAAATCGTTCAGCCCGGCGACAAGCGGATCATCGGGCTTGCTGATATGCACGGTGTAGTCGATAATCCCACCGGGATGCGCCACCCACTGGCCGCCGACCATAAATTGATACTCGGTGTTCTGCCGGAACGAATCCGCCATGCAGCCGTGCCATCCAGCCAGGCCCACCCCCGCCTTGACCGCCGAGAGCAAGCCCCGCTCTTGTTCGCCGGTAATGGTGCCCATGGTCCAGATCGGTACAATCAGGTCCATCCGCTCCATGGTGGTCGTGTCCAGGTAGATATCCAGCGTCTCGGAAAGAAGCGTCTCATAGCCCTGGCTTTCCAAAAAGGGCGCGAAGAGCCTGGCCCCTTTCTCCGGCTCATGGCCTTGCCAGCCTCCCCAGATGATCAACGCTGATTTCATGATTTCTTCCTTTCTCTTCTCTAGCTTTCTGCCCTCTTTTTGCCGCCTGCGGCGGCCAGGGTGCAAAATGAGGCTTCTGGGGACACCCCAGACCCCGGCAGGGAGGACCCTGCACCCCTCTTTTATGTGATTTCTAACTCATCTCTGCCCGGCAATGGCGCGAATGGCACGTGCGGTTCGCTTTGATACCAGAAGGCCGTCGAGGCGATGTCGTCTTGCAGGGCCAGGTAGCGCCCGCCTTTGCGCCAGCCCAGCGCCTGGATCGTCACGCGCAGGGCCTGCTCGAAACGGATGGGGTCCATGATGTGCCAGCGATACATGCCAAAGCGCTGCTGGCTGCGATAGAGGCCATCGGGCTTGATGACCTGGGGCAGGCCGAGAAAGGCCGTCGAGTAGGAGCCATACGTTCCTCTGGGATGCTCAAAGTTCCAGGCTCCGCCGAAATAATCTTCGGTACCTGTGCAGCAAATCGTCGGAAAATCCGCGTCATCATCCAGGTAGAACTTGATCTCGCCTTCGCCCCACCAGCCCGTACTGTTTGATTGCCACGCAATATATGTACCAACATACTGGCCCCGGCCCTCTACGCCGTCGAGCAGAGTATGCACCTCTTCAGATTTCAGAGGATTGCTGCGGCGCCAGGACGCGTGGAAATGAGCGGCATCCTCTGGCACTTCGGTCAGGGTATAGTCGACCTGGAAATAGAGCTGCGCCTGCTCCTGGCCAAGGTTGCTGATCTCCAGGCGCGCGCTGGTGTGGAAGGGCATCTCCCAGTACGAGTTCATGCCGCCGGCGGGATTGACTGCGACGGGCAGCGAATTGACATGGCACAGCTCGCCCCAGCCATTGGCGAAAAAATCGCCCAGCGGGCAGGCAATCGAAGGTGCCTCTTCCCCGTCCCAGTACGCGCGCAGAATAAGGTTGCGCCAGTGCGGCGGATTGGTTGTTAGCCAGATATGCTGGATCGCGCCCGGCTCCCGAATATCCGCCAGGGTCACGGTGCTTTCCGGCTGAATAAAGATCGACGGCGAGACTTTCCAGCCCACCCCCAGATCGCGGGATGCGCGCACCCCGGTCCCATCGGTCGCCCTTCCACCCTGCCCCTTCTCGCCGCTCGGATTTTCCGCACTGATCGAACGCGTGCGAGCATGGGAAAGCCGGGAAAGATTCCCCAGATGCATGCCCAGACCATGAAAAGCTTGATTCATCGGTGTTGCTCCCTTGCATGAAACTGTTGCTTCTTGCTTCATCATACCATTACACGCTTTTCCGTTCCCCGCGTATTGACGTTTTGTGGTACAAACTGGTAATCCCAACAAGAAGCCCCCTTCCTCAAGTTTGTTAGCGCTGCTCATTCTTATGGCCATGAAAACAATTGAGGTTTATAATACAAAGCGCGACTGGATCGACAAATAAGAGAGATCAAGGCTGGTACTCATGGCGGTAAAAATGAGTCATCCCGAACTTTTCAAAAGTTCATCAAAGAATGCCCCACCCCGCCCCAAGGGGATTACTACACGTTTTTTGCATGATGTGACGAGAAAAATTGGAAATTTTTCTCGTCACATCATGCAAAAAACGTGTGAAGGGGGATTTTTTTGGTTGAAGAAAAATCAGGTAACCTGTTTCCCCTGCTAAGATTTATCCCTGCCCCTGATTAGCTCTACTCTGCCGCCGCAAATTGGCGAGCAGTTCGGCATAGGCCTGGCGGTCGAGGGGTAGTTCTACTTCGCGGTGCTGCCGGCTGGAATAGGTGATGGCATTGGCTAGCTCCAGTCCGGCTCTGGCCTGTTCGCCAGGGCAATAGTTGGATGTGCCGGCGACGATGGCGTCGTGGAAGCCGCGATAGACGGGAAGGTGGTCGGCCTTCCCTGGTGCCAGCGTGACCGCGAGCGGCGCGCGTGCAAGCTGGCCATAAGGGTCCTGGGTGACGCGGGCGTACTCGCGTATGTCGAGCGCGAGCGTTTGCGCGGATAGCCTGCCGCGCCCAATCTCCAGCTGGCCCCGGGTCCCGACGATCTTGAAGCGCTCGTCATCGTCGGCCTCCGCGGTACTGATGTGAAGCGAGCCGAGCGCGCCGCTGGCCCATTCCATCTGAGCCTGGACGGTATCCTCGGTCTCGATCGGGTGCAGCAGGCGGCGCGTCCAGGCAAAGAGGCGCTGAGGCGAGCCAAGCAGGTAGCAGAGCAGATCCAGATTATGTGAGGCCTGGTTAGTCAGGACGCCGCCGCCCTCGCCAGCCCAGGTCGCGCGCCAGGAAGCCATGGCGAAATAGCTCATCGGGCGCGTCCACATAGCCGTTAATTCGACACGCTGGACCTCGCCGAGCACGCCCTCTTGCAGTAGTTTGCGCGCAGCCTGAACTTCGGGCCGGTTGCGCTGCTGGAAAATCACGCCGAGCAGGCGCTGGCAGCGCTGAGCCGTGGCGATCATCTCGTCGGCCTCCGCCACCTGCACGGCCATAGGCTTCTCGGTGAGCACACGGCAGCCAGCCTCCAGACAAGCGCAGGCTATGGACGCGTGCAGAAAAGGCGGCGTGAGAATCACCGCGACATCCAGCTGCGTCTCGGCCAGCATCTGGCGGTAGTCCTGGTAGAAAGCACAGCCCAGTTCATCCGCGCGCGCCTGGCCTTTCTCCGCGTCGATATCTGACACGGCCACCAGCTCTACTATTGGCAGAGCCAGGGCCGGGCGATGGGAACTAAAAATGCCAGCCCCCACGCCAATTACACCATAACGTAAACGCGAGATGTTGGATGATGACATACAGAAATCCTTTTTCTACTGCTCCAGTACATTTCCACCGAACCTTCTGGTGAATGTAGCGACGCTGCTTGCCTGCGTCGTGTTTACCGATACCTTGACTACCGAACACGACGCAGGCAAGCAGCGTCGCTACATTCACGAAGACCTCTCGTGCTACTGCTCTAGCTTATATGTGCGTTTGGCCAGGCGATAGGCCAGGTCCAGGCACATCTCGTGCGCGTCCTCCTCGGTGACGACGCCCCGCACAACCAGGCCGGCCAACCAGTCCGCGCTGACGCGTCGCCAGAGATCGTGACGCGCCGGAATCGAGGGGTAGGCCCGCGTGTCGTCGTTGAAGCCGGCCAGATTGTGCAGGCCAGCCGTTTCTACGACCGCATCCAAAAAGCGCCGCATACCCAGCAGACTGTCGAAGAACCACCAGGGCGGTCCCAGGCGCAGCGCGGGATAATGTCCGGCCAGCGGCGCCAGCTCGCGACTGAAGGTCGTCTCGTCGAGCGTGAAGAGCAGCAGCGTCAGGCGGGGATCGCGCCCAAAGAGGTCCAGCAGCGGCTTGAGGTTGCGCGTATACTCGCTGGCCGTGGGAATATCCGCGCCCATATCGCGCCCGAAGTCCGCGAAAAGAGCTGGATTATGGTCGCGCGAACTGCCGATATGCAGTTGCATCACCAGGCCATCCTCTGTGCTCATGCGGACCAGCTCGATCAGCATATGGCCTGTGAAACGCCGCGCGTCGTCCTCGCTGGCCTCGCCTTTCAGCGCGCGCTGGAAGATCGCCTCTGCCTCCTGCTCGCTTAGACGCGCGGTATAAGCGCTCAGTGCGGCATGGTCAGTGGTCGTGGCTCCGTGCTCCTTGAAGAACTGGCGCCGCTGCTCCAGGGCAGCCAGGTAGGAGCGATACGTCGTAATCTCGTGACCAGCTGCCTGACCCAGCAAACGGATCTGTTCGGCATAGCCGGGCTGAATATTGACCACAGCATCCGGGCGGAAGGTCGGGATCACGCGCCCGGACCAGCCAGAGGCGCGAATCTGGCGATGCGCTTCCAGCGTAGCGGTCGCGGGATCGGTTGTGGCCAGCACCTCGATCTGGAAACGCTCAAAGAGCCGCCGGGGTTGAAACGCTGGCGCGCGCAGTTGCGCCTCGATGGCGTCGTAAATGCGTTGAGCGTTCACCGAATTCATTGGCTCCGCGATACCAAAGATCTCGCGCAGTTCGTCGCGCAGCCACAGGCTGGTGGGCGTGCCGCGAAAGAGATACCAGTGATCGCAGACCAGTTGCCAGATTTTGCGATGATCTTGCTCTACTGGCTGGCCATCCCGGCGCGGAACGCCCAGCGCTTCTAAAGCGATCCTCTGCGAATAGAGCAGGCGGAAAATGTAATGATCCGGGATGATCAGCAGATCAACCGGCGTGCCCCAGGTATAGTCAGCCTCGGCCAGCAGACGCGGATCAACATGTCCATGTGGGCAGATCAGCGGCAAGGCCTGGACGTGCTCATACAATACGCGCGCTACCTGGCGCTGAGCGGGATCAGACGAGAAGTAGCGGTCGGCACTTCCTTGTGGCATAGGATAAAACCTTTCTTTGTAACTTTTCAAAAGTTCAACAAATGGCCCGCCCCACCCCAAGGGAATTACTATACGTTCTGTGAGTGTTATAAAGAGAAAAATTTCCAATTTTTCTCTTTATAACACTCACAGAACGTATGAAAGTTGAAACAACGCTATGGCAATGGGAACAGATCACCGATAGATACCATCTGTCCGCTGAGCATTGACTGGTTGCCAGCGATACCGACCAGCACCGATGCCGCCCCATCCCGCCGTGCCCGCCCTCGGACACAGATGGAAGCTCTACCTCGTAGGGCGTACCAAACATTGGGTAGGCGCGCAGCGACACCCCTTTAAATGGCCCTTTGCTTGTGCCCTTGAACGCTTCACCGGCACCCTGCAAATGATTGATATTCTCCGCGATATCCATTTCGATGCGGCCCTTCGTACCCGTAATCGAAACGCGCAGGCCCTCCCACGGCGAATAGGCCACTAGCGAATAAGAGAGCATAGCGCCGTTACGATAGCGAGCCGTCACACACATTGTATCCTCAATTGTGATCGGTTCGCCAAAAACATTACGATCGCGCAGATAGCCTGTCTCCGCCTCCGCAGCCAGGTAGAGTTCGCGAAACATCTCGTTCTGATCCAGCGTCAGCGCGAAAGGATCATGAGCTGCCTCTGGGCTACCTGTGTAGCGCGCATAGGGGTAATGCTCACCGCGCGCCTCAGCATTCTGCTTACCGTAGAACAGCAGATCTCCCTGCGCGAAGACCTGGAGCGGATACGAATCGATCCACCAGTTGACCAGGTCGAAATGGTGCGTCGCCTTATGCACCAGCAGCCCACCGCTGTTCTGCTTCTCACGATGCCAGCGCCGGAAGTAGTCCGCCCCATGGCTGGTGTCGAGAATCCAGGAGAAATCGACCAGCAGCGGCTTGCCTACCACGCCCTGTATCACCAGTTCGCGGAAACGCGTATAAGCGGGCGTATAACGATAATTGAAGCTGACGCGCAGCGAGCGACCCGTGTGCTCGATAGCCTGGAAAATTGCCTTCATCTTCTCCAAATCGGTTGTCATTGGTTTTTCGGTAATCACATCGCAGCCCAGTTCCATGGCCCTGGTAATGTACAGATGATGCGTCGCATCCATGGTTGTCACAATTACCACATCAGGCCGCATCTCCACAATCATACGCTCAAAATCTCTGGCATGATAGGTAGGCAACGGCTCCAGTCCTGCCAGACTGCCCAGGCGCTGGTTATACCAATCCATGCGTACCTGGCTCAGATCGCACAAGGCGACCAGTTCTGCGACACCGCGATATGTCGTACTCAGCGCGTCAATAAACATGCGGGCGCGCGACCCGGTTCCAACGAGAGCATAGCGTTTGTTTGGCACGTTTTTCTTCCCTCAAACGATTTCTTTTTATGTGGATTGCTCGTGTAGCCCATCAATGTGACCGATCACATATAATATATGCATTATTTCCGGCGATAAATCAAGTTGTTTTTCTCCGTTTTTGCGGATAACGGGAAAATGCGTCAAAAATACGTTTCTCATCCACTTGACAGCCCGCAAAAAAATCAGCTATAATGTGATCGGTCACAAGTAAGCTACAACTCGCTTCAAGTACAATGACCAGCACATATATAAGGGCAGGTAGAGCCAGTATGGCCCAACAAAAGAAGAAAAAAGCCACCATTCGCGAAGTCGCCCAGCAGGCAGGCGTTTCCTATCAAACCGTCTCACGCGTGCTCAACGCCAGTGAGAGCGTGGCGGAAGAGACGCGCCGGCGGGTACAGCAGGCCATGCAAATGCTCGATTTTGTCCCCAGCAGGGTTGCGCAAATGTTGACCACCAACCGTTCACGTACACTAGAATTGATTGTTGTCGATGTTATTTACGCGGGACGTTTTGCCGATTCCATCAACAACATGGCGGCGGCAGCGCGCGATGCTGGCTACGACCTGATGGTAACAACCGCAAATGCCGGGGGACTGCCAACGGTGCTGGAGAATGCCGCGGCACGGCTGGTCGATGGCATTGTAATGTACGCGCCCTCGCTGCGCATCACTGATGAGCAACTTCTCGATCTCACCGATGGCATCCCGCTGGTGCGCCGCGACTACATCCCCAACTCTCGCCTGGCCTGGGTGGGTTTCGACCAGGTGTATGCAACACGTATGGCCGTCGAGTACCTGATCGAGCTGGGTCACCAGCAGATTGCGGCCATTCCGCCTACGCTAGACCTGATTAATGGCGAATGGCGCTACACCACCTGGAAAGAGACCCTGCTCAAGCATCAGCTGGAGCCTGGCCCTATGTGCGAGTCGCGCTATAGCTTTAGCAATGGCTATACTGCGATGAAGCAGATCCTGGAAACAGGCCAGCCGTTTACGGCTGTGCTGGTCGGCTCGGATACCATGGCGCTCGGCGCCTTGCGCGCTTTACGCGAAAGCGAGATGCGCATTCCCGCAGATGTTTCGGTGATGAGCTTTGATAACGCCGAACTGGCCGCTTTTACCGAGCCGCCCCTGACCACCGTCGATTTTGATTTCAGACAACAGGACACTATGGCTGTCCGCTACCTGGTCGAGATTCTCGATAATCCTGATATGAAGCTCTACCAGCGCATCTTGCTGCCAGACCTGATTATCCGAGAAAGCACGAGACGCATCAATGCAGAAGTCGAAAGAAAGGAGGGAAGCAGGCTGTAAAGCAAGAGGCAAGGAGCGCCGGCTCTCGCGCCTGGCAAACCCTTTGTATTGATATTATGCGATACAACAGCGCTTTATCTGAGATGTGCTTGCATAGATGTAGGCATAGTACTCTGCTGTTGTCCTATTGTCCCGCTGTCGGAACATTTGCAGTGCATTGTGCAACAATGAGGAGGCACAGTTTGTTATGAGTGGACCCTTCTATACCCGCAGGCAAGCTGTTCAGCTTGGTCTGAGCAGTCTGGGCAGCCTGGCCCTGCTAGACCTGGCGGCCTGCGGCAGCTCTTCTGCTTCTGTGAGTCACGAAACCTTGCAACTCTCGTTCTGGGGAAACACCTCGCGCAATAAGCTGACCCGCAACGCGATCCAGGCGTACCAGCAGAAACACTCCAACATCACGATTAACTCCTGGTATGCCGATTTTACGACCTACTTCAACAAATTAAACACCCAGCTTGCCGGCGGGAGCGCTCCTGACCTGATTCAGATGGATATGAGTTACCTATCTGAATATGATAAAGAGCATCTTTTGCTGGATTTAACACCGTACATCAACGATAAAACCATCGACATGACCAGCTTCGATCAGGGCATGCTGAAGTCCAGCGAAGACAAGGGAGTGCCGTATGGGATTTCGCTGGGCGGGAACTATGAATGCATGGCGTATGACACCAACCTCGTGCAGCAGACCAGCGCGGGTGCTCCTCCCGCGAGCATGACCTGGGCGGAATTTGGCACATACGCGGGCCAGCTCTCCAAAGCGCTGGCCGCGCAAAAGATTGTCGGCGTGGTTGATGCCAGTGGATACATGGACCTCTTCGAAATCTGGGTGCGCCAGAGCGGCAAGGAACTCTGGACATCCGATGGCAAGGTCAATTTCACTGCCGACGATACTGCCGCATGGTTCAACTACTGGAGCGGATTGCGCCGTTCAGGGGCGTGCGCTTCTGCCGAGCTTCAGGCCTCGGTGACTGGTAGTGGCGCCTCAACCTCATTGCTGACCAAAGGCAAAGCGGTCTTTGACATTACGCACTCCAACCAGTTTGTGGGCTTCCAGCTGCTCTCGAAACACACGCTGGCGTTCCAGCAGATTCCCACCGGCCCTGGTCGCGGTATCTATCTCAAGCCGTCGATGTTACTGAGCATAGCGGCATCCTCGAAGTATGTGAAAGACTCCGCGACGTTCATCAATTTTTTGATCAATGATCCCGCTGGGATACGCGCTATCGGCCTGGATCGCGGCGTACCGGGCAAGCTGTCCTCACAGACGGTTCTGCAATCCGTGCTGGCCGCTTCCGACAAAAACGTGTTGACCTTCTACAATATGGTCACTAATAGCGGTATCAGCACGCCTAAAACAGTACTGGACCCGCCAGGAGCCAGCAAAATCATCACTGCATTGGGCACAGTCGCGCAGCAGGTCGCTTTCGGGAAATTATCAGTAACCGCGGGTGCGCAATCTTTCGTCCAGCAGGCCCAGCAAGCGCTGACATAATGTCTCTCGTGAAAAAAGACAGAGGTAGTCCTATGCTTCCTACTCCCACCAGAGTCTATCCAACACGCGAGCCTGAGAGCGGGCGGCAACGCAAGCGCATGCACCCACGTATCGCCCTTTCTCTTGCACAGAAGGAAAATCTCGCCGGCTACCTCTTTCTCCTGCCCTGGTTTGTCGGCATGCTGGTCTTTACCATTGGCCCGATTGCCAGTTCGCTCTATCTCTCATTCACCAACTACAACCTGCTGAGCTCTCCACAGTGGATCGGCTTGAGTAACTACCTGACAATGCTGCAAGATGTCCAATGGCTTCACGCGGTGAAAGCGACATTGATCTATGTCGTGCTCTCGGTTCCGCTGAAGCTGATCTTTGCGCTGGCCATCGCGCTCTTGCTCAAGCGCGGCCTGCGCGGTATAGGCATTTACCGGGCCATCTACTATATTCCTTCGCTGCTGGGCGGCAGCGTGGCTATCGCGCTGCTCTGGCAGCAGATTTTCGATACCGATGGCCTGGTGAACCGGGTACTGAATCTCATCGGCATCCCTGCCAGCACCAGCTGGATTTCAAATCCCGATACCGCGCTCTATACCCTGGTGATTCTGGCAATCTGGCAATTTGGTTCGCCAATGCTGATCTTTCTGGCGGGCCTCAAGCAGATACCCCAGGAATACTACGAAGCCGCCGCTACCGATGGCGCGAGCCGGATGAGATGCTTTTTCGCGATTACGTTGCCCATGCTCACACCTTTGATTTTCTTTAACCTGATCCTGCAAATGGTCGGAGCTTTTCAGGCCTTCACCCCGGCCTTTATCGTCAGCAACGGCTCTGGGGGTCCACTGGACTCGACCTTGTTCTATACCCTCTACATCTACCGGCAGGGCTTTGGCAATCTGGAAATGGGCTACGCATCGGCGATGGCCTGGGTACTGCTGCTGGCTGTGGGAACGTTTAGCGTAATTGCATTTGTAACTTCGCGCTACTGGGTGTTCTACCAGGACCAGGGAAAGTAGGTGTTCTACCATGAGTGCATTCGTTTCTCAAGCCAGCACGGAGCGCAAATACGAGAGGAGACCAGCAAGGCGCACACGCTACCGCAAGCCGGTGGGGCGCCTGTTGCTTCACCTGGTGATTATCGCGGGCGCGGTGATCATGATCTACCCACTGCTCTGGATGATTAGCGCCTCGTTTAAGCCACAGGACCTGATTTTTAGCAACGCCAGCCTGCTCTCATCTCAATGGACCACCGACAACAATATCATCTCGTGCTCGATGGCCGCCTATGCCTTCGCGCGCCTGCGTTTTAAATATAAGACGCTCTGGTTTATCTTGATGCAGGCTTCGATTCTGCTGCCCATCCATGTTTTAATTGTGCCGCAGTACATTATTTTCAAGGATCTGGGCTGGATTAACACCTTCTTGCCCATGATCGTGCCCAAATTCCTGGCCACCGACGCCTTCTTCATTTTCCTGATGATCCAGTTCGTGAGAGGCATCCCCAGAGAGTTGGATGACGCGGCAAAAATCGATGGCAGCAGCCTGTTTGGCTTTTACTGGCGTATTCTTCTCCCGCTCTCTCTGCCCGCCCTGGTGACTACAGCCATCTTCACCTTCATCTGGACCTGGAGCGACTTTTTTGTGCAATTGATCTTTCTTAATGACGAAGCGCTCTATACCGTCCCGGTCGCGCTGCGCTCGTTCATCGACAGCGCCGGCAACTCAGCCTACGGTCAGCTTTTCGCCATGTCCGTGCTTTCATTGTTACCCATTCTCGGTTTTTTCATGATCTTCCAGCGCCTTTTGCTCGAAGGAGCGAGCACAACAGGGCTAAAAGGATGAGTAGCTATTCAGCTACTCTTCTCGCGCCGCCGCAGGCGGCGCGAGAAGAGTAGAAAAGAGATTTTTCGGGGACACCCCGAACCCCGGCAGAGGGCGGCCGCCCTCTGCACTCTCGCGAACAAAAGTAGAAAAGAGATTTTTCGGGGACACCCCGAACCCCGGCAGAGGGCGGCCGCCCTCTGCACTCCCGCGAACAAAGAAAGGAGGCATAGCTTTTTTTCTGTGTAACCCGACGAAATGGATGAGAATCGTCATCAAATGGGAGGGTGTACTCCCACGATCATCTAGCAGGGAAGGAACTCTGTAATATGAAACAACTGATAACGCATCCCAGAATTCGCTACATTGTGGTAGCAAGTACACTCCTGGCGCTACTGGCCTGTCTGCTGGCCGCTGGAGGATTGATGAGCCAGGCAGGCACAGCACATGCAGCCAGCACTTGTAGTGTCAAAAGCTACGGAGCCACCGGCAATGGCTCGACCAAAGATACCACGGCCATTCAAAACGCTATTACCGCCTGTGCCGGAGGCGGAACGGTTGTCTTCCCCAGTGGCACCTACCTGACCGCGCCTCTTTTTCTGAAAAGCAGCGTTATCCTGGATGTGCAGAGCGGAGCGACCATTCTTGGCTCAACCACTACCTCGGACTATACAGTGCTGAGCGGAGAAACTGTCGACACAAGCACGCTCGCGTTGATCAATTCGGATGGGGTGAGCAATATCACCATTGATGGTGGGGGCGTGATCAATGGCCAGGGTTCGGGCTGGTGGGCCTCCGGACTATCCGCCTCCAATCGCCCGCGCCTGATCGAGATTGCCAAGGGCAATGGCATTACGGTCAGTAATATCACCCTGGAGAACGCGGGCGCTATGCACCTGTTCCTGAAAGACACGAACAACGTCACCGTGAATAACGTAACCATCAGTTCGCCCTCCTCCTCACCCAACACTGATGGCATCGATCCCGCTGGCGATCAGAATGTGCTCATTGAGAACAGCCACATCAGCGACGGTGACGATAATATCGCGATCAAAGCTCAGGATGTTGGCAAGCCCTCCGCTAACATCACCATCACTAACTGCACCTTTGGAAGCGGCCACGGCGTCTCAATCGGCAACGATCTTGAGGCCGGCGTAAGCAATGTGACGGTGGAGAACAGCACATTCAGCGGTACGACCAACGGCATTCGCATTAAGTCCACCCGCACAACAGGAGGCAACATTTCAGGTATTACCTACCAGAACCTGACCATGAGCAATGTCACGCACCCCATCTGGTTCTCCGGGTACTATCCGAAGATTCCGTCCCCGGACGCGGCGCAGCCAATTACCTCTACTACACCCAACTACCATAACATCACTGTGACCAATCTCGTTGCTACCGGCGCGTCGGATGTTGGCGATATCGTGGGCGCCACCGAACTGCCATTCACTAACATCACATTGAGCGGCGTCAAAATCACCGCCAAAACCGGGCTGGTCGTCAGAAATGCCACCATTACGGCAAATAACGGCACTACGCTCACAGTTTCGTCTGGTTCAGCCTATATCATTCAAACCAATGGCCATGTGAACTCGTAGGAACCTATTCGGGCCAGTTCCAGCTATGAGGGAAGAGTCAGGCCAGCCTGGCNNCAGGCTGGCCTGACTCTTCCCTCATAGCTGGAATTAACCTCTGCGAGGAACTCCAGGACTTGTGGACTATCCTGTGCTCAGAATATGTCTACTAAATGCCATGGCATACGAAAAAATGAGATACTATAATACGGACAAAATCGGTGGCCTATGCTCTTGCCTGACTGAAAGGTCACAAGAAATGATAGGCTCATGCTCTTGACTTTAGAGTCATTGGCGGTCAAAAACATCCTGCGGCGTTCATTTTCAGCCTGCCAGTTCAAGGAGGAAAGGCCCATGCACGTGATTTATCGGCATCTCAAGCACTATAGCTTGATCTATCTGGGGTTGGCAATCTACCTGCTTTTTTATGTTTCTGTGGCGTGGACTGGCTGGTTTGATTTCTTGTTTAGTGGGGCCGCTCTGCATGTAGGGGCCAAGGGCATTGATTTTTACCAGATTCCCAAGGGAGCCTGGGCCTTCTGGCATGGAGGCACTTTGTCCGGCGACCTGCCCGCCGGCGGAGTTGAGTATGCGCCGCTTGAATCCTCGAACGGCAATGTCTATCATCCTTTCTTCTCGCTGCTCTTTGGCTCATTCCTCACGCTTTTTGATCCTGCCCGCGCACCTTATGTCTGGCTATGGACAAAGCTTTTCCTCTCATTGATCGTTATGGTCTGTTTCTTCTGGAATTTCCGCGCAAGTAAATATATAAGCCTGGCGATCTTCGTGCTATGCGCGAACTTTAGTATCTATCTTGAGCTTGCGGCGTGGCAATTTCAGTTTATCCTGAATATCTTTCTCCTTCTCTTTCTGATCGCGCTGGCAAAAAAGCAGTCAGCCTATTGGAGTGGCATCTGGTACTGGTCAGGTATGCTCATCAAGCCGATTGGCCTGCTTTTTGTGCCGGCGTTACTCTTGAAAGGGCGCTGGAAAATCGCGGTGCTGGGCATCTGGCTGTTCTTCGTCTCCACAATCGTCTTCGTCCTGCGCGGAACTGGTTCATACTATATCAATAATCTCATCAGTAATCTCACCGGCCCAAATACCGCCGGCCCAAACCAGATTATCACCTTTGCCTCTCTCCTGCGCTACACAACCCACTGGCCGGACCTGGCGTATCAGAGTCTGCAAAATGGCGTACTCCTTCTCACCGTCTTTCTAGGAATTTTAAGAAGAACCCACATTGCCAAAGCGGTATTTCTGCTGGTAGTGTATTATCTCTGCTTTTATAATGCCGTCTTTGAATATCAATGGAGCACACTGGCTTATGCACTCGCCGTCTGTATTGTTACCTGTCCTGAGTTCCAAAGCAGACCTGCTATTTTTTGCATCCTGCTCACCTGCCTGCCAGGCTGCTTTGCATTGCTCAATCACTGGCATATCGATGTTAAAGTTCTGGGAAATTTAGGGTCCATTCCAGGCTCAACGGCGTGGGAATGGATGGTTGTTAGCAAGTTGCTGCCCCTTTTCCTGCTGCTGGCAACAGTCCTGGCCCCGGATATCAAACCGGCGTTTAAACAGGTGAAAGCCTTCTGGGGCGAGATGCGCAAAGTCAATCAGCGCCTGGGAGTGTTCGGCGAGCAGCCCGCTGAGGCTCTGGAGGCTGAATCCCAAAGTGCTCCCCAGGACATACCTGACGAGCAACCCAAAGAAAGCTCGAAAAGAGAAGCAGAAACGATCGCGCCCACTCTACAAGCCCCTTCTTCAAGCCTTGTTCTCTGATTTCCTGCTTCTGGCGCAAAGAAATTCCAGGGCTATTTTGCCGAATCAGGTGGGACTGTGAAGTCCTCTGAACGACCAGGGTAGGGTGGAAGGCCGGCTTCGGGACCGAGATTCGCGCTGGGTACACGCAGGTGACGCTTTTTTTGGGTCAGTGCTGTCCGAATAAGCTCAACCGCGTCGTTCAGACTGAGAATAGCTGTGTTGATTACCAGGTCATAGAGTAGTGGATCAGACGGGTGCTGGTGGTATTACATATGCAAGTAACGATCGCGCCCACTGTCTTTATAATGGAGGCGCGCCTGAGCATTTTCGCGGCTCAGCCGCTCGCGCTGCATAACATAGGCAATCCGGTGTTCAAGAGGGGCTACCACGCGAATATGCAAGATATCGCGCCGCTCCTGGAGCACCATCTGGGAGCCGCGTCCCACAATCACCACCTGATCATCACTCAGGGCCTGGAGAATGACGCTGCGCAACACCTCGTGGTACATCTGAGCATCCGGCAGGGAAACAAACGGGATGGCGTTGGACATAGGCGGTTGAATCAGGCTCAGGCCGTTCAGGAGACGGATGCTCAG
>WNFN01048831.1_pt1 | contig 21579 bp, 14 predicted proteins | sample 5400161 | NCBI WGS metagenome assembly WNFN01 (sample SAMN13153353, study PRJNA577476) | soil metagenome | isolation source: 80 cm saprolite on Douglas fir-dominated hillslope | place: USA:California | collected 2013-09-17 | reverse complement strand
GGAGCCGAGTTCCTCCTCGATCTGCAGCAGCCGGTTGTACTTGGAGGTCCGCTCGCCCCGGACCGGCGCTCCGGTCTTGATCTGGCCGGCATTGAGCGCTACCGCGAGATCGGCTATGACAGGATCCTCGGTCTCGCCCGATCGCTCTGATACGCACACCGCGTAACCGTGGCGGGTGGCTGCCGCTGCGGCATCCATCGCCTCGGTCAGGGTGCCGATCTGGTTGACCTTCCAGAGCAGCGCGTTCCCGGCCCCCATGTCGATGCCGCGCTGCAGCCGCGCGCTGTTCGTCACGAACAGGTCGTCCCCCACCACCTGTATGCCCGTTGCCTTCGTGAGCGCGGCAAAGCCCTCGAAGTCGTCTTCGGCAAACGGGTCTTCGATTGTGACGACGCCGAAGTCGCGGGTCAGCTCGAGATACAGGTCCAGCAGGTCGTCCCGGCCCACCCGTTTTCCGTCGACCCGGTACGTGCCATCCGAGGCATCATGGAAATGTGTGGCAGCGCAGTCCAGGCCATACAGGAAACGACCGGAATGACCAGCCCGCTCGACGCCGCGATGGAGCATCTCCAGCGCTTCCTTGGGGTCAGAGATAGGCGGGACATACCCGCCCTCATCGCCGAGGGCAAGCGCGCCGCGGCCGTAACGCTCGGCCAGCACCTCACCGAGCGCCAGGTTGACCTCCGAGCTCTCGGCCAGCGCATCGCCGAATGACGCGGCCTCGACCGGTATGACGATGAATTCCTGGAACTCCAGCTCACCCGCCGCATGCCGGCCGCCGTTGATGAGGTTGACCAGCGGGACCGGCATGACGTGGGCATCGGAGCACACATAGCGGTACAGCGGCAGCCCCGCCGACACCGCGGACGCACGTGCTGCCGCGAGCGACACGCCGACCAGCGCGTTCGCGCCGAGGCCCGACCGGTCCGCGGTCCCGTCCAGCTCGGCGAGGAACCCATCCAGCTCGCGCTGATGGTCGGCGGGCCGGCCGACGATCGCGGGGCCAATGGTCTCGTTCACGTTCGCGACCGCCCGGCGCACGCCGTACCCGCCGTACCGGGCTCCGCCATCGCGGATCTCGCGCGCCTCGTAGGTTCCGGTCGACCGGCCGGCGGGGACGTCGGCACGCCCCATTGACCCGTCGGCGAGGGTGAGGTCCACCTGAACCGTCGGAAGGCCCCGGCAGTCAATCACCTCGCGCGCCCGTACGGCGCTGATCGCACGCCCGCCGGCAGTCACCACGCCGCTCCTGCAATGGCTGGTTGGTCCACTGTGCAGGAACGTATGCGCAGGTTTGTAGGAATGTCAACAACCGTCCAACGCGACGACGACCGCGCGGCCGGCGCCGCGGTCAGCTGGTGGTCGCGGGCCGGGACAACCGCGCGGCGGAGGCATCCATGTGGGTGCGGATCAACTTGTCTGCTTGCCGCGCATTACCTGCCCGCAATGCCACCAGGATTGCCTCGTGCTCGGCGACCACTTCGCTCGTCTCCTGGTAGAACGGCTCCAGGCGGATCAAGCACAGCCGCGTCTCGGCGATCAGGGTCCGGAACATCCGGGTCAGCCGGGCGCTTCCAGCTGCCTCAACGAGCGTCTGGTGAAACTCCAGGTCGTAACCGATGATCTCCGTCCAGCCGGATCCCGCAGACGCTGCCAGCTTCTCGACGATTGCCTGCAGCTCCAGCAGCGCTGCCTCAGGCCGCCTCTTGGCGACAATGGCGGCCGCAGCTCGTTCGATCACGCCGCGGGCCATGTAGACGTCGCGGGCATCATCAAAATCGAGCTCGACCACGAAGACGCCGCGGTTGCGCTCCGCGCGCAGCAAACCTTCCTGGATCAGCCGCTGCATGGCCTCGCGGATCGGTCCCCGGCTGACCTGCAGCTGGCGGGCTAGCTCGACCTCAGTGAGCTGAGTGTGCGGCGGAAAGCGCCCCCGCAGGATCTCGGCGCGGAGCCGGTCGGCAATCACTGCAGGAGTGCTCTGCAACTGCAACGGCTCGAGCACGCCCGGCGCTGGCCGCGTGGAGCTAGGCATCGGCATCCTTACTCTTCCCACCCCGCCATGTACCCACCTTAAGGCTGCGCCGGGCGCTACTCGTGATCTCGGACCCGCCGGCGAGGTGGTCGCCGCCACGACGCCTATCCTGCCGGCAACTAGACCACGCTCCAGGCTTTGCGAGCCACCCGCTTCAGGTGCGCTCGCCAAGTTGATCTCTCCGAAGTTACGGAGGGGTGATTGTTGTCAGTGCCTGCCGATGCGGGCTACCTTTGCGAGACTGAATCCTGTCCCCCATAACACCTTCATGCGTACGCTTGGCGCCGTATGCCGCGCCGTGCACAAATGCCGCGCGCTTGACATCGTCCATCAGAGCGTGCTCACTGAATAGCCTGCGCGCTGCCGGCATTAGCTGCCAAACGGCTCTGCCGGGTTCAATGTTCCGTACGAGATTAACCCAGCTAAGGTATGTCATGGCCCACCAGGCTCTGTTGCTGGCCTCAGTCTGGCTCCCATCTGGCTTGCGGATCGCGAGCTGTGCGGCGGTAAGTCGCATATACTCGAACGCTAGTGCCTCAATCTCGGTCCGGCTTGTCGCTTTGCCGCCGAGGACATCCAAGGCGCGCAGCATGGGCCAGGCGAATTCCTCCTCCTTCGGGAAAGCAGCTAGTTCAGCCTTCCGTGTGGCCGTCATCGTCGCCGTCAATCTTGCTCACCTCCGGCAGGCGCTGTATGGGCCGGTCAGGATGATTCGTGTCTGGCGAATTAACACCAAGCAACTCAGGATGCGGTTGGCGCTGCGGCCAGTCCACGACCTCCAGCGTGAACCGCATCCCGTCCATCCCATCCGTGCCTTTGTCACCGTTGAACAAGCCGACTCGGCGGACCGCGTCGCCGTCGCCGCTTCAGAATGAAACTGGTCGGTGAGCCCCCGGAATGGCTGACGTAGTCGAAGACTCCTTCAAACCTGAATCCGGCGCCCGCAATTTCTGTCTTTGATTTCCGGTAGAAGACAAGGATGTTGTCGCCAGCATCGCGATGCCCGATGATGAGCCGATCGGTCCTACCGAAGGTCTGGCCCTGCCAGTACAACTCATCGCCGAGGAGCTCATCCTCGTACTGCACGCGATCCGAGGTCTTCTGCTCGGTGATGAAGAGCCAGATCTCCTGCCGCTCTTTGAAGGGGAATACGCCATTCTTGATCGTCGCGTCCTTGATTGAGAACAGGCGCCCAAGCTCCACCCTGGTGTAGATGCTGGCAGGGTGGAGCTCAGGAGTACTCGGATGTGCGGGTGAAACCGTTGTCGCCGCGAGTCGCTCCTCCACCTCGCGGTGCCGCCCTCCGGAGTCGTGATAGCGGTCCCAGACGGACTGCCGGCTCAGACCCAGCGCTGAGGCGATGTCCAACCAGGACACCTCGAACCGCCTGAGGACGGCGACCACCGGACCGACCAAGCCATCAGCAACGTGCTCCAGCTCTTCGGCGACGCGAAGAACCTCCAGCAGGCCGTCCACCGTCCGTGTCCGGCGAGCATCCCGCAGTCTGGACGCCAGCGCGAGAAGCTGGTCAGCCAAATCCTCGACAGGGTCCAACGCCTCTGTGTCCAAATTTCCCCTCAAGAACTTGCGTCAGGTAATTTTACGTACATCCAACCGCATGATCCATAGCCTTCATTGGAATGGCCACCGCTACCCCGTCATGTCCGGTTTGATTGCCCAGCTTGGTACATGATCGCCGGGAGGCGAGACGGCGAAACTGCGGGGGTCAACGCCCAGATCGATGAGACGGCATGAGATGTCGGGATCTCCCAGTTGGGGATCCGAGGTGCATCCGTGCGCTGCGCCTGCTGCACCGCCCGGATGCCAGCCGACAACTCAGGAACGAAAACTCATGATTCTCGTGAGGTTCGCCCGCGTTGGGAGAGTCGCGGCGAGGCGTGACTGGATGGCAGCTGCCTTCGGGCGCGTCGTCATCTAATGGCCTTGGGGCACCAGGCGAACCAGATTGTCCGAGGGTGGCGTGAGCTTCTCCTCGGCCCAGCGCAGGACTTCATCCTCTTGGGAGAACAACACGACCTGGTGGGCGGCGCTGAGTTCGTGCAGGAGATCGAGTATTCCCATCGTCCGTGCAGCGTCGGACTGCACGGTGACATCGTCGAGAATGATCGGCGCCGACTCGCCTGTCGTCGCGAGGTGCTGAGCAAGGGCGAGGCGTAGTAGAAGGAACAGCTGCTCAGTGGTGCCCTGGGACAGGACCGTCGCCGGGCGAAATTGCCCGCTGGTCTCATGGGCCTCCAGCTCCAGTGTCGCTGGGTTGACGTGGAGGTCGTCATATCGGCCTTGGGTGACGCGTGGCACCCATGGCCGTATTGCCTCATTCAGCACCGGCGCGATGTCGGCGTGGACCTTCCGCTGTGCAGCGGTCAAGATGTCGATCACTTCGTCGAGGTCCTCGGCCAGGCAAGTTAGCCGGCGGACCTCCGTGTCTGCGCGAGCGTCAGCTTCGATTGCTTCGCTGACGTCAAGCAACTGGCTCTCGGCTGAGGCGAGCTGCCCGGTGAGTTCGGCCGCAGTGTCGCGCAACTCATCTATCCGGCCGTCGAGTGTTTCGGCCTCAGCGCTTCGGTCTGCCAGGAGTGCCGGTTCTTCTACGGGTGCTTCGCCTGCTTTGGCGGTCAGTTCGATGATCTCGGCTTCGAGTTCCTCGATGGTTCGCCCATCGAGGAACTGATCCAGACGAGCCGCGGCCTGTCCTCGTATTTGCCCGGCCTCGTCGAGTATCTCCTGTGTTTTCACCCATCTTCGGAGTTCGTCTGCGAGGAGGTTGATGTTTGCTGCGTTACAGCCAGCCTTTTTCCCGACTTCTATGAGACGCACCTCGGCCTGTGCCCGAGCCGCGCGGTCCTGCTCCCAAGCAGTCTCGGCTGCGCGTCGGCTCGTCAGCCGTGCCAAAAGATCCGGCTTGCGGGCAGCTTTCTGAGCGACTTGCGACCGTTGTCGACAACCTTCGATGTAATTCTGAACGGCCTGGTCAAGTCTTGTTTCTGGTCCGATCTTCTCCCCGCGGGCGTCCAGGGTCGACCGCAGGAGCTCGGCTCTAGTCGACCAGGTCTCCGTCAGCTCGTCCTTCCTGCGTTGCCAATCGCCGAACCGCGCCAGGAGCGAAGATATCGTGTCCTTCTCCGCAGCGAGGCGTCGGATTGCATCCGGATCCGCTGGAAGACCTAGTTCCTCCACGCGAGCGGCCGCGAGCGCCCGCCGACGGCTTGCCTGGGCCAGCGCCTCTTCCTGAAGCACAAGACGCGCCTCCAGCCGAATGAGCTCGACGTTTGGGGTAAGCGGATATGGGGCTGGCGCCTGGGTCGACCTTCTCCGGGCACCGCGCGTTGATAGTGCCACCCCGACGCCGACTAGAGCTATGCCGCCGATAACGGATGCTGCTCCAACGACTCGTTGGCCAACGGCTGCAAGCACCACCCCGGTTGCGGCCAAGCACACGCCCGCGAATGCGATGATGCGAGGAATCACCGAGGGTGTGATAGCAGTCGGCGCGACTCCGGCGCGCCCGGGATCGTTAGCTGGAGCGGGCATCGCCAGCTGGAGGCCAGCGATTTCCTGAGCCAGGGAGGCATCAACTGGAGGGTCCTGCGCTTCGAGCTCGTCCGCGAGACGCCGCAGTTCGACGGGCGCAACTGGAAGTTGATCGCCTGCCGTATCTGGCGGCCGGATCTCGTCGTGAGCAGCTAGCCGTTGCACTTCCCGCTGCCAAGCATCGTATGAGCTCATCACCCCTGCAGCCGGTTCCAAGTCCCCCGCAGGCCACGCCGGGGTGGCTGCCAATTGCTGCTCTAGCTCGTGGGAATCTGGTCCTTCAAGTTCTTCCTGCTCCGCTGGTCTGCTTTCGAAGGTGGCCACGGCACCGGTCACGCTGGTCATGAGGTCTCGCGGTGCCGCATTGGCCGATCCGTCACCAGCAGCTCGCATAAGCTGTCGAGCCTGATCGACTCGCCCTTCGGAAGTTCGGATCCTGCGCCACTGCTCATGATGAAGAACCTGGCCTAGCTTCGCTTCGGTGTTGCGAAGCTCGAGTTCGGCCGCATGTTTCCTGGACAGCAAGTCCTGACACTCTTCGTAGTGGAGTTCGGCGGCGTCGAGCGCCGAGCGTGCCTCGCTCAGCTGGCCCGATGCCGCGGCCAGTGGGCCACGGGATCCGCTCCGCAACAGCCCGACATGATCGCGCCTATACCCGGCGATCTGTGCAAGTGCCTCGTCCGCGGTGGTGTCCACGGCGCTTGTGGCTGCGGCCCGTTCCAGATACTCCTGCAGTTCGCTGGCGTCGGTCAGCACTCGAAGGACGTCGGCTTGGCGAACGAAGAGTGTCGCCACCGCCGTTTCTCGGGTCAGACCGAGCAGCATGGCGCCGTCGACGGAACCGTCTCTGACGATTTGGGCAGTGATCGGTCTTCCCGTCGAGCGGTCTGTTGCGCTGCTCCCGCCACCTTGCCCGAGACCCTGGTCGATGTCGATCGTTCGGCCGTCGTCGAGCACGATCGCAAGGCCGATGCGCCAGGATGTGCCCCGCCACGGTCGGTGGCGGCTAGTGAATGCTTGATCTTCCCTTGTAAGTCGGCCTCGGCTCCGTTTCAGGCCGCACAGCCCTGCGTAGATCGCTGCATGCCATGACGATTTCCCAGACTCGTTCGGCCCGTATATGACATTCATCCTTGGCGCGAGCTCAAGTGTGCTTCCGGCGAAGGGTCCGAAAGCATGTGCCTTGACTGCTTCAATCCTCAACGGGGGCCGTCCAGTTCTTGGTGCCCAGAGAGGGCGCGAAGACCGACCAAGAGGACGCGCTGCTTGCGATCCTCGGGGAGTTTCTGGGATGAGAGCACATCGCGCACGAACTGGCCGCGGATAGTCCGTTCATCGAACAGCTGCTCGAGATCCAGATCAGCGGTAGCTTGCCAGGCCACGATGATTTCATCTGCCGCCCGGACGACCTGGGCGAGATCCTGGTGCTGCAAGACGACGTCCGGCGAGAGCCGACCACTCAGTGAGATTCGCAAGACTCCTGAGCGTCCGCCAACCTGTGCCTGAATGCGCTCAAGGACATCCTGCCTTGACCTGGCTCCGGTCAGGTCCACGTCGATCTCGTGAAGCTCGGGCGATGAGATGGGGAGGAACTCGCGCTCAATTGACCCTTCGCAGGTCAAGGTCACGATAACGGCTCCGCCCGAGGAGCCCGAGCCAAAGGTGTGGGTGAGGGGCGCGCCGGGGTAGGTGTGAAGCCGCCCGAAATGCGCCTGGCTGTAGTGGCCCACCAGCGCGTGGTCGAAGCCCGCGTGTTCGATGTCGGTTTCCGCGAACGAAGCACAGGCCTCGAGCTGAGGCTCCCGTTCGCGGCCGCCGATCTCGGCGCCGTGGAAGAAGGCGAGGTTCACGCCCGGACGATTAACGTGAACTTGATCGAGGAACGATGCGGACCGATGGGCTGCTGTGTGTGCTGCGCCCCAGATGGTGACGCCGTCGATGATCTCGACCGGCGTGAGGCGGCCGCTTTCGAAGATCCTGACGTTGTCCGGCCATTCGTATTGAGTGTATCCGCCCACGGGCCCGATGTGGTCTTCGTTTCCAGGGGCAATGAAGATAGGAATGCTCGTCGAGCGGAATGCCGTGGCGAGCCATTGCATATTTGCAGGCTTGACCGTGTGCCGGTTGAACAGATTGCCTGCACAGGCGATCACATCGACCGACTGCCTGCGGGCTTCACTTAGCATGTCGACGAAGGCTCGCCGGCCGGCCTCACGGCGCGACTTTGCGATGGCGCGAGACGCCCATTCGTACGGGCGGTCCAGTTGCAAGTCCGAGAAAAGAAGCACTCGCAGCCGCGCCTCGTGCCGTGAGAGGGCGGTCGTGGGCGTCGGCAAATCGTGTGCCACCAGGATTACCTCTCGATTTTGTGCATGCCGACCTCAACGCGTGCGGTTGTCCAGTCGCTGGGATGGGCTTTCTGGGTCATGCGGGGGCCTCTGCCCGCTCGAAGTAAGCTTGCCATTTCAGATTGACGCTGACCGTGTCAAATGGAAGGTCGCCGACGTCCTCGAAAGCCCGGCGGAGGTAGCGGACGTCTCGGGCGACGCTGTCTTCGACTTCGACGAGCGCAAGAAGGTGCGAATCTGGCTTGTTGCGACCGACGCCCAGCTCGCTTCGGGTGATCGTGAACGTGTCGGCTCCGACCATGCGCCCCTTGACCTCGATGAACCACAATGTGCCCGACTCGTCCTTGGACTCGATGTCGTAACCTTTGTTGTTCGGTGGCATCTCCATGGGCTGCCTGCCAATTCGGCACTCTGCAGCGATCACAGCGTCCACCGCCGCTCGTTCCGTTGCAGAGCGCTCTTTGGCGTAGTCAGCGATCTCATGGACGGGCTTACCGAGCATTGCTGCGAGGAGTCCTGCCGGGATGACGAGAGCACCGCCGACGACAACCGGCGGGAGCGGCGAGAGGCGGATCTCCGCATCAAGTTCATCGATCCGCCGCTTCAGCCGAGCCCCGAGCTCATCGGCCCTCTGGCGCGCCTTCGCCGAATTCATGCCGCTGCGGGGAAGGTGTCCGGCCAGCTCGCGTTCTTTCAGGTAGCCGGCTCGGTGGTCCCAGTACTGCATCTGGGCGGTTAGCCGGTCGCGCACCGCCGCCCTCGTACGTTCAACGCGATCAATGGTTCGGCGGCGGACGTCGTCGAGGTGAGCTCGAGCAAGCTCGACACCATGATCAAATGCCTTCGCTTCGAGGTCGGAGCGAACCCAGTTACTCTCCGCTACACGCTCCAGCAAGGCAACCTCGTCAGCTGTCGCTGGTCGGTAGTCGAGATATGGCGCCCACCCAGCGGGCCGAACATAACCGTTCGAATCGATATCTACATATTCAAACTGTTTCGACACTACACGACGGTTTCCGGCCGTATCGGTACGGCCGTCAACGACGGCATGCTGGAGATAGACCAGCACCCTCGGCGAGTCAGCCGAATCTGTTTCGTCGATCAGGACGGCCCCCTGCCGCAGCAGGGAGTCGTAGCCCTCGATGATCATGTCGATCGTACGGTCCAGGAGCGAGTGGCCCGGCGTGACGAACTGAGCGAAGGGACGGCCCTCGACCGCGATGAGCTCCTTCTCGAACGTGACCCGCTCGTAGCGGCGTAGCAGCGGCACGCCGAAGCCCATCTGGCGATCGCGTCGACGTAGCTCGGCCGGCACGTGCGTAATCTCGAAACGGCCCGGTTCGCGTTCGCGCACGGCGCCGCCGAGGAGAGCGAAGGCCTCAAGAAAAAACGATCGGATGAAATGAGGCTGGAGCTTGCGGGCCTCGGCTCGCTCCATCTCATCGCGGATGTGCTCGACATCCTCGGCACTCATCACATCGCTTACAAGGGCTCGATCGTGGATGACCGCCCGCAGGGCCGTCCCCACCGTGGCATCGACGACGGCCTTCAGGCGGGCCTTTACCATTGGCTGTTCGCCGTATCGGACGGCTTCGATCAGCAGCTCACGGAGACTCTTTCCTCTGAAAGACTGGCCCAGCACGTCGAAGACCTGATCACCGAGCGCCTTGCGCTGCTCGTCGAGCTTGTCGAACAACCGCTGGAAGACCTCGCCCTCGCGAGTGTCGTCCGCCACGAGGTTCCAGAGGTGGCAGACCTCCTTCTGCCCGATACGGTGCACGCGACCGAACCGCTGCTCGATTCGGTTCGGATTCCAGGGCAGGTCGTAGTTGACCATCAAGTGGGCCCGTTGCAGGTTGATGCCCTCTCCGGCGGCGTCCGTTGCGACGAGCACTACCACGTCCTTGTCTTGGATGAAGGCCTCCTGCACCTTGCGACGCTCATCCCGCGGCAGGCCACCGTGAATTGCTACGACGGCCTCATCTCGCTCGAGCATCGAGCGAAGTTTCCCGACGAGGTAGTTGAGGGTGTCGCGATGCTCGCTAAAGATGATCAGCTTCCGCCGCTCGCCATGGGCATCGAACATCTCCGGGTTTTGCTGAAGAAGGTCGGCGAGCTCTTCCCACTTCCGGTCGGTTCCGGAGGCCCGTACCTGCCCAGCCAGCTCTTGGAGCTGGCCGAGCTTCGCGATCTCGTGTTCGAGCTCGGCGATCGTTCGTGCGGCCGACGCCTGGTCGACTAGGTCCTCCTCAAGTTCCTCCAGCTCGCCCTCAGGCAGATCGTCGACGTCAAGGTCGCCCTCGAGTCCGCGGAACTCGTCGGGCACGTTCGGCGTGCCCAATTCGGCAGACACCTGAGCGCCGCGCTTGCGGATGCGCTCTTCCGCGACGCGGTTCTCGAGGCGGCGACGGCGCCGGGTGAGCGATTGGTAGATCGCTTCCGGAGAGGACGCCAGCCGGCGCTGCAACGCCGTCAAGGCAAAGCCGACGACAGCGCCGCGCCGCCCTTCGCCTTCCGCCTTGAGGCGGTCCGCGCGGTTCATCTCCTCCTGCACGTATTCCGTGACGCGCTTATAGAGGAGCGATTCGCCGTCAGAGAGCGGATAGATCGCCGTGTACGAGCGACGCTCCGGGAACAGCGGCGTACCGTCAAACTTAAGCAGCTTCTCCTTCACCAGCCTGCGCATGAGGTCTGAGGTGTCAACTGTGCGCGACGTTCCGCGGGGCTTACCCTCAAACCGGTCGGAGTCCAGCAGCGCCAGGAAGAGATGGAAATCCTCCTCCACGCCTGCGTGCGGAGTCGCAGTCATGAGGAGGAGGTGCCGAGTGACAGACCCCGCCAGGCGTCCCAGCTTGTAGCGCTTCGTCTCCCGGATCTCACCGCCGCTGTAATGAGCCGACATCTTGTGGGCCTCATCCACCACTACGAGGTCCCAGTCTGACGCCTCGAGCTTGGCCTGAAGGTCCTCATTGCGCGAAAGGTGATCCAGACGAGCGATCAGCAGCGGCTTCTCGCCGAACGGATTGCCGCTGCGCGCCGCGTCAATCATGTCTTTGGTGAGGATCTCGAAACTGAGCCCGAACTTCTGCCACAGCTCGTCCTGCCACTGCTCAACGAGGCTTCCAGGAGCGATGATCAGACATCGCTCGACGTCACCTCGGATCATGAGCTCCTTGCAGAAGAGTCCGGCCATGATCGTCTTACCGGCCCCCGGGTCATCAGCAAGTAGGAAGCGGAGCGGCTGGCGGGGCAGCATCTTTGAGTAAACGGCGTCGATCTGATGCGGCAGCGGGTCCAGGTTCGAGGTCTGGACTGCCAGGAACGGGTCGAATAGGTACGCGAGCGAGATCCGCTTTGCTTCCGAGACGAGCCGGAACAGCGCGCCGTCGGCGTCCATCGACCACGCCCGGCCGGCCCGCTCGACAGTCAGACGCGGCTCATCATCCCTATACAGAAGCTCCTGGCCAGGCTTGCCGGTCGAATCATCGGTGAACGTCAGCGTGATGGCGTTTGAGCCGTGCCAATCAACGTCGACCACCTTGACACCGCGATCTCCGAGCACCCCACGTACCAAAGCACCCTTGGTCAGATCCTCAAGCCGGGCCATAGCCGTCCACCGCCCTGGTGCTCGCCCGCGCCATCCTTGCGTCCCTCACGTGCCATTTCACCGGGTATTGTCTGGCTCTACATGGCGGCGCATTTGGCCTCCCACCGGACAGGGTGGCCGAAACCAGCTTCTCACGAAACGGACCGGGCGCGTCATCGTCTGCACGGCATCCAGGGACTGCTTGCGACCTCGGTGTGCGCCTGGTCAGCCTGTCCAGATTCCGGCGGCGGCGATCAGGGTTACATTCACTACGAGGCTTTGAAGACCTCATCTAGGTGCCATTCCAGAAACTCGGGGCCAGGCCGGTCGACCGACGTTCGGGCAAGCCGATGACCTGCCCGGCCATAGCGTAGAACTGGTCGCCGTTGCTGAAGTCCTCTCGCAGCCGGGGACTAACCCGCAGGCGGTATTTCGCGTCGACGCCGAGGTATCCGCGGTCGAACAGCGTGTGGACATCGGATCGGAGCAACAGCCCGTTGTCGAGCCGGTGCTCGCCACCAGCGGTGACCGGGCGGATGTGCGCAGCCTGCAAGACCGGGGAGATGTGAGTTCCGCTTACCGCGCAGCGTCGGTGATAAGCGTCGAGGACAACCGCTTGGAAGGAGCGCTGACCTAGGCGGTACGGCGCCAGGCGCTGATCGCCGAACACGGGACCGGGACGGTGCCACGGCTGGCTGAAGTCCACCTCCACCACTACGCCCAGGATCAGCTGCAGCAATCCGGTGAAGTACTCCGCAACCGCCTGGTCTGCGAGGTCGTAGCTCTTGCCCTGGACGATGTTGGGCGCAAAGCCGGGCGGCGGGTCGACGGAAATGTCCGCGGCGAAGAAGCGCACGTCCCGCACAAATAGGCAGCCGATTGCAGGATCCTCGCCGGCGGCGATTGGGGCGTGGCGGTAGTGGCCGATGCGGGCGCGCATCTGCTCGATGCTGGCGGCCCCGTTTGCTTCGCCGAACAGCTCCCACGCCTCGGAGACCTTCAGCCGCGCCGAGTCACTGAAGAACCCGCCTCCCACGACCTTGTTATGCGGGTAATGAGTCTTGAAGAAGAACGGTTCTCCGGGCGCCAGGACGCGGAATTCACGTCCGCCACTGGGCTGCCAGAAATTCGCCTCCGCCACCTGAGGCCGAGCTGCAAGGAAGCGGAACCAGTCGCCGTCCGTAACGCTCACGTAAGCGCGCACGACCGTTATTGTGCACCAGCGCCAATGCGTACCCAAGCGCCTTCGCCATCCCGCCCGTCTCTGCCTGAACCGCGACGTGCTCACCTGTCATCCGAGCGGGGACTGGCAAAGACGCTTACCCTCACTTATCCCCCGTGGCGACAGGACCAGGTTTGTGTCAGTGTGAACTCTCAACGGCATGGAGCGCATACGGCGTCCGCCGGGCTGAAGACCGAGATCGGAGCCAAGATGCCCAACGGTGACTCGCCGTTCCTGGCGGTCCCGCCTTCGGAGTGGCTCGCATCGAACCGTTCTGCGTTCGCTATTGCCGATCACTTCCCGGTGAGCCCTGGTCATGCCCTCGTAGTGCCCCGCCGCGCGATCGCGACTTGGTGGGACGCTACTGACGACGAGCGGGCCGACATCCTCACCCTCGTCGACGAGGTAAAGCGCCAGCTCGACGCCGAGCTGCGGCCAGACGGGTACAACGTCGGCTTCAACTCTGGCGCGGCCGCCGGGCAAACTGTCGGACATCTGCATATCCATGTCATCCCGCGTTACAGCGGTGATGTGCCGGACCCTCGCGGCGGTGTTCGGCACGTCATACCGGGCAGAGGCAACTACCTGGAGCCTGCGAATCAACCATTTGCGCTGGTCGATGGACTAGATCGGTTGCTACGCGACGACCTGCTGAGCTGCATGCGTGATCCGCGATTCGACCGCGTGGACCTGTTGGTCAGCTTCGTCATGAAGTCCGGGCTCGAGCAGGTGCATGGCGGCCTGGTAGACGCGCTGGACCGCGGTGCCAAGGTCCGGGTCCTGACCACGGACTACCTCACTGTCACTGACGCCGACGCCCTAGCCCGGTTGCTCGACCTAGCCGAAGTGCGGCCGGAGGCAATCGCCACGCGCGTCTTCCACGATCCGACGACCAGCTTCCACCCAAAGGCCTACCTCTTCTCGTCGGCCGATGGCGCAGCCGCAGCGACGTTCGTCGGCAGCAACAACCTCAGTGCCTCCGGAATCGCAGGCGGCATCGAGTGGGCGATCGGCATCGATCAGGTCGCGCCCATGCGCGCCGCCTTCGAGCGACTCTGGTCCGACCCGCGCAGCCAACCGCTCACCCACGAGCTGCTTGCCGAGTACCGCCGCAGTTGGCGGCCGGCCGCGCACACCGCGGGCGTCGTGCCTGAACCCCCTGCCACGCCACCCGCCCCGCGAGCGGTCCAGCGGGACGCGCTAGCGGCCCTGGAGCAGACCCGGCTGCAGGGTTTTCGCCGCGGCCTAGTCGTCATGGCGACTGGTCTCGGCAAGACGTGGCTCGCAGCATTCGACAGCGCGCGACCGCAGTTTCGCCGCGTGCTGTTCCTCGCTCACCGCGAGGAGATTCTGCGCCAGTCACTCGACGTGTTCCGCCGCGTCCAGCCCGATGCGGACCTCGGCCTGTACTACGGCGGGGAGAAGCAGCCCGATGCCCGCGTGGTATTCGCCGGCATACAGACGCTCGCCCCGAATCTGCACCGGTTCGCGGCCGACCGGTTCGATTACATCGTCGTCGACGAGTTCCACCATGCCACGGCCCGCAGTTACCGCCGAGTGATCGACCACTTCCAGGCGGGGTTTCTGCTTGGACTTACCGCGACCCCTAACCGCATGGACGGCGCCGACCTGCTCGCGCTGTGCTCGGACAACCTGGTCTACGAATGCCCGCTGACCGATGGCATCGAGCATGGCGACCTTAGCCCGTTCCGCTACTTCGGGATCGCGGACGACGTCGACTACACGCCGATCCCCTGGCGCGGTGGCCGGTTCGACCAAGCAGCGCTCACTGGCGCCGTCGAGACGCAAGAACGCGCCCAGCACGCTCTCGACGCCTGGCGGGACAAGGGCGGTGGTCGCACCATCGCGTTCTGCGTCACCGTCACCCATGCCGATTTCACGGCCGAGTTCTTCCGCCGCAACGGCATCGCCGCAGCCGCCGTACACAGCGGCCCCACTAGCGCGCCGCGCGTCGGCTCTGTCGAGCAGTTGCGAGCTGATGAGCTGCAGATCATCTGCACGGTCGACGTGTTCAACGAAGGCCTCGATGTGCCAGAGGTCGAAATGGTCCTGATGCTACGCCCGACCGAGTCCCCGGTCGTCTTCCTGCAGCAGCTGGGCCGCGGCCTGCGCCGCAGTGCCGGCAAGGACGCACTGACGGTGATCGACTTCATCGGCAACCACCGCAGCTTCCTAATTAAGCCACGCACACTCCTTACCCTTGGTAAGGGAGGCCAGGCCAGCACCGACAAGGTGCTGCGTGCCATGCGGACGGGCGACTTCGGCCTGCCGCCGGGTTGCTCCGCCACCTACGACGTCAGGCTCGTCGACATCCTGCGCGCGGTCACAAGGATCGTCGCGCGGTCTGTCCTCGAGGACTACTGCCGCTCGTACGCCGACGAGCGCGGCCACCGGCCCAGCGCCGTTCAAGCCTACGAAGCCGGGTACAACCCTGCGTCGGCCCGTGCCAGGCACGGCCACTGGTTTGCCTTCCTTGACGATGTGGAGCTCCTCACCGAGCAGGAGCACGAGGTAGTGCGACGCCACGCCGACGTGCTGGCCGGCATTGAAACGGAGCCGATAACCAAGTCGTACAAGCTCGTGACTCTCCAGGCACTTCTGCAGATGGGCGCGCTGCGCACCGGCGCAGACATCGCGGAGATCGCCTGGGCCGCCCACCGTATCGTCACCGGCGACCCGCGCCTAGTGGGCGACACCCGCTCGGCGGAGATACCCGACCCAGCGTCAGTGACCGCTGACAGCTGGCGCGACTATTGGCTGAACTGGCCGCTGTCAGCTTGGGCGGGGCGGTTGCGCGGGGCTTCGACCGGCTGGTTCCGAATCGACCGCCGCCGGTTCGTCCCGACGTTCCGAGTGGCGAGCGATTTGGGTGAAACGTTCGACGCCCTGGTGGGCGAGCTCGTCGACTACCGGCTCGCCCGATATCTCTTCGCGAAAGGCAGCCGATTGGAGGAGGCCGTCCGTCTCAAGGTCATCCAAGCGCATGGCCGACCGATCCTCATGCTGAACCGCGACCACAACTCTCAACTGCCGAGCGGTGAGACGCAGTTCATCGCCGACGGCATCGTTTACAGCGGTAACTTCGCCAAAATCGCCCTGAACATCGCCCACCGCGTCGGGCATCCCGGCAACGCCCTTGCCGACTTGCTGCGGTCTTGGTTCGGCGCCGACGCAGGTCAACCCGGCACGGTCCAATTCGTCGAGCTGGTTCCCGATGAGCCGCACTGGCAGATGCGGCCGACATCCCCGATCGTCGGCCGCGACGAATCTGCCAGCTGAATTCGCTACCGGGCCACCGGAGAAAGCCGCCGGCGGCTCCGCGCAGCCTTGACCCCTGGACTAGGTTGCTTCGGACGCGAGGGCGAACTCCCGGATGACCTCAGCGAGCTTCGTCGGCTGGACCAGGGGAATCAGGGTGTAGCTGTCTTGTACCTCGACCGGCCGTCCATGCGGGAGGAGTTCGGCGAGGCGCCGGCCGTGCTCACCTGGCATCACACGGTCCCTGCTTGCCCAGACCACGACGCAGGGTTGCGTGACGTCCGGCTGGCGTTCAGCCGCTATGAACAGGAGGTGCCTGTCCGCGAACGCTGTCGCAGGATGCGCACGGCGTCGCGGCGGCTCTCGGGCTGCTAGGACTGACTTCATCCACCCGGCGGTGGCCGCGTCTCTCCCCATGGTCAGCCACCCGAACGCGACCGGGAGCCGCCGGAGCGCCCGAAGCCGCATTGCTGCATGAACATCCCGAACACCCGCGGCGGCAGCTTGCCAGTGAGCGCGAGCGTCTTGCCGGTGAGCCCGGGCGGGAGGTTGTCGAATGCCTCGCAGGAGCCCAGCACGATCCGTCCCACACGCGCGGGGCCGGCGTCGCCGATGGAAGGATGTAACCGTACGGTAGCAAACACGCGATGTAACCATACGGTAGCGGGGATTACGACAAGCCCATGCAGCACTCAGCTAACGAGGTCGGCCGCGGAACATTGTATGCAGGGTGCGGCTACGCATAGTCATATCCGATTTGCTTCGCGGTTTCGTTGTCATCACGGTCTCAGTTGGCGATGGCTACATGCCTGTGCACGGTCGCCGGATCGTCGAGCAGGGCGAGCATGCTGGCAGCCAGGTCGGCGCGGGAGACCTTGAAACCGTGCGGCAGGTTGCGGTCGATCGCCATGCGGTAGGTGCCCGTAACGGCCTTGTCCGTCAGCGCGGGCGGGCGGACGATCGTCCAGTCCAGGCCGCTCCGCCGGATCTCCTCCTCGCCGGTGCTCATGTCGGCATTGACATGCCGGAGGAATGTGCGCCGGGCGACAGGCTTGACCAGGTAGCGCATGTACGGGCTCTCACCCTCGTCGGCAACGACGGAGCCGCTGACCTGAACAAAACGCCGGGTGCCGGTCTTCTCCATCGCCGCGATGATGCTGCGCACGCTGTCCCGGATAACCGTCGTGGGTCCGGTGGCGCGCGGACCGATCGCGGAGATGACCGCGTCGGCGCCTTCCACCGCCGGAGCGATCGAGGCGGGGTCCGTAAGGCTTTCCCCGGTGGCGCCTGTCGCGCCGAAGATCGTGAGTTTCATCGCATTCGCCTTTCTCAAAGTTCAGACCGTCGCTGTGTCCCAGCGCGCCGTACGGGCGTAGCCGGGGCGCCACAGCACCCGGTGCGCCAGCCGGGCCGGCGGCGGCAGCATGCCGAGTACCCGCCTGCTTATCTCGGCCGGGGCGCCGTCGAGCAGCCACGGGAAGAGCTCGGCGGCGCCCCTCAGGCCCTCGCTCCTCCCGGCGGTCTTGCCGAACTCGGCCCAGCCATCGGCTCCCAGGTATGCCTCCACGAGAGGCAGGGCGTCCTCTTCCTCGCGCTCCATGTGAGCTGTCAGCGTGGTGGCGAGCGCCCCGACGCCATCCGCCAGGCCGTCCAGATCGTCGCCAGTAATGCGGGCGTCGACCAGGAAGAGGAGCGGGTCGATGAGAAGGTGCTCGGCTTCCATCGCGTCGAGCACGGATATCTCATCCGGCCGGGTGACCTTTCCCCGCAGCGCGGGCCAGAGCCAGTTGTCCTCCGCGGTGTGGTGGAAGTGCAGCTGGTTCTTGAAGGTCGCCCAGCCGGCGCGCACGGCGGCCTCTGCGGTGCGGCCGGCATCGACGGCGTCGGCCAGGCGCCGCAGGTCCCGGGTGAACGCGTCGTGCGCGGCATACATGAACGTGAAGTCGACCCTGCTCGCCGGGCGAGGACGCACGCCCGACTGGACATACCGGACGTCCTGGGGGGTGTTGCTACTGCTCATGGAGACTCCCTGTCTGATCTGCCGGGAAGGCGACCGCTCCGGCCCGCCTTTCGGTACAGTTGTTCTGTAACTCATATGATACGGAAAGCTTAACATATGGAATCCGAAGCATCTGACACGCGGGGGACGGCGGCACCGCGCGGACGGGGGGCGGCACCGCGGGAACGGGGGGCGGCACCGCAAAGGCGGGGGAAGGCACCGCACAGCGGGCAGCTCAACAGAGCGGTCAAGGAGTCCCTGCGCGACCTTGGCACTCAGCTATCGCAGCTCAACAACAGCGTCGGCTCACGCCTTGACCTCAAGGCCACCGACCTGGGGTGCCTTGACCTAATCAGCCGGTACGGCCCGATCAGCCCGAGCGCCCTGGCTAAACGCGCCGGGCTGCATCCCGCCACGATGACCGGCGTCCTCGACCGGCTCGAGCGCGGCGGCTGGATCGAACGCGGCCGCGACCCATCAGACCGTCGCGGTGTTGTCGTCCAGGTGGCCAGGGGCCGCGGCGCGGAGATACTCCGTCTCTATCTCGTCGACTCAGGGATGAACACCGCCATGGACGAGATCCTCGCCGGGTACGACGACGAGGAACTTGAGCTTCTCATCGGATTCCTGCGGCGCACCGCCGACGCGGGCCGAGCAGCCGCCGAAAAGCTCGCCGGAACCTAAGACCCGCCGGGCCTCACTCCGGCGGCAGCTCCCGGTAGACCAGGTCGACGTTGACACCTTGCGAACGCCGCACGTACTTGGCGACGTAGTAGACGAGCAGGCCGAACGCAGCCGTCGCGGCCATGAACGCCGGCACGTACCACCAGTGCGACGTGGTGCCGATGGCCAGGGCCGGGTACTTGAGGGTGTCGTAGACCAGGAACGCCATCACCAGGAACGACAGCGGGGCCACGATCTTCAGGACCGGGATGCCGCCCAGCTTGATATTGGCCGGCGACGACTGGTACAGGTCAGGCCGCCGTTCCGGGAACGTGAACGCGGCCACGGACACGATCCAGACGCAGACGACTCCGGCCAGGACGCCGAGGGCAAGCCAGGTCTGGAATGTCGTCGCCAGCACGCTCCAGACCAGCATGACGGTGACCAGGAACATCACCGTGAGAATCGCGGGCACCGGCGAGTGCGTCCGTTCGTCCACGTCGGCGAGCTTCTCGGGCAGCAGCCGGTCGAACGCCCAGGCGAACACGGTGCGGACCGGCATGAACGAGTTGCCGACCATGGCGGGCAGGCTCCAGAACAGGAACGAGCCCACGATCAGGACCGTCAGCACCGGCACGTTCACGGTCAGCGCGCTCAGGAAGTGGTACCACGGACCGGACGGGATCTTGTAGGCGGGGTTCCCGGCCGTGTTGACCGCCGACATGAACGCGTACCCGGCGACCTTGTAGATCAGCAGCACGCCGATGACGATGAACACCACGTCCCAGACCAGCGCGGTGAACATGATCTTCAGGTGCCTGTTCCGGTTCGAGGCGCTCTTCAGCTCACCGGACAGGTAGACACTCCACCAGTTCCACATCATGAACGTCATGATCACGAACACCGCGGGCAGCGTGCTCGACCACGTGCCGGCGCTCGGATGCTGGGCGATGCTGCCCGACGCCGCCTTGATCACGTTGTGGTAAGCGTCGCCGTGGCTGCCGAACCGCCCCGACAATGCGTTGAAATGGTGCTGGAACGAGCTTGACGAACCGACGGCCAGCACGATGAACGCGAGGAACGTGCCCGCGGTCGCGATGATCCAGAAGATGTTCTGGAAGCGCAACGTCACCTTCGTCCCGAAGATCAGCAGCGCCGTCATCAGCAGGATCATGAACAGGCCGCCCAGGAAGATCCACACGTTGTCGGTCTGGAACCGGTTGCCCCAGGTGATCAGGTCGTTGTTGTGGAAGAAGATGCCGAAGGTCACGAGCGTCGGCCCCAGCGCGAACACAGGGAAATACCGCGCCCAGAACGTGGCCCCGATCATGGCCGAGAACGCGGCGCCGAAGTTGGACACCGTCGCCAGCGGCGGTGACAGAATCCGGCTGACCCACACGTAGTCCCCGCCGGTGCGCGGCATGCTCGACGCCATCAGCGCCATCATGATCACGATCGGTATGTTGATCACCAGCGAGATCAGCGTGGCCGTGACCAGATCGGCGCCGGGAAAGGCCGACAGGGCGAAGAACACGCCCCAGGCCAGGGTCGCGCCCACCGGCGCGGAGAACACCGCGTTGAACACCATCGCGTCGAATGCCGAGGCCTCGCGGACCAGGCCGGTGCTCTTGCGGACGAAAAGCTGCTGCTGCTGATCGCTGCGGGCTTCCGCGCTCATCGGATCCTCCCGCCCGAGCCCGCGCACCCACCGAACACCGTGGCAATGAGCTCGGGTAATGGCGACACTAACAGCATCGAACATCGCGGACAAGACATCTATCGCAGAGCAACAGGTCACGATGTTAAAGTCTGTGAATCGGCGCAAACAAGGGAGGATCAGCGCGCAGTGTTTCCCGTCGACCGGCGCCGCCGGATCCTGGAGCAGGTCGCCGAGCAGCAGACGATCCGGATCGGCGAGCTGGCCAGCGAGCTCGGCGTGTCCGAGATGACGATCAGGCGCGATGTCAGCCGGCTCGAGCAGGACGGCTTCCTCCGGCACACCTACGGCGGGGCGACTGTGCACATCACCAAGTCGATCGAGCTCGCCTTCAACGCGCGCGCCCTGGAGAACGCACCGGAGAAACGGCTGATCGGCATGCGGGCGGCGGAGGACCTCGCCGCGGCCACGGTGCTCTACGTCGGGCCGGGCACCACCACGGAGCAGTTCTCGCTCTTCCTCACCCGGACGGCGGGCCAGCTGGTCATCACCGGCTCGCTGCCCGTCGCGAGCCTGCTCGGCTCCCGGCCGGCCCACGTCGTGGCGCTCGGCGGGACGGTCCGCGAGGAAGAACTCGCCTGCGTCGGCCCGCTCGCCGTGTCCGCCCTGGCCAGATACCGGGCTGACGTGGCGGTGATCGGCGCCGCCGGCCTGTCCGCGGCGTTCGGGATCACCGAGCTCGAGGACGATCTGGCCGAGGTGAACCGGGCGGCGATCGCCCACAGCGCCCGGCTTGTCGTGCTCGCCGACGGCTCGAAGATCGGCCGGGACGCGCACGCGGTCGTCGCTCCCGCCAGCGCGATCTCGGCGCTCGTCACCAGCGCAGGAGCTCCCGCGGACGAGCTCGCAGCGCTTCGGTCGGCCGGAGTCGAGGTCATCCTCGCGACCGCGCCTTCTCGATCCGGAACTCGGCCCCGAGGGCCCCGCCGGCACAGCGCGGCCGCGGGCAAGACATTCATAGGCGTAACGGGACGCACGGCTACCCGAGCCGCGACGGGTCAGGAATCAGGGCGGTGACTGTGCTGGAACGGATCTTCGGGGTCACCAAGCCGCTGATCGCGATGTGCCATCTGCGGGGGCTGCCGGGACGGCCCAGGCACGACGCCCAGGCGGGCATGGAGGGCATTTACACGGCGCTGCGCGCCGACGTGCTCGCGTTGCAGGATGCCGGAGTCGAC
>WNFN01266997.1_pt1 | contig 21671 bp, 20 predicted proteins | sample 5400161 | NCBI WGS metagenome assembly WNFN01 (sample SAMN13153353, study PRJNA577476) | soil metagenome | isolation source: 80 cm saprolite on Douglas fir-dominated hillslope | place: USA:California | collected 2013-09-17 | reverse complement strand
GAGAAAGCCACCATCCACAGCGAGAATATGGCCAGTAATCATGGATGCAGCTGGACTTGCCAGAAAGAGAATCGCGGCGGCTACTTCATCCGGCTCGGCAAGACGGCCTAGTGGCGTTACGTCTGCAATCTGGGCCATGAGTTTCGGATCTGTCATAAGGGCGCTGATGAACTGGGTCTTAACCCAAATAGGTGCAACAGCATTAACGCGAATTCCCCAACGAGCCCACTCGACCGCAAGCGCCCGTGTCATATTGACGATGCCGCCTTTTGTTGCTTGATAAGTGACGTTTGGATAGAGGCCACCGCCCGAAAGTCCCATGATCGATGCGGTATTAACAATGCTTCCTTTTCTCTTCGGTAGCATGTAGCGCGCCGCTGCACGAGAGCCAAGAAAAACTCCCGTCATATTGACCGCGACAACATTGTTCCAGTCAGCAAGTGATAATTCCACCGTGGAATGACGGATCGAAATGCCAGCATTGTTGACGAGAATATCCAGACGCCCCCATCGCCGATTGACACCGGCAAAGCTGGTTTCGAGCGCGATCTCGTCGGTGACGTCGAGAATATAGGCTTCAACTTCTGCACCGGCGGCACGAAGGCTGGTTTCTGTCTCTTTAACGGCTTTCTCATCGCGATCAAGCGGTGCGACGGCAGCATCAGCTTAAGCGAGGGCTGCTGCTGTCGCTCTCCCGATCCCGTTGCCGCCGCCCGTGATGACAGCTACCTCCCCATCAAGGCGAAAGCGTTCAAGCATCTGTGCTATTTCTACACTAGTCTGATCGCTTGAAAGAACCTCGATTTCGTTTTGTTTTTCGCGCTGCAGCGTTTGTCCTTGATCAGTAGCCGGTAGTGCTCCACTTTTGTGGTTCACCCAGCTCAACCTAAAGCGCGAATAGCGGCGCAATTTGACGCTGGGGTCTACCTCGGAGGCCGATATGCCAGCCTATTGGGTTGCCCGTTCACGCATCAATGATCCCGTCGAATACAAAAAATACACCGATCGCGTTCCAGCGATCATCGCCAAATTTGGCGGGAAAATGCTCGCCCGGGGCGGACGTTTTCAGATTATGGAAGGACCTGACAAGTTTCATCGCTTTGTGGTGATCGAATTCCCGACCTTCGAGCAAGGCGTAGCCTGTTTCACATCGCCAGAATACAACCAGGCGGCGGCTTTCCGTCGAACCGGCGCCGGTGAGGTGGAAACGATCATGGTCGATGGCGGCGACGCCACAAAGTGATCGACTGCCGATTCGTTAGACAAGCGTGCTCATAGCGGCTGTCGAGCGTCTTCCGAATTTGGAGCCTTCGCGGGTCCGCTCTCAGCACTCCACCGCTCTGTTCTGTACACCCAAACGCGAGCGCGGGTTGTCTTTCGGCCGGCTTACGTGGACCTGCTGCCAGCCATCGGTATCACTCGGCAACGGCGCCCGGTATATCGCGCCCCACTTCGGTCGCTCTGGCGGCGACTGCTCGTTAGATTTCTCGCCATTCTCCTGGACAATCTTGCGGCTCGGTCATCCCACAATGCGTTTAAAATCTCGGGAAGCGATGTTGGAATATCGTCTGGCGATGGCTGATAATCAGCTGCGCCCTCAGTTAGTTACTTCAGTTGTTTGGCCTTGGCCCGGTCTTCTTTGGCTTTCTCAGTTTGACCGAGTTTTTCGTAAACGAACGCACGATTGTCGTAGGCGCCGGCGTAATCAGGTTTCAGTCGAATGGCTTCGCTGTAGTCCGCGATGGCTCTGTCGTACTGCTTCAGGTCGTAGTAAGCATTTCCACGATTGTAATAGACGTCGGCGTAATCCGGCTTAAGCCGGACGGCTTCAGTGTAGTCCGCGATGGCTTTATCGTACTGCTTCAGGTCATAGTAAGCATTTCCGCGGTTGTTATAGGCGCCGGCGTAATCCGGCTTAAGCCGGATGACTTCGCTGTAGTCAACGATTGCTTTGTCGTACTGCTTCAGGTCATTCAGTAAGTAAGCATTTCCGCGACTGTAATAGGCGTCGGCATAATCCGGCTTAAGCTGGATGACTTCGCTGTAGTCCGCGATGGCTTCGTCGTACTGCTTTAGGCTAACGTAAGCATTTCCGCGATTGTTAAAGGCACCGGCGTAGTCAGGTTTGAGCCGGGTGGCTTCCGCGTAGTCAGCGATTCCTTTGTCGTACTGCTTCAGGCCAACGTAAGCATTTCCGCGATTGTAATAGGCGCCAGCATAATCAGGTTTAAGCCGGATTACCTCGGTGTAGTCAGCGATGGCCTCGTCGTACTGCTCCAGGTCATCGTAAGCATTCCCGCGATTGTAATGGGCGTCAGCGTAGTCAGGTTTAAGCCGCGCGGCTTGGGTGTAGTCAGCGATCGCTTCGTCGTACTGTTTCAGGCCATGGTAAGCAAGTCCGCGATTGTGATAGGCGTCAGCGTAATCAGGTTTAAGCCGGATGACTTGGGTGTAGTCAGCGATCGCTTTGTCGTACTGCTCCAGGTCATCGTAAACATTTCCACGATTATAATAGGCGTCGGCGTAGTCAGGTTTAAGTCGGATGGCTTGGGTATAGTCAGCGATCGCTTCGCCGTACTGCTTCAGGCCATAGTAAGCAAGCCCGCGATTATAATAGGCGTCGGCGTAGTCAGGTTTAAGCCGGATGGCTTCCGTGTAGTCAGCGATCGCCTTGTCGTACTGCTTCAGGTCGTTCAGTAAGTAAGCATTTCCGCGATTCCTATAGGCGCCGGCGTAATCAGGCTTAAGTCGGACGGCTTCGGTGTAATCAGCGACAGCTTTTTCGTACTGCTCTAGGTCATAGTAAGCGTTTCCACGATTGTAATAGGCGTCGGCGTAATCAGGCTTAAGCCGGATGGCTTCCGTGTAGTCAGCGATCACTTCGTCGTACTGCTTCAGGTCATAGTAAGCAAGTCCGCGGACGCTATAAGCGTCGGCGTAATCAGGTCTAAGCCGGATGACTTCGCTGTAGTCAGCGACGGCTTTGTCGTACTGCTTCAGGTCATAGCAAGCATTTCCACGATTGTAATAGGCGTCGGCGTTATCAGGTCTAAGCCGGACGACTTCGCTGTAATCAGCGGCGGCTCTGTCGTACTGCTTCAGACCAATGTAAGCATTTCCGCGATTATAATGAGCGTCAGCGCAATCAGGTTTGAGCCGAATGACTTCGCTGTAGTCGGCGGCGGCTTTGTCATACTGCTTCAGACCAACGTAAGCACTTCCGCGATTTCTATAGGCGCCAGCGTAATCAGGTTTAAGTCGGATCACTTCGCTGTAGTCAGCGACGGCTTTGTCGTACTGCTTCACGTCGACGTAAGCATTCCCGCGATTGTTATAGGCGTCGGCGTAAGCGGGTTTAAGCCGAGTAGCTTCATTGTAGTCAGCGGTGGCCTCGTCGTACTGCTCCAGGTCATAGTAAGCATTTCCGCGGCTGTAATAGGCGCCGCCGTAATCAGGTTTGAGCCGGATCACTTCGCTGTAGTCAGTGATGGCTTTGTCGTACTGCTTCAGGTCATAGTAAGCATTTCCGCGGCTGTAATAGGCGCCGGCGTAATCAGATTTAAGCCGGATGGCTTCCGTGTAGTCAGCGATTGCTTTGTCGTATCGCTTCAGGTCGACGTAAGCATTTCCGCGGTTGTAATAGGCGTCGGCGTAATCAGGCTTAAGCCGGATGACTTCGCTGTAGTCAGCGGTCGCTTGGTCGTACTGCTTTAGGCTAAGGTAAGCATTTCCGCGATTATAATAAGGGTCAGCGTAACCAGGTTTAAGCCGGATGACTTCGCTGTAGTCAGCGATCGCTTGGTCGTACTGCTTTAGGCTAACGCAAGCATTTCCGCGATTATAGTAAGGGTCAGCGTAATCCGGTTTAAGCCGAATGACCTCGGTGTAGTCGGCGATCGCTTCGTCGTACCGCTTTAGGTCATAGTAAGCATTTCCGCGGCTGTAATAGGCGCCGCCGTAATCCGGTTTAAGCCGGATGACTTCACTGTAGTCAGTGATCGCTTCGTCGTACCACTTCAGGTCATGGTAAGCATTTCCGCGATTGTAATAGGCGCGGGCGTAATCCGGTTTAAGCAGGATGACTAAGCTGTAGTCAACGGCGGCTTTGGCGTACTGCTTCAGGTCATAGTAAGCATTTCCGCGGCTGTAAAAGGCGCCAGCATAATTCGGTTTAAGCATGATGGCTTCCGTGTAGTCAGCGATTGCTTTGTCGTGCTGCTTCAGGCCATAGTAAGCAAGTCCGCGATTGTTATAGGCGTCGGCGTAATCAGGTTTGAGGCGGATAACTTCGCTGTAGTCAGTCGCGGCTTTGTCGTACTGTTCTAGGTCATAGTAAGCATTTCCGCGGTTGTTATAGGCGTCGGCGTAATCCGGCTTAAGCCGGATGACTTCGCTGTAGTCAGCGACCGCTTTGTCGTCCTGCTTCAGGCCAACGTAAGCATCTCCGCGATTATAATAGGCGTCGGCGTAATCCGGTTTAAGCCGGATGACTTCGCTGTAGTCAGCGACCGCTTCGTCGTACTGCTGCAGGTAATAGTAAGCATTTCCGCGATTATAATGGGCGTCGGCGTAATCAGGTTTGAGCCGGATAGCTTCGGTGTAGTCGGCGATCGCCTTGTCGTACTGTTTCGCGTCCATGTCGTGCTCGGCTCGCTTGAACGCCTCGGTAAACGCCGCTGTGGCATCCGCCGCGGAGGCGCGGCTAGACGCGTAAAATCCCATGATGCAAACGAGAGCCAGTCGAACTGCCGCAGCGGTGATCCAGACTGGACGCTTGCTTGTTGTTAGCAATCCTGGTTTTCCGAGGGTCTTCGGTGCGGCCGTCTTCAACACAGTGCCGGAAAGAAGAAAAAGTCTGGGGCGAAGACAAAGACAAGCCATTCCGGTAAGGACGTACTTCTTGGACACTTTTCAAAACTGCTTTTTGCCTCACGATCCTCGATATGTACCCTCCGAAGCGTGTGCTTTTGGTAATACGCGGCCAGGAAAATATCGCGGATCGAGCAGCGCTAAGTCTGTTTACCCCGATCAGGCCATCCAGAGCTAAGTCGATCATAGGATAGGTCACGCCTTTAGGATAGTGACCGTCCCGGTCCGCAGAGATTAGTGTCCGCAACATCGGCCACAAGGTCTTTACGCGGCTCACAGCATAATCTTCGGGATTGCCGGCAGGGAGAGAGCAGCAGATAAGACCGCACAGTGCACCCGACTCGTCTACAACGATCCCTCCGCTCATACCATGATCAAAGCGGGCGTTAACCTCGTAACAGGGAAACGACAGCATGGCGGAGTCTCGTCGCATCGGGTGAATTCGCCTCACAGAGGGCATCAGTAAGGACAGGTCAACTGAGTTGCGCCCTCGAGCGCTTAAAGAATTACAATCTCCGCAATGGATTCAGGTTCCCGCGGCTTCCGGGTTGAGACAATGCTCCAACGGCTCGCCATCCAGATAACGCCGGATTTCGTTTGCCGCAATACGTGCGGCTTTCTCGGCGGTCTGTTTACTGGCGCCGGCAATATGTGGCGTCATTACGATGTGCCGGGTCTTCAAAAGACGTGAGCCCGCCGGGATGGGCTCTTCTGGAAATACGTCAAATCCGGCTCCCCAGAGATGGCCGTTATCTAAGACGTCGCAAACCGCTTCGTAGTCAACCAATGCGCCGCGTGCGCAGTTGATCAGAGCCGAATTAGCCGGCATTGCTGCCAGTTGTTTGGCGCCGATCATTCCCTTGGTTTCCGGAGACAAACGCGCATGCAACGAAACGATCTGCGAACGGCGCAGTAGTTCGTCGAGTTCCACCATGGTAGCGAGTCCCTCGAGATTTTTCGGATCGACGTAGGGATCGTAAACCAATACGCGGCTATTGAACCCGTTAAGCATCCTCGCTACGAGACTGCCAACTGCGCCATAACCAATCAACCCTGCGGTGGAACCTTCGAGTTCAAGTCCGCACTTATCGTATTCATAATAGTTTCCGCCCCATATGCCTTGGGCGAGCGACACATGCATTTCCGGGATCCGGCGTAGTACGGCCATTATCAGGCTTATCGTATGTTCGGCCGTGGCGGTCGCGTTTCGCCCTGGAGCGTTGCAGACCAGAACGCCTTTTTCGGTCGCCGCTTTCACGTTTGCGTTGGTTGGGCCACCGCGGGCGATCACGGCCAGTTTCAGCTCAGGGCTTGCGTCGAGCATTCGTTTGGTAAGCGGAGCGTGGTTGGCGACATAGATGGCTGCTCCCTTCAGAGCTTGAATGATATCGTCCTCTGAGCCGGAACCTTCTGTCACTTCGGCTATAGGACCGAACGGGACGCCCGGCCATGGCGATTGATATTCACCAAACTCGACATGGGTTTTGACCTGCGCTCGAATCGCATCGGCGAAAATCGATGGCAGGATGAAGTGATCGCCAGCAACAAGGATGCGGGTGCTCATTGGGATTCTTTCGAGGATTGATGGTTCACGATTGGTGCGACGTCTGAGTTGTAACGAAGAAGGGCAACCTCTTTGTCCCTGAACCGAATTTCTGTTAGCGCACAGTTGATGACTTCCGGGAAGATTGCCCGGTAACGCGCAAGCGGAATGCCGAATAGAGAGCAGAGCGCGAGGCGAATAAGCGTGTTGTGCGAGACCACCAGCACGCGCCCGTTTGGATGGGCGTTAGCAATTTTGTATAGAACCTCGATCGCGCGTGCCGCTGCATTTAGCGGGTCTTCGCCGCCCGGCATCGGATTATGTTCCGGGTCTGCCCGAAAACGTTGAATCGCTTCGCGAAAACGCTTTTCTGCTTCAGCTATAGTCATACCCTCAACTTCTCCAAAGTCGAGCTCGCTTAGTCGGGGATCGATCGTGAGCGGTTTGAGACCTGTCGCGTTCGCCGCAGGAGTAGCGGTCGAAATGGCCCGGCTCAAAGGCGAACACCAGATACTGGTTAATTTTGCAGCAGATGCCCATTCGCCGAGTCGTTGCGCCTGTGCAAGCCCTTCATTATTGAGAGCGACATCGGACCTCCCGGCGTAACGATTTTCCGCATGCCAGATGGTCGCCCCGTGCCGGACAAGGAAGATATGGGTCACGTGACCGCCCTCCGGTTAGCGTGTTCGACAACAGACGGTGCCAACCAATCCCGGCGCCCAAATTCATCAACCAGACGAAGATATGGTTCGAGGAAGATCTTTGTTTGCCGGGCACGGGGTTCTATCACTTCCCGAATTCGCACCATATTGGCGGCGACTTCGGCAATTTTGCGACCGGAAGACGCAGCAAGAATCGCCATTCCGAGCGCTGCTTCTGCATTTGCGGGCAGGCTCAGCGGCCGACCCAGAATGTCTGCGCGCAATTGGCACCAGTATTTGCTCTTCGCTCCTCCGCCGGTCAGCACAATGGGACCGGTAACAGGCGCGCCCAGCATGTCCAGGTAGTCAAAACAGAGCCGCTCAACCAAGGCAACTCCCTGCAGCAGAGCGGCGTAGTGATCGATCTCATCGGTTGGTTGGCCCAAAGAAAACCCTTCCGCTTCCGGCACAACAAACGGGAAGCGTTCGCCGCGCCCAGCCAGCGGATAAATGGTAGCGCTTGCCGGCTCTCGCTCAGCAGCTTTTGTTGCAAGAGCCTCCAGGTCCCGCCCTGCAAAATGCTTTGAAATCGCTCCGGCACCGGTACTCGAAGCGCCGCCAGGGAGCCAGTTACCATCTGGCGAGCGATGACAATAGACCACGCCAGCCGGATCCCTGATCAGATTAACCGACACCCCTTTAAGGACAAGGGTGGTACCAAGGACCGAATTCCAGCTTCCCACGCCCAAAGCCCCAGCACCGATCTGAGCTGCACACCCATCTGTCATGCCGACAATAACGGGAGTCCCTTGAGGAAGGGAGGTTTCGGCCGATGCCGCGGCGCTCACCAATCCCAGAACTGTTCCCGCGCGAACGACTGGCGGCAGAATTTCGGGCGGCACTCCCAAATCCGCGAAAACCTGATGCGGCCAGCCCTCGGAGATCAGATCGGCGCCTGTCTTAAGCGCATTGCTGGTGTCTGTAGCGACAGGTTCGCCAACGAGCCGCTCATTAATAAAATCGCTCTGATGCATCAAACGGGTGCCGTCGGTTAGAGGACCATGATGTTTCAGTAACCAAAGCAATTTTGGCAAACCCCAGGAAGCTTGCATCCGGTTGTAGCCAAGCATTTGCCAAACCGTTGCGCCGACTTCATTGACACATTTTGCTTCGTCAGCAGCCCTAGTGTCGTCGTACATCAATCCGGCAGTCAGCGGACGGCCGCGTGAGTCAGTCAGCAAGATCGTACCGGACGTGCCGTCAACTGCAACGCCTGCGACAATCGAATCGCCAGGCAAAGAGGCAAGAGCTGCACGGCAGGCGGCTGACGCTGCTCTCCACCACTCGTCCGGGATCTGTTCATGCTTTCCTCCGCTGCGTTCGCTGTTCAGCTTCTCTGAGCCGATTCCGATGATCTCTCCTCTTTCCGAAACAAGCATGGCACGCACACTCTGAGTGCCGAGGTCTAAACCTAGCCACGCCGTTTCTGGCATTCGTTGAGAACCCATAGCCGACGTCTTGTTGGTATATCTTTTCGTTTGCAGTGCCTCCTGTCACTGCACTACTCGACCGCGCAAATCTGCCATTCGCTTCCAGATGGGGAGAGCGTTTTCACGAACTGCGATGAATTGTTCAAACAGTTCGTCGTAGCGGCTATGCCGGTCTACGTCAGGCTCAAATTCGTCCCTGACCCGAACAAGTTTCCGAGCCGCCTCACCAAAGTTCGGTTCCTGTCCGACTGCGACCAACCCAACAATCAAGGCCCCTTTAGCACCGACTTCGTGATCCAGCGTGCGAAAGTTCGGCGTTCCGGTCACATCCGCGATGAGTTGGCACCAGACATCGCTGTTTGCGCCACCGCCGCAGAGGCCGCAAACCGTTGGTGGCGAATACGACTGTTGTGCAGTCTCAAGGCATTCACGGATAACCAGCGACAATCCTTCTAGAATCGCCCGCGCAATGTGGCTTCGATTATGTTCGAGAGACAAACCGAAGAGCGAGCCCCGTGCAGCGGTATTGAGGAATGGCACCCGTTCGCCCGCAGGAGAGAGATAAGGCAAAAAGCAAAGCCCATTTGCGCCGGGCGCAATATCGGCTGCCAAAAGCCCCACCTCCGAAGGATCTCGCAGAGCGAACTCCTTGATGTACCAGTGAATCACCTCGCTTCCGGCCAAAGTGGGGAAGGAGCGCAAGTACAATCCCGGAGGACCGAAAGGAAGAGTTAAACCCGAAGGCGTCGCATCGAGTTGGACGGTGGTCGTTCCGACCTCTGTACAGAGAGTAGTGCCGAGGATGCTGCACGCCTGTCCCTCCTGGGTGACGCCAACACCGATGGCGGTCGTGACTACGTCGTACGGTGCCATCACCACAGGAAGTCCGCCGGTGAGTCCTAAGTCGGTCGCCGAATTCGACTGCAATGTGCCGACTCGTTTGTCGTTTGGAAGGACTTCCGGCAGAAACCTTTCAGCCCATTCTAAGTCGTAGAGCTGCAGCAGCTCGTGCGAATAACGTCGTTGGTGGACGTCGAAAAACGGAACGGATGCGTCGGACTCATCGATCGCCATCCGTCCGGTTAATTTATAAAAAATCCACCCGTTGCAGCAGAGCGACTTAGCTGAACGCTTCAATCGATCCGGCTCATATTGGTTGAGCCAGGTGAAAATAGCATTGGGCAAGCCCGAAAAAACTTGAGAGCCATTTCGGCGAAACGCTTCCGCTAAAACTCCTGCCTCTCTCCAGAGATCCACAATGCGGGCTGCGCGTGCATCATTCCAGAGAATAGCTGGCCCGGTTGGACGACCATCGCTATCCACGAGCCAACAACCGTCTCCCTGGGCAGTAAGAGAGATTAATTGCACCGATTCGGTTAATTTACTTACAACCTCTCTGATCGTTGAAGCGGTAGCGTTCCAAACAGAGTCCATGTCCTGCTCAGAAAAGCCGGGTACCGGGCGTAGCACATCGGTTTCCTGGCGAGCAAGGGCAACTTCCTTCCCATCATGGTCAAACGCGACAGCTTTGATAACTGATGTACCGATATCTACACAGACTGTTGCCATTTGAGTGAGTGAATACCGTGGTTACTATCGTGGTCAGTCGCGGCCCACGCTAGCCCCGCTTTGTCCTTTCCTGATCGCGGTTAAACCATTTCATGATTTAACATTCGATTTTCGGCGATGTTGCCTGGTCAACGAGATTCGGGAGATTGAGCAAAACCCATCTCCGAGAGGAACCGAGATGGCGCTTTCGACCAATTACGGTATCTGACGGCGCGTGACAGGATCAGAGTTTTGCGAGTACGTGTAATGGCGACGAAGCAGTTTCGTCGCTCCTCTTCCATTTCTGGCGACTGGTTGCCTTTGCTGATGCTTTGCCAAGACGGCATGATCGATTCAGCAAGTCCGACGACATACACTGTATCGAATTCGAGACCCTTTGAGGCATGAACAGTGAGCAAAGTGACGGTAGTTGCATCGCGTGGCGGTTCCTTAGATCGCAGGGCCAGCCCTTGAATAAGCTCGTCGAGTTCGACGTACCTCCTTTTTCAGCCCGGATTTCCTTTACGCAAGACTCCCAAGCAGCCTTGTCATCAGCAGCGTCGCTGACGACCCCTTCAGCGCTGGTCGCTGAATTCGTGAGGATCGAAATAGCCTCGCGTACGATCTGACGCCAGCTGTTGCGTGATTCTGCAAGACGGACGGCGAACCCGCCAAGAGTTGCTCCTATTGGATTGCCGAGCGCGATGCTGGTCTTGCCCCAGTGTTCGAAGTACGCAACCCCGGCAGCAACTGCTTCGGCAGCAAGTATCGCCAGATCTAGATCCTGGCCGGTTACACGATTTGCAGAGTCTACGAGGACTTTGAAAGTCCTGGCATCTGTGGGGCAAAGCGACTGATCAAGACACGCCTGCAACCAAGTGAATTGAGGCGAGATGAAGCGATCGCGGCGCTGAGCAATAACCGCCTTGACCCCGCAGGAGGCCAGCGCCTGTTGAATAGGGACAAGGAGCGAGCGGGTTCGGCCGAGAATGACGGTCTGTCCCCAGGTTGTTGGGTCATTGCTCTGAAGTCGGCTCAACTTCTGGAACCTGCCCTGGCTGCTAGCGGATCAGCGAATGGCAGAACGACGAGCGCTAAGTTTTTTCTTTAGAAATGAAATTGCCACAGCGTGAAACTACGGATCAGAAGGCTGTGTGCACCGGCTTCCTCGGACCGTACCTCTACGCGTTTTTATATAAGTCTCGGCTCCGAAGTCCTCGGAGCCGGTGTCGAGTGCCCGCATGGCCAAGAGCCGGCTGTTTTGGCCCAAGGAGTTTCTGATATCCGGCTAAGATTTCGCCATGGTGAAATCAAATGGTTGGTCTCGACAAATTGCGTCGACAATCGCTCGTGTCAGCGGCAGCCGCTCTCCGGGAAGAGCCCCTATCATCATCATCGCATCCAGACTGGGACCGATTGCGAGGGCCAATTCAGCCCCCTCGATCGTATCGGCTGCCATCTGATCCGCCTTGGCCCGTGAATAAGTTAGGCCGAGCCCGAGCAGCCGCCCCAAGCGGCAATTGCGGCCGGCTTGACAGGTGACATATAGGTCGCCTGCGCCCGCGAGTGCGACCACGCTCGCTTGGTCTCCACCGAGATAACTTACTAAGATCGATAGCTCGGCCATCGCGTGAGAGAAGAGAGCCGCGCCAAGATTGTGCATCAGGGCTCCGTTTTCAGTGCTCCCCGTGCGTTCGAGTCTACCTTTTGCGGAGCCAACACCAATCGCATAAAGGTTCTTGAAAGCGGCACAGACCTCAATGCCAATCACATCTTTCGAGGTGCTCGCGTGATAGTAGGACGTCTCGAGTAAATCGACTATACGATTCAGAATGTCTCCTTCATCTCCCGTTATAACGACACTAGTGTCGCGCCTCGCTGCGAGCTCGCGCGCTATACAAGGACCGCCAACCGCCATCACGGATAACCGCCGCCTCGTGCGCTTCTCGAATTCCTTAGCGACGACTCTGGGCAATACCTCGAGGGACGCTCCTCTTGGCGCGAGGCCCTTAGTGATCATCACTACGGGCGATACACTCGCCTCGGCCTCAACCATGCGGTCGATCGCCCAGCCAACTCCGGCCGAGGAGATGCCGAAAATCAGAAGATCGGCGCCGCCCTCTAATGCTTGGCCGAAGCAGTGCCATCGATAGGCTGTTACTGCCGAGGGTAGCATCACTCCGAGTCCCGGATGCAGTTTGGTCTCTTCGATCGAACTTATGATTGCCTCGTCGAGGTGAGTGCCAACCAGGGCGACCTCATGACCCCTGTCGCCCGTTACAACGGCCATTGCAGAACCCATCACTCCTGCGCCAAGGATGACGATCTTAGCCATCTTATCTTCCTCTCTGCTTGGCTACATTTTTCATTGTGCCGAGCACCTTATCCGCAGCGGTTGATCGGGCGCAATATCTGTTAACCAGTCGGCCGCAATGACGGTTCCGCAGAACGCTAATATACATCAATTAGGTCTGCTGCCGCCACACTGGCCCGATATGGCAGAAGTGGCGCAACGGCTGCCACGCTGGGATCTGCACGAAATCCTCCCCGGTCAGTGTCGCGCGCCCGCTCGAGCTGGTCGCGGGAAAACATTGCTAGTTTAATATCGCCAACGCCGAGGTATGGAAAGACCCTGGCAGTGATCCAACGTTAGCTCCGCCCCTCTGTTTCAGAGCCTTATTGCCGGCGATTCAATCTTTTGAAATTCTCTATCCCCGTTGATCTGTTCCGAAGCCAGACGCTCTTCAAGTCGGCGCTGACGTCGAAGCACCCGTAGATCGATTGGATAAAGTATATGACTTCGGATCACAGGGTTGAAGGTTCGAGCCCTGCCGAGTGCAATTGATTCGATATGAAAGACTTAGCCTATTTATCTGACCCTCGAAAACAGCACGAAAAATCAAGCTGCTTGGACACTTTCGAAGACGGGATGGTGCCGAGCCGAGGGCGAACTGCCCCGCGCCATGGATGGCCAGAAATGGAACGCCTGCAAAAAGAACTCGGACTCTTCTAGCGGACGTTCGATAAAAGAACGGTAGGTTCAGTCTAGATCCGCAAAGAGACTCTGAGGCTCGTCGGACATCGAGAGGACATCTCTGCTGACTGTTTCATCAAATTCCTCATCCGCTTTTTGCAAGCGACGAATCGTTTCCATATCAACGACTATAGGTTGCCGACCTTCGCATACAGCTTGGCGAGATGCGCTGCACCGTCCGGTATAGGGGATCTCTTTTCATAGGCCCGAACACTCCGAACGACCAGCTGTGCAGCTGAATCTAGCCGTTCTTCGATTATGCCTTGATCACCCACCCAAACCCCTTTTCCGGGCAAATCAGCGATGAGATTCTTTAGCTCCCGTCCCTGTAATTCCAAACTGATCTGCGACATCGTCGTGTCCAGGAGCATCATTCCAACTCCCAGATCCCCATCCTCCATTGCGCAAAAAGCTGCGTTCGCATAACACACCTTCATCCAATGCACAGGGCCGTGGGTTGCAGCGTACAGAAGCAATGGGATTGCCTCATGAGATCTACCTGCCCGCGCCAGCGTCAATCCGAGATTGATGGCGAGTAACGGGTTATTCTGATCAATTGCGTGGGCCCTTTCCAGCACGGTCGCAACCCGAAGCGGTTCCGCATGCTGAACTAGGGATCCAGCCTCATTTAATAGGACCATTGCCTTAGATCTTGCTTCGACTGCCGTACGAATCTTCGCGATCAGTCTGTTCTTGTCGGCCGAGTCCAATAGGGACTCTTCGGCACATCGCAAAGCCGCTTCCGCGTCTCCGCATATAAGAAGAAGTTCTGCGCCAAGATCATTAAAATCGAATACGTTCGGAAAGTCCTCCTGTGCGGAAAGGAACTCGCCGAGCGCTAGTCTGGCGAGCCCTTGAGATGCCAAATAGTGAATGAGCGCACGACGGTACAAGGGGTAATTCGGTTCTATGCTTTTCGCCCGGGCGGCGGCGCTATACGCAGATCCTAAGTCATCCATACGGGCATGCGCCGCCGCAAGGTTTATCAGAGCCTGCGTATGATTAGGATTTTTTTCCAACGCCTTCTCGTATGACCGAACGGCTTCCCGGATGCGTGAATTCTTGAGCAGGTCGTCACCCCTACCGGTCAGCGTGTCAGCAGGCGTTTCCTCGTCATGCGATCCTCCAGCATAGATCTGCATCTCGGCCCTTCCGCCTGGGAGGTCGATTTCGATAGACACGGGTACTATTTCCGCGAAATCAAATTCTGGCGTGCGGCCTGCGGCGAGTTTGGCCCGCACTTCGCTCGGCACATAGCCAAGATGAGGTCGCCGCCAAATTTTGAGCACGTGCAAACACAGCCCCGAGGCGCGGTTGATGAGCTTGTGAGTTATTCGCTCCGCCCCGCTTCCCAGATAGTCCCCGACCACATACTCGCATCCATGCCAAACAACGATCCTACCTTCGTATTCCTCTGGATCGTGAAGAGTCAAGTCCAGGTATTCCATTGCCAGTCGCTTATAAGGCTATTCCGGCGGTGTCGGCCAATTTAAGATAGAGGGGCGTCCCTACAATCTCCTCCGGCTGGCGGTGCAGGATGAGGAAAACCGAATCCATCTGTAACGGAATTTTGCCTGCAAAGAAGCGGGAGTTACTAGAATTCAGGGCAAAGCTATCATCCGGCTCATTGCCTTCGCTGAAAAAACGTAATGAGCAGTCCAACGAAAGAGTGTTTCCTTCGACCTTTGTCTGGATGGTCACCACGGCATTGGAAACAGGCACGCTAAGAGCCTCACTAACTGTAAAGCTCCCCTGATGGTGGTAATAGACGGATCCAAATCTTCCGGTCCCCAGCGCCTGCGTCAGGGCGGGTATGGGCGACTTCTTCGCAGCGGCTATGAGCACACGACGCAGTTTTTCTGTGTACTGCAGTTTGACTTTCCGCTCTCGTTGGATCACACCCTTGCGCCCATAGCTAACTCCTCCTTTGAACAACGAGACGATACTCGCAATATTCAAGCTCGCGTTCAGACTTGAGTCGAGGTTCTGCTCGGTGCTTTGCTGTTCGGTCCATTCATCGGCCTCTCCTGGAGCTAGAGCGCTGTACAGCTGATCGACCTTGGATCGCGAAATGTAGCAAAAGTAATCCATGGTGTTCTTAAGCTTCGACCACGGATACAACGGAGACACCCACCGCCAGGTTCCGTCGCATTTAAGATAAAAATAGAACGATTTTAGATGGCGTTCAAGGTGCACTCCTGAGAATCCTCGGGACGAGGCCTCAACCAAGCTGCACCGTCGCAACGCTTATGCCCCGCTTTCCCCTAGTGAGCTCGTCCCGCCGATTATCTATCCATTTCTCGACATCAGTACGGCGATCTCCCCGGAACGTAAAAGGTGATACGCTTCGGTGATACGCTTTTTTACCAATTTGATGTCAAACTGATGTAAACTGGCGACAGAACTTGAGGCGATTTTGCGACGGAAACGTTGAATGCGGTAACTGTGATAGACCGTGTTTAAGCCACTAGAGTGACTCTGGATCACTTTGTCATGGTTCGAATCCATGCGAGGCAGCTTGTTCATAGTGAACGAGTTACGCATATTTTTAGAACGTCAGCAGGAACCGTTCCCTTAGCCACTTTTATCGTTTCAACTTGGCCGTTTTTGAAGCGCCGGTAGTCATACGAAATATAAAGTGAATGTTTACCGAATTGTCCCCGACCGAATCATTTCCGGAGCGTGTCGCACAAGCGGTATCCCTCGATTGAGTGTATGCGCCTTACTAACTCCGCGGGTAACGCTCTCGAAGGTTTCGCCCACTTGCTCTGTTAGTTTCAGCCTCCCACGCCTCGGCAATCCGACTCAGTCCACCGGCTAATATGGTCATCTACAACAGTTTGTTGAATCGTCTATTGAGATCGGGATTAGTACATTCAAAGTCCTGCTCACACAGATTTAGCTCGAAGTAAATACGTACTATTGCGTATTGCATGGATACCTAGAGACCATGTAAAATATGGTTTTTAGTGCGATAAAATCGAGCCTGGGGAATTTCGGCATTCGGAGGGACGCAAGTGCTACGGCGAATGTTCTCGGGCAGGCAAAGGACAATTATCCACGGATGCAGAGAACTTTTCAGTAGCCGTTTCCGGCGGAGAATGAGCTGTTCGAATCCGACCCGGTAAGTCTGATGGGTATCGCGAACGTCGTTCTCGCCAAGAATGGGAGTATGCTTCGGTGAAAGACCCAGATTCAAAAGGCGATCGATTCCGCCCCGCCGACGCAGCACCAGAATCCGCTTGCCGTGTGATATTGTGGGACGAACATCGGGATCAACAGCAAGAAATCAGCAACGTCATCAACAGCACCGGCGCACAGCCGGTCGTCGTTGTTGATTCTTCTGATCTGCAGCTCATCGAGTTTTCAGCGAAATGCTTTGTTGCGGTGGCAAGTACGGGTGCCATGGCTGGAGGGGCCGGAATGCATCTCATCCGCAATTTGAAGGCGAAAGGCTTCAAGGTGATCGCTTTCGAGGACGGCGCCGGATCCTGGCCGATCAAAACCAAATGCTTACCGCTTCTGGCGGGAGCGGTTCAGCTATTCGACAGTTCGAAGGCAGAATTCTTGCGTGAGCTGCGCGAGATAATCGAGCGGATCGTCCGCGTCGAAACGCAGAAACGGAGCGACGAGCAAAGCATTAGAGCGATCATGCGTGATTTGGGAATGATCGCGGAAAGCGCTGGCATGATGACCGTTTTCCGTTCGGTCATCCGGATCAGCGCGCTAAGCGATTTACCAGTCCTCATCGCGGGCGAGACGGGCACGGGTAAGGAAGCTCTGGCCCGCGCCGTGCATAGTTTGGACCCGAAGCGGAGCCAGGGACCTTTCGTTCCGGTGAATTGCGGGGCAATCAGCACAACCCTGGTGGAGAGCGAATTTTTCGGCCATCGCCGGGGCGCTTTCACCGGCGCGGAACGAGAGCGTAAAGGCCTTATTCGTTCCGCGGAAGGCGGCGTTTTATTTCTTGATGAAATTGCAGAGCTGGATCTTGCTCTCCAGAACAAGCTGCTCCGCGTATTGCAGGAAAATCGGGTCCTCGGCGTCGGCGAGGACCGCGAGGTAGATGTGAGCGCGCGCGTAGTCGCTGCGACCAATCGCGATCTGGACCAGATGATGCGGCAGAACAAATTCCGTGGTGACCTGTTTCATCGGCTCAACGTTCTCTCGATCCAGGTGCCGCCGCTGCGCGAGCGCCTAGACGATCTCGCGCCGCTAGTGGAACATTTCCTGCAAAAATATCGCTCGCTTACACACTCCGCCCCGCAAACAGTCGACGCAGATTTTTTAGAAGCATTACGACAGAGCGAATTGCCAGGCAATGTGCGTCAGTTAGAGAATTTGGTGCGCCAGGCGCTAGTCCGCAAGGCAACAGATTTGCCATTGAGTCTCGGAGATTTGTCGATCGAAATATTGCGGCAGTTGTTGGAGCCAGGGGGAAATCCGACGGCCCAGGAAAAGCAGATGACAGATGTGTTCAATTCCGAAGCCCTCACGAGATCTCTCGTTGGTGTTCTGGAAGCGAACGACTGGGATCTGAGGCGCTCGATGGCAAACTGTGAGCGTCAGGCGTTGGAAGCTGCGATGAAGCGCACGCGCGGGAATCAATCAGAGATCGCACGGCTACTTGGGATCACAGCCCGGAGCGTATACAATAAGATGCACAAGCACCACCTGAAATCCTAAGCGGAAAATATTTTCCGGAAGGTTCCGTACAAATGCGGAACGCCCTTTCCGCTGCGCGACTGAACCCCGAAGCAACCGGTGACAAAAGAGATCAACGAATCGTTTTCTTCTCTCTCGGCTCCAAGGCAAAGCGCGCTTCTATCGCATCGTGGCACGCGCAAAGCTTTATAGTGGGTACCTGATCGAAGGCGCAAGCAGCTAGGGATGATCCAAACAATGTGCCAAACCCGTGGGTCCAATTTCGAATCGATGACGTTTATGTGCCTGAGCCCGCGCAAATCCTCATGGAACTTCACGGCCAAGATGTATTGCGGGGAAAACTCATCGACGTATCAGACAGCGGCGGCCAGGGCGAGGCGTTTGCCGTGGTTGAAGTCGACGGGCTTTCGCAATCGGTCGTTGTGGCCATGAAGCACATTAAAGAATTACGTTGTGATTGATTCAACCTCAACGCCCGGTTCGTACTCCCTCGCATTCGGACGCTGCTCATTCCCAAAACCGCAGCGAATGCATGCAACTGCCAGACTTCGGGCGCTAGGCCAGTTCATCGAAATGAAAGGACTGCGGCGATGAATTCTTTCGCGCCGAAAGTAAAGCCCAGCAACCTCTGGAGGGAAATCAATTGGTTTGCACTCCACACAAAGCCACGCCGCGAGAATTTTGCCGCCTCGAACATTAGTGCACTGGGCGTCGAGTCGTTCCTCCCACGACTCAAAGCCGAACGCTTGGTGCACGGCACCGGACGAACTATCATCAAGGCGTTGTTTCCAGGCTACTTTTTTGCGAGATTTCGTCCGGAAGACTCGTTGGAATCGGTTGAGTGCTCCCGGGGTGTTTCGCACGTGGTAAGTTCAGGAAGGTTTCCTATTCCGGTTGAGGAACAAATAGTCCGCGACATTCAGGATCGTGCTGAACCAGACGGGCTGATTCGAATTCGTCCGCAAGGCCTCGCGCCAGGAACCCGAGTGTCCATCCAAAGCGGTCCGTTTGAAGGAATGATGGGCAGAGTCGAGCGGGAATTGGACGATAGAAAACGGGTCACGATCCTCCTTGAAACGCTCTTGCACGCACGCGTGTCAATTGAGAGACGCTGGATTCAGGCAGAGGCGGCATAGCGGACACTGCTCTGCTAAGAAAGATTTCTGAAACATAAACGGCTCTGACGCCGTTGTGCGGAGCCTAGCCAAATTTATCGAGTGCCAAGTCCTCGATATTCGCAATTAGCTCTCCACGGCCCCAACCACGTTACCACCCTGATTATGGCCACCACAAATCCTCTGGCAGACCTGCTTGCCGAAATGCAGAAGCGTCTGCCACAGCCGTCTGTGAATCTGCCGGAGCCAAACGTGTCAATCACAAGTGTTAGCGAGCGTGCCCTTGCCGTAGGCAACTGGCGTGGAAACGAGCCTAGGGGACCGCTCGCTGGCGTTGCACTGAAGGGTGGCCACCTTGATGCCGCCGTGCGCTTTCAACTCTGGGCCGATGAGCCCATTGCGGTGGACACAGCGATGAATGATCTGCACGGGCGATTGCTTGCAGATAAAGATAAATTGCGAGCCGTTGGCTTTCTTCGGTTAAAGGCAGATAACACAACCTCTGCAGAAGCGATTCTTGTCGCGGGCACAAATTTGTGGCGCAAGACCAGTCAGTACAAGGTTCTTTATGAATTCCGATACGAGGATACCGATGGGGCACAAAGTCTGATTGCGAGGATTCCGGTCGGCATCAACGGCGCGTTCGGCCAGTCAATGGTGATCACCGACGAAATGACACGCTGGGACAGTCAGGGAACTCCAGCATTGGTCGTCCGAGGCCCCTTCACCCTCAGTGGACTTTCAGCCCTGGTCTTTATTTCAGGAACAGCTCCCAGCGGTACCGTCAGTTTGACTAGGACTTTTGATGGCGCCGTTGGCGCGCCGACGAGCGACTCTACACTGGCGGCCTTCCTGGCTGCGGTAGCAGGCCCTAGCCCGGCGGAACGGCACGCTCGTGTCACCTTTGCTTCAATAAGCGATTTCCTAGCTACCTTCAGCGCAGCCGGCGGTCCTGTTGAGATGGGCGACTTGGATGCAGACGGCGTCCCAGATAAATCCAACCCGCGAGCGCTGTCATTCGATCCCGGCATCGTTCTGCCGAACGTCGCAGACCGTTTTGAAGTAGCCTTCCAACACTCCGCCTTTGACAAACTCGCCGTAGTCTATCTGCGCGCGACACGCTAATCGGGAATCGGTGGAAGTGAGAACAACAGCTCGCCGATTAAGCGCCATGCTGGCGGCGGCAATTAACCAATAGAAAAGGAGAACTAGAATGCCTGAATTGATTCTTCCAGGTGTTTACATTGAAGTGCGCCCCGAGGCGTTGATCGTCCCGGCCTCGATTACGGTCGGCAACATAGGCATCGTCGGGACTGCGGCAAGGGGTCCCGCCGTCATATCGGATCAACCGGCCCCGGCAAATTGCGTGCAGACGATCGGCTCTTTCGCCGAGGCGAAGGACATTTATGGTGCATACGATGCGTACGACAATCCAGACGTCGCGGGCTCCCCGCGCACGTTGGTGCGCGGGCTCGAGCAAGCCTATAACGCCGGAGCGTCCACGGTGTTCGCGGTGCGTGTCGACTCCGCAGCAGCGGCGTTCGCGACCCTCGACTTGGGAACCTCTGCGAAGGTGTCCGCCAATAGCCCTGGGACCTGGGGCAACAACATAACCGTGAAAGTCGAGGACGTGACCCCAGCCCCGGTTCCCCCAACCTCGAAAGTGACGCTGGATTGGGGGACCGCGGAGGAAGTTTATATCGTTAAGGATGGCAACGACCTGGTGGCGCAGTTGGCCAATCTATCGGCATTTGCGATGGCCACGCCGGGAAGCGCACCGACGACGCGGCCAGCGGCCATGGCAGCAACCCATCTAAAAGGAGGAGACCCGGGAGCAAAGGCAGGCGTAACGGAATTCAAGGGAGGTCTCGCTCTCCTCACGGAACAGAACGCGCACATCATCGTGACACCAGGGCAGGATTCCAAGGAGATGATCGCTGACTTGATGGCCCACGTGGAAGACGCCTCCACCGACAAGATCCGGCACGAGCGAATTGGCATTGTGGGTAGCCCCGCCGGGAATCAAGGTAACAGACGCCGCGAAGGCCATCGCCGCCACCAAGGCAGGCGGCCCGACAGATACCACCGTCGTCCTTCCCGGTTCCTACACAGCTGCCGCAATCGCCGGCCTGCTGAGCTCGTTTGACCCCCAAGTCAGTCCCACCAACAAAACCCTGCCCGTGGCCGACCTGGAGACGCTTTTCAATTCCGCGGAACTCAAACAATTGGTGCTCGACCGGGTGATGGTGATCGAGGAGCGTAACGGAGTTCGCATTGTAAAGGGCATTACAACCAATGATGGCGCCTTCCGCCAGGTCACGACGGTCCGCATCGTGGATTACGCAAAGTTCGGCATCCGATCGGCAGCCGAGCCTTTCATTGGCCTGCTCAATAACGACCGCGTGCGCAAAGCGCTCAAGGGAGCCATCAACGGATTTCTAGCGGGCATGGTCGACGATGAAATGCTGATCAGCTACGACCTGGATGTGAGCGCCACTCGCGACCAGGAGATCCGGGGAATCGCCCAGGTGACCCTCACGTTGCGGCCAACTTTCAGCATCGATTTCATCAAAGTTGTCATGTTCTTAGGTTAAGGAGGCGAAAATGGCTATCAATACCAATGTTTTCCGTGGATCCGATGCCACGCTCACGCTGAGCGTGGAAAGTACACCAGAAGGCCAGGCCGCCAAGGCCGCGATCGACCTCTACAAGCTGAGCCCGGTGGGCCGCGCCAGTGATGTCGAGGTGCAGGTAACCACCGATCTG
>WNFN01072145.1_pt1 | contig 21708 bp, 17 predicted proteins | sample 5400161 | NCBI WGS metagenome assembly WNFN01 (sample SAMN13153353, study PRJNA577476) | soil metagenome | isolation source: 80 cm saprolite on Douglas fir-dominated hillslope | place: USA:California | collected 2013-09-17 | reverse complement strand
TCACCACCATCACCGGACTCCGTCGCGTCGCCGGGCTCTGACGCAGTTGCGCCATCAGCTCATAACCCGTCATCCGCGGCATCTCCAGGTCGGTAATGACCAGGTGGCATCCGTGTTGCGACACAAGTTCTGCGGCTTCCAGTCCGTCCCCGGCCAGCATCACGCGGTAGCCGTTCTTCTCCAGCATGCGTCCGACGAACTTCCGGACGCTGATCGAATCGTCCGCCACCACAATGACGCGCTCCTGTTGCACACGGTCGATCGCGTCGACGGGGATCGTGCCTTTTGCCACCGCCGCCGAACCCGGCGCAAACACGCGTGCCGCGCTCGCGGTAGCCTGAAGGGCGCGCCGCTCGTTCGGCTCGGTCGCAACCATGCGGTTCAAGTCAATGAGCAAAATCAAGCTGCCGTCGGGAGCGATCGTGGTTCCCGGGAAAAGCTTTACCCGGCGCAAGTATTCACCCAGGTTCTTGATGACGATTTCGTCCTTGCCGATGACTTCTTCCACCACTAGGCCGATCTGCCGATTGCCGGCATTCGCCACCACCATGCGGAAATAACCGTTGACTGGTTCCAGAGGTGGCAGGCCAAGGTAGGTATCGAGGCGCACCACTTCTGTGACCACGTCGCGCACTTTCGTCAGCAGCTTTCCACCGATGTCTTCGATTTCGTCGGCGCGCAGGCGGCGGATTTCTTCCACCACGGCGAGAGGGAGGGCATAGTTGGAGGTACCGCAGCGCACAAACAACGCCGGCGAAATGATCAGCGTCAATGGCACCTTCAGCGTGAACTGCGTGCCCTCGCCGGTCTTGCTTTGAATGTCAATTTCACCGTTCAGCGCATTCACATTCGCTCGCACAACGTCGAGCCCGACGCCGCGGCCGGCCAGCTCGGTTTTCACCGGCGCCGTCGAAAAGCCAGGATGAAACAGCATCTCGCGGAGATCGCGTCCAGTCAGCCGGTCGGCCGTCTCCATCGAAACGAGGCCGCGTTCGATCGCGCTTTGCTTCACGCGCTCGTAATCGATCCCGCGTCCATCATCTTCCACTTCAATATAAATGTGATTGCCGCGATGATACGCCCGCACGGAAACCTTGCCGGCTTCTGGTTTTCCCGCCGCTGTGCGCTCTGCAGGGCGTTCGATCCCGTGTGCCACCGAGTTGCGAACCAGGTGCACCAGCGGGTCTGAAATTTGTTGAATGATATTGTTGTCCAGCTCTGTCTCGCTTCCCGATAGGTCAAGCTCGACATTCTTACCGGCGGACTTGGCCGCATCGCGCACGGCGCGCGTCAACCGGGAATAGAGCGTGCCAATCGGCACCATGCGCGCCGCGGTGAATTCATCCTGGAGGTGATGCGCCAGTTTCGTGAATTCGTCGATGTCGCCTTCCACTCGCCCGATGAATCCTTCGAGTTGCGAAAGAACTTCGTTTACGTCCGCGGAAATTTCCGCCATCGACCGCGAGAGAATGTTGAAGTCATCGTAGCGGTCCATTTCCAATTCGCTGAATTCAGATAGGAACGACCTATCGCCGGCCGCCGCGCTCGTGAGCATCTGCGGCGTCTTTGACGCGTTCCATGGACCCGCCAATCTCGACGAGCTGATCCGGTTGAACTCGTATTTATCCTGGAATTCTCCTACCTTCCCTTGCAGTCTCTCTTTGGAAAAACCGAGTGTCTCTACCAGCTTCTCGAGTTCCGCGACGCGGCCCACCATCCGCGTGCGGTTGATGACCAGTTCTCCCACCGTATTCATCATCCGGTCCAGCCGCTCCAGCGCAATGCGCACGGATTTTGCGTTGGAACCCGCGGCGCCTGCTTGTTTTGCTGCTGCACGGGCAGGCACTTTTTTCTGCGAAGCTCCCTCGCCCTCTCCTTCCGCTGCGGCCTCTGCGCCGCTCGCTGCCTCCGCCAGGGCTTCTGCCTCTTCTGGCTCCATCGGGGCAAATTCCGCGATCCGCCCGAGCAGGGAATCCACAACCGTGCGCATTTCGGCGTCATCTTCCCACTGCCGGTGCAGCGTCTTTTTCAAAACGTCGACGGATTCCAGGCAAAGGTCAACCACTGCCGGTGACGGATCAATCTCCCCATCGCGCAAGCGGACGATCAAGTCTTCCACGCGATGCGCAATCCCGCCCAAACGCCGCAACCCCACCTGCGCGGCAGAGCCTTTCACCGTGTGAATTGCGCGGAATAGCTTGTTGATCTCCTCGGGATTATTGTTCCCTTCGAGAGAGATCAAGCAATCGCTGACAACTTGCAGATGCTCTTCGGCTTCCGGTTGGAAAAATTCCAGAATCTCGTCCGGCACTTCCTCGTCGCCGGGCAAAGCGTCAAAATAGGATCCCGTCGCGGCAGCCACGGAGGATTCTTCCTCCGGAAACGTGGTGGGCGCGGCTGGCGCCGGAGGCTGCAAATAATTGAGCGGCGGCGGCTCGGTTGGAAACGCAAAGCGGTAGCGTTCTTTAAACGCTGCAATGTCGTCGATACTTTCGTTGCCCGTGTCGCTGATCTCGAGAAGATCCGTCTCCAGCACCGAAATTCCGTCGGAAAGAAACTCGATGAGTGGCCCGTGCAGGTCATTCCCGAGCGTCGCGTTCGTCGCATATTGGAAAACATGTGCCAGTTTGCCCGCGATCTCCGAAAAACGCGGAAACCCGTAGCTCGCTGAAGTTCCACTCAGCGTGTGCGCGGCGATGTACAGCCGCTCGAGATCTTCGCGGCGAGGCTCCACGTCTTGAAGCACACTGACGTATTCCCGTAGATACTGCAGGTGCTCCGCCGCTTCCTGGAGGAACGTCTCGACGGCTTCGCGGTCCGGCGTGTTCACGCGCGTCCCTCCGTCACCAGTTCCGGCTTCGGCAATTCTTCCGCGGTCGGCTTGCGGTAGAGAATACAATCGTGCAGCACGATGGCCTGAAACTTCACCGGCATCTTCGAGATGGATTCGGAATGCCCCAGGAAAAGGTATCCGCCCGGCTCCAGAGAGTCGTAAAAACGCTGTACCAGCGTGCGCCGGCGTTCTTCGGAAAAATAAATCAGCACGTTCATGCAGAAGATCAAATCCATCCGTCCGACGTACACTGCGGACGCCAGATTCATCTGCGCGAGGGTCACCATCTTGCGCAAGCGAGGCTTTACTTCGTAGCCGTCCTCCATCTGTGTAAAGTGCGCGCCAAGCTGGGCCTCTTTGACGCTCGCAATGCTCCGGCCCGCATAAACGGCGCGTTCCGCTTGCTTCAGCGCTTGCCGGCCGACGTCGGTCGCCAGGATCTCGACGTTCCAGGCATCCGCAAAGTTCAGCGCATCGGCGATGGTAATCGCGATCGAATAAGGTTCCTCGCCGGTCGAGCAGCCCGCGCTCCAAACGCGAAGCGTCCGTGGATTCTTCCAGAACTTCTTCACGTGCAGCTCGGGGAGCACCCGCTTTTCAAGAGTTTCGTATACCGCTGGGTAGCGAAAAAACGATGTCTCCTGTGTCAGCAGCCGCTCCAGCAGCGCCTCATACTCCACGTTCGACTTCCGCATCGCCCGCAGTAAGTCCGTGCCTCGTGCCAGACCCTTGGCGTGCAAGTGTTCGCGCACACGCGTCGAAAAGAACCGCTCCCGCGATTCATCAAAGTGAATTCCCGTCCGCTCTTCGATCAGCATGCGGATCTCGCTCAATTCGTGTTCGCTCAGACCGGCCGCCGGGCCCTGGCGTTCGCTCATCTTCATCACGTTTCCGCTCCGGCCTCTTGCCGAAGCAGGGAATTACCGCCTAACGATGAGCGCCAACCGGGATGGGCCGCTCGGATTCTTCGACAGCCCCGGAGGAAGGCTTCGACAGGGTGCGGAACTGCGCCAGCGCTTCGTTCAATTGGTCCGAAAGTTTTACGAGCTGGCTGACTGTTGCCACCGTGCCTCGTGTGCCTTGTGAAGTCTGGCGCGTAATGTTGGAGATGATTTGCATTGCGTGCGCCACGCCTTCCGTGCCTCGTACCTGCTGTTTCGAAGCCAGTGAAATTTCCTGCACCAGCTCCGCCGACTGGCGAACCACGCTCGAAATAGCGTCGAGGGCGCGCCCTGCCTGATCCGCCAGCGTCGCGCCGCCTTCCACTTCTTTCGTGCCTTCCTCCATGACCACCACGGCTTCGTTCGTCTCCGCCTGAATGGCCTTGATGAGAGCCGCGATATCCTTCGTTGCGCTGCGGCTGTGTTCGGCGAGCTTGCGCACTTCGTCCGCGACGACCGCGAACCCGCGTCCCGCTTCGCCCGCCCGCGCCGCCTCGATGGCGGCGTTCAACGCCAGCAAGTTGGTCTGCTCGGTGATGTCGTTAATCACGTTGATGATTTCCGAAATTTCCAGCGACCTGTCGCCCAGCGACTTGATCTTTTTTGCGGTGGCTTGCACCGACGCGCGGATGCGCTGCATGCCTTCGAGCGTATCGCGCACCGCGCGGTTGCCCTGTTCCGCGGCGTCCAGCGCCCGGCGTGCCGCTTCGGCGCTTGCTTCCGCGTTGTTGGATACCTGTTTCATGGAAACCGTCAGCTCTTCCACGGCGCTCGACGTGTTCGTAATTTCCTGGTCCTGTTGTGTCGCGCCTGCTTGCATCTCGTCGGCGGCCACCAGAATGTTGTTCGAACACGCCGTCACTTCCATCGCCGCTTTCCTCACGCGCTCCAGAACTTTCATGAAGTTGTCCAGCATGTAGTTGATGGAGTCCGCGACATTGCCCAGCGCGTCGTTAGTGACTTTTCCGCGCAGTGTCAAATCTCCGCGCGCCACCTGGTTGATTATCGTCAGCAGCTCCGTAATGCTCCGCTGCAGCATATCGCTGGCTTCCTGATTGCTCGCCGCTTTCGATACCTTCCCGACCGCGCGGTTCAGGTTTTCCGCTATGTAGCCAAGCTCATCCTTCGTGTGAACTTCGGCGCGCGCCCGGGAATCGCCCGCGGCAAACCGTTCGGAGAATTCCGCGAGCTCTTGCACCGGCGACAATATGGCGCTTCCCAGCCGCCAGGCGAGGATCACGGCCATGCCCAGCGCGAGCACCAGCGCAAAAATCGCCGCGCTGCTCGCCCCGCTCGGCAGCGAGCTGAAGTCGAACAGCGACACGCCTCCAGACTGCCGCCCCGCGCTATATGCCAGTCCCAGCACGGCGAAGAGCACCGCCCCGTTCGTCAGCACCAGCATCCAAATTGTCGAACTCAATCGCGATTTCATGCCTGCCTCCAAATCTCTTCCCCGGAGCCTCTGCCTGCCGGCCTCAGGTTCTCCGCAATTCTCAAATGCTGGGACCCGGAAACACTTCGAGCAATCTCCGCAAGTCGATGATCAATGCCAGCCGGTCGTCGTGCCGTAGCATCCCAATGCAGTGCGGCACATTTTCCGGCGCTTGCTCCAGCAAATCTTCGGTATTCACCGAATACGTGCCAATCACTTCGTCGGCGGCGATGCCCAGCCGCAAATCTTCGTGATAGCTTTCACTCCGCAGCGCTGCCACCACCACGTGTTTTGGCAACAGGCCCGGTCTGCGCCCCTCGGTCATGGCGATGTCGATCAGCGGCACGATCGTGCCGCGCAAATTAAAAATTCCCACCAGGTACGCCGGACCGAGCGGCAGCTTCGTCACCAGCGGCCAATCGAGAACTTCTTCCACGTCCAGCACGGGCAAGCAGAAACGCTCCCGTCCGCTGCGGAAGACGCAGTATTGCGATTCCGGAGGCCGCTCCTCGGTCGGTCCCAGCGCTTCGAGCAGCTCGCCCGTGTCGGCGTCCGCCGAAAGTGGCGTCAAATGGAACTCTTCGCTCATCGCTTCGGTTTTCTCGCTCACCCTTTACGCAAATCGGCGGACCGCTCGCAGCAAATCTTCCCGCGTGAACGGTTTCGTGACGTATCCGTCCGCTCCCTGTTGTTCGCCCCAGAATTTGTCGCTGGCCGTGTCCTTGGAAGTCACCATAATTACGGGGATCTCCTTGAATTCCGTATTGCCCTTCAGGTCTCGGCACACTTGGAATCCGTTGCGCTCCGGCATCACCACGTCCAGCAGGATCACCACCGGCCGGACCATGTGAATCGTCTCTTCCACGAGTTTCGGGTCGCTCAGCCCCACCGGGCTATAGCCCTCGCGTTCCAGCAAACCGTGGATCAGCTTCACCTGCGCCGGCGAGTCGTCCACGATCAATATTTTTTTCGACGCGGCCATGCTCACTCCATGGTTCTCCACAGACAAGAGGTGCACGTCAGCAGCCAGCCTTTCCGCTTTGCTTGCCATTTTGCCTGATCGGTTTAACTTACAGAACGTAAAGGGCTTACAGTCTATTGTGAGCACTCTAACAGCGCGGTACCGAGGGGGTCGGAGTCTCCTCCGTCTCAGCTTGAGAACTATTCTCAGCCTCCCGCATCTCGGTCGCCAGCGTTGAGAATCGCTGCATGATTTCGTTGATGCGCAGAGCCATGCTGTGAATCGTCTTGATCTGCGCCAGCGACTGTGATGAGAGTTGCCCCGGCTCCAGTAGCAGGAGTTCCGCATTGCCCAACATGGAAGTCAGCGCATTGTTTACGCTGTGCTTCATGTCCATCATGTAGCGCCCCAGCGTTGCGTACCGCTCGTTCTCCGACGCGTTCCGCTCCGCCTGCTTCGCCAGCCGCATGGCTTCGGCGCGGCGCAGCGATTCGCCCGCAACGAGGAGAAGTGTTTGCGCCCAATCCTCGCGCAATGGCACATGCACCAGCCGTGGATATTTCGCGCGCAACTGCGCGAGCTCCCGCGAGTCCGCCGGAGCGCAAAGAATCACGGCAGCGGCGGGATCGAGGCTGCTCAGCAGGCCGGAAAGCTTGCCCTCGCGCAGCGGTCCCAGCACCACAAGATCGTGCGGCGGGGAATCTTGCTCTTTCATCAGCTCGCTGCTCAGCACTGTGATTCCTGGCGGGTTCCGCTCCCCTTGCCAGCACGCTGTCAGCAGCCGCGCAAAATCAGTTTCATCCGTTAGAATCAATACGTTTGCGTTTCGCAAGGAAGAGCCGCTCCCATGGGTGTTCGCCGGAACGCCGGTGGACTGCCTGTTTCTTACAGCTTTTCTGCTTCATCCACTGCCGAAAGCAATCGCTTCGTGCTGATGCCCAGATTCACCGCCGCTTCCGTATCCTTCGCCTGCTTCGCTACGTCCACGCGTTCCTGCAGCCGCGATGCCTCGACTCGCGCCACCGTCAATGCTTTGCCCAACGACGTGGCGTTTCCCGTCTCTTTGGCCGACTCTGCTGCGGCCGTGACCAGCGCCCGCGCAACAACCGCTCGCCTCAGGTCCTCTGCCGCCGGCCCGTCTTCGCTCACGAACGCCGTCACTTCCCAGGAAGACATCAGGATGCGCGCGTTCCCCACGCGTATCGTCGTCATCGAGCGGCCCCTTGTTGGTGGCGCGGCGATCAGCTGTTCCCAGATTTGTTCCATGCACGATTCGAAATCAAGAGGCGCGGGGGGTTCGCCTTTGGACCCCGCCTCCGGTGCCGCTTTCTCGTTCCCGCGCGCTTCCTTTGCGGAGGGCGCAATCTCGTCCGCCGCATTCTTCGCCGGAAAGGCCCCCCGTAGGCTGCCCGAGGTGCCCAAGACTGAAGTATTTTCCGAGGCCTTGCCCGCCACCTTTTCTAGTGCTCGTTCCACGTCCGTGCGCAGGCCCAGCAATTTCTCGAACGCCTGGCTGACGGACCGTTCCGTATATTCTTTCTGAAACGGCTGCTTCCACTCATCCGCGACCTCACGGATTTTGCCGAGCGGCTCCGTGGTGGAAAGCCCGTAATGATGACAGTCCATGGTGCGCACGCCGGCGTTTTCCAGCTGCGTGAGTCCTGCACGAATGGCGATCAGATCCGCGTGCATCAGCTCGATCAGCGTGCGCCGCATTAGAAAATTGAAGCGGATGAAAGACACCAGCGCGGCCGGATCGTAAAACATCCCCCCGGCCGATTCTTTCACTTTGCGGCCCTGCTCGATGAAATCCGTTTTCACTATTTCGCGCAAGCTGCGGAAGCCCCGCAGCGCTTCGATCATTTTTTCCAGCGGCTCGCACCACGCCAGCGGGGCCGTATCGGCTTCGCCCAGCACCGGCTTCATGACTTGCGCCACGTCCGCGGGCAAGATCTGTTTGTGATAGATCTTTGCCGGAGCGCAGAGCGCGAAGTATTGCACCAGCAGGAAGTCAATCTTGTGCCGGTCGGCGGTCGTCTTGGCCGGCTTGCGAAGATGTCGCTGGATCAACGCTTGCAGCCCGCTTTCGTTCGCGTTCAGCGTGGTCATCTGCAGCAGGTGACGCAGTTGATGCGCCATCACCTTCTGGTCCATCGCATCCAGCCAGGCGCGCACCTGAGAGAAGAGTTCCAAGGAGGGTTTCTCCGGCAGGATTCGTTTGTCCTGCGCGAAGGGGATCTCCTCCTCGATCTGTTTCGCCAGGGCCAGGTAAATCGGAAAGACCGAGCGCGCTTCATTCCATAGCAGTTGCCGCGAGTTTTCGGACCGCTCCGGAGCGGGGATGTTAGGCGTTGTAGTGGTCTTGTTCACGGCTCCATCACCCAATCACAGTTGCCCTGCAGGAATCGCACAGCCACCGCTTTGCGTCCCTCGTGATATTGCACCGCTACCACCGCTGCTTCGGCCGCGCCGCCTGTTCCGTTTCGTTCGATCCTCACGCGGTCGTCGAATTCCAGCGGCAGGGTCGACAGGAAAATGGCATATTGGGAAGCGCCAAATTCGACTACCGTGGCCTCCCGCAAGCGTGCGCTTCCCGCGCGCAGTGCGGTCACCTGCACGGGAATGCGAACCGGCTTGGCGCTCGCGAAAAAGCGCGCCAATTGTTCGGCGCAGCTCAGTTCGCTCATCGTGAGTGTTGCCCCGCCGGACCGTTTCACATTGCCTCTCGTCGTGCTGGCCTTCGCGGATCGTGTCCCTCGCCGCGGGAAACACATTCGGCGCTGCGATGAACACAAATTCCCAGTTGGCAAGATGCACGCAGCACGCCAAAGGATCGGAAAAGGAAATCTGTTTGAAGGTATAGAAACCGCGAGGGTTATTGTTTTCCTGCTACGTACGTCCGGCTCAACCGTCTCACGCTGAAACGTCCGTGTCTCATACTCCGGGGGGATTTTCGCACCGGGTGTCCCCGACGGTGAGACGCAATCTATTTAATGGCCTGCCGCGTGCGGCACGGCCTCGCCAACTGAGCTTGCTTTCACGGCGATGTTGTACCTCTTCAACTTGCGATAGAGCGTTGCCCGGCTGATCCCCAGCATCTTTCCGGCCAGAGCCTTGTCGCCATTCGCTTGTTCGAAGACGCGCAGAATCGTCATCCGCTCCATCTCTGCCAGCGCCGTCGTCGACAGTGACGCGGCATCCTGAGGCGTCATTGCCGCCGCGGGTTGTTCGCTCCGGATGGCCGGCGGCAAGTCGCTGACATCAATGACTTGGCGGTCGCCCAGCGTGACCGCGCGGGCTATACAATTCTCCAGTTCGCGGACGTTTCCCGGCCAATCGTAGTTCAGCAGGCTTTTCATCGCTGCGGGAGTTACTTGCAGGTTTGTTCCCGGGGCATACCGGCCGAGGAAATGGTGCACCAGCATCGGGATGTCGGACCTGCGCTCACGCAAGGCAGGTAGATGCACAGTGACCACGTTCAGCCGGAAGTACAGGTCTTTGCGGAATGTCCCCCCGCGGTAGGCCGCTTCCAGGTCGCGATTGGTCGCCGCGATCACCCTCACGTCCACGGCTACCTTCTCGTTGCTGCCGACCGGCCGCACCTCCTTCTCTTGCAGAACCCTCAAGAGCTTCGCTTGCATTTCGAGCGGAAGCTCGCCGATCTCATCCAGAAAAATTGTTCCCCCGTTGGCAGCTTGAAATAATCCTGCCTTGGATTTCATCGCCCCCGTGAACGCGCCTTTTTCGTAGCCGAAGAGTTCGCTTTCCATCAAAGTAGGAACAAGCGAACCGCAATCCACTGCCACAAAAGGCGTCTGCGCCATGGTGCCCCGAAAGTGAATCGCCCGCGCCACCAGCTCTTTGCCCGTCCCGCTCTCACCCGCGATCAGCACCGGTGTGCGCGTGTCCTTCAGCCGCGAGATCATCCGCAACACGTCTTGAATGTTTGCGGAAGTCCCGATAATTCCATCGAGATTTTCTTCCGTGCTCACCCGTTCGCGGAGAAACGCGTTTTCACTCACCAGCCGCACTTTTTCCGCCATTCGCTGCAGCATGGTCTTCATTTTTTCGACGCGGAACGGTTTTTCTATGTAGTCGTACGCGCCGAGTTTCATCGCATCCACGGCGGACTCGATCGAGCCGTGCCCCGTCATGATCGCCACCTCGGTCCGGGGCAGCAAGGTCTTGCTCTGTCGTAACAGCTCCACTCCGGAAAGTTTTGGCAGCTTCAGATCGGTGAGGATCAAATCGGGTGCCACGTTGTCCAGGCCTTCAAGGGCGGCTTCTGCGCTCTCGGCGTCAGTGCAAACGAATCCCAGTGAGTTTCCGATCGTCACGCACAGCCGCCGGATGCTCTGCTCGTCATCCACCACCAACAGCCGAATTTTCAACTCGTCGCTCATGGTCTTCCGAATGTTTTCTCCACGATGGACATTAACTGCTTCACGCGAAATGGCTTTTCAATGCAAGGCGTGCCGCTTTGCGCCAGCAGGGCCTGTGTTTCGCTGTTGGCGGTATCTCCGCTCATCAGGATGATTCTCGTCCGCAGTTCGGGCCGGTTTTTTTGGATCCACGCGTACACTTCGGCTCCGTTGACTGCGCCGGGCATTCGAATATCGGAAATTACCCCAGCGTAACGCCCGTCCGCCAGCCGTTCAAGTCCCTCGGCGCCGGATGACGCGAACTCCACGGCGTATCCCTTTCGTTCCAGCGCGGCCCGCAAAAACGCCGTGACGGACGGTTCATCCTCGATGAGCAAGATTGGACTTGTGGCCGCGCACGCAGGTTGCGACTTCATCGGCCTGCCTCTTTCACCGCGGCAATGGAAGTTTCTGTCGCCACCGGTATCCGCACCACGAACGTGCTGCCGCCCGTCGCGCCGTTATTCCAGCACTGAATCTCGCCCCCATGCGCCCGCACGATCCCGTAGCAGATGCTGAGTCCCAACCCCGTGCCCTTGCCCACCTGCTTGGTGGTATAGAAAGGGTCGAATATGCGCTGCGGATCGGCAATCCCCGTCCCGTTGTCTGTCACAGCAATTTCAATCGACTCTCCCCGCCGGGCCGTCCGGATGATGATCTTTCCGCGTTGCCCCGTTTCCTGCACCGCATCGTACGCATTGTTGAGAATATTCAGGAACACTTGCTGGAGCTGTTGTGCGTCTCCCAGCGCCGGCGCCAGGCTTTCGTCGAATTCTTCCACCACCTCCACGCCGTGGCTCGCAAAATCGTAGCTGCGCAGCTTGATCGTCTGTCGCAGCAGCGTGTTCACTTGCACAAGTTCGCGCTGCACCGGCCGCTGCCTCGCGAAACTCAACAGGTCCTGTACAATCACCTTGGTCCGCTGCGTCTCTTGCAAAATGATCTGCAGGTCTTCCCGCGCTGAGTTCGGAACATCGGGGTTTTCAAGCAACAGGTCCGTGAATCCAAGAATCGCCGCGAGCGGATTGTTCACTTCATGTGCGACTCCCGACACCAGGCGTCCGATCGTCGCCATTTTTTCGGAGTGCGCCAGCTTCGCCTGCAGCAGCGCTGCATCGGTGATGTCGGTCATCACCACCACCACGCTGTTCACCGCGTTCTGCTCGTCGCGCATCGGGCTCAGGCTCACCGAAAAATGCCCCATCGATCCGTCGCCGCGCCGCACGCGAAGCTCGACGTTGTCAACCTGGCGCCCGTGCGCCGTGGTTTCCAGCGCCGCCTCGAAGTCTTCGCGGTGCGAAGCTTCCACCCAATCCACCAGCCGGTGCCCGATCATTTCATCTTCACGGTACCCGGCCTCGTAACACCGCCGGTTGGCGTAGCTGATCAGCCCTGCCGTATCCAGCACCAGGATCATGCTCTGCGTGGCATTCAAAATCTTTTGGTTGAAGTCTCTCTCGCGTTGCAACTGCGACTGAAATGTCTTTTGCTCCGTGACGTCCAGCATCAGCCCGCGTATCTGCGCAATCTTTCCCTGCGCGTCGCGCACTGCCGTGATATTTTGCAGCGTGTGCAACAGCGTCCCGTCTTTTCGCCGCAGCGTCTCTTCGTAATTTCGCAGCACGCCGCGCTCGGAAAGCGCCCGCAAGAACCGTTCTCGCGCTGCCGGCGCCGGATAAAGATGCGGTCCCACGTCCGCGCGCAGCAATTCCTCGCGCGAACGGTAGCCCAGCATGCGCACCATTGCGTCATTCACATCCAGGAATCTTCCCTCCGGCGTGGCGAAAAACAATCCTTCTTGAATGCTGTCGAACAATTCTCGGTACCGGCGTTCCGCTTCACGCCGGTCGGTCATGTCTTTCAGAACGTGGATCGTGCGCGTGTCATCATCCGATAGCCCCGGCGTCCTTGACGTGGAGACCAGGAAAATTCGTTCCGGAGACGCCACCACATATTCTTCACGCGCCTGCTGCGTGTCGTGGCAGAAGGGGCAGGGAAGTTCGCTGCCCGATTCGGCGATCTGCCGCAGGCTGCTCATCGCCTCGCCCACCAGCGCAACCGGTGGAACGCCGAGGTGCGACGCGAGCGAGCGATTTGTGCGCACAATTCTCCAAGCCGTATCGTGAACCACGATGTAATCGCTGATTGCGTCGATGTCTTCGACCCACTGCCGTTTCGACCGTTCCAGCTGCGAAAACCGCCGGAAATTTTCTATGGATAGCGCTGCGTGGCTGGCTAGTGCATGGAGCAGCTGCTTTTCTTCGGAATCGATTCTCTTTCTCTCGCGCAGCAAACAGAGCGCTCCCAGCGCTTCGCCGTCGCTCGCCGCGATCGCTACGGTGATCGCTACCGCGGATCTTGCCGCTGCGCCGAAAGTGGCCCCTTCTTCCACGGGAAACTCCCGCACGCCGATCTCTCCTAGCGTTTCGCGGGCGCTCTGCACAAACCAATTGCCTATCCTGTGGTCTTCAGCGGGCTTGCCACCCGGCGCCGTGTACACATCTGTCTCGCGGCCGCGAAAAACAGTGACTCCGCCCCAGCTGGCCCTCAGCATGCGCGTGGCGCGCCCGGCGAATCGCTGCAAAAACTCAGGGAGGTGTCGCGACTGCGCCGCGTCAACGGCGAGTTCCATCAACTCTTCGGCGCGTCGCGCTGCGGGGCGTGAGGATTCTGCCTTGGCACGCCGCCGCGTGACACGCCGTGAAGCTATCGTTTTCGGTCCGCGCATTTAGCGATAGGGGCTCTACCCATGTGTCTCAGTTTGAGCATTCCCAAGCATATCCACGCTACGGAGCATCTCATTCTGAGTCAATCGCCGTTGGTACTAGTGTTGCTGAATCCTCAACCCTCGCGAATCGTCCCCGCTGGCCGCGTCTCAGCGTGAGACCTATCGCGAAGAAGCGCTGGTTCACTGAGATTTTGAAGAGTCTTCGCCTTCACGGTTCCACCTTGCAAAATCTCGACTAACTCCTGCGATCTTCTACACTTGCCGCAAACAATCGTTCCAACGCCTCCCTTTCCGCTCGGCGATTCGACATGGCAACCGACGTGCCTTTTCCCGTGCGGGGTATCCCCCATTCAGAGGAGGGATAGTGTCGATGAGATCCAAATGGACACGCATGGTTTTGACTGCCGCAACAGTTTCCATGTTCATGGGAGCTTTTGGTTTTGCTCAGACGAGCACGACGGAGGAAGGGAAGCGCAAGGTGAAAACCCGCATCGCCCCTATCTATCCTGATCTGGCCAAGCGGATGAACGTAATCGGCAAAGTCAAAATCGAAGTGATCATTTCTCCGGATGGTCGCGTCAAGAGCACCCGCGTGGTCGGCGGCCATCCGCTTCTCGTGCAGGCTTGCCAGGACGCGGTCAAGGAATGGAAATTCACACCCGGCACCGAAGAATCGACCCAAATTGTCGAATTCGATTTTCATGGCGTGGGCAACTAGTGCCGTTCCAACTTATTTGGGCAAGCATTTCCGGAACGAATGGCCCGCATGTTCGGATGGAAGTCTCCAGCCGGCATGGGGTTCAAATAGTTGGAACGGCACTATTGGAATTTGCGGCAAACGCGGGGTTCCGGCAGCGGCGGCCTGAAACGGGCCGTTATGCCGTGGCAAGGGGAGGCATCCAGCAATGACCATTGGCAAGAAGCTCTACTACGGTTTCGGTGCGGTCCTCATCATCCTGGTCGCCTTGTTCGTCGTGAACATCATCACCGGATTCAAAGAGCGCTCTGCGCGTGCCGATGCCACCACAGCCTTGGACAGCGTGCGCACCATTGAAGCGGTTCGCTACCAGATCATGATGAACCGCCTCAACCTCAACAACTTTCTGCTCAGCGGTGACCCCCGCGACGAAGACAAAGTTACTCACGGTCTCGTCGACATCACCGACATCATCAAGCGCGGCGAATCCCCGGCAGGCAGCGACCTCCTGCGGGCCGCTTTGATTCAGGTTGAGAGCACTGAAGCTAGCTGGGCCGACAATTTTGCCAAACCTCTCCTCGCCAAACGTCATCAGGTGGACTCCGGCGACGCCACCGTGTCCGATCTGCAGATCTTCTATCTTCAGAAAGACCCGGCGTCCTGGCTCACAAAATCTTCCTCCGTGCTGGATCAAACCAACCTCGAAATTGGAAAGTCGCTGGACGACACCACGAAATCAGCAAGCCGTGCCAGCATCATCAGCGCCTTCATGACTATTGGCGGCACTCTTCTCGCACTTTTGGTTGGCGTCGTCGTCGCTCTCTACACGGCCCGCTCGATTACCGAGCCTCTGACGCACCTCATGACCGTGGCCCGTGAGATAGGCGATTCCGGTGACCTCGACCAGAACATTGATATCCATCGGACCGACGAAATCGGCGCCCTGGCCACCACATTCAACAACATGGTCGCCTACCTCAAGGAGATGGCCGGCGTTTCCATGGCCGTCGCCGAAGGCGATCTCACCGTCGAGGTCGTGCCCCGCTCGAAGCGCGACACGCTCGGCAATGCTTTCCTTAGAATGTCCCACGGTCTTCAGGATCTGGTCCGCACGACCCGTGATTCCGCCGGTCAGGTATCCGCCGGCTCCAATCAAGTCGCCGGAGCCGCCGATGAATCCGCCAAAGTCAGTGTGCAGGCTTCCTCCGCGATTGAGGAAGTCACCAGCACCATGCACGAGATGAGCATCAATGTCCAAAACGTCGTGAAGAACACCCAGGTCCAGGCCTCCAGCGTCGCGGAAACCTCCGCCTCCATCGATCAAATGGTCACCTCCATCCAGCGCGTCGCCGACACCGCCAAGGTTCTCCTGGACATCGCCAATCGCTCTCGTGAAGAAGTCGTGACCGGCATCCAGACCATGGAAAAAGCCACCGATGGCCTCAATCGCACCAATGTGGCCATCCAGGCTTCCGCGGAAATCATCAACGTTCTCGGTCACCGCGCCGACGACATCGGCAAGATCATCGAAGTGATCGACGACCTCGCCGAGCAAACCAACTTGCTCGCTTTGAACGCCGCCATCGAAGCGGCCCGCGCCGGTGAGCACGGTCTCGGTTTCGCTGTCGTCGCCGACGAAGTCCGCAAGCTCGCCGAAAAATCCACTCAGTCCACCAAGGAAATCGCCGATCTGATTCAGAGTATTCAGCGCGAGGCCCGTCAGGCCGTCGAAAACATGGAGCGCAGCACCCGCATCGTCGAAGAAGGGCTGACGCTTGGAAGCGATCTCGGCTCCGCTCTTCACAAAATCTCCAACGTTGTCACCGAAGTCTACAAGTTCTCTCAGGAGATCGGCGCCGCCACCAACGAGCAGTCCGTTGGTTCTTCGCAGATCGCCAAGGCTACCAGCCGCCTCACCGAAATCACTCAGGAAATCAGCTCGGCCGTCGAAGAGCAAGCTTCCGGAGCTCAAGCCGTCGTTCGCGCCATGGACAAGATGCGTGAGCTGGTGCAGCAGTCCGCCTCCAGTTCCACCGAGCTGTCCGCCGCCGCCGAACAGATGTTGAAGCTTTCGCGCAACCTGCTCGATAGCATGGACCGTTTTGTTTTGGATCGTTCGGCGCAAACTCGCTCGCGCTTCGGAGCGCACGCCGCGCGTCGCTCTTCCGAATCGCAACGTGCGCAAGAGCCGGAATACGCGGAACTTTCGCGGTCCTGAGGCTTGGGAGATCTCTTGATGGAAAAGGACCTGCAGGTCGTCGGTTTTCGCATCGGCAACGAAACATACGGCGTGCGCATTGCCGCCGTTCGCGAGATCGTGCGCGTCCCGGAAATTACTTCCGTTCCGAATGCCCCTGAATCGATTGAGGGCGTTATCAATCTCCGCGGGAAGATTATTCCCGTCATGGACTTGCGCAAACGCTTTGGCCTGGCGGAAATTCACACCGACAAGAAAAACCGCATCCTCGTCGTCGAGCTCGAAAACAAATTGCTCGGCCTCATCGTCAATTCCGCCTCCGAAGTCATGGCGAGTCCGGGTACGTAGTTGGAGTCGGGAAGCTCAAAGGCCGTCTCATCATTTTGCTGGACATTGCCAAACTCTTGCATCGCCCGGAGTTCAAACGACTCGAGGAGGCCGCGGAACCCGTCGCCACCGCAAAGTAGCGCTCGTTCCGTTTGCTCTGGAATTCGAGCGGCATTGACGGACCCCTGCAAGCACCCCATATGGGAACGATTACCGCGCAGATTCAACTCACGGAAGCCGAGCTAAAGCTCTTGCAGACCCTCGTCTACCAGGAATGCGGCATGTTCTTTGATGAACGCCGCTCGCACTTCTTGAAAGACCGCCTCCAGCGCCGCCTCAAAGCTTGCCAGATCGATTCCTTCTATGGTTACTACCGCTTGCTCACCAGCCGCGAAGGAAAGGCGGAGCTGGCGCTCCTTCTCGAAAATCTCACGGTCAACGAGACCAGCTTCTTCCGCAACCGGCCCCAGCTCGACCTCCTGCAAAAAAACGTCCTCGAAGAGTTGCTGCACAAGAAGCAAGAACGCCGCGATTTTAACCTGCGCGTGTGGAGCGCGGGGTGCTCCTCCGGCCAGGAGCCCTACACCGTTGCGATTTTGATTTGTGACGCCCTCGCCTACTACTATCTCCGGAATCCTCTTCCGTTCGACATGCCCTCGCCCAAGCCGCTTATTCCTCCGCCCTGGAAGCTTGAAATTGTCGCTTCCGACATCAGCTATTCGAGTCTGCGGCTCGGCCAGGAAGGGCTGTACACCGAAACGCAAATGGAGCCTGTCGACTACACCTGTCGCCTGCGCTACTTTGAAAAATCCGGCGACAAATACGTCATCAAGCCGCAATTGAAACAGCTCGTCCAGTTTGACTTCCACAATCTCAAGACCGAGTTCTTGCCGCGGCGCAACGACATTATTCTCTGCCGCAACGTCATGATTTATTTCGATGAAGCCGAGCAGAAGCGCCTCATCGACAAGTTTTGGAACTGTTTGAATCCAGGCGGTTATCTTTTTGTCGGCCACGCGGAAAGTCTCTTTGGCTTGACGCAGAAGTTCCGCATGGTCCACGAAAATAACGGAACCGCTTATCAGCGTCTCGAGGCCAATACGTGAGCCGTTTTCCTGAAGATCGCGGCGCGGAGCTCCGCGCGCTCTTTTTTGAGAGCGCCAACGAGCTTTTGCAGTTGCTCAACGAGGCGGGCCTGGAGCTCGAGTCCCGCCCAGCGGATGAAGAAGTCATTCGCCGCGTGCGCCGTGCCGTGCACACGCTGAAGGGCGATTCCGCTGCCTGTGGCTTCAACAACCTGAGCGAACTGGCCCACGAACTCGAAGATGTCCTCACTCTCCAGGTTGCGCAGACCCGCGGCCCTAAATTGGCCGAACTCGTTCTGGCGGCCGCCGATAGTTTTGAATCGATTCTTGCCGCCGCTCAGCGCAAGGTCGATCCCCCGCCCATGGACTCGCTGCGCGCCATGATTCGCACCTTGCGTGATGCCCCGTCTTCCCGCGTGGCTGAAACCCCGGCCCCGGCCCAGATTCCAGCGCGTTTCGAATGGACCGAATACGAACAACTCATGATTTCGGAAGCCGTGCACCGCGGCGAGCGCGTTTACAACATCGCTCTGCGCATCGACCCCAATAGCCTCATGCGTGCCGCGGCCTTCCAGCTCATCCGCAATGTTCTCCATGGTTGCGGAACCGTCATCGCCCTGCGTCCCGAAGACAGTGCTGCCGCCGCGTCGGTCGAAATCGTCGAAGCAGCGCTCGCCAGCCAGCACTCGAGAGCTCATCTTGCGCGCCGGTGCCATGTCCCCGCAATCGTCTCCGACGTGCGTGTCGAGGCCGCTGCCGCCGCGGACGCTCCGGACCATGAGCTGATCGGGGATCTTCTGGAAGCGCAAGCCGCTCAGCTCGCCGCGCAGGCGGGCGAACGTGAGGACCACGGCCCCGCCGCTCAGCTGGGCGGAACGAGCTCCGCCGTGGCGGCCGTCGCCGAAAATACCCTGCGTGTTGATGCCAGTCGCATTGACGCGGTCATGAACCTCGTCGGCGAATTAATCATCGGAAAATCCATGCTGCATCGCGCTCTTGCCGACTTTGACCAGCGCCATGCGCGCGATCCCGTCCGCCTGAAACTCGCGGATTCGCTTGCTTTTCAATCCCGCGTGCTCGACGAGCTTCACAAGTGCGTTTTGAAAATTCGTATGGTTCCCGTCGAGCAGCTCTTTCGCCGCATTCCTCGCGTCGTGCGGGACGTCGCCAAGCATTGCGGCAAGGACGTTGCTATCGATGTCGCGGGCCAGAATACCGACCTCGATAAGGGAATTCTCGACTCGCTCGCCGAACCTCTCACGCATATCGTCCGCAACGCCGTCGACCATGGCATCGAGCCGGCCGAAGAACGCCTCGCCGTCGGCAAGCCCGCGCGGGGCACCGTCTATCTCAACGCCTATCATCAGGGTACGCAGGTGGTCATCGAGGTTCGCGACGATGGCCGCGGAATCGATCTCGTCCAACTCCGCAAACACGCTGTCGAAAAAGGCGTCGTCAAGCAGGAAGAGATTGTGCGCCTGACCGAGGCGGAAGTTCTCAACCTCATTTTTGAACCCGGCTTCAGCACCGCCGAGGAAATCACCGAAGTTTCCGGCCGCGGCGTCGGCATGGATATCGTGCGCACGGTTCTTGACCGCTTGAAGGGCACCGTCCAGGTATCTACGCAAAAGGGTCATGGCACCACCATTCAACTTCGCGCGCCCCTGACTCTCGCAAGTATTCAAACGTTGCTTTTCCGCGTGAGCGGGCGGCTCTTTGCTGTGCCTCTCTCCTCTGTCGTCGAGATCGCCCGCATCCACGACCACGAGATTCATCGTGTGGACCAGCGTGAGGTCCTCCGCTTGCGGGAGCAGCTCTTGACGCTGGTCCGCTTGAGCAGTTTGGACCGTATTCACGCCGTGGATTCCGCGTCAAAGAAAAAGAAAAATTTCGTCATAGTCATTGGCGCCGCGGAGAAACGTTTTGGTCTGGTGGTTGACACCCTCGTGGGCGAGGAAGAATTGGTGATCAAGGCCTTGCCAGGCGAGATCGTGTCCAGCGATCTGGTCAGCGGCGCTTCGATTTTGGGTGATGGAACCGTCGTCCTTATTTTGAATGTGCCGGCGGTTCTCTCGCGCCTCTCTCGCGCTACCCCGCTTGGAGCGATCGCATGAGCGAACGCGTCCGCGTTCTCGTCGTTGACGATTCCGCTTTGATGCGGAAACTGATTCCCGCGATTCTTGCCCGAGATCCTTCCATCGAAGTGGTCGGAACGGCCATGGATGGCGCATTCGCGCTGAAGAAAATTGAAGAATTGCGCCCCGACGTCGTCACTCTCGACCTCGAAATGCCCCGCATGGATGGGATGGAGACGCTCCGCTTGATCATGCAGCGCGCGCCGATTCCGGTCATTCTTTTCAGTACGCACTCAAGAGAGGGCGCCTACTCGACCTTCAAGGCGCTCGCGCTTGGCGCCATCGACTTTGTGGCCAAGCCCAAGGACGCCGCTGCAGGCCATCTTGATGTCATTGGCGATCAACTCATTGAAAAAATTAAGGTCGCGAAACGCGCCGGAAGGTCTAAGCCCGCCGCGCCTGTAATCGTGGACGCAACGCCTCAGAAAAAAGCCACCCGCGCCGCTCTCCCGCCGAATCGCATCATCGCCATCGGGATTTCCACGGGCGGCCCCAACGCGCTGCAATTCATGCTTTCACAGATTCCCGGCGACTTTCCCGCTAGCCTGGTGATCGTGCAGCACATGCCCGAAGGCTTTACCGAAATGTTTTCGCGGCGTCTCGATGAGTGCTGCGCCATCGATGTGCATGAGGCGAAGTCCGGCGCTCTTCTGGTTGCGGGCCGCGCTCTAATTTGTCCCGGCAACCGTCACCTGATGGTTCGCCGCATGCCTCGCGGAGACATGGCGGTCCTTTCCGATGGGCCCGCGGTCAATGGCCATCGGCCGTCGGCTGATGTTCTGTTTCATTCTGTGGCCCAGCAATTCGGCCTCACTGCCGTGGGCGTCATCATGACTGGCATGGGCGACGACGGAGCGGAGGGTCTCGGTGCCATCAAAGCTGCCGGCGGCATGACCCTCGCGCAAAGCGAGGACACCTGCGTCGTCAGCGGCATGCCCCACGCCGCAATTCAAAAAGGGCACGTAAACAAAATCGTCCCGCTCGATGGGCTGGGCGCCTACCTTGTTTCTCAATATGGCGGAGGGCGCGCCCACGGCGAGAAAGCCGACAAGAGCGAGAAGTTAGAGAAAATTGATAAGCCGGAAAAGCAAGAGAAAAACGAAAGGACATCCGTTTCTTCCCACCGCACATAACACCGTGCGCAGGGAGAAGGAGAAAGCCATGCCACAATTCGCCGCGCTGCTCCGAAAGGACAATCAGCCTGTCCGCTACCTAGTGGTGGACGATTCCGTCTTCGCTCGCAAGAACATCATCAAGATGATTGAGATGTTTGGCGGCGAAGTGGCCGGTGAAGCCGGTGACGGCCTGACCGCCATCGCGGAATTCAACCGCACCAAGCCGGACATCGTGCTCATGGACATCACCATGCCGCAGATGGAGGGTATCGAGGCCGTCGAGCGCATCGTCCGCCAGCACGCCGAAGCGCGCATCGTCATGGTCTCTTCGGTTGGTTACCAGGAAAATATCCTGGCCGCTCTCCAGAAGGGCGCGAAACACTTCGTGCAGAAGCCCGTGAAGCCGGAGGTCCTTTACGAAATCCTTCGCTACGTGCTCAGTGATGATCCCAACGCCGTCGGCTCCCCCGCCGCTCTCGTAGGAGAACAACGCTCATGAGAATGGAACTCATTCAGCCGTTCATCAACGCGGCGGATGCCGTTTTCGCCGAGTCGCTGCAGGCTCCCACCAAGATCGCCGACCTCACCATGGACGAGGAGACCTATCGCCGCAAAGGTGTGGCGGCGCTCATTGCCATCAAAGGCGACATTGAGGGCCGCGTCATCCTCGATCTTTCGCCCGAAGTCGCCATCAAGGTTGCCAGCCACCTCGCGGGTGAGCAAGTTCCCGAGAGCGAGCAAATTGTCCGCGAAACGGTTTGCGAGCTTGCCAACATGGTCATCGGCAATTCCGTGACGCTCCTCAACGATCAGGGCTTTCACTTCAAAGTGTTTCC
>WNFN01182276.1_pt1 | contig 21739 bp, 20 predicted proteins | sample 5400161 | NCBI WGS metagenome assembly WNFN01 (sample SAMN13153353, study PRJNA577476) | soil metagenome | isolation source: 80 cm saprolite on Douglas fir-dominated hillslope | place: USA:California | collected 2013-09-17 | reverse complement strand
CAGCGGTCGATGGAATCGATCTGATGCTTGGTTTCGGCGAGCCCGTGGCCTTCGCGCGGATAGCGCACGAAAATTGCCTCCGTGCCCACGTCTTTCAGTGCGATGAAGAACTGCTCGGCTTCGGCGATGGGCACATCGTTGTCATTTTCGCCGTGCATCAACATCGTGGGCGTGTGCGCGGCAGCGACATGCTTAAGCGCGGAGCGTTCCCAGGCAACATCCATCAGGTTGCCCTGGTGCAGGAATTGGCCGAATTCCATCTCTTCATACTGGTTGTAATAGGTCATGTAGTTGTAGCTGACGAGGTTAGCGATCCCGGCGATAGGCACGGCGGCCTTGAATTCATTCGTTTGGGTGATGAGCCAGTCGGTGAGTTGACCTCCGTAACTTACGCCCTCGATGCCCATGCGTTCGCGGTCAATCCATAGGTACCGGCGCACCGCCGCACTCACCGCGTACAGAACATCCTGTCCTTCGTTTCCGTTCTGGTCGCCGAAGACGGCGTCGGCGAATTTCTGTCCGTAGCCGGTGGAGCCGCGATAGTTGACGTTCAGCGTGGCCCATCCCCGAGCCGCGTAGACCTGATTCTTAAAATTGAACGCTGGACCATTTTGCCCGTGCGGGCCGCCGTGAATATTGACGATGAGAGGATGTTTCGATGCGGCGGTCATCCCCAGCGGCTTGGTGAGAAAAGCTTCGACTTCGAACTTGTTGTCGTTGCTGATGAACGTGAATGATTCGACTTCGGCAATTTGCTTTCCTGCGAAGAATTGCGCGTTGAAGTCCGTGAGCTTGCGCGGCGCGCCGCTGCCCGCTTTGAGATAGAGTTCCGCCGCGTCTTGTCGCGACGCGAAACCGTACGCCAACGAGCCGTCCTTCCCCACCGACCAGCCGCCCACGCCCCCGGCGTCTTTCACCACGTATTCCGGTTTGCCGCCCGAGATTGGCAACCGCACCAGGTGGTTGCTGCCACGCTCCTGAAGAGTGAAGTAAACCGCGCTGCCGTCCGGCGCCCATCGTGGCGCACCCTGGCGGTTGTCCAAGACGGCGCCGATTTCGCGGCGATCGCTGCCATCGGCGTTCATCATCCAAACGTGCGTGTCTTCCATGGTCGTCTCGCGGTCGGTCAATCCGCGGCGGGTGCCGCGAAAGACAATACGCTTGCCGTCCGGCGCCCACCGCGGCTCGTACTCGCTGTATTCCGTCGCGGTCAGTCGGCGAATGCTGTTGTCCGCAACCTTCAAAGCGAAGATGTCGTAATTGAAAAACTCATCCTGATTCGGCTCGCGATTCGAAGCAAAGAGAATCTCCTTGCCGTCGGGCGACCAGTCAATCGAATGCTCGTCGAAATTGCCTTGCGTCAGCTGGCGCACCTGCTTTGTGGCCACGTCCACCGCAAAAATGTGTAGCCGCTGATTGTCGTTGAACCTGGTCATTCCTTCACCAGCGTCGGGTTTATAGAGATATCGCGTGATCACCATCGGGTCGCCGGTTGCTTCCACTGCCTCCAGGCCGGGAGTCGAGGAGATGAACGCAAGCTGCTTACTGTCGGGCGACCAGGTCACCTCGTTACCAGTGTCCGGCAGCGGGCTGTTGGTGCCGCTCAGCGACGCGAGAAATGTGACATCAGAGCCGTCCGGTCGGGCCACGAACAGCCCGTGCTTCTCGCCCTGGCCGCCCTGAAACGCAAACGATTTGCCGTCCGGCGACCACAGCGGACCGCCGCCGGAATCTTTTTCGCCACCCACGCGGGCGGATTTCTGCGAGGCGACGTCCATGATCCAGAGTTGGCCGTAGGGGCGGCCGGGCCGATCGCGCATGGTCACGGTGTAGGCGATGCGCCGTCCGTCGGGTGACAGCTCGACGCTGCCAACAGAGCGCAAGCGCGAAAGCTCGCTGCTGGTTAGTCCTTGTGCCTCGCCAGAGGGGGCCCCACAGAGCTGCGTATAGGCAGACAATGCGGACAGTATGACGACAAAGAAAACATACTTCCGGTGAAGGCGCATGAAATTCTCCCTTTGGTTGTATGGCGACGTAAATTAGCCCCGCCATGGTAGGTCGCGGTGTAAGCCGCGGTCAACAAGCCGTAATGGATGGGCCTCTCGTATCGGAGCATTGAACAACTTCAAGCGCCCGCGACATACGTGTTTCTAAATCGTGCCAGCCATCCATCCGACGCATGGATCGCCGTCCAACCAAACCGCCGTGCCGCCTCCACGTTCACGCTGCGGTCGTCAATGAAAACGATCTCGCGCGAACCCATGATTTCTGTAGCCCGGCGGAAGAATTCGGCGGAAGGCTTCGTCAACCCAATGTCGGACGAGCAACAGACCAGGAGCTGTGACAGCACAGGAGAGTTCTCCATCAGCAAGTTGAGCAAGCGCCTGCAGAAATTCGTTGCCAACCCGACGGCATGTCCGTTTGCCAGGAGTGTCTCTACCGTGCGAAGGACTTCGCCATCTACCGGATGCATCGCGCGCCACTCTCGCTCAAAGGCCTGCTGCTCCATGCCAATCGCCGCGCAAAGCTCCCTCAAGGAAGTCGCGCCAAGATCCAGGGAAGGCTGTAACTCCCTGTACCTCGCGTGAGCATCGTCTGGGTCGATGCCATGCCTTTGGGCCAGTTCCCGAAACACATTGAGTGAGTTGTGCGGCGCGAAATTGTCGGGTATGAGGACGCCGCCGACATCGAAATAGAACGAGGCCATGACCCACCTTGAAAGGGCAGGGAGACGCGCGACGCACCGCAGCTTACATTATAGATGCACGCCGCGCGGACTAGGTTCAATCTCGCCTATTTCAAATATTGGTCCATCCATTCGACCCAGCGGCGATCGACATCCATGGCCCGCACGGGATCCCCGGGAAAATGGCCAGCCACGGGGTAGGCGATGAACTTGACGGGCACGCCGTTGTCCTTGAGGGCGTGGTAGAGCGAGTAGCCCTGGGTGATGGTGACGCGGGCGTCGCCGGTATCGTGCATGATGAGCGTCGGCGTTTTCATCTGCGCGGCGAAGGTGATGGGCGATTGGGCGCGATAGTCCTTCAGGTTTTCTCCCACGTAAGGCGAGCCTTTGAAGCTGTAGCGGACGGACACGTTGCCGTCCGCGAGGTTGTATTCGTCGTAGAGGTCCGTGACCGGCGCGCCGGCAACCGCCGCTTTCCAGATTTGGTAGTGGCCGATGAGCCAGGAGGTCATGTATCCGCCGTAGGACCATCCTGTCACGCCGATTTTGCTCGCGTCCATGAAGCCCCGTTTCTTGAGCGCATCGACGCCTGCGATGACGTCGCGTCCCGGACCGTCACCGGCATCGTTCCAGATGGCGCGCTGGTAGGCGTTGCCCAGATTATCGCTGCCGCGGTAATTCGGCGAGAACACCACGTACCCATGAGCGGCCATGAGCTGCGAAAGAAAACTGAACTGTGTGGTGGAAGAAGCTGTGGGCCCGCCGTGAATGATCAGAACCAGCGGATACTTGCGATCCTTCTGGAAATCGGGGGGATAGAAGAGCACGCCGTCTTCCGGGAAACCGTCAGGCCCTTTCCACTCGAATCTTTCGGCTTTGCCAAGTGCCAGCGAGGCGATCTCGTGATTGAAGTCCGTCAGACGTCTCGGCTTGTCGTTGACAGTTGCCAGGTAGTACAGCTCTGCAGGCTGCGTCGGCGTGCTGCCGGTGAAGGCGATCTCGCCCTTGCGGCCGACATAGGCGTCGACCCAGAAGAGCCACGAGGGACTGATATCGCCAAGCGCAAGTTTCTTAGCGGCGCCAGCAAGCGGCTGCAGCCACAGCGAAGTCTGCGTACCGTCGTGGCCGCCGACCAGCAGCGAATTGCCGTCGGGCATCCAAAGCACGCGCAAAAGGTCGCGGTCGATGGATCGCGTGGCGTCCGAGCCGTCGCCGCCGGTCGTCGGGGTCACAAAAATCTCATTCTCGTTGTTCGGATCGCCGTCGCGCGGATACCAATAAGCCACGCGGGAACCATCAGGCGAAAATAGGCCGAAGCTCTCGAACTTTTCGTGTTTTGTTAATGCGCGGGTCTCGCCGGTTTCAACGTTGAGTACCTGCAGCGTTGCCAGGTCGGCGTCGCCCTGGCGAGGGTGCTCCTGCCTGGTGAATAGTAGCCACTTGCCGTCAGGAGACCAGGAAATAGGGGACGCCGGCGAACTGGGCGGCGCGCTCTTAGGAAGGCTCCAAGTGCCGGAGGTCAGGCGCTTTGCCTTTCCGCCTTCCGTGGGAATGAGCCAAAGGTGGGAAGACTGTTCCGCTTCGGTTGCGAGGAAATCGTTGTCGCCGACCTCGAACGCATCGTGATGTTTTTCGATCTCCTTCTTGTTCTCCGGCTCGTCGGAAGTTACGTAGGCGATCTCCTGCCCGTCGGGCCGCCAGGCAAACTGCTCAATGCCATTCGGCGCGTCGGTAATCTTGCGGGCTTCGCCGCCAGTCATGGGGAGAATGAAGACTTGCGGCTTCGCGTCTTTTCCCGCTCCATCTGCAGCGACAAAGGCCAGGCGGTCGCCGCTGGGCGACCAGCGTGGCGAGCCGACACCCTTGCGTTCGTAGGTCAGGACATGTTGCGCTCCGGTGGCGATATCAATCAGGACGAGTTCGCGATCGCTGCGGTCCTGATCAAGATTCGGCCGAGAGACGACCAATACGATGGTCTTGCCGTCTGGTGAGATCTGCGGGTCGGAAACGGAAGTGATTTTCGCGTAGTCGTTCAATTCGATGTGGCGCGGTTGTGCGGAAAGTGAAGCCCCGTAGAACAGCCCCAGCGCGATCGCGAGAGCCGCAATCAGCGCCCCGCGCAACGTCATGTCCAGAAAAATCCGAAAAAATTCAATGCCCCTGCGATTCTTGCGGTGCGTTTGCTCATTCATCAGGCACGCCCCCTTAAAACGAAGTCGGATCGGTAGTTTTGCCGGGAGTCTTATGAAGATAACGCGGTATCCTGGCACGCGGGCAGCAACACAGTCAAGAAAACCACTTGGAGAATGCGGCGCATCGTCATGCTAGAATCGCCACGAGTTGCCACGATGCTATATCGGGTCACATCTAACGAATGAGCCGACTCTGCTCCTCCCGTTTCGAGCGAGCGGCGCGCAAACTGGGCTGGATGCGCATCGCCGGCATTGACGAAGCCGGACGCGGCGCGCTGTTTGGCCCAGTCGTTGCCGCCGCGGTGATGCTCAATCCCAAGAGGCGCATTGTCGGGCTGGACGATTCGAAAAAGCTCACTTCCGAACGCCGGGCGGAGCTTGCGCCGCGCATCCGCGAACACGCTCTCGCGTGGGCTGTCGCCGAAGTGGACGCACAGCGCATTGACGCGTGGAATATTTACCAGGCATCGCGCCAGGCGATGACCGCGGCGTTGCAGCTACTGGCAATTCCGCCGGATTACCTGCTTATTGATGCGATGCAGCTCGACATCTTGATCGAGCAGAAATCATTGATCAAGGGCGATGCCCGGAGCATCTCCATCGCGGCAGCTTCGATCCTCGCGAAAACTCATCGCGACGCTCGTATGGAAGAGTGGGACGCCATTTATCCGCAATACGGCCTGGCGCGCCACAAGGGCTACGGAACGCCAGACCATCTCGAAGCCCTTCGCCAACATGGCCCCTCTCCGCTCCATCGCCATTCCTTCGCGCCCGTGCGCGATTCCGCATGCTGGGCCGCGGGCGCCACGCAAGCGCAACTTCCCCTCGAGATTTAATTGTTGGTCCCGGCTTCCCGTCTGTAGTGAACGGGGCTGACGAGTAGCTTCGATGTTGGCATTCGGCGTCCTGTGGTTGCTCCACCAAGGGCCGCCAGAAAATTACGACGGGATGCGAACGGATACGTGGAGTGTTTCTTTCCTTTCCGCGACAAGGACTATTGCGGGATGGTATCATTTTCCCTTTCACGGTCAGCCCGCCGCGGGGCCGGAATCAGAGGAGTGCGAAGGAAAAAGAGTTCCCTTGTTCTTTCGCCTTGTTTTCGCCCACGAATATCCCGGAGGGAAAGGGGATAACTGCCTGCTCACAAGGGGTGCTGCGTACGTTGACTTGCCTTTTTACCCCCTGATAGCGTAACCAAGTAGCGTTCTGAGCCGTTTCGCTACCGCAGCCATTAGAGGAGAGTCTGTGGGGCAGACTCCAGGTGGAGATTTGTCCCTGTTCGCGCATGGCCTATAACAAGAGCAAGTACGTCGAAGTCGCACAAAAGCTGCTGAATCAGGGCAAAGTCGCCCAAGCCATAGGCGAATACCAGAATATTCTGAAGTACGAGCCTCGGGATCAGGTCACGTTGATGACCATCGGCGAGCTGTATATCCGCCAGGGCGAGACGTTCCAGGCCATCGACTACTTCGAACGCCTTGCGCAGATTTTCGTCGGCGACGGATTCCTGACAAAAGAAATCGCGGTTTACAAGCGCATCGCCAAGCTCGCCCCTGAAGAAATCCGCCCGCTTGAGAAGCTTGCCGACCTGTACGTTCAGCAGGGCGTGATGAGCGAGGCCCGGCCCCTTTTCCTTCAACTGGCGGAAATTCACCTGAAGAACAACCGCCAGCCGGAAGGCCATGGGCCAGACTCGGGAGGCCATCGAGGCTTACGTCTCCGCTTCGCAGCGTGCCGTGGCCCGTGGCGACCATGGAGAAAGTGAAAAGCTCGCGGACAAGGCGCTGAAGCTCGAGCCCAACAATCTGGCCGCAGTCATCGTCAAAGCGCGGTCTTATTCTTCACAGGGCAATCTCACCAAGGCTGCGCAGCTCCTGGAACAGGCGGCCGATCTCGAGAAGGGCGGCGAGCAGACCGAACTCCTCCTTGATCTTTATCTCAAGAATTCCGATTGGGACCAGGCCTCGGCGCTTGCGCATCGCGTATTTGAAGCGGACGAGAAAAATTTTGGGCCTATGCAAAAGGTCGTCGAGTTGCTGCTGCAGTCCGGGAATGGCGAAAAAGCCATGGAAATCCTGGAGAAGTCGCGGCTGCCTATGATCGATGCCGGGGAGCACGAGGTTGTCGGGAAATTACTGAACGAGCTTGCGGCCGCCATGCCTGGCAGTATCAAGCCGCTGGAATGGCTTGTGGAATTGTACGGGCGCACCAGCGATTCCTTCCGCTTGCCCGACGCGCTGGCGCACCTGGGAGATGCCCTGGTTGCCGATCACGAGTGGGAACGAGCAAAGAAGACCTTCGAACAGCTCCTCGACCGCGAACCGGAGAGCGATTCGGCAAAGCGGAAGCTCAATGGCGTGCTCCGCAAAATGGGACTCCTGGCGCCCGGACCAGCGGAGGAACTTCCCGTGGAGAACTTGCGGGCAGAGATTCCGAAGCCTCCCGCTCCCAAGCTGCCTGTCGAGGAGGAAGAATCCGCTCCCGAAATACCAGTCAAGCCCGCAGTCACCTCCAGCGAACCTGCGCTTGACGATGAGACGCAAAGATTCATTGCGCAGTCGCTCACCGACGTGGACCTCTTCGCCAGCTACGGCCTCACGCAGAAAGCCATTGGGTTGCTCGAGGCCATCCTGCGCCGCGCACCGCGCCACACGCCGACACTCGAAAAACTGCTCGACTTTGTCCTTGGCGCAGGCGACGACCGGCGTACCGCCGAACTTGCCGCGAAGCTGGAGCAAATCCACGGTGAAACGGGCGATAAGCGCAGCTCCGAACGATTTGGGGAATTGCGCCGGCGCTTCCAGCGCGCCGCTGGTTTGACGGACGAGGAATTGACGAGTGCGATTCCTCCGCCAAGACCTGCGGCCCCGGAAGCCGCCGAACCAGAGCCAGCGGATGTTTTGATACCCGAAATCGCCGCGGAACCCGTTCCTGCGCCCGCCCCGGCCTCTCCCGTGGAAAAAGCGCGTCCCGAGCCTGTCGGAGTGAGCGCCTCGCCGGCGGAGGCGGACGTGCAGGAAGTTGATTTGTCCGACGAATGGGCAACCATTCTCGAAGAGTCGCGCCACAACGAAGCGGCTGTTGAAGCGCCTGCCCCAGTGTCGGCGAAGCCCGTGGCCGGACCTAAGCGTCACACGGAACCTGGGGAAGTGGAAGAGTTCCAGATTGGCGAGGAATCCCCGATCGTTTCGCCAGACGATGTACCGGCGGTTGCCGCGTTCGATGTCGCCCAGGACGCTCCCGCAGTTCCGCGGAAGCCGGAATCCGTCGCCGAAGAATCGGCAAAGACACCTGCAGCGGGCAAACCTAAAGAAAAACCGGCGGCTAAAGCTTCGCAGAAACCTCCCGAGACGAGCGAGCCCGAATTTGAACTGGAACAGGAGTATGAACTCGTACTGGAGGCGGAGCCCCTCGTCCCGGCCTACGACCAGCGGCCGCCCGAGACGCCGATTGCTCCACCCGAGCCGGTCGGGCAAAATGCCGCGCCAGCGCCACCCGCGGGCAGCGGTTTTGCTTCCGATCAATTCCTAGCGGATCTTGCCAGCGAAATCGATCAGCTCGGCATTGACGGACTTGCACCAGGATTTTCGGGAACGATGCCCGACGCCCAGCCGGCGTCCGTCGCCAAGCCTCAGGCCGATCCGGCGCAGTCCGGCGAATCGGGCCCACTCAAGGAAGTGTTCGACGAATTTCGCGCCGAACTCGGTGAGATGGGCGCGGAGGACGAGGATCTCGAAACACACTACAGCTTGGGCATCGCGTTCCGTGAAATGGGCCTCCTCGAGGAAGCCATCAGCGAGTTCCAAAAAGTTGCCCAAGCCAGCGAACGCGGGCGGGCCTTCCGCTACACGATGCAGTGCTGCACGCTTCTAGGCCTGGCCTGCCAGCCGGCCATCGCGGCGATCTGGTATGAGCGCGCTCTGAAGACCCCCGGCAATGATCCGGAAAGCACGCTCGCCTTGCGGTATGATTTAGGCGTAGCTCAGGAATCGGCGGGCGAGCCTGAAGCGGCGCTGAAGAATTTCTCCCAGGTCTACGCGATGAACATCGACTATCGTGACGTGGCCGAGCGCATCGCTGCCCTTCAGAAGCCCATCCGTTGATCCTGAATCTTTCCTGACAGGACGGGATTCCGCTCATCCATGAACCGGGTTTATCGCGCACTTCTGGTCGTTCTCGCGTTCGAAATGGGCGCAATGCTCCTCTATCTGCCGTGGTCCGGCTATTGGGAGCAGAATTTTTTTCTCAGTCACTATCCTTCGCTCATGCCCATAGTGCTTCATCCGTCGTTTCGCGGCGCGGTGAGCGGCGTCGGGGTCTTGGATATCCTTCTGGCAATCGGCTGGATCGGTTCGCGCCCGGGGCCTGATCATGTCCCGCCTCGGTAAGTCATCCGGCGGCCTGATCCTTTGCTACGTGACGGACCGGCACAGCCTCTCCGAAGCCGAATCTCGGAAAGCACAGGAACTACTCCTGTCGAAGATCGAGGCCGCCGCAGCTGCCGGCGTCGATTGGATTCAGATTCGGGAGAAAGATCTTTCGGGAAGAGATTGCGGGCTGCTCACGCGTGAAGCTTTGCAACGGGCGGCAAAGTCGACGGCAAGCAACGCTGCTCCAACACTCATCCTGGTGAACGATCGCCAGGACGTCGCGCTTTCCGAGCGCGCCGGCGGTGTGCATCTGGGAGAGGACAGTCTTCCGTTGCTGGAGGCAAAGCGGCTTTCGAACGCCCAAGGCCAGGATTTTCTGATTGGTGTTTCCTGTCATTCTCTGGAGGCTGCCAGATCGGCCGCGAGCGGTGGCGCGGATTATCTATTTTTTGGCCCCGTTTTTGCCACCCCATCGAAGGCCGCATTCGGCGCGCCGCAGGGGCTTGACCGGTTGGCCGACGTTTGCCGCGCGGTCACGATCCCCGTGCTCGCCATCGGCGGAATTACGTTGGCGAATGCCTCCGACTGTCTCGCCGCCAGCGCGTCGGGGATCGCGGCAATTCGCCTTTTCCAGGACGCTCGGGACATGTCCTGTCTTGTCCAGTCCCTGCGAAAGCTGACACGCTGATCAGCGCTCCATCAGCCGGCGGAGAAGCCGTATCTGCCCGGCATGATAGATATCGTGAAACACCACGCCGTAGAGCTGGCGTACAAATTTTGTACTCTGTGCCGTGCGCAATACTTTACTCGCCGCCCCGTGCAAGGCCCGGTGTTCTCGCTCAAGTAATTTCTTATCCGCTCTCCAAGCCGCCTCGTTCAACTTGCCCCTTGCGGGTCTTGTGAAGAAATTGCTTCCTTTGAGCACGAACGAGCCACGCTTCTCGCCGTCGATTCTTCGCCGAACGGCATACTTCCAGTACGCCGCATGGAGCGTTACTTCCCAGATGTTGTGCCGGCCCGGACCGGGACGCCACGCGGCTTGCTTCGCACTTACTCCCTTGATGGATTGTTTGAGATTCGGTCCATGCCAGGTCTTTTTTTCATAGGCTTCGTCGAGCAGCGCGAGCACGAGCTTTGCGGAATCCACGGGGCCTCCTCATGGGGCGTCAGTGAGAGAAGGAATCCCGCAAAGGATGGCGCGCCCGCTCTATTGTGTCAACGCCCGGCTCTTTTGATGATCAACCGGAGAGGCCCTTCGTCCGGCTCATCCCCTCCATACGAGTTGAGCGCTCGCCCGCTCTCGAGAATTCCTGTCACCTCACCTTGTTCATCGCGGATGAGTGCATGCTTTACCTTCAAGAAGATTCTTGATCCATCCTTGTGGAGGCGCTCCGTAGTTTCGAAATACCGGGAGTCATTCCCTCCCGCTTCAGAGAAGATGCTCTTCAGCCCCGGCCACTCGTGGAGCGGCACGAGACGGCTCAGGGGCTGTCCTATAATCGCTTGAGCTGTGTACCCGTAAAGGCGCTCTGCTTTTTGGCTCCAGATTTCGATGCTGCCATCGAGGGAAACGCTGAGGATTCCCTCCTCCGGCGATTCGAGAAGAGCGGCAAGCAAATGCTCGCGGACCAGGCGACGCGGCATCGAAATCTGACCGGCCTTCAGAAAGCGTACCGCACTTGAAGTAAGAAGAGCAAGGGCCCATCCGTACTGAGCTGACCAATTCACAATCTCCAATGAATCATCCCCACAGATGGTTGGTAGATAGGGCAAGAGAAGGCAATTCCTAGATGACAATAAGTTGCAACACATATCGGACTAAGTTAGTCTTATATAGTCATTGCAACTCACTTGCAAGGAGATCATGTGACCTTGTTCTGTCGGCTCGCTTTGCTTGGCTTTTTCTTCCTTTCCGTACTCCCGTTTTTCTCTCCTCCTCCTGCCCTCGCCCAGGAGAGCCCTTACTTTGTCGCCTATGATCACTATCTCGAAGAGCCCGGCAACCTCGAAATCGAGTATTTCTCAACGTACGGCCCCCAGCGAGGCGGCAACAACTTCCACGCCTTCTGGACCGAGTTTGAATACGGCGCCACCGCTTGGTGGACCACGGAGTTCTACCTGGACGGCCAGACTAGTTTCCACGACAGCACGGTGTTCACAGGCTTCCGCTGGGAGAATCGCTTCCGGCTTCTGAAGCACGAACACTTCATCAATCCCGTCCTCTATGTTGAGTATGAAAACAAGAACGGCGCGGACAAGATCCTCAAAGAAGTCGAAGGCCACGATGTGGAATCGGATTTCCTTGTTTCGAACGCGGAAGCCCGGAAGGACCATATCCATGAAATCGAGTTGAAGCTCATACTGTCCAGTGGGAATTCGGCTATGCCCTCGGCGCCAGCCGCCCGCTTGCCTTGAAGGCTTCCGCGAAGCGCTGCACTTTCTGTCCGCAAAACTTTATTGGCGGCGTTGAGATGTATGGCGGCCTGGGTGATCGGCACAGTTTTGGCCTTCACGATACTTCACAGTACCTGGCCCCGGTACTCGCCTGGAACTTGCCTTCCGGCTGGGCGCTGCGGATTTCGCCCGGCTTTGGTCTGAACGACAACAGCCACCGGTTCCTCATGCGCTGGGGCGTTTCGCGGGAAATTACCGGATTCGGTTCGATGGTTAGCCGGCTCTTTGGAGGCCGCCAATGAAAGCCGTTGCCGCGGCACTTGCCGTTTGCACTTCATTTCTTGCGGCGTCCGTTGTTCTTGCGCAGAGCCGGAATTCCGACAAACCGGCTGTCGGCGCGACGCCCACATACGATCCGGCCATCTACGCGGAATTGCAAAAGGCACCCGAAAAGGCGCGGAACCGCGCAAATCCGCTGCAAAACGATCCACACGCAGTTACTGCTGGTGCCATCCTCTTCGAACAGCACTGCGCCGAATGTCATGGTGACGCTGCGCGAGGTGGCACGAAGGGACCGAGCCTCCGCGCTGCCGAAGTTCAGGGCGCCACGCCGGGCGCGATTTTCTGGATCTTGACGAATGGTGTCGTTCGAAAGGGAATGCCTGTTTGGTCGAAGCTTCCGGAGCCACGGCGCTGGCAGTTAGTGCGGTACATCAAATCGCTCGGCGGGCCTGATCAAGCGGCGGAATCTTCCGCTCCGAAACCTTGACGGAAGACTCCTAGTTCGCTGTCTTGGCCGCATCGTTCAGAATCATCGCCAGTCGCACGCCAGCTTCCGCAAGGGCCGTTTCCGCAACTTTGGCTGCGTTGCTTTGATAATTCTCGCCTACGGCTAGATGCTTCTCGAACATTCGCTTTCCCATGTGATTGTTTTCAGCGCAGCTTTTCAGTTTCATGTCCGGTTGGATGCCGATTTTTTCTGGGAAGGCGTTGTAAACAGCGGTTTCCGCTCGCTCGTGGCTCTCCCAGGCCCACATGTCCACATGGATACCCGCAGCTTCCCAGGCGGCGCTCTCGGCGCGAAACTTCTCGTCCAGTTCGTCGGCATACCGGAGCGGGTTGGAAATTTCCATGTCGCGTTCCACAATCTCCGTGTCCCAGACCTGATGAAGATTGGGCGAATAATCTTCACGCTCCGGATGGAGAGGGTTGAGGAGCGGATCATGGCGAAAATATTTCACCGGCACGCAGTTCCCGCCGTTGTCGGCATTGGTGATGGCGCGCAGCGGCTGATGCAGATCGCCGACAAAATGGACGAGGTAGCGGATCGCTTCGGCGCGCTTCAGGGAATCGGCGAACTTGTCTTTCAGGATGGCGCGCTGCTCTTCGATTGCACGCGTCACACATCCCTCAGGACCGCAATATCCGTCCAGCTCCCCCTTCGGTTTCCCCCGCGGAATATCGACGTAATGCCAGGGACCGTTCCTGCGCTCGTTGCGCACATCGTCCGGCCATGTAGAGGCATCCACCATCAGGTCCGTTGTGGCATTGCCGCACCAGCGCCTCAGCTTCGGATCCATCGGGTTGTCGCCAAGAATCTGCTGAACCAGTTGCCGCGCTTCGGGGGTCAAATGCTTCTCTGCAATCAAGGCCACCGTCTGGTGACCTTTGCAGCCCCATGCGTTAGCGGGTGGCGCGGTCAGTATCAGAGGCGAGAGAGCGCCCGCAAGAAACAAGACTCTACGATTCATTGATTTGGCCTCAACGAAATTACCTCGCTGCCTCGGGGCTTACCACCGAGCAGGTAAGACGTACTCCGCTCAAACCGCGGTTTCAAGCGCTGAGCCAGCGCCCGATCGGTTTCCACGATTCGGTGTGATCGCAGATCACGCGCAACGCCGCGGTAATCGGAATGGCCAGAACCAATCCCATGCCTCCCCATACCCAGCCCCAGAAGAGCAGTGAAATGGTGATCGCCACGGCATTCAAGCGCACGCGGCGGCCCACCAGTTTTGGCGCCACGAGATTGATAGCCAAAACGTGGATAGTAGTCAGCGTCGCCGCGATCAATATGAACTGTCCGAGCGTTTTCCACTTCGCCAGCGCAATGACAAAGGCCGGCAGCCATGCCATCACTGCCCCGATGTACGGCACCATGTTGAGGAGTCCTGACGCGATTCCCGCGAGAACCGGATAATCCATCCCGATTATCCAGAAAAACAGGCTGCTTGCCGCGATTACCACCAGCGTCACGATGGTCATTCCCGCCAGGTAATCGCGCAGGACGTCGCGCAAATCTTCCAGCGTCTCTTTGACTTGTGTCCGCCGCGAGGCGGGAAAGAGCTGCAACGTCCCGTGCCAAACCTCGCGTTTCTCCGCGAGCATGAAAAAAACCAGGAAAGGCATGAAGGTAATTTCCAGGAACAGCGCGTACACGGAGCCGACGCCGCGGAAGATCAGCGTGCGAACGATGCTTGGTTCCGCCCGCGCCGTCGTTGCCGATGACGTGCCTTGCTCCGGAGCAATCTGCGAAACCTGCCCCTCGATTCCCCTGATTTTGCCTTCCACGGCGTCGGCGGCCTGCTGCAGAACTTTGCTGTACTTAGGCCAGTTCTCGGCGAAATCGGCGGTACGCGTCCATAGCCCGTAGCCGACCGCGGCCAGCACCGAGATCAGAATCAGCACCATGACCATCGCGCCCAGAGTTCGGGGCAGCCCCAGGCTTTCCAGTAATTCCACAGCCGGATCCAGAAAGTAGGCCAGCAAAATCGAGAACAACAGCGTGATCACCACGCCCGCGGCGTAATAGAAGAAAAGCAGGATAATAGCCGCCGCGATCACTTGCATACTGAAGTTTGAACTGGTAAAGCGAACGACCGATGGTGGCGTTTGCGTGGAGGACACGGGCGGCTCCGTGGCTCCACGTTAGCACACTCTCGCAAACTGTTTGCGGCATCGTGCCCCGGGTGTTTCGAGGCAACAGATCCAACGATTTGTTTAACTGATTTTTCAAATCGTCTCAGTTAGGCAAAGGGAATGAACGGGAGCGGGGCGTAAAGTCGCCGTATTTACGTGTGTTATGCTTTTCTGAGGTCATCCACACGGAAGTTGGCCCCACCGGGCCTGAATCACACTCTGGAAAGACAGGCTTCTTCCAATGCCCAAGGAGTTTTTTGGAACCGACGGTATTCGCGGCGTCCCGGGCACGCCGCCGCTGGACGACGCTACCCTCTACGCCACGGGGCGGGCTCTCGGCGAGTATCTCAAGCGCGAACATGGCGCGGCTCACGTCCTCATCGGCATGGACACTCGCGAATCCGGCCCGCATATCGCCTCACTGCTTGCGGCGGGCCTCACGCAGGCTGGCGCGACGGTGGCCTTTGCCGGCGTGATCACCACTCCCGGCGTGGCTTGTCTGGTACGGCAGAATGATTTTCAAGCCGGCGTGGTCATCTCCGCCTCGCACAATCCCTTTGAAGACAACGGCGTGAAGTTGTTTTCGCACGCCGGTATGAAATTCCCCGACGCGGTCGAAGAAGAGCTCGAAGCCGGCATCTTGCAGCACCGCGGCGAAGCCGCACCGAAGAATCCGCCGCCGGTCACCGCTGATGAATCTCTCGACGCCGAATACCTTGGCTTTCTCCGGAAGCGCTTCATTCCCGGGGCAAAGCTCAGTGGTTTCCGGATCGTTCTCGATTGCGCCAATGGCGCAGCATTCAGGCTCGGCCCGGAGCTTTTCCGGTCGCTCGGCGCTGACGTTGTCGCCATGGGCGTTTCGCCCGACGGCCGCAACATCAACGCCGGCTGTGGTTCGCTGCACCTGGAGGGCTTGCAGAAGCGCGTCGTCGCCGAAAAAGCGCGTCTCGGTGTGGCCTTCGATGGTGACGCCGACCGCGCGCTCTTCGTCTGCGAGACCGGGAAGATTGTGAATGGCGACGGGGTGCTTCTTGCCGCCGCGCGTTTTCTCAAGTCTCAGAATAAGCTCATAGGCGACCGCGTCGTCGCTACCTCCATGTCCAATTTGGGTCTCGAGCGCGTTCTTGCCCGCGAAAATATCGCGCTGGCCCGCGCCGCTGTCGGCGATCGATATGTTCTGGAAGAAATGCTTCGCAGCGGCAACGTTCTGGGAGGCGAGCAGTCCGGCCACATCATTTTTCTCGAGGACAGCCCTGCCGGCGACGGCTTGCTCACGGCCGCAAAGATTGCCTCGCTGGTCTCCATGCACGGCAAAATCGAATCGCTTGTCGAAGGCTTCAAGGATTATCCGCAGCTCATCGTCAACGTGATGGTGCGTTCGAAACCGCCGCTCGAGACGCTTCCGGAAGTCGCCCGCGCCTTAGCCGAAGCCCAATCCGCACTTGGCGACAATGGCCGCGTCGTCCTTCGCTACTCCGGCACCGAGAAGCTCGCCCGCGTCATGGTCGAAGCCGAACACGAAGCCGATGTCCAGCGCTTCACCCAGTCGCTCGCCAACGCCCTCCGCTCCTCCATCGGCGCTTGATCGGTTCTTCCCAGCGCTCCTCTGCGCCCTCTGCGTCTCGGTTTCTATGGCGGCGGTATCAACGATCTCTGGCGGCAAGTTCCGTTCAAGGATTTTGAGTCGCGCGATTCGTCTCGCTGCGAACTAGCTGCGAGCTCTCTGCGATCCTCCGTAATCGCTTACAGCCAGTTGCGATCCTAATTCTAGCCAGCGGTCCACAATAACGATATTCCGCATTTTGGCTGGCTTGCATCTCCCGCAGTCGTCGACAGCCGTTTGGCTCCTGTCAATCGAGAGCAAAACGACGAATTTTGCTCCCAAAGAATGGAGAGTCCCGCCGCCGTTCTGTGAGATTTTGTAGACTCGCGCTATGTAACATCGCGCCTTCTCAGCCGCCACTGAAGCTAACCGCCGTGCTTTCAATCAAGTCTATAGTTCGCCGTGGAACAATCATCGCTGGCATGCGGCTTGCTCTCTGAATAGCAACTTAAAAGATTGGCTTCCCGGGGTGGCCGGAACCGAACCTCGACTCGGTTACCGGTTTTGGGGCGTCAATTACGAAAAGGGGGCTTGCACCAGCCCCCTTTTCCATTTCCTGGGGCTTCTCCTGCCCAGGGAACCAGTCAGCCTACCTGATAACCATCTCCATCTTTCGGCCAGGTGGAGCAGCGGCTACTACGGCCGAACGAATCTTGAAGCCGAACGCCAAAGGTAAAGTCTCCAGTGAAACTTCAGATCGCCCCAACCTCCTCTTGTCTGACTGACAACCGTCAACTGAGCCCTGTGCACCAAAAAAATGAGCGACCGGTGGGGGGACCGGCCGCTCGGGCGTGGGGATGGAGGATACAGTAATCCGAAGTCAGTTTGCTTTTTCCGGCCGTTCTGCCGCACTCGCATGCAGCAGGACGACACACAGGAGCAGACAACTCACTAACGTTGTGTGGCCCCAGAAAGCCCAAACAACTTCCGACTACATGCGTAGTCTGTTCTTCACCGGACTTTCCGTCGATAGCCCGCTGGGTTCATTCTTTCCAGTACTTCCCGCTCCAGGCACCGCCATCTTTTTGGTACGGAAGTACTTCCCGTCTAGACGCGTTCCACGATCCGCTTCATTTTCTTTATGCCCGTTTCGTCGCATCTGTAGCCATTGTTTGGTCCGCATTGCCCGCACAAGTCCGGCTTTCGTATGGAACTTGAGAACCTAGCTGACGATGTTAAGGGAAAAGGCGCAAGTGGAGGCCCCACAAGGCCGAAAGTACCGAAGCGCCAGCTAGGGGCGGACTGCTCCGCAATAGCGTTGAAGTGGGGTAACGCCCATGGAGCGAAGGGAGCAGGTTACCCGCGTCGGGATCGATCAGAGTCAACCGGCGACCGGAGGAACTCGCTGATTCCGGCGGAAGGCGGCAGCCTTCAAGGGGTGGCACGAGCCGGATGAATCGAGAGGTTCAAGTCCGGATCTGTGAGAGCCTCGGGGCGAAATTCCCCGGGGCTACTCGGCGCCTCAGTTGAAGGCGGACGCAAAGTGGCCTCGGCGATTGCGTGAGTCTTCTCCGAGAGCCGGATGCGGCAAATCCGCACGTCCGGTTCGATGAGCGGGGTGTGGAAACGGAAGCATGGCGGGGCTAGTGAGGCACCGACGGACGAAAGGGTCGGCAACGGATAGGCTCCATCTAAACCACCGCGCCACACCTCGACTCCACACAAGTGGTTTTACCGACATCGGGGTCCAGAATCGGAATCTCGGGGGATCGGTTATCGCGGCGGGCGATTGCTTCGTTCTAGTTTGCTTTTTCTGCTCGTCCATTAGTTCGTCCACTCCCCTTTGGGCGTCGCGTGCATGAGCGCGTCCATCAGCACAGTCAGGCGGACTTTGTCCGGTTACCGCGTTGGACCTACCGGACTTCTACTGCGTTTGTACTCCACTTCTCGCGTGAGCATCGTTCACGCCTCTTGCGACCCGATGTTAACAATCGCGGCTATTTGCGCGTCCTTGGTTGGGAGTACAAGTCGTGAGAGACAGGTCCTTAGGGCATCCAGCGGGAGGTCCTAGTGAAGAACACAATCGCAGTTTTGCTCAGTGCTCTGCTGATTCTGAGCGTTTCTACACCGCTGCTGGCGAAGGAACGCACGGTCAAGATCACAATCAGTGGCGCTGGCCTTAAAACACCAATCGAAATTTCCGACCCCAAAATTCTAGCGAACTTCTCGGTGTGGGCAGGTCCAGGCACACGTACCGCCGACCAACAGGGATTCATTATTGATTGGTCCCAGGGTCCAGTTAGAGAAACCCCCAGCACGCTTCGCAAGTATCAAGTCGCGTTTTATGCAGGTTCGCCACCAAATGAGCAAATCGTGTATGTAGTTTATTACGCGTTCAATCGCGGCAGTGCCCCCGGTTATGTGTATTCGCCCGGTGAATCCGATGAATTGTTCAAGCGAAATGTGCGTTCAATTTTCCGCGGAGTTGAAGGTAACTGGTTTCGCGCGTGGGACGTTTGGGAGGGAGTAGCGAGACCGCTCATCGAAAAAGCGCATCTCTCAGATTCAATCCAGCCTCGATAGCTCCTGAAAAGTCGGATGAGCGAACAAGTGGAGTAACACGGGACTTGTCCGATACCGCGTTAATCAGCCATTACGACGCTTATGTTACGGTCGGAGGCTCAGCCAGGAGGGATCGATGCGTCCGAAAACCGATGGCATTCTTGAATCCTCTTTGTACGTAAGCGATGTGCCTCGCTCAGTTCGCTTTTACGAGGAGACTTTTGGGTTCCGCGTCATCAGCGACTTCGGCGACCGTGGTTGCGCAATGCACGCAGGTACACACCAGGTGCTGCTGCTGTTCAAGAACGGTGCTTCGCGCGCGATCCAATCGCCTCACGACGGGGGCGGCGAATTACACGTCGCGTTCGCTATCCCATCCGCCGAATTGGCCAACTGGGAGTCGTGGCTCCAAACGAGAGGAATCACTGTGGAAGAGAAGCGGACGTGGGACTTGGGAGGCTGGAGCCTCTACTTTCGAGACCCGGACCGCCATTTGCTCGAACTCGCTACGCCGGGCACATGGTCGGTCTATTGAAAAGAGATGTCCGGTTAGCGCGTTATCAGGCATTAGGTTAGCTGGTCGTCCGCAGTGCGATGAAGGTTTTGGGTGTAGCGCCGCCCTTTTGCCTGAGCGAAGTCGAAGGATTTGCCCTGAACGCAGCCAAAGGGTTAGGTCAGCATTTTCGATCTCGGCGGGCGGCGTAGGCTTCCTGCTAGGAGTAAAATCAGTCTTGCGGATGGGAAGCGAGAATTCTCAGAGCCGCCTCGCGCCCTCGGCGAACGCGTTGGCTCGCAGGGCCATTCGGTTCAAGTTTCAAATAAGCATCTAGGTCTCGCAGTTGCGCGCGATAGTCACCCTTGCGGCCGTAAACATCCGATCGCACGAGATAGGCATCCGCGAAGTTGGGATTGCGGAGCAGGGCCTCACGGATACTTCTTTCCGCTTCATCCGGGCGGTTTAGCTGCATGAGTGCGCTGCCCAGGATTACGTAGCCCTCGGCTGAACCCTCGTCCCCTTCCAATCCCCGGCGGATGATTCTCTCCGCCTCGCCTGGTTTTCCTTCTTGGCAAAGGAGGTAGCCAAAGGCAAGCTCTGCCCGAGCGTACCGTCCGCCACTTAAATCGATGGCCATTTGGAAGGCCTGCATCGCCTCGTCGTTCTGGCCCAACCTCATCTTCGCCACACCCATGTGGTAATAAGCTTCGTAGTAGTCGGGGAAAGCTTGAAAGGCCTTTGTGAAGTGGCTCAGGCTCCCTGCAGGATCCTTCTTATGCAAGTGGTCCAACCCCTTTTGGAATTCATTCCGCGCTTTGCCGGGGATTTTCAGCTCTCGCACGGAAACCGTGTAGTCGTTTCGGTGGGTTTCCGAGAATTTGGACGGCCTCAAGTAAAGCACAAGCTCCGAGGAAGAGCCCGTAAGCTGTGCACTGGTTCGTGAAGGTTCGTACCCCGGTTCCTCCTCCACGATGATCTCGTACGTGCTGGGCGGCAGGCTCTGGACTTCGAAGCGGCCTTCAAGGTCCGTCAATACTCTCCGGAATATTCCGGCGGAGTCCGATCTCAAGTTTACGAACACCTGGCCCGCCGGCCGACCGTCTGCCTGCAAAAGGACAATTCCAGAAATCTTTCCAGCCGTCGTTTCAAAGTTGTTGACTTGCGCCTCGGCATTCGGTATCCAGGCTATCAGCGCAAGGTTCAGGAAGATTATCGGAGGAGTCCTACCCGGTGAATCAGAGTTTTTATATATCGTGCCTTCATGCCGGTGCCTCCGAGCTTCATCAGGCACCTTCGTTCCCGTTTGAAAGACTTCAGGAGAAGAATGCAGAGTCCTTCCGTAGTCAGCAATGGAGCGAAAGTACGAGGGGATGAAACTGAAGTGCTAGCGGGTTTCCGAGAAGTAACCGGAGATGTGGTTTTGGGACAATTTCACTTGATGTCCGGTTTGCGTTAATCAGGACTTGTGGACAAAAACTGCATCGGGTTTCTTGTATGTACTCATGAAACGAACTCGCACCAGCCAGAAAACCAGCAGAACCAGTGGAAGTATGGTGAGAACTAAATATAGGCCTATGCTGAATAAAGCCCGGGGCAGGTGTTGCCCGAGCCCTACTGTCGAAAGCAATCTCAGCGGGCGGTTCGCGCCTCCAAAGAAAAAGGACCCTGCAGCGATGAACAGCCCAAAACACATGCGCCAGAGATGACGCGCGATGCGCTTTGCTCCAAGAACACCCCCACGCACGAGCATGCGAATGTCTCCTGCGGCAGCCAGCAACATCACGGAGCCCATGAAAAAGGTCATCGCAACCGGAACTCCGTCCTGTGAGCTCGCCCCCCTACGCACCACGCTAATCCCGCTCAGCCAGGTGAGGACACCGAGCGCCAAAGGAATAAGCAGCGCAACCCAATCAAAACGGCTCGTTTCCCCGTCTCTGCGCCTGGCGGTCAGCCATGCCGTTCCGATCAGATAAAAGGTGAAAATCCCGCCGCCGATGTTATTTGGTTGATGTCTCGTGATGGCAAGGTACACCGCCACGGCGCCCATGGTAAGCATGGATGCGACAAAGACCTTTCCCGCCAGCACGTGGCGGCGGGAACCTTTGCGGAAAGTCATTGCAGCGGTCCCGGACAGCAACCCCAAGGTTCCACCGCAAATATGAGCAAGCAGTATGGGCGAATAGGGCATACGGGTTTCTTCCCAAAGTATAGACGTACATCGACACTCCAGTATTTCACACTGGCCAAAGATGTTATTGGAATCGCAGGATACGCTCAAGATCGTCCCGCGTGGCAAAATGTCCGGTTAGTCGATTATTACCGGACAGCCGGCCTGGGCTATTTATCGAAGGACGGTCCCCTCTCCTTTGAATAAGTGAGACTAGGCTGACGAACACGTTGACAGCTCCGTCCCGGCCTGCTCCGCCACCCTGTATGCGGCGTACCAGTCGGGCCAATTCTTGTAGTGTTTGGTTTAGTTCTCCGGCACCAATACGGGAGCGCCTTTGTCCTTAACCAGGAACACTACGAATTTCGCCGGTTTGGTTTGGCTGGCGTTTCGCCCGACGACGTGAACATCAG
>WNFN01245140.1_pt1 | contig 21763 bp, 21 predicted proteins | sample 5400161 | NCBI WGS metagenome assembly WNFN01 (sample SAMN13153353, study PRJNA577476) | soil metagenome | isolation source: 80 cm saprolite on Douglas fir-dominated hillslope | place: USA:California | collected 2013-09-17 | reverse complement strand
TGGACCGTGAGCGGAAAGCAAAAAAGATCAGCGTCGCAAAAATCACCATGTCCGTCATGGGGACGATGTAGAAAGCCTGCGAATCCCGACCTGGAGGGCCGCCATGCCGGATCAAGCTATCGGTGGCTGCCAGTACGCCCAGGGCAACCATAAAACAGGCGAGAAGGAACCCGGCAATGCCGAGGCGGCGATGGATGTCCACCCGGCCGGCGGAGACCAGGGACGTTTGCGCCACGAGCAAAAGGATCCAGCAAGAAAAGGCCGCGCCGTGCAGGTGAATGATAAAACTGGGTAAGGGCGCGTGGAACACTCCGGCAAGATAGTTAGGTACGCGCAAAGCCCACAAAAACAGTGGCCAGCAACAGCAGCGCCATGCCCGAAAAAAAGATATGGTCGAAACGCCGGCCAGGTACGCCTGTCACACGCTTTACGGGATTGCTGGAATGCACTACGGCTGTCGCCATCGTCCCTCCGACAATATTTGGATGAGATTTTCAGGAGCCCCAGGGAAGTGGGAAACATTGTAGGCCAAGTTGTCTGCGGATGGTTAGCGAAAAACTCGGAATTATGCCTTTGCCATACTTCACGTATTGCTCTTACGGGACGCTATTGAACAACATCGACGATCACTTGAAGTACCGAAACGGTTACGACTAACCCCATTAGCCGCTTTCGATTGCCTTCCGGTGTAGTAGATTTCGCGGTCAGCAAGAACGCTCCGGAAAGCAAACCACCGACGATAAATTCTGCTGCGGTGATTTTGCGACCTAACGACATCGGACCTGACCAACGCCACCAAGCGATTGCTGAGCCAATCAGAAAAATTGAAAAAAAGAAGGCAAAGCTCGCAACCGCGGCCCGTTGGCTTGGTGGCACTGGTGGAGATGGAATCTCTTCAAACATGAATAGTCGATGCATTTCTTGAGAGCAGTCAGCCGAAAGGTCCCACATCCCGTCGTCCGCAATTGCTGGACTGGCACCGCAAGATAAACCGGTCAACCTGGATGTCTCTCGCTCAAGATTGGATGTCTGCTATTTGCGCTCGCCTCGGGAAACGATTAGATTTCAGTCCAGCTTTTCAGTCACTTCCTATAACATCTGTCGAGGAAAAAATTCCATGAAAAACATGCGCTCTGCGATTCTTGGCGTTGTGGCTGCCGCACTATTGGGCTCGGGCTTTGCACAACAGGGGCCCAAGCATCTCTTGAGCAGCGACGAGCTCAAGAAGGCAGTCCCGGCGGAATACTTCTTTCGCGGACAGAAGGCTCCTACGCAGGTACGAAACTCGGCGGGATTTCAACTTGCCGACGGCAAGATGACCCTGGCCGCGCTGGTCGATGCCTCGGGATACTCCACGGCAATCCAGCAAAAGTATCAGGGGCTTTTGATCACGGAGGCGAAACTCAGTATCGGCGGTGTGACACTGGCCCCGGGAGAATATGGCTTCGGCTTCACCGCAGACGGCAAGTTCGTGGTGATGGACGTTGCCAACAATGATGTATTGAGCGTGCCATTCCAAACGGATGGGGCGCTGCCGCGCGCTGTCCCGCTCAAGATGGTGGAAGCGGGTGGTGGCTACAAGCTGTATACGGGAAAGAAATGGATCGAGATTGAGGCGCAATAGATTTCCAGCGCCACAACTTCCAGCGCACGCAATTTCCTGCACAACACGGCCCCCGACAATCAATGGGTCAGGGACTGAAAGGGGCCGAGCAAAGTGGCGATGCCGGCACGCTTACGGAGTTCTGTAAGCAGAGCATTGGCGGCATTCTGGTAGGTCTTGCTGGGGTCGGAAGGATCGGCCCACACGGCGTCGTAAATAATCTCTGCCGCCTCTTTTAAGTCCATGTGAAGTGCGCCCTCGCAGACGTCCAACTGCTCCTGCAGGCGTTCATAGCAAGGCTTGCAGATCTCAGCGTTGGCCGCCTCTCCGGAATGATTTTCCCCCAGATTGCAGGCCGGTGCCGGAGAATTGACCACTTCGGCGTGGGCAGCAAAGAGCTGGGACTTGAACTGGCGGAGAAACTCCTCCCGCTCCTGCTCTAACACGGCCGCATCAGGTGCGGGCGTTTCGGGACTGACGTTAGCCACCACGGGAGGCGACGTGCGCACGACCGGCGACACCCGCTCTTTGCTGTTACATGTTGGACAGATGTCGAGGTCCCCGGAATAGTACAGGTGGCACTTGGCGCAAGGCAGTCCGTAGCCAGCCGGCTTGCGGACAGACTCTGCCGACGGGCCGGGTGCGGCAGATGGCTCCATGCGGCGGACGCCGCTTTCCTGAGGCAGTACGGCCGCCGCGGCTTTGTTGCCCGCTGGCGCGTGTTGGGATCGTGTCAAATCCATAACAGTTCCCCTGAATGTCGTCCCAGTCTCTTGTTGGCGCCAGTCGCGGCCACCGGCTCGTCTCTAGTCTAAGCAGGAAGTGCAGCTTCGCCGAACACCACTAGTACAGTGCGGTGGACTGTCCGCTTGTACCGTCCGAAAGTGCCGCGGCGCGGTGGATCTTTTCTGCACTGGATCTCCGCAGTCTTCCTCCCGGGCGGGTCCCGGGCGGCGCTATTTAATCCGTCATCGTCTAACGCGCACTCGTGTCTTTCATCAGCTTCAGCAGTTCGTCGCGGCGCGCTCGATACAGCGTCCGGCCGGGATCCAGCCTGGAGGCCAGTTCCAGTTCCGATAGAGCTTCTTCGTAGCGGTCCATGCTCATCAGACAGGCCGCCAGGGAGTAATGATTGTCGGCGGACGGGCTGAGACGAAGCGCCTCGCGGAATTCCTTCTCGGCAGCTTGCACTTGCTTCTTCTGGAACAGTGCCGTGCCGAGATAGTGATGGGACACATCCGAATCGGGATTGAGCGAGACTGCTAGACGAAATTCCCGCAACGCCTCGTCGGGCCTATCATCCAGCAGCAGCGCCTGGCCGAGAACGCGATGTTCTGTAGCGCCAGTCGGATTCTGGCGCAGAGCCAGCTGCAATTCCGCGACTGCGCTGTCGTAATTCTTTTTCGCCATGTACGCGCTGGCGAGACAACTGTGTCCCAGCTGCCACTCGGGATGCTGGCGATAGAGTTCGCTTAGTTCTGCCACTGCGTCGTCAAACTTGTTCTGGTCGCAATAGGTGTTGCCCAGATTGTTGCGGATCGACGGCTCCAGGGGAGCGATGCGCTTGGCCTCGCGATATTCATCTACCGCCTCGGCGAGCTTGCCTTCTTTATGCAACACGAACGCGAGGTTGGAGTGGGCTTCCCAGAAAGCGGGCCGCAGTTGAATAGCCTTGCGGTACGCCCATAATGCGGCGGGCAAGTCTTCCTCAGCATTCAGGGCGATGCCCATGTCGTAATAGGTGTCGGCGTTACCGGCGTCGCGGGCCAGGGATTCGGCGAAGGCATGGACGGCAGCGCGGTATTGACCGCTGGAATAGAGTCCCAGGCCGAGAAATTGATAGGCTTCCGCGTTTTGCGGATCCATGCTGAGCGCGGTCCGTGCCTCGGCGATTGAGTTCGGCCCATCATCGAGGCGATAGAAGATATATGCGAAGGCGCTGTGATTTTCCGGGAAATCGGGCATCAGGCGTGCCGATTCTGTGACTTCGTCGAAAGCGTCGTCCCATTGATCCTGCTGGCGGAGCATGGCTCCAAGGGCGAAGTGCAGCGCCGCATTTTGCGGATCAGAGTGCAGAGCTTCGCGTAGTCGAAGTTCAGCCGCGTGGTAGTGCTGGGCGCGGGCCTCGCCCGCAGCCACCAACAATGCTAAAGGGGTAGGAGCCGCGCTGGCGGTGGAACCTGGAGCTTTCGCCGCGGTCAGAGTGCGGATCAGGTTCGCCTCGGCGCCGGCAGACTCCAACTGGCGCACTTGTTCTTCAGTTAGGAGGCCCGTGGCACCTCGTTCCTGCACCAGCCGGACGAGGCGGCTGCTGGGAACGCCTCCGATCAACCAGGCCACCAGGTGAGTGGCATCGACCGATTGTGTCTGCGAGGAATTGGGAGTGGCGAATGCCGCCAGGCTACAGACGACGACGATCAAGAAGAAGGACAAAAACTTGAGTTTCACCGGACTCCCCGACAATGACTTGCCCTGCCCTGGCAAAACCATAGCCCGACAGGATGGTCGAAGGTAAGGTCACGGAGGTAACTAGCCCTAGGGCTTGCGGAAAAACTCTGGTTTTGATTTTGTTTTGAAAGGGCGCGGCTTTAAGCCGCGCCGTGAGTGCATTAAAAATCAACACCGGCTTCAGCCGGTGAGGGCGCCCTTGGCCTGCAATGCCACTTTTCCGCAGCCTGCTAGGGCAGGGACCAACGTCGGCAAGCCGATTCGCTCCCCAGCTCAGTGCTAACCCGTCTATTTATCCTCGGTAGCTGCTCTCGCGTTCCGGGCAGCGATTTGGCTGGCGTCCGGGCGGGCGGGGACCTTCTTGAAGTGAGCGTCGAACTGACTCTGCAGAGACCGCTGGTATTCCTCGCGAGTGGGGCGATGGCTGGCAGACTTTACGTCGAATGCGACTGCAACACAGGAGGTGCATTCGCCTGCTATTGGAATATCCCCGAGCCATTTCGTGACCCGCAACGACGGTTTTTTCATGCCTCCCAGTCTCCCATAGCCCATAGCCCTCGGGTAGGCCTTAGGTTTCAGTTCTGCATCACTGACCAGCGAGACCCTCTTGTTTGACTTCCCCCTTTTGCTACCGTACCCTATATAGTTGATGTGGTAGTGTGTTCCTTTGGAGGCTCCGATGTTGGAAGGTCTATTTCAGCCGATGCACCTGCTGGTCATCTTTTTTATTGCTTTGCTGGTGTTCGGTCCCAAGAAATTGCCTGAACTCGGAAAAGGTCTGGGTGAGGGAATTCGTGCGCTGAAAGATGGCATGAAAGACAACCACCAAACGCAGGCTTCAACCGATCAGAGCAAGAATCCCGACGCCAAGGCCTGATCTGGTTTCCGGTCGAGGGAGCTTCGGGCTGTATTACTCTGCTTAAATCCTGCCGTCTCGCCGTATTTCACAAACCTCACTGTTCCTGCTTAATGTAGGGCGAGCCCTGGGACTGTGACGAAAAATAAACCCAGCGGCTGAAGCCGAATCCATTTCCGCCAGCCTGCGGCACGACTGAAGTCGCGGCCTGATACGAATCCTGAGTTTTCCGCGGCCCGAGTGAAGTGGTGTTCTTGCACAAACCCGTAAGTTTGTCAGCAGCCCACCACGGCATTCCTGCAACCAACCTCAGATTCATTAGCGGAGGAACGGTGCCGTGTCGCGCTACTTGCAGTGCCTCGTCGTCTCCCTCTTCGTCTCAGTTTCCTGCGGTCTGGTGTCGGCGGACCAGATCACCCTCAAAAATGGCGATCACCTCACGGGCAAGGTTCTGAAGTCCGATGGCAAGACTTTGGTGTTGCATACCGAGGCTGCCGGGGACGTCACCATCCAGTTCGCTGCGATTCAGGAAATTAAGACCGACGAAGACTTGCACGTGGTCCTGAAGGACGGGAAGACGGCAATCGGTCCGGTCACCAGCAATGACGGGAAGCTTGAGGTGGCGACCAAAGCCGGCGGGACGGTCGAGGCGTCCAGGGATGACGTCACCGTACTCCGCAACGATGCGGAGCAGGCAGCCTATGACAAGTCCCTTCATCCGGGCCTGATGCACGGATGGAATGGTGGAGTGAATGTCGGCTTCGCTCTGGCCCGCGGCAATAACCAGACCGCGAACCTCGCGATTGCGCTTAATGCGGCTCATCCTACGCTGGACGACAAGATCAGCCTGTACGAGAGCTCGGTTTACACCAAGAACAATGCTCCGGGGGCTCGTCCGAGCACGGTGGCGAATCTTGTCCAGGGTGGAATTCGCTATGACCGCAACTTGAAGCCGCGCCTGTTCGCCTTCGTCGGAGCAGACTTCATGGCGGACGCTCTGCAGGGATTGAATCTGCGTTCGGTGGGTAGCGCGGGCTTGGGCTTGCACGCCATCAAGAGCGATAAGACCACGCTGGATCTGCTGGCCGGCGGCAACTATACGAGCGAGAACTATACGGAGACTAATCCCAACGCACCGCCGCCGACCAGAAAGCTGGTGCACAATTTCGCCGGCCTTACCCTGGGCGAGGAACTGACGCAGAAGCTGGGCTCGACCACCGTGCTCATGCAAAAACTGTACTTCTATCCGGACCTGAGTGACACCGGCCAGTACCGTGGCGCGTTTGACCTGGGCACCGTGACCAAGATCAACAAGTGGCTGGGATGGCAGAACCAGTTCACCGATATCTACGTGAGCAATCCGCCTGCGGGGAAAAAGAAGAACGATCTCATTTTCACGACTGGTCTGAACGTCTCATTCACACGTTAGGTTATGTGCGGACTGACTCTGCGTCGTTGTTGTTCCTGACGAATCGCCGAGCTTTGCCCCGACTGGACAGCCGAAAGCTCGCCCTGAGCGTGGTCGAAGGGCGGCTGTCCCCACGACCCCACCTTAGCCCGCTCTTTTCTGGCGGGCATAGAAGCGGCGGACTTTGGCGCGGTTGCCGCAGAGCCTCATATTGCACCAGCGACGGCGGTGACTTTTGCTGGTATCGACAAAGAGCCACTGACAGGTCTTGGAAGAGCAGGTGCGCACGAATGGCAGCTGATCAGAGACGAGCAGATCGGCAGCGGATTGAACGATGGGCCACAAGATGGCGTCGAAAGCCGGCTCAGGATTGCCGTGATCGTCAAATTGCAAAACAAAGTGTCCGTTAGTCTGCACCAGAACGGAGTGGCTTCCGGCCTCGCGGACAAATTTGTTCAGGGTCTCCAAGGCGGGCGGTGGGACTTTGCGCCGATTGGCAAGTGCCCAAAAGATGCCGTACATGGCTTCTCGCAATTCGATGGCGGAGCGCAGAGTCTGCTGGGCGTCGTCAGGGCGGGCATCAGCGCGCTGAGCGAGATGGTCCGCCTGCCTTGAGGTGAGGATTCCTGTATCTTCCGCGAAGCGGACGAGGTCGGCATATTGCGCCAGCAACTCTTTCGGCTCGTCGCTAGGACGGTCGTCGAGCGTGTTGACGAAGTCGAGGCAGAGGATGCCCGCAGAGAGTTCAAAGCGCGGCGGTCTGCGTTTTTCGGTTTTCGTATTCTGCATATCGAGTGAGCATGGCATGCCGCTCGCGTAACTGCTAAAAACACCTTGACAGGTTATTTTACCACGGAGTAATCTGTAACCAGTAAATGCACGTTCACAGGTTAAGATCATGTCTCTCGACCAATCGGCGCAGATCAGAGCCCTCCTTCGGAGCGGCAAGATGATAAATATTGGAGGCAGACCCGTGATCGTCCCTGAGCCACGTAAACCCGCGACCGTGCAGGACCGGGGTCACGCCATCAAGCTGGCGCTGGCTTTCGTGGCGATCTATGTCATTTGGGGATCGACGTATCTCGCGATCCGCTATGCGGTCGAAACAATTCCTCCGCTGGTTGCGGCAGGGATCCGGCATTCGATTGCCGGTGGGATCATGCTGACCTGGGCCTGGCTGCGCGGGTTTCGCCCGACGCGGCAGCAATGGGTAGCCGGATCCGTCGTGGGAGCGCTCTTCTTTCTGGTAGGACACGGGACCCTCCACTGGGCGGAGCAGTACGTGGGCTCGGGCTTGGCGGCGCTGTTGATCGCGACTGAGCCGATGTTCATCCTCGTGCTGGGATGGCTGATGGGACAGCAGAAGATCAGCCGGCTGAGCGCGCTGGGATTGGGTTTGGGCGTGGTGGGGGTCGCGATGCTGACAGGAGCGGAACTCACAGTGAAGGGATCGAGCCTGTTGGGATTGCTCGCAGTGTTGCTGGGCTCATTATCGTGGTCGGCGGGGGTGGTGATTTCGCCACGACTCAAGCTGCCGTCTGATGCGTTAGGCCGGACTGCGTTGCCAACGATCTGCGGCGCGGTCATGCTGCTGGTCGCGGCTGGAATTACCGGCGAGTTCCAGGCGACGCACTGGGGCAGCATTTCAACGCGGTCGGTGCTGGGATTGGCTTATCTCATCACGTTTGGGTCGGTGGTGGCGTTCACGGCGTACACGTGGCTGTTGCAGCGGTGTCCGCCGGCACTGGTGGCGACGCACACGTATGCCAATCCAGTGGTCGCGGTGCTTCTGGGATGGCTGCTGGCCTCAGAGCCTTTGACGATGAGAGTGGTGCTGGCATCGGTGGCGATCCTGGGAGCGATCATGCTGATCCGTCGCGGAGAGCGTTCTGCGCCGGCGAAGTGTCCGCCCGCCCTCGCGATATCACTGGACGATGAAACAGAACCCGTGAGGAGCGCGTCATGATCAGCCGTATTTGGCATGGATGGACAACTCGCGAGAAGGCCGATGCGTATGAAGCGCTGTTCACGCTGACGTTATTCGATTCTCTGGAGGCGGTGCGGGAATTCGCCGGCGAAGATTATGAAGTTGCCGTTGTGCCGCCGGAAGCGAGAAAGTTATTGGCGCGCTTTGATGAGCGATCGGCGCACTACGAGACGGTGTTGCGGGTAGAGTGACCACGTCAGCTAGGCGGAGGCACGGACCAAGTCCGGGCCGCTCCGCTAAAGGCCGGGGTTCTAGCTTACGAATGATTCCCGGACTATAATTATTTCATCTAACAAAAAGTGTTTTACTTGTGCTTTAGTCCGCTAGCTCACGATTCTAGGGATCTGTCGAGTCCCCGTCGAAATGCAGACTTCGTGTCACGCACATGACACTTTACCGAGTTTCATCAGGCCATCACCAACCAGCCAATTGACTCATGCTGCTGAAGATGCGCAGCTAAGTAATTGGGCGTGATTGGAAAGTGGTTTGCATTGACGCAGCAGCCGCTGATCCTGGTGCTTTGACAGTGTTGACATCTGTCGCCGGTGCAGCGGGTAAACTTAAGCAATTATCTTGCAAGCAAGGAGATTGAATGCCAGAGAAAAAGAAAGTCATGACTACCGACGCCGGACGTCCGGTCGGCGATAACCAGAACTCATTGACTGTCGGGCCCCGTGGCCCGGTTGTGTTCGAAGATTTTCTGCTGTTTGAAAAGATGGCGCATTTTAATCGTGAGCGCATTCCCGAGCGCGTGGTTCATGCCAAGGGATCGGGGGCGCACGGCCATTTCGTCTGTACGAATCCTGATATGGCAAAGTACACGACGGCGAAGCTGTTCTCTGCCAAGGGAAAGAGCACGCCAACATTTATTCGCTTCTCCACCGTGGGCGGAGAAAAAGGCTCGGCGGATACGGAGCGCGATCCGCGCGGTTTTGCTCTGAAGTTCTATACCGAAGAAGGCAACTGGGACATGGTGGGCAACAACACGCCGGTGTTCTTCATCAAGGATGCGCTGAAGTTTGGAGACTTTATCCACACGCAGAAGCGCGATCCCGAGACCAATCTCAAGTCGCCGACCATGATGTGGGATTTCTGGTCGCTCTCCCCGGAGTCACTGCACCAGGTGACGATTCTGTTTTCCGACCGCGGCACTCCCGATGGCTATCGTCACATGGACGGCTTCAGCAGCCATACCTTCAGCCTCATCAACGCCAAGAACGAATTGTTCTATGTGAAGTGGCACTTTAAAACCAAGCAGGGCATTAAGAACTTTACCGGCGAGAGAGCGAGCGAGATGCGGGGCATCGATCCCGACTACGCGCAGCGCGATCTGTTCGACGCCATCAAGAAGGGCGACTTCCCCAAGTGGCGCGTAGCCATGCAGGTCATGCCCGAGAAGGAAGCGGAGACTTACCACATCAATCCATTCGATCTGACCAAGGTGTGGCCGCATAAGGACTATCCGCTAATTGAAGTGGGCGAACTGACGCTCGACCGCAATCCGGAGAACTACTTCGCGGAAGTGGAGCAGGCGGCGTTTGAACCGCGCAACATCGTGCCCGGCATGGGATTCTCTCCGGACAAAATGCTGCAGGGCCGGTTGATCTCGTATCCGGACGCGCACCGCTATCGTCTGGGTGTGAACTATGATTCGCTGCCGGTGAACAAGCCGCAGTGCCCGTTCGCCACGTATAACCGGGACGGCGCCATGCGATTCGATGGTAACGGCGGCGCATCGCCCAACTATGAGCCCAACAGCTTCGGCGGTCCGACGCAGGATCCGGCGTATCGCGAACGTCCCAAGGCGATCAGCGGCACAGTGGATCGGCACAATCACCGCGAGGAGAACGACTACTACACGCAGCCGGGGAATCTGTTTCGCCTGATGAAGCCGGATGCGAAGCAGCGGCTGATCAACAACATCGTGGGCAGTCTGAAAGAAACTCCGCGGCGCATTCAGGAGCTGCAGGTCCAGCACTTTTACAAAGCCGATCCGGCTTACGGGTCAGGCGTGGCGAAGGGGTTGGGGCTTGACGTCTCCAAGCTTGCTGGAACGGAAGAGAAGTTGGTCCCGGCGGACTGATTCCTGTTCGCGTGCAGGTTAGGGCGAGCCGAAAGGCTCGCCTTTTTTGTTGTCGGTGTGGAGCCGAAGGGTCTGCAGAGATGTTAGGGATCCCCTTCGACTTCGCTCAGGGCAGGCTTTCGACTGCGGTGGTGCTTCGCGTTCGCGAAGCACTGCCTCCGCTCAGGATGACAAGTTGGATCTGAGGAATTACTGCTGCTCGCGGCGGCGGAGTCTTTCCATGAACATTTGCTGTTCTACGGGCTTGTCGTAGGCCATGAGGACGTGGCGGACGGTGTGTCCGCTGACGAAATGGCAGACTTCTTCGGCCAAATTCTTCGCGTGGTCGCCAGCGCGTTCTAGAGATTGGGTCATGAAGATAACTTGCAGGCTAGCCTGACGGACGAGGTTTTCCGGATTCTCGATGTGGCGAAGGAAGATGAGATTGCGCAGGCGGTCCATCTCAGCATCGGCGCGGAGGACGTCGACCGCCTTGTTTACATCGCGAGCGGAAAAGGCCGAGCCCACGTCGGTGAGCATCTTCTCCAGGATGGTGGCCATCTGGGTGAGGTCGCGCGTGTCTTCCGAATCGAGACGTCCGCCGGCTGCCTGAGCGCTGTTGGCGAAGCTGAGCAGGAGGTCGCCGATGCGCTCGACGCCGATCATGATCTTCATGCAGGCGAGGAGTTGCCGGGCCCCGGCCGGATCGACTTCGGTGATCGCAGTGGTCACCCCACTGTCGATTTCCATGTCGAGCGTATCAAGCTCGCGTTCACGCTGACGCAGGGAATTCAGCAGCGCGGCAGAGCCGGTTGCAATACCTTCGGCGGCGGCACCGGCAGCTTCCTTGGCCAGAGCGCACGCTTCTATGGTGCGGCGCACCAGATGCTGATGTACCGGCTCAGCGTCGGGACTCTTCGCGGCGGTGCTCATGAGGTCATTCCTCCGGAGCGAGGCGGGACGCCTTCTCGCACCAATCTTACCGATCGCATGCATGGATGGCCACAGGCTAAAGATTAAGTCGTGTCTGGCCAGCCGTGGTTACGGTCCGGTAAATTTTCTGTCATTTTTCGATGCAAGGCGGCGCCGCTGGCTGCCGATTGGACCTTGCAAAACGGGGAGCGCCGGGCTTCGCCCAGGCTTGGACAGCCGAGAGCCTGCCCTGAGCTTGTCGAAGGGCGGCTGTCACCACATGTTTAGGCAGTAGGGAGAGTAAACAAAAACGTGGATCCGTGGGCAAGTTCGCTTTCGGCGCGGATCGAGCCGCCATGGGCAAGCACAATGTGTTTCGCAATGGCAAGGCCAAGGCCGGTCCCTCCCGATTCGCGGGAACGAGCCTTGTCGACACGGTAGAAACGTTCGAAGAGGCGGGGCAGGTGTTCAGAGGGGATGCCGGCGCCAAAATCCTGCACATAGAATTCCACGCCACGCTGGGTGAGCCGGGCGCCCAGGACGATGCGGCTTCCGGAGCGACCGTACTTCATAGCATTATCGATCAGGTTCGAGAAGACCTGGTGGATAGCTTCACGATCGGCCAGGACTACAGGCAATGTTTCCGGGTCTGCCTTGCCGTCCTGCGAATCCTGAATGTGCAAATCTACACCTTGACCGCGAGCAATCTCTCGGAAGTTTTCTTCTGCATCGTGCAGCAGTTCGATGGGCGGAACCTGTTCCGCATCGAAACGGGTTTCGCCAGATTCAACTCGCGCCAAAGTCAGCAAATCCTCAGTCAGGCGCGCCATTCGGGAAGCGTTCTTGCGGATGATCTCCAGAAACTCGCGGTTCGGCGCAGCGCTTTCGGGAGTGGTGTCGAGCAAGGTTTCTGAGTAGCCCTGAATGGAAGTCAGCGGAGTGCGCAATTCGTGGGAGACGTTGGCGATGAAATCGCGGCGGGTTTTCTCGACGCGCTCGGTCTCGGTGAGGTCGCGAAGAACGGCGACTGCGCCGCCGTCGGGTAGCGGAGCCGCGGTCACATCGAAGGCTCGACCAGGAACGATGGAGGTAGCACGGGCCGTTTTCACTTTTTTGGAGGTCGTCGCGGCTTTCACGGTAGCGAGAAAGTCGGGGTCGCGGATGGTTTCAACCATCGGAGCATTTAAGCGGGTGCGCTGGGGAACAAGGCGGTCCATGGCGCGGTTGGCCCACTGCACAAGGCCATCGGCACTGACAGCGATGACCGCGTCCTGCATGCTGTTCAGCAGGGTTTCGAGCTGGCGCTGGCTGGAGCGTACCGCGGCAAAGCTGCGTTCCACATGCCCGGCGCTCTTATCGATGGCGGCGGCCACGCGGCTGATTTCATCAAGAGAGTTATCATCCACGCGAGCTTGCAGATTGCCTTCGGCGATGGATGCGGCAACATCGACGATGCGCTGCAGGCGGCGAGCGGTCCATACCGAGACGGCGCCGGCAACCAGCGATGCAACTGTCAAAGCCAGCACCGAGGCCCAAAGCATTCTGCTGCGAACTTGCGCGTGGACAGCTTCGACATCGGAAAGAGGATAGGCCAGGCGAACCGCGCCCCCGGACACCGGCACTGCAACGTAGAGAAATGGGAGGCCCAGCGTGGCGCTGCGGCGTTCGCTGCTGCCGATCTTGCCCGCGAGTGCCGCGGCGAATTCCTGGCGGGTGGCGTGATTCTCCATATTCGCCGGATTCGATTCAGAATCAGCCAGCACTTTGCCCGAAGCATCGATGACGGTGGCGCGAGCCCCGGCGGCCTGCGCTTCCTGCGCAACGACGTCCTGGAGAGAGCGGGAGCGGTCGGTTTCCACGCGGTGGGCGAACAGTAGCGTTTTCTGCGTGAGGTTACGTTCGATTTCGCTGCGCAAGGAAGCTTCCCAGGCGCTGCCGAGCATGAAATCGAGTGTGATGGCCGTGGCTGCAATTACGACCAGGAATGCGGCCAGCAGTTTGAAGAAAATCCGATTCTTCACTTCGGAGCCTCGAAACGGTAGCCCGCGCCGCGAACCGTTTTCAGGTAGCGCGGATTCTCCGGGTCCGGTTCGATTTTTTCCCGGATGCGGCGCACATAGACGTCGACCGAGCGCGGGGTTACATAAGAAGTGTCTCGCCAAACCGAGTCGAGCAGGTGGTCGCGGCTGAAGACGCGGCCAGTGTGGCGTGCAAAATAGTCGAGCAGGCGAAACTCGGTGGCGGTGGTGGAGACCATTTGGCCGCGGACCATGAGTGTCATGGCCGAGGGATCGATTTCGATCTCGCCCACCTTCATGGGGCTGGGTGGCAGCGGGCGTTCGAAACGGCGCAGCACGGCCTTGACGCGAGCCACGAGCTCCCGTGGGCTGAAGGGTTTGGCAATGTAGTCGTCGGCGCCGAGCTCGAGTCCCAGGACACGATCGGCTTCGCTGCTCTTGGCCGTCAGAAAGATAACCGGGACCGAAGCGAGTCCAGGAGTTTGACGCACGGTGCGGCAGAGTTCGAGGCCGTCCTTGCCGGGGACCATGATGTCGAGTACGAAGAGCGCCGGGCGTTGCCGCTCGGCGTCGCTGAGAACGTTGGCACCCGTAGGGTAGACGCGGACCGCGAAACCGTCGTTTTCCAGGTGGTGGCGGACAAGGCGAGAAATATCAGGATCGTCTTCGACGACGAAGATGCTCGGTTTCACGGAATTATTGTAGCGGAGGCAGTTGCCAGCACCTAGCACCGAGTGCCGTAGTGTGAGCGCGCGGGCGTGTTTTCACCGGATTGTAACAATGAGGTTGCCGGCACGGTCTAGGTGGAAGTGCTTTCTCGGCGGGATGACCGTGGTCGCGCTGTATTCGGTGATGATGGCGGGGCCGGAGTAGGTCTGGCCGGGTTTGAGTGTGTCGCGGGAGTAGATTGCAGTGGAGAGTTTCTTGCCGTCGTCGAATACGACCGGGACTTTGGGAGTGGAGGGCGAGCCGAGCTTCGCTCGACCTGGACGGGCAGGAGTGCCCGTCTCCACACGCGCCCTTCTCACATGGACTTTAGGAGATTTCACTACTGCGCGGAGACGCAGCGTTACTAGCTCTACTTCGCGGGCGGGGTGGACGTAGCCGTAGCGGCGTTGGTGTTCACGCTGGAAATCTGCGAGCAGATTTCTGGTAAATGGGACGCTCAGTTCGTACCCCTGTCCGCGATAGCGGATATCTACCCGGCGGTCTTGGTGCACTCTTCCTGGCCAGGCTTCATTGCGAAAATCTTTCGTGGCAGCTTTTTCCAAGGTGGAAAATTCCCGATTCAATCGTTCGATCGGAAGTTTGCCAGAGACTGGCCACAGCACGGTGCGCGAGTAATCCTTCACGACATCACTGACCAGAATTCCGAGGGCTGAAAGTGCGCCGGGCAAGGCTGGAATGATCACGTGAGGAATGCTTAGGGCTTCGGCGAGGGCGCAGGCGTGAAGACCTCCGGCGCCGCCGAATGCTACCAGGGCGAAGTCGCGGGGATCGCGTCCACGCTCGATGGAGACGACCCGGATGGCTTTTTCCATGGTGGCGTTGACCACGCGGATGACGCCGGCGGCGAATTGATCGAGCGTCATGCGAGAGCTTTGCTGCTTCAGCCATTCTTGCGTGATCGCGCGAGTGCGATTGAGATCGAGGGTGAAGTCTCCGCCGAGAAAACGCGTGGGCTGAAGGCGACCGAGAATAAGGTTAGCGTCGGTTACGGTGGGCTGGGTACCACGGCCGTAGCAGATCGGGCCGGGGTCGGCGCCGGCGGATTCCGGGCCGACACGCAGGACGCCACCAGCATCGAAGCGGGCGAGTGAGCCGCCGCCGGCCCCTACGGTGTGGATGTCGAGCATAGGGACGCTGACGGGGAGTCCGGCGACTTGCGCGTCACTGGCAGTGGTGATGGCACGTTCGACCAGGGAGACGTCGGTGGAGGTTCCTCCCATGTCGAAGGCGATGATGCGGTCAAAGCCGCTGGCGCTGGCAGTGGCAGCGGCGCCGACCACGCCTCCGGCGGGGCCGGAGAGGACGGTGCGTACGGGCTCGCGGGCGGCAGAGGAAAGGGCAGTGATGCCGCCGCTGGATTGCATGACGAAGATGCGGGGATGGGTGCCGGCAGAGACGTTGCGAGCAACGTCTCTACGGTAGCGGTTTACTAGATTTTCCAGGTAGCGCTGCATTACTGGCTGCAAGTATGCATTGACCACTACCGTTGACGTGCGCTCGTACTCGCGGAATTCCGGCAGGATTTGATGAGAGACGGAAAGGGGCACGCCAAGCGACTTGAGTTCTTCTGCGATTGCCCGTTCATTCTTTGGATTCGTGAACGAGAACAGGAGCGAGATGGCAATCGCTTGCGGCTGCTGGGCAGCAACCTCCTCGGTGAGGGATTTCAATTCTTCGGTTGAAGGTGAGGTCAGGATTTGGCCGTCGAATCCGGTGCGTTCGCTCAGGCCGAAGCGGAGGTCAGCAGGCACGAGAGGCTGGACGCGATCGAAGAAAAAATCGTAGAGCTTGGGGCGGGCCTGGCGACCGATCTCGATGGCGTCTTCGAAACCAGCTGTGGTGACGAGGGCGGTGCGCGCACCTTTGCGTTCGAGCAGAGTGTTGGTGCCGACTGTCGTCCCATGGAGCAGGACAAGTTCGCCTTTGTGGGCGATTTTGCGGAGAGCTTCGACGATGGCTTGGGAAGGATCGGCGGGAGTGGAGAAGACCTTCAGCATGTGCAGGCGGCCGCGGTCCATCCAGACGCAGTCAGTGAAGGTGCCGCCAGTGTCGATGGCGATGCGGAGGGGTTGGGAGCGGCGAGGCATCGGTGAAGAAGGGTAGGGTAACATCTGCCGGGGACGTGGGACATGCCAGGCGAGAACGGAACGCCTCGCTGCGCTCGGCGGGACAGCCGAGGCGGCTGTCCCCACATAGTTGGCACGTCCCAGAGGTCAAATCACTGGCGCTAGTTGCGAGCTACAGGCGTTTCGCTCTTTGCGTGCGGGAGCAGGTCTTTGGCGGGGAGCTTTGCGTCGAAGACCAGGTTGAAGAAACCGACCATCATCTCGTCCCAGTTCTGTTGGCCCCAGATTACGGTCTTGGTCGGGTCCGGATTCTCGGGATTGTTTGGGGAGTTGTCGAAGTGCGCGGTGCACTCGATCCTTGTTCCTTTGGGAAGAGTGATCGGCTCGGCCAGGTTGTACCAGAGCTGCCAGTGCCAGTTGTAGCCGGGAACCTTCAGGATGGTCTGCGTCTCGCCATTCGGAAATACCAGACGATATTCGAAGTCTTTGCCGCGCGTATGCATGTGGGGATGAAGTCCGACGAGCTTCACCTCTCTTGGGACTTCGAAGGTGGCGTCGACACGGTAGTTTGGATCGCCGGGCGGAATTCGGAAGATACCGTTCACGGCGGAGAGTGTCAAGACGCGTTCCTTCGGCGTTTCTTTCGCGAAGACCAATCCCAGCCTTGTGCGGTCGCTGGTGGCCTTGCCGTTCGGAGTGTAGTGAACTTCAAGGACAATGTCGGAGCCCGCCTTGATCAACTTGGCTTGACCCGGGCGGAGAATCTCCCCAGGCTGACCCGGAGCATAGCCGACGAGGAAGTCGCTGGGGAGCGCGCTGGTGTCGGTCTTTTCGTCCTGCTTTGGCGGCGGAGCTTCGAAGAAGACTCCGGGTTTCTGGTCTTTGAAGTAGTTCGATCCCGGCTCACGGACATAGGCAATGATGTGATGGACCACCGAGCGGTCCGTGGGCCGCGTCTCAGCTGCCTGGATCCATTTGTCTTCGGTGAATCCTGTGGGCAGGATCACATACTGATACTCGATCATGCCGGACTCGGGAACAGGGAACGCATGCGGCAATTCGAAAATTACATCTGGCTTCGGAATACCCCAGCCTTCGACGAAGTTCGGCTGAGCGGGCATGTCTTTGGGATCGCCTTGCGGAGCGCCCCCATTCGCCCAGGCCACGATTGTGCTGATTTCTTTTTCGGTGAGCGAGCGGTCATTTGAGAAATGTCCGAAGTTGGGATCTGCGAACCATGGAGGCATCATCTTCTGCCGCACTACGCGCTTCATGCTGGCCGCCCATGGGCGGGCTTGTTCGTACGTGAGCAGGGGAAATGGCGCGGCTTCGCCGGGGCGATGGCAGGTCTGGCAATTTTTTTGAAGAATCGGCGCAACGTCTTTAGTGAACGTTACGCCGGCGCTGTTGGCTGTCTGGCTGAATGAACAAGCGGTGAAGCAGATGGCTAGCAGAAGTGCACAAGATACTCGGCCCACGAGTCTCCCCCATTTCAGTCGGTGTCCAGCTGATTGAGGAAAGAGTATACCGTGACCTCCCTCGGGAGGTCAGGTTCCTTCGGCTTCGCCTGCGGGAGCGACTTCGATCCACGCCTCGCTGCGCTCGGCGGGACAGCCGGGTCGGCTGTCCCCACATTAGGCGACTATCCGGTTGTGGTGAACGCCAAGGTCAGCAGTGTCTTCTGTTCCACCTCGTGTGCTTTGGCGCTGCCAGTCGACGGGCTGGCGCTGGAGCTGCGTTTCACTGAGAGCACCGGACGGTCGCCCGCGATGCGGCGCAAGCGCGGCAGCATGTTGAAGAGAGCACCCATGTTGGCGGGCTCTTCCTGGACCCAAACAAGGTCGCCATGTTTTCCGTGACGGTCGAGTTCGGCGACCAGCTCCTGCTCGGGGAAGGGATAGAGCTGCTCCAGGAAGATGATCGCCGTCGACGTGTCTTTTCTTTTCTTGCGCTCGGCACGGAGTTCGTGGCCAATCTTGCCGGTGCAGATCAGAAAGCGTTCAGCTTCGCCGACTTCGGTGTCGGGGATTACGTTTAGAAAATTCTTGTGGCTAAAGTCCTCGATCGATGACGACGCGTCGGGATGGCGGAGCATGCTCTTTGGCGTAAAGACCACCAGAGGCTTGCGCCAGTGGCGGAGGGCCTGGCGGCGCAGCAGGTGGAAATACTGGGCAGCATTCGAGGGCTGGACGATCTGAATGTTGTCTTTAGCCGCGAGCTGGATAAAGCGCTCGATACGGGCACTGGAATGTTCCGGGCCCTGGCCTTCGTAACCGTGGGGCAACAGCAGGACGAGGCCGGAGAGAAGGTTCCACTTGGCTTCGCCGGCGCTGATGAATTGATCGATGATGGCTTGTGCCACGTTGACGAAGTCTCCGAACTGAGCTTCGCGATGTTTTCCAGCGGAACGTACTCGTGCTCGTCTTCGATATCGATGACCATGGAGTGACGCTGGTTGAAGGTACCGCGACGGGAGTCCTGTCCCGACAAGCGGACTGGAATGCCACCTTTCACCAGGCTGGCAAAAGCCAGGGCTTCGGCCATGCCATAGTCAACGGCGCGTTTTCCCGTACCCATTTCGGCGCGCTGCTCCAGGAGCTTCTTCACCTTAGGGTGGATGTGGAACCCTTCGGGATAAGTAGTCAGGCGATTGGTGAGCTCGGCCAGCTCTTCGCTTGAGAGTCCGGTCTCCACTTCGAATTCTGCTCTGTGACGGCCACCGAAGTATTGATCCCAATATTTGGGCAGGTCGCGCATCAATGGCTTTTGAGTTAGTTTTCCCGCATTCTTCTGGGCAGTTTCGAATTCGGCCTTGATTGCATTCGCCCGAGTTTGCGCGTCGGTGGCGCCGATGTCATCGGCATAGATCTCCCACAACGGCGGATGCTCTTTAATCTTTTTGTAGAGCAGCGGCTGGGTGATGGTGGGGTCGTCAACCTCACTGTGGCCGTGGCGGCGATAGCCGATGAGATCGATGACGACGTCGGTGCCGAACTGGTGGCGGTATTCGACCGCCATGCGGGCGACGCGCACGACCGCATCTACGTCTTCGCCATTCACGTGGAAAATGGGAATGGACTGGCGGCGGGCGATGCAGGCGGCGAAGCGCGTGGAGTGCTCTTCGTAATAGTTCGTGGTGAATCCGAGAAGATTATTGACGATGACGTGGATGGTGCCGCCGACGGTGTAGCCCTTGAGATCGGCGTAGTTCATGGTCTCGGCGAGGATGCCTTGTCCGGCGAACGCGGCATCACCGTGGACGAGCAGGGGCAGATATTTTTCGGGTCCGCCTTCGCCAGTACGGTCCTGCTTGGCGCGAGTGCGGCCTACCGTAACGGGATCGACAGCTTCGAGATGGCTGGGATTCGAAACCAGGTGGATGTGAACTTTCCCGCCGCTGCGCGTAACGTATTCGCCGGTGGCGCCCATGTGGTACTTAACGTCTCCGCTGCCAAGAACGCTGCGGGGATCGACGTCTTCAAAACCGGCGAAGATTTCTTCGGGGGCGCGGCGCGCTACATGGGCGATTACGTTGAGGCGCCCGCGATGGCTCATGCCCATGACCAGTTCGATTGCGCCTCGCTGGGCGGCCGCGTCGAGAATTTCGTCGACCAGGGGCAGAAGCGCGGTGACGCCCTCGAGGGAGAAGCGCTTGCTGCCAAGATACCGCTGCTGCAGAACCAACTCGAACAGGTCGGCACGGATCAGCAGGTCGAGAATGCGTTGCTGATCTTCCTGCTGATGTTCGGATTCCATGCGCTGGTAGATCCAGTTACGGCGTTCGGGATCGGAGATGTGGTTGATCTCGATACCAATGGTGCTGGAGTAAATGGCGCGGGCTTCGCGGGCGTACTCACTTTCGATCTGCAGTGAGGGATGCGGGCGCGGGCGAAGGAAGCCCAGGGGATCTAGGTCGCCCTCGAGGTATCCCCATTCACGGAAGGCCTCGAAGACGCGCTCCCGTTCAGGGTTGGAGCCGTTGTTTACATAGTTGTCGATTACGGCAGCACTGCCGGCGGAAGTTTTCGATTTCGGAGTAGCCATAGGAGTCCGTTACTAGAATAACGGATGCGGGGCGGGACGCGGGGGATTCGGGGCTTACCGTAGGGAGGGCCTACACTCAACTACAAAAACATTAACCACAGAGGGCACAGAGGAACAGAGGGTAAAGCGCCGCAGCGGATGGCCCGCGGTTCGGGTCATCCGCTTGCGGCCTCCGGACCTACTTTTCTTACTAGTCACCAAAGTTGAACAGGTCCATCAGATCGCCGATTGCTGGACTATTCAACGGAACGTACGGGTTGCTCTTGCTGGTTACGGGATTGGGGAAATTGTCCCGGCTGCGACCCGTCAGCGGAGCCAGTCCCCAGTTGGCCTCGATGAATTTCAGGATCGAAGCGTGGTCAGCGTAGGTGTGCGAGATATGCCCGGCCTTGGTGTACGGAGAAACCACCAGCGTGGGTATCCTGGTGCCGTCACCAAAGTAGTCGAGAGGCTGAATGTAGCCGGAGTCGTAGTAACCGCCGCCCTCGTCGAAGGTGACGATGATGGCTGTACTCGCCCACAAATCTTCGTTGGCCTGAACGCCGTCCACAATCTTCTTTACAAAGCCTTCGAACAAATTGAGCTTCGAGGAAGCCGGGTGGCCGTCAAGCCAGCCGTCTGGCTTCACATACGAAATTGCTGGCAGTGTTCCGTCCTTGATCGCCTGATAGAGAACGGTGGTGTCCTGCAAATTAGCTCGGCTGGACGCACTCGTCATGATTGAGGTCGAGTACTGAAAGAAGTCGCAGATGTTGCAGTACGTGTTGTCGGGGGTCACATAGTTTCCGTCCGGATTGGCCAGATAGGCGCTCCACTGGTCGCCGTAGTACGCCCACGAGATGTTCTTCTCGTTCAACTCATCGCCGATGTTGCGGAGCGGCGACGGGGGAATGGTGAAGACGGTCTCGTTTGGATTGCCAATGTCGGCATACGCGTTCCTGCCGTCACCGTAGTACCCGGGATTGTAGTTATTCAAAAGATAGAAGTGATTTTGATCGCAGCGGGGATTGATGGGTTTGCTTAGCGAGCTCAGATAGCTGGCGATCGGTGCGACCCCGGGCTGGGTAGTGTCAGAACAGTTGGTATAGGTTCCGCCGCCGAAGGATGCGGATCCATACGAACCGCCGCCGTAGCCATCCTCGGTGTAGTAGTTGTTGGTGCTGGACTGGGGATTCGGGTTCTCGATTTCGTCCACCGCGCCGGCATTGGGGCTGCCTGCGGCAACCAGTTGATTATGCGGTGGTTGGGCGGGATTTCCGTTGCCATCGCTAAACCAGATCGCGTCGCCGGTGCCGAGCATTACGTGGTTGGCGCCGGTTCCGCCCATCACAGATTGGTGGAAGTTGTCGCTCATCGCATAGTGGTCGGCAAGATATTTGAAATAAGGCGCGTCGCCCTGCTGTACGTTGTAGAAGGCCATGGCGGTCGAGCCTTCTTTGGTGCTCATGCCGTTGAAGCCGGCGGGCTGGGCGAGTCCGTTGGAGCCGGCGCCGACCGTGACTTCGAGCCAGGGGAACAGGTCACCCAGGCATCCGCTGGGGTTCTGGCTTGTAGCATTCGCCGCGCTGCAATCAAACTGCTGCCACATCTGGTAGAAGCGGTGGACCGGGCTATTGTCGTACGCATCGTA
>WNFN01183025.1_pt1 | contig 21767 bp, 16 predicted proteins | sample 5400161 | NCBI WGS metagenome assembly WNFN01 (sample SAMN13153353, study PRJNA577476) | soil metagenome | isolation source: 80 cm saprolite on Douglas fir-dominated hillslope | place: USA:California | collected 2013-09-17 | reverse complement strand
CAGCACCGCCATCCACAGGAAACGGCACCCCTTGCTTATCATAGGATATGGCAATCCCAGTTTGTCTTTCCACGGTGGGGATGTACCAGTCGAGAGTGCTCTCAAGCCCGGCCTCGTCGAGCATCACGGGATGCAAGGCCTGCGACAGACTTCGAACGCTCTCCAACGCGGTCTGCGCAATCTGACGGACCTCGTGCAGGTCGGCCCGCAGGGATGAACCCTCTGGCGCATGAGTGCCTGCACGGCCCAACATCGATCCGATCGCGGTGAGGATCTGTCCGAACTCATCGTGCAACTCGCGCGAAATATAGCGTAGCGTCGATTCCTGGGTTGAGATCAGTTTCTGTGCCAGTTCGCTGCGGCGTTCGGAAAGTTCGGCCATCCGGGCGAACAGGCGCCGGTTCCAGCGAATCAGGGAAAGGCCATTCAGCAAGATCGCCAACAGAGTGGCCGCAAGAAATACGTACACCTGGCGCTGGACCCGGTCGTAAATCCGCACAATCTGTTGCCCGGCCTGCTCTTCGTTTTCCGAGTTCTGCACCAGCAGTCGAGCTACGGCAGTGTTGAGGGCGGCCTGGCGCGCCTGCAGCGAGAACTGGATTTGCTCCCTGCAGTCGAGCTACGGCAGTAAAATGCGGTCGACCGCGTCCCAGAATTGCGCAAAGGAACTGGACAGGAAGGCCTTTTGTTCTGGAGTGCGGCCGGCGGGAGCGAAAGCCTCTTCCCGGCGCATGGCGTCATCGAGATCGGCGTGAATTCGTTGAAATTGCGCGGACCATGCGGTAAGCGGATAGGGCTCGTCATTGCTCACCATATCCCGCATGGCAACCGCGAGCAGGTCGAGGTCATTCTGAATTCTGAGCAACTGCAAGGAGTCCTTGCGGTTACGGTCCACCATTTCAGTCTGCAGCTTGCGCAAACCCGTCACCTGCCAGGTTATGTAAGCCGAGTACGCGAGGACCACGGAAAGTGTCACCAGCAGGCCCAGCAACAGGCCCAGGGTCGGCGAACGATCCGGCGGAGACGGGCGAGACACGACCCGAGGATACAACGGCGGCGACGGGCATGTCACAATACAGTAATAATGAAGCCGATCCAAGACGGAAAGAGTCAAACAATAGATTGAAATCTCCCGTTAAAGAGACTCCAAAACCTCCGAAAGTCCAGAGACTCCGCGCCGTTCTGCCGGAAGTCTGGGCGCTGATGCGGCCGCGTCGTGGGCTGCTGGCGCTGGGCTTTCTGCTGATGGTTATCAATCGCGTTGCAGCGCTGGTCCTGCCGTATTCCACGAAATTCCTGATCGATATCGTCATCAGCAAACATCGCATGGACCAGTTGCGTTCGCTCGTGTTGCTGGTGTTGACCGCTACGCTAATCCAGGGCGTCACGTCCTTTTCGTTGACCCAGTTGTTGTCGAAGCCAACAAAACGGGGAATCTGGTATCACGCATCATGAGCGACGTGGAAGGTGTGCGCAATCTGCTGGGCACAGGCCTGGTGGATTTCGCAGGCGGGCTGGTTACATCAAGCATTGCGCTCGTCCTGCTTTTTCGCACCAGTCCACAGATGACTTTGATCGCCGTTAGTTCGCTGGCATGTTTTGCAGTGGCGCTCAATAAAGCATTCGCCACCATTCGCCCGATTTTTCGTGAGCGCAGTAAGATCAACGCCGAAGTTACTGGGCGTCTAACGGAGTCGCTGGGCGGTGTGCGCGTGATCAAGGGATACCACGCTGAGGAACGCGAGGAATCGGTTTTTGCCAGCGGCGTACACCGCCTGCTCGATAACGTGATGCGCACGCTGACGGCGAGTTCGGTCATGGGTCTTTCCGCAAGCGTTCTGCTTGGAGGCGTGGGAGCAGTGACGATGTATGTTGGCGCACACCAGATTGCCTCCGGCACACTGACCGTCGGTGGCTTCTTTTCCTACACCTTGCTGCTGGGCTTTCTCGTGGCTCCGATTATGCAAATCGTTTCCATCGGGACTCAGCTCACAGAGGCGTTAGCAGGACTGGAGCGCACGCAAGAGATCATGGCGGAACGGCCCGAAGATCGGGATCCAAAGCGTGCCGTGCCGCTCCGAGACATCGTTGGCACAGTTGAATTTGACAACGTAAGCTTCAGCTACGACGGGCAACATGAGGTTTTGCGGGATGTTTCCTTCCGCGCTGAACCTGGCACGGTCACGGCGTTGGTGGGCTCGTCGGGGTCTGGCAAGTCCACGACGATCGGGCTGATCTCGGCTTTCTATGTTCCGACAAAAGGCAGAATCCTGGTTGATGGCGTGGATCTGAGCACGGTACGGCTTGATTCTTATCGCACGCGGCTCGGAGTGGTGTTACAGGAATCTTTTCTTTTCGACGGAACGATCCGCGAGAATGTGGCATTTTCGCGGCCTGATGCAAGCGAAGAAGACATTATGCGGGCCTGCCGGATCGCACGCGTGGATGAATTCGCGGAGTCCTTTGCCGACAAATACGACACGATAGTTGGCGAGCGGGGGGCAAAGCTTTCTGGAGGTCAGCGGCAGAGGATTTCGATCGCGCGCGCGATTCTCGCGGAGCCGCGCATCCTGATTCTCGACGAAGCGACTTCCAGCCTCGATTCGGAATCGGAGCAGATGATTCAACACGGCCTTTCTTACCTGATGCAGGGACGCACGACGTTCGTGATTGCGCACAGGCTTTCGACAATACGCCGTGCGGACCAGATTCTGGTCATGGAGCAAGGAAAAATCGTAGAGCGCGGAACCCACGACCAACTCTACGCGGCCCAGGGTCGCTACTACGATCTCTACACCCGGCAGCATGGCGTGGAAGAGAACTTGTTCCTGGCCCCGGGCGAGGGAGACGCCGCGACCCTTGATACAAATGGCGGCTCTTCGCAGGGCGGCAATGGCGACGTGCAGGCAACGGACGCGCTGCGCGTGCTTCGGGGGGATATCCGCTAGTCGTATGACTTCCGTCCCAGGCAACTCCCCAGAGAATGGCAAGATCGCGATCCATACGGAGGCACTGTGCCGCCATTACCGTATGGGTGAGACTTTGATTCGTGCCGTGGATGGTATTTCTCTGCAGGTTCGTGGCGGAGAATTCGTAGCCCTGCTCGGCAGTTCGGGCTCCGGCAAGTCTTCGATGTTGAATTTGATTGCCGGACTGGACCGGCCGACTTCGGGTACTGTCCTGGTTCAGGAGCGGGACCTAGCGCGGCTCTCGCGCGAGGAATTGGCGAAGTACCGGCTGCACGTGGTGGGAATGGTCTTTCAATCGTTCAATCTGATTGCCAGCATGACGCTCGCAGAAAATGTGGAACTGCCATTGCGTTTCGCGGAAGTTGAGCGCAGCAAGCGTGAGAACCTGGTGCGGGAAGCGCTGGAGCGGGTTGGTTTGCGGGCGCGCATGAACCACCGTCCCAGCGAGCTTTCGGGAGGCGAACAACAGAGAGCGGCACTGGCTCGCGCACTGATCAATCGTCCGCAACTCCTGCTGGCCGACGAACCCACCGGAAATCTCGACAGCCATACGGGAACCGAGATCATGGACTTGGTTCGTGAGTTCAACCGGCAATTGGGAATGACGGTGGTGATGGTGACGCACGAGCGCGCCCTGGCAGAGCGATATGCGCAACGCATGATTTTTCTGGCGGACGGAAAACTGGTCGATGATGTTCGCGGCTACGAACGTCCGGGTTCGGATCGTCCAGGAGTGGATCGTCCGGACATGCCCGTGGCCTCCGGCGGAGGATTGAAGGGAGAGAGCGCGTGAAAATTCCCGACTTGACCGAACTCGCCCTGCGAAATCTTCGCGAATCTGTGTTGCGAAATTCGCTGACCACCGTCGGAATCTCCGTGGGAGTGGCCTCGCTGGTAGCTATGCTTTCCCTCGGAATTGGCCTTCAACAACTGGCTTCGCGCCGCCTGGTGAAATCGGGACTGTTTGATACGGTTGTAGTTACTTCACGGCGCGATCTACGCAATTTCGGACGCGAGGAACAGCGCAGCGGGCCTGCTCCCGGCGAAAGCCGTATTCTCGACGAGGCGGCGAGGCATGAGATTGAACAACTGCCCAACGTGCTCGAAGCTCATCCTGATATTCGATTCATCACCGAACTGCGCTACGAAGACAAGCCGCATTTGACCATGATTGCGGCGTTGCCTCCTTCCGCCAAATCCAACGATGCTTTCGATGGAATCCCAGGAGGATTTTTTTCGTCAGACACCGCGCCCGAGGTCATTGTCCAGAAGACATTCGCCGAGGAGTTGCTGGGCAAGACTCCGCAGGCAGGGGCCGACGACACCAAGGCTGCCGATCTGGCACCTCCTCTTTTGGGCAAGGAATTGGTTATGCGCTACGCGCAGCGCGACGCAACGCCGGCGAATGGAGCTCTGTCCGCTGAGGACAGGCAGAACAATCTGGCGGGGGCGGCTTATTCGGTAGTGTCGCGCGAGCTCAAGCTCAAGATTGTCGGCATCTCCGATCTCGATCCAGAAACCATGCGGGGTCCGACCCGGGCCCGAGTATTTCTCCCGATAAAACTGGCAGAGAGCCTTCACGTGATGCAGCCCACAGATTTGCGTGAGATTTCGCGGTCCGCGACTGATCAGGCCGTCTACTCTTCGCTGAGTGTGCGAGTGAAGAATCCAACTCGAGTACAGCCTGTGGAAGATGCCATCAAGAAGTTGGGCTTCACCACGTTCTCAATCCTCGACGCCACGCGCAGCCTGCGGCAGTTCTTCGCAGTGTTGGATTTGTTCCTGGGAATTTTCGGCAGTCTGGCCCTGGCTGTTGCCTCCATCGGAATCGTAAATACCCTGGTGATGGCGATTCTCGAGCGGCGCCGCGAAATTGGGATCATGAAAGCGATTGGCGCCAGTGACGGGGACGTGAAGAAGCTTTTTTTCGCGGAAGCCGGTGCCATGGGAATTCTGGGGGGCATCGTGGGAGTCGCTCTGGGATGGACGATCGGCCAAGTCATTAACCTCGGCACCAACATCTATCTGAAGCGGCAGGACATGCCTCCAGAGCATTTCTGGGCGGTTCCCTGGTGGCTGGTGGCGGGCGCAATCGGCTTTGCGTTCGTTGTAAGTCTGCTCTCTGGTCTCTATCCTGCTGGACGCGCGGCCCGGCTCGATCCCGTGCAAGCGCTACGCTACGAGTAGACTGAATTTCATGCTTCGCGTCTTCCGGGCTGGTCTTTTTATTCTGATTCTCGCTTGCGTAGCGTTCGCGGACGATTCGGCACACGCTCACAGCCGGATCGATTGCAATGCCCTCCAGAGCGGGATTCTTAAGTATGTAGTCCATTATTGCGTCTATCTCCCTGCGAGCTACGACGCCTCAGCTGCGAAGCAACCGAAGCCCCGATATCCGGTGCTCTATTTTCTCCACGGGCTCGGCGACAACGAGCAGACCTTGTTCAACAGCGGCGGATGGACGCTGCTCGATGATTTGAAACATCGGGGGAGAATAGGTGACTTTCTCGTCGTCGCGCCCGAGGGGCGGCGCAGTTTTTACATCAACTCCTCCGACGGCTCAGTTCGCTACAGTGACTTCTTCCTGGGCGAGTTTATCCCGCACATCGAGGCCCGATATCGCGTTCGTCCCGGTCGCGAGGGACGAGCCATCAGCGGGATTTCCATGGGAGGCTACGGTGCCCTGCGCTTTGCCTTTGCCCATCCCGAAATGTTCTCTGCGGTCAGCGCGCAGAGCGCAGCGCTGATTACGGAGTCTCCGCAGAATCTCGATACTGCGGCGCGCTCCGGCGCTCCTTTGGCCCAGGTGTTAGCGGCGGTCTTTGGAAATCCGGTTGATGTGCCCCACTGGAACGAGAATAGCCCTTTCCGTCTGGCAAAGAAAAACGCGGATGGCCTCCGCAAGCTTGCTATTTACTTCAATTGCGGCCAGGAAGACAACTACGGGTTCGAAAAGGGCGCGGCTGCGCTGCATCAGGAACTACTGAAACAGGGCGTGCAGCACGAATATCATTCCTATCCGGGAGATCACAGCCTGTCCTATTTTTTGTCCCACTTCGGAGAGGTAATGGAATTCCATTCCAAAGCGTTCGGACTTCTGAAGTAGGTAAGGAAACTGCCGCACTTTCGCGGGCAGAGCTCCCTCGAGCCGCTACCGGCTCCTCACAGGGGACGAGATACGTGAACACGAAGATGACGTACGGCTCAAGATTCAAGAAGAATTCAAGCTTGGAAATGTGCTCCTCAGGCCCGTTCGTGCCCTGATGTAAACTAAGGAAACGAATTGCTGGCTTGACCGCGGAGGGATGTGTGAGTGGTTGAAACAGGCGGTCTTGAAAACCGCTGTACGGGAAACCGTACCGGGGGTTCGAATCCCTCTCCCTCCGCCACGCAGTCTGGGTTGCGACCAGGACGTGACCTGCTGTTAGAACGCAAGCCGGGCTTTATTGTTCTCAATCTTCGCTGTTTCGACGCCCGGGATTTTGGTCAAGTCAGTCCATGCTTTGAAGTTCCCGTTCTGCTCACGGTAGGCGACGATTGCCGCGGCATCCTTTGCGGTAAGGTTGAGGGCTCCAGCCAGCTCGGTTGCGGTGGCCTTGTTAACGTTCACCACCTTGGTCCGAGCATGATTTTTCCTGGTAGTCGCTGGCCCCTTGGTTGCGCCAAAGTTCTCGGCCAAATACTCCACCAGAATGTCGATTTCATCATCAGAAACGTCGGCGCCGCGCGATACCATTTGATCCACTAGCGTGGACCACTGTTCCTTAGACGCTCTCTTCGAGGTGATCACCTTTAGTGCGTGGCACCCGGCGCAATTCCGCTGAACGATCACCTTGCCCCTCCCTGGAGGTAGACTTGGGACATTGGCGGCAAAAGCGAGGTAAATAATGGTCGTTAATAGCATGATTTTAAATATCGTATCATAATGCTAATAGAGCATTTCCAATTGCCCCGGAGCAAAAGCCAACGCCCCCAAGGTGCGTCCGATACCTAGTACCTACTTGGTTGGCTTCGCAGCCCAAGCATTGTGCGAGCCTGGGCCGGTGTTGCGACCGGCCGGTTCAGCTCATGCGCAATACGAACCGTTCGCTCTACAAGCTGAGCGTTGCTTTTGGCTTTTTGTCCTCGACAATAATAGACGTTGTCTTCCAGTCCGACCCGAACATGGCCGCCCATCAGGGTTGCAAGGGTGGTCAGCGGCAGTTGAAATGGGCCAATCGCGGAACACAGCCACAAAGCTCCCTCGGGAAACTCCTTCAATAACTGGAAAACATTCTCCACGGTCGGAAAACTCCCAGTCTGATAACCCATTACGGTCTGCATCCAATAAGGTTTTTCAATGAGATCGTGCTCAATCAGGTAGTCCACAACCCAGGCGCAGCCCGGGTGGTAAAGCTCCAATTCCGGTTTGATTCCGCGTTGTTTCATCTCCGCGGCGAATTGGTGAATCTGACCGTAGGTAAATGGAATACATTCATCGATTTCAAGGGCCGGACGGGGGTGAGACAACGGTGGACGGCGTTCCTTGAGCGTGAACTCCATGCTCATACCAGGACCGGCTCCGGTGGTTGCATTGATGATGATCTCTGGACAAGCTACACGAACCTTGCGTAAAACGTCTCGCCATGTCTCAGCATCGCGGCCTCCCTGGGTTAATTGTTTTGGATCGCGCGCGTGGATATGAACCATCGCCGCGCCGGCTTCGTACGCACCCTGGACTGACGCTGCTATTTCATCAGCCGTTTCAGGGATGAACTCGTTGGCCTCTTTGCCTTGGATGCCTCCATTGCAAGCAACGCAAATAATGAGCGGAGGCATTCCAGTACGAACTCTTTCCATGAACTCGTGGCTGTCTGCGTAGTCAAACCAAGACGACTGCTGCAATGATGCTGAGCTTTCTTTTCCCGACACAGGACTCCTCTTTCCAGTAAAGACAATGATTATCTTTGATGTTGCTCCGCATTCCCCACAACTGAATTTCTTCGGCGACACACATCTGAGTGCCGATCTGGTCAGAGCATCCTGCGGAGAGACACAGTGCATATAGGTAAACAAGTCCTTCGAAAGCCAACAAGCGAAATAGTGCGAAACCGTTATGCGATCCTGTCGAGCAACGGTGTGCGACCACGTTGAAAAAGGCCGGGAAAAACGACCGCCCATCGGTGGCCGAGCAGGTGCTGCCTGAGATCAGTCCTGAAGATTCAGAATTGGATTCAGCCACCACCGACGAGCTAAGACCTTGCAGGGACTCGGCGCCACAGTGTAGTCTCTCGGGACAGAGAGCCAGCAGGTTGACGGAATCTTAGTCAGTCTCTAAATGCTCGTTCGTCGTTGCTCGATTTCATTCCTCGGTTATCCTGCAGGTTTCGATATAGCGTTTGGTCCTGCAGGTGGAATTTCAGATTCGGCGGTCAGTAAACTTCCGCAAACGGCTATGATCAAGACATTTCCCCCAACGGGCCCGAACTCTCCACAATCCAGTGGGTGGCGGGACACCGACCGTTTGGATTCCTGGAAAGAAATCGCCAGCTACTTGCGGCGAGAAGTTCGCACGGTCCAACTTTGGGAGAAGAAAGAAGGCCTGCCGGTCCATCGTCATTTTCACAAGCGCCTGGGCAGCGTTTTTGCGTTGCGCTCGGAGATCGAAAGCTGGAAGCGTCAGGCCTCGCGAAAAGGCGGCGATCAGGGGACCGAATCGGCGGCGCCGTCCAGATCCTCCAAGGGCTCCGAGGATCGCATTACGATTTACGTGCTGCCGCTCAAGAATATCGCCGTCAATGGCGAACGCCGACGTCTTTGCGACGCCATCGTCGCCGAGACAGTCGCGGCTTTGGAGCAATTGAATCCCAGACAACTGAGTATCGTGAGTCCGAAATCCCCAACGCGGCAGAAACAACGGGAATTTCCTGCCAGGATTTGGGACGACGAAACGGTTAACTATCTATTGCAATGGAGCATCCAGGACGATGGCAACGGCCTACGAGTGAACGTGGTTCTCTTGTCTGCTGACACTGGGGTTGAGGCATGGTCCCATAGCTATCGCTGCCGTCCGAGCGATTTCGGCGAAATGCCAACTTATATAGCGGACCAGATTGTCCAGTGCCTTTGGCTGAAGGTATATTCTTCTCCAACGTCTTGTCCAGTCGAGGCACGCCGCCGCGAAAAGCCAGGCCCGCGTGAGGCGTACTTAAAAGGAAGATACTTCTGGAAGCAGCGCAACGAAGAAGGCCTGCGGAAAGCCATTCATTGTTTCGAATCAGCGATACGCGAAGATCCGGAGTTCGCGCTGCCCTACTCAGGCCTTGCCGATTCTCTCACTCTCTTGTCTTTTTATGAGATCGTTTCTCCCTCTGAAGCGATGCCATCGGCGCGGCGCGCAGCGTTGAAAGCTATCGAGCTTGATCCAAATCTGGCCGAAGCCCACGCTTCGTTGGCCGATGTCCTTCTGCACTTCGATCGGGATTGGCAAGCTGCCGATCACGAGTACCGGCGCTCCATTCAATGCAATCCAGACTATGCCCTTGGCTATCACTGGTACGCGAATCTGCTTGCAGCCAGAGGACAGCACGAGGCGGCGCACATCGCGATCATGCACGCTCTCGAGATTGATCCGGTCTCGATCATTACTTTGGTCTGGGCTGGAGTCACGTCTCATTTGGCACACCAATTCGACGAGGCGCTCAGACATTATCAAAGTGCTCTGGAGCTGGATCCTCGCTTCGTTTGGGCGCATATGTACATGGCTCAAGCGCTCGAGCAGAAGGGCAACTTCAAGGAGGCACTGAGGGAATTTGAAACCACGATCCAGTTGGCGGGAGGAAACAATTGCGTGAAAGCCATGAAGGCCCACGCTCACGCGGTTGCAGGCGATAAGTCCTCCGCCCGCGAGATTCTACACGAACTCAAGGGTGCCCCCCCGCACCAGTGCATGCCATCCTTTGACATTGCCGCAACATATGCCGCCCTCGGCGAGTCCAGTCAGATGGTCGTATGGCTCAACCGAGCCTGTGACGAGGGGAACATGAAGCTCTTCACTTTGACCCAGGATCCGCGTTTTGATCCGCTCCGCCATTGTTCTGAGTTCAAGGAGATTGTCGAGCGGACGGGACTCACGCAATATAGCCCAATCCACGAGCAAAGCCGGCAATGACACCATCAGAGGTGGCAGTCGAGCGGTAGACCTATTCATCCGCTTCTCATTACCAGCCACGCAGCTACCTGAATTTTAGTTCGAATGATCCGATCGGAACTTTAGCGGGGAACAGGTATCTCTTGAGCAGATCCAATGAGGGGAATACTGTGACGCAAAAAATGGAGGGCTCTCAGGTCGCCGAGCCGCATCGCGAACTGAATCGAAGTCTGGGAGTCTTTGACTCGACCATGATTGTGGCTGGATCGATGATCGGGTCCGGCATCTTCATCGTGGGCGGTGAAATGGCGCGAGAGGTTGGGAGTACCGGTTGGCTGCTGCTGGCTTGGGTTATCGCCGGTATCCTCACCCTGGCGGCTGCGCTGTCTTACGGAGAGTTAGCCGCAATGATGCCGCGTGCCGGAGGTCAGTACGTCTACCTCCGTGAAGCCTACTCGCCACTCTGGGGATTTTTATACGGCTGGACTCTATTTCTGGTAATTCAAACCGGGACAATTGCAGCTTCCTCAGTGGGATTCTCCCGCTACCTTGGCGTGCTGTGGCCGCAAATCGCTGAAACGAACTACATCATCCGGCCCATCCATATCTTGCCGAATTATGCGCTCTCGCTCTCGACTGCTCAACTGGTCGCGCTGCTGGTCATAACTTTCTTGACTTGGGCCAATATGAAGGGCCTCAAGTACGGGAAGGGAGTCCAAAACGTTTTCACGACGATGAAAATAGGGTCGTTGCTGGGAGTGATTGGGATAGGAGTCTTGATTGGCTGGAAGGCTTCCGTGGTCAAGGCGAACTTCGCTCATGCATGGACGCCTCAAGGATTCACTCTGGCGGCACACGGGCTTTCCCCGGCCACAGCATTCGGAATGCTGGTCGCAGTTTGCAGTGCGCAAATTGGAGCCCTGTATGCGGCGGACGCCTGGAACAACATTACATTCACCGCTGGTGAAGTCCGTAACCCAACGCGAAACGTACCTCTGTCTCTCGCTTTCGGAACGATCATCGTAATCGGCCTTTACGTGTTCGCCAATTTTGCCTACGTCGTTGTCCTGCCGTTGAGTGAAATCCAGCACGCACCTTCGGATCGAGTGGCGGCTGCGATGTTGCAGGCTGTTTTCCCCTCCGTCGGCCCGACGCTGATCGCTGTCGCCATCATGATTGCGGCGTTCGGCTGTATGAATGCTTTGATATTGTCGGGAGCTCGCGCTTACTACGCGATGGCGTTGGACGGGCTTTTTTTCAAACGCGCATCGGTCCTGAATCGTGCGAATGTTCCCAGTGCAGCGCTGATCATGCAGACCCTGTGGGCGGCCGTTCTGCTGATGATCCGGACGTATCAGCCGGCGACTGGAACCTACGGAAATCTCTACAGTAATCTGCTGGATTACATAATCTCTGCGGCGCTGATCTTTTACATCCTGACCATTGCCGGCGTATTTCGACTGCGGAAGATTAAGCCGAATGCCGATCGGCCTTACCGCGCCTTCGGCTATCCTGTCATTCCTCTGCTTTACCTCGTCTGCGCGGGAATTATCCTGGCGGTGTTGTTCCTGTATCGTCCTGCGACGACTATTCCTGGAGTTGTAATTGTTCTGATTGGCGTACCGGTTTATTTCCTCTTTAAGCACCAGACAAAACGCGATCAAGAGCAAGCAGCAAAGTCGGTTTTGATTTCTGAATTGTGAATCTTTGTGTTTATGGGATGAAAATGTAAGCCGACGTTCTCTGGTTCACGTCCCCCTATAGAAACGCAAGCTCCCTCTGTCAGGAACACGCTCGCCGTCCGTTCCTTCCCAGCCATAATGGTCGCATTCAGCCCAATTCTTCGTTTCGGACGCTTCCCGGCCAAACAAACGGGCTCGAATGTGAGAATTAGAGAATCTTACCTTGACATCCTCCATAAGATTGTATTATATGACAAATCGCGCTGTGATCCATACTGAGATAACGGCTATTTATCGATACTCTAAAGGGCTGCTCAGTCTGAAGATCGCTTCTGAATTTGGATACGGAGCCTTGGTGGGGTTGAAGATTTTCTCCGTGCCTGCGGCGGTTGGTTCCCGGAGCACCATTTTCGTACTATTTCGCTTGTTCGCCTATTAAAAGGTGATATTGTCGCACAAATTCGGAGTCTGAGGGGGTAGTCTAATGCACCGTCGTGTTTGCCGTTGCTCGTGCCTCTGCTTGCTTGTTCTGCTCGGCACTGCCCATCTCTGGGCAGACGTGACCGGTTCCATTCTCGGTTACGTCCGTGACAAATCCGGAGCCGTGCTTCCGAACGCGAACGTGACTGCCTCTGAGACTGCCACCGGCTATTCCCGTACCGTCGCTACTGATTCGTCGGGCCAGTACAGCATTCTGGCTCTGCCTCCGGGACACTACCGCCTGGCCGCCTCGGTTGCCGGTTTCCAACAGCAAGTTATTGACAACGTCGATCTCAACGTCAATGACGCGTTGCACTTTGATTTCCTTCTTCAAATCGGTAGTGTGAGCGAGTCCATCTCTGTCGAGGCGAACGCTTTGCAGGTCCAGACCGTGACCACGGCGACGGGCACCACGATCGAATCTCCTCAGATTCTAGCCATGCCGCTCAACGGCCGCTCGTATCTCGACCTGCTCTCACTTCAGGCGGGCGTTTCTCCCGCAAATACAAACAGCGGCTACTCCGATCGCAGTCCCGCTTCCGGTCTCTACTCGTCGGCGGGAAATGTCTCCACGGACGGTCAGCCGGAGTGGGCCAATGCCTTCCTGGTGAATGGGGCCGAGGTCAACGAGACCAAGAATATGGGCGCCGGTCTGATCCCGAACGCCGACTCGATTGCTGAGTTTCGCCTGCTGACCAACAGCTTCAGCGCGGAGTACGGCAAGTTCACTGGTGCCGTCATGAACACTGTGACTAAATCCGGAACCAACCGCCTCCATGGAACCCTCTTCGAGTTCTATCGAAATCAGGGGATGGACGCGAGGAACTACTTCGACCCCACAAAGGCGGCGTTGAAGCGACATCAATACGGCGGTGTTCTGGGCGGCCCGGTCTGGAAGGACAAGATCTTCTTCTTCACTGACTTTCAGCAAACGCGCCAGGTGGCGGGAGTCAGTACTGGACCGATGCAGGTTATGAGCGCCGACGAACGCAACGGCATCTTTCCGGATAGCGTTCTCAATACCGTCGTGCAGGGTGACGCCTGGGCCGCGACGCTCATGAGTCGCGGGGGCGGAACGATTGTCGCTGGATCCACCATGTACAACCAACTCGGTACACCGGTAACGACCACGGCCATCGACCCTAATACGCATACCGTCGTTAGCGTGCCCGGCCACAATATCTCCGCTTATATCGACCCAGTCACTAAATTGACAATGCCATTCATTCCAGCCCCAAATCAAGCTGGCGGCTTCAGCTTTTCCGACTCAAGCCACAGCGGATCGATCGTGGATACCAACATGGCTCAGCGGATAGATTTCATCAACCATATGACCGGCGACTGGTCGTTCTACTATCACTACGACGATGCGACTGCCGTTCAGCCCATCTACCAGCAGGCGTATCAGGGCATTACAAACGTGCCAGGTTTCCCAGCGACACAGCCGTCGCGTAACCAGCTCTTCTCGATGAGCAACACGAAGACCTTCGGCAGCACTGCGGTCAACGTTGCGCGTATCCAGCTTTTCCGCACGGCGACTCGAACCTCGCAGCCGTCGGCCAGTTCGAAGATTTCCAGCTACAGTCAATACGGGTTCAATACCGATCCCACTACCGGCGGCCTGATCAATACCGGAACACCGGGATACCCATCGTCGCTGCCGATGATGTTGTTTACCCAGGGCAACTTTGCGGTCGGCAACAACTGGTTGAATCTCTATCAGCCTGACACTACCTACGGGATTGGCGATACCTTCAGCAAGGCGATGGGCGCTCACTCGCTCAGCTTTGGTGGTGAGTTCCGGTACTACCAGCTGAATGTCCGCAACGAATGCGGACCCAACGGATATTTCCAATTCAACGGAAACGAGACGCATGCGGATGTTTCTGATTACTATATCGGCGCTCCCGCCCAACCTCACTGTTAACCTCGGCCTCCGTTGGGACGTAGCCAGGCCGTGGAGCGATGTCTTTGGCCGTCTGACCACCCCGGTTCCGGGAGTGCAGTCCACCAAGTTCCCCAACTCTCCCACCGGCAACCTGGTTCCGGGAGATCCGGGAGTTCCGAGCACGATCTCTCCCACCCAGTACAACAACTTTGGACCTCGTATTGGCCTCGCCTGGGCGCCTTCGGGCGGTATCTGGGGCGAGAACAAAACCAGCATTCGTGCGGCTTACGGCGTCTACTACCTGGGCGCCGCGGATAACGGCAACTTCGGTATTATCGGAGACGCTCCCTGGGGACTCTATTGGGCGTCGCCGCAACCGACGGAGTTCGCAAGCCCCTACATCACTCGCGCAAACGGAGTGACCCAGGGACAGCACTTCCCCTTTACCTTCCCATCAGGCCCAGGCCCGTTTCCGAATTTCCAGTTCGGATCGCTCATGCCTCTTTATGTGCCCGGGTACTACAACAAAAATAAAACTCAAATGGCCGAACACTACAACGTCTCCATCCAACGGCAACTTGACAAGTCGACTATCCTGACCGTGGGATATGTGGGTACTCAAGGCCACCATATTCAGCGTAGCGTAGATGTGCTCTGGGGGAATGCGGCGCTCTGCCAGTCGCTTGCGGGCTGCGGGCCGGGTGGCGAAGGTGGAGTCTACACGCAAGGCGGCCAAACCTACTACGGTGCCTTTACGGGCCTGATCGACAACCAGACCATCAGCCAGAACTACCACAATTCCAGTGGAGGTCCGGTGGTGGCTTTTGCCTCGGCGACTTACCTGCAGAACTCGGGCAACTCGAACTACAACTCACTACAGGTTTCTGCGGAGCGGCGCGCTCGCGACTTGACCTTCCTGGTGAGCTATACCTACGCCCATTCGTTGGATAGCTACTCTGCCAAGTATGACCCTCGCAATCCGTCTCGAGCTTACGGCCCTTCGACGTTCGACATGCGGCATAACCTGGTGCTGAGTTATAACTGGGATCTTCCGTTTGCGCGCCTGCTTGGCTCGCGCAGGATTACCACGGGGTGGCACATTACGGGCATCAGCCGCTTCAACAGCGGCACCCCGGTGAGTCTCCAGATCAATGGCGGCGATTTTGCGATCACCAACATCGGCCTCGACTATCCCACGCAAATCGGCCCCATCCAGAAGCTGAATCCGCGTGGACCGGGACATGCCTACTTCAACACGTCAGCCTTCGCCAGTGGCCTCAGTTGCGGCTACGAAGTCTGCGGCGTAACCGGAAGCGCGAAGCAGTATTCTTTCAGCGGGCCGGGAGCCATCACCACGGATGCGGGCATTGAGAAAGACACGAAGATCACCGAGGGCATGCAACTCAACATGCGCTTTGAGATGTTCAACGTCTTCAACCATGCTAACTTCCAAGGTGTGGTGGGCAATGCTAACAGCGGCCAGTTCGGGCAGGCCACCAGCACCGCACCGGCTCGTATCGGTCAGATAAGCGCGAAGTTCGTCTTCTAATCCAAGCCTGCTGCGCGCAATCGCTTCGCTCAACCTTCAGGGGATGCGAGCAATCGCATCCCCCTCTTTAGCTGTTAGGTTTTCGTTCAGAATTGCAGCGGTTCCACTGAGCGCCCGGTGAGAGATTCCTAGCCCTTCCACTGCGAACCGCGGATGACACTGCAGAAGTTCATGCGCTGGAACTTGGGATCCTTGTCCGCCAGTACATCTGCCTTTACGCGACGATCGCTTCGCGATCAGCGTCGGAGAATTCCGAGTAGGCGATTCCGAGAACATCCATCTCGACACCGTTGGTCAATAGCGCAACCACCGGATGCATATACTGTGGAATTCCCGGCGTAGTGTGTAGTGCAATCGCTGTCCACACAGTATCGATCTCCGGTTGAGAGATATTGTGCTGGCGCAGGAACGCTCGCGCAGCGTTCGCACCATCCACTTCGAACCGATCCGACTTACTGCTATACCGTGGAGTCAATCCCATGTCATGGAACATCGCGCCAATGTAAAGCAGCTCGGCGTCGAACTTTAATCCCCGCCTTTTTCCTGCAAGCGAGCCAAAATAATACACACGAGTCGAGTGGTTGAACAGCAACGGAGACTCGGTGTCACGCACCAGCTCCGTAGCTTCTCGAGCAAGTTTACTGTCGGGGACCATCACCCCTGAGATCGAGGTTCCTTCTATTGTGTCTCTTGCTGCAATGGACATATTGAATCTCCTGTCAAAGGCGGGGTGCACGTTCTATTCCAAAAGCAGTTTAGCGAGCAGTGACCGCGTAGGACTCGCTATTTGTATTGTTCACTCGTTTCTTTCTCGTCAGCGCCTAAGAAATGGGCACATGTTCGTCTGTCGAACGGGTGACACCCTGGGTTCATCTGTCGAGGGAGTGACATGCAGATGACTCCTACCGTTCGAAGAAGAGTTTGTGGCGGAAACGTCGAGTGAGCGCCTGGCTCCGTGCTAGGGGGATAGTGAAGGAAGCCGCGATGTCAGGCGGCGGGAAGAATCCGCGACCTGAATGAACCCCTACCTCTTGATAGAGGAGCCTGAAAACCAGAGGAACTTAACTGGGGCGTCGCCCGAATTAATGTTCGAATGCGTCATGGACTGGTCTGGCCGTATCATGTAAGCCATTCCAGGACGCTGAACCCGCAACTCCGTACCGAGAAAGGCCAGGCTTGTTCCGTCAATGGCCGCCCAGATTTCTTCTTGACCGGGAACATGGGGATGGGGCTCACCCATGGTCATGGGATCGATCGTTACCGTGATCACGTCCCCAACGGTGGCCAGGCCGTCCGTTTTCGAGAAGAGATCTCTGACTACGTGCGCCCAGTGCCCGGAAGCGCCCGGGAGCGTGTAGGGAGATGCAGCCATTGGAGTTCTCACTGGAACCTGTCTCTCGTCTGTCACCAGCATCTGCTTTCCAGGTACGAAACCGGCGGGTGTGGGTTCGCTGATGAGATACATCTTGAGCTCTTCGTCACCTGTGTTCTTCATGACAAATTCGAGATCTGACGGCATGAATACAGCAATGTCCTTGTGCAGGCCGGCGGTCTTCCCGCCGGCTGCGATCTCTCCGGTGCCGGCAACAATGTAGAAAATGTTCTGCTCGTGCTCCAGCCGCGAAGGGGTCGTGGAATTGCCTGGCTGAAGGCGGCCGTAGGCGAGGAAATTGGCCGCCTGAAGGAGCGCCCCTGGTTGTGGGGGCGCGAAGTTGTCTCCTCGAGTCAGAATATCCCGCAAGACCAGCAAACCATATGCGTGACGGGGCATCGAGTCGCGCCAGTCACCGATGAACATATCGATCCTTCTGTCCTGCACATCCTTCGTTGCCTGATACCTCACAGCTCCCGGACCGCTGAAGCTGTTTCCGCCTGCACTGGGCGTGGTCACCGGTGGCTTGGCAACTACCTGGGCACCCGACGGCAAGGGCGCAAAGACGAAGAGTGGTAATGCCAGGTATGCGAGATTCTTCGCGCATAGCAAAGACTTCATTCCGTATCTTCCACTCATGCTGTTTCCTCGATTCCCTATGCGAGTAGTCGCTTGCTTACTTCGAAGTAGCCCAGGCCAGCCCATCCGCACCCGGGCCCGCATCGATAAGTTGCTTTACCTTCCAATCCGAGAGACTGATGACTGCGACTTTTGCACTTTGGTCGCAGGAGACGTACGCCACCCGATTGTCCGGCGAAACGAGAACTTCCTGAGGCCTGACGGGAACGTCAATCGTCTGTGCCACTTTCAAAGTACCAAGATCCACCACGGCCACCTGGTGTATCAGCGGCAGAGCCAGGATCAGCCAACGGCCGTCAGACGTTGTCGCCGATCCGTAGCCCAAACCTGGCAGAGGTACCCAGGTCTTGATTTTGTTTGTAGCGGTATCAATCACCGCCAACTGGGGTTTTGTTACGTCGGAGGTAAAAACCAATTTGTCGTCGACCGAAAGCGAGATGCGTTGAACTTGGCCGGAGACTGGAATGATGGTGATGACTCGACGGGCATCGAGATCAAGAACAGATACAGTTCCAGGTCCCACGTTTGCCGTATAGGCACGGCGCCCGTCGCGAGTGATGGCGAACATATGCGACTGTTCCTGGCCGGTGGGAACCGTGCCGATAATTTTCAATGTGACAGGATCGATAATGCTGATCGAACGATCAAGCTCAGTGCTGACATACAACAGGCCGTTCTTGGGGCCGAACACTGGGAGGTGGGGCCGCACGCCTTTGCCGAAATCAACGTTACCGATTACTTTCCGGGCAGCGAGGTCAATCACCACCATGTTTTGACCATCCGTCCCAGGTTGACCAACGCCGGAGTTCCCGTAGATCGGCACATAGGCAAATCGCCCGTCAGGGGATGCCGCTATTTCGTGTCCGGTGATGCCACCTTCCGCCACCTCGGCAATTTGCCGCCCGGCAACAGGGTCAATAATGCCCAGGCTGTTATCCCCCTTATTCGCCACCAGCAACATCCCACTCGTTGCTGGCTTAGGGGCTGACTGAGCCCACATGCAACCGAAAACCAACGCCATAACAGAAAGACTGAAAATAGATGGCAATGGACGCATAAGAAAACTCCGATCAGTTGCCTCGCCAGACCGACCTTTTGACGCAATCATAATATCATAAGTATTTAGACAGCTTCGGGCCGATTGTGTTCGCCGAACCCAGAGCAAGATCGCAGCGTCCTTCCAAATCGTTCCGCCTAATACTCACCGGTCACGACATTCAGCAGGGGCTCGTCACGCGCATAACGCTCCGCCTGTTCGCTAGCCAAGGTCAATAGGCGCCTCATGAACTTCTCACTATCTCCGGCTACATGCGGCGTTATGAGTAGATTGGGAGCTTTCCATAGGGGATGTCCGGGCGGCAATGGCTCCGGATCGGTCACGTCGAGCGCCGCACGGATCTTGTTTTCGTTCAGTGCTTGAAGCAGGGCTTCCGTGTCCACAATTCCACCTCGCGACGCATTTACCAGGAGCGCCCCAGGTTTCATCTTCGCCAGGCGCTTGGCATTCAGCAAGTGTCGCGTCTCCGATGTTAGTGGTATTGTCAGGACCACAATGTCGGCGTGCCCCAGCAGTTCGTCCAGTTGGTTCACCGGTGCAACACCTTCCCGCGGACTACGCGCTACCCGCAAAAACTTCGCCCCGAACGGTGTAAGCCGCACTTCGATTGCTTTCCCGATGGATCCGTACCCAACGATCAGTACCGTTGCGTCGGCCACCTCATTCATCTGCGCTGGAGGGTTCTTGATTTTGGTCGGAGTAGGAGCGTCAATCTGGTGCGCCTGCTGTCCCACGGCCCATACTCCCAGGCTCTGCTGATGGATGAAGAATGGCAGGCATTTCTGCATCGCCAGAATTGAAGCCACAGCCCACTCTGCGGTGGGAATATCGTGTACGCCCCGGGCATCGCACAAGGTCACTTCTGGAGGGAAAATATGCCGTAGCGAATCCACGCCCGCCCATGGGAGCTGCACAACCTGTACCCCCTTCAAATACGCCCACTGACGCTGCACTATTTTGGGAGGCAATGCTGGCACCCAGAAATCAATCTCCACTTCGCTCTGCGGCTTCTCGGCAATCCGCACCAACTGAACCTCCCTGGTAAACTCTTCCAGCAAAGCTTCGTCGATCGCGGCGTCTACTCCCACTCGAACCGTCATTTATCTCAACCCTCCGAAGAGTGCGAGCGCTTCATTGAATAGCCCGTTTGAGAGATCCCATCTAGCAATGTCCTATAATCAAGCCGTGCTCCAGTTTAAGACCGTCGATTCGAGCGTACGATTCGAAGCGATGGGTAGAGCAGTCACCGCCGAGTAGGAAAATATTGACGCGCAGCATATTTGTATTATCATATCAGCCATGAAAACACGTTTCTTACTATTGGCCTCCCCCCTACTTGCCGTCTCGCTGGCACTCGCCGCGGGCATTCCAGCCGGCGGCTTCGCCGGTACATGGACGGCGAACTTTGAAAAATCCAAATTCCCCGGGCCGCGACCCAAGATTGACATGTGCACGATTGACCCGGACGGCACGGTCACCGTCAACGAAACCAGTGCGGATGGCAAGAGTACCAGCTGGCACTACACGCCGGTAGAGGGACAGCCGGTACAGGTGATCGGCAGGGACAATGTGACAGTAACCGTCAGAAAAGTGAATGATCACACCAACGAGCACACCTGGAACATGAATGGCAGAGCTGCGAAGAGCAAGTCGGTTTTGTCGGAGGATGGTAAGACAACCACCTTCACCATGGATGGAACGGACAAAGATGGCAAGCCCTTCCACGAGATGGTTGTGTACGACAAGCAATAAGCGATGAGCCCGTGTGGGGCGGACACTCTTGTCCGCCGCCTTTGAAAGTGATCTTTTGGTTAGGATCTTTGGGTTACTCTGTTGTGGTCACAGAGGCGCGATTGGTTTGAATATCTAAAGTCAAATTCAAAAGCGGCGGACAAGAGTGTCCGCCCCACACAATCGATGTGTCTTACGGCAAGGCAAAGGCGATCACGGAGTCGCCTGCCGTAAGATCGTAATAACTCCCTCCGCTCGCGACTAGGACTACGTATTGCTTCCCGTTTTTACCCTCATAAGTCATCGGTACGGTGTACGATCCCGTGTCGAGTTTTGTCACCCACAGTTCCTTGCCAGTCGCCGCGTCGAATGCGCGGAAACGCTGGTCGTTCGTGGCCGCGATGAACAGCAGCCCTCCTGCAGTGGTGATCGAACCGCCAAAGTTGAGGGTTCCCGTGCCGTGAACGCCTTTCGCTTCCAATTCCTCGACGATTCCGAATGGCACTTTCCAGGCGACTTCCCCTGTATTCACATTGATCGCCCACAGCTGGCCCCAAGGCGGTTGCTGGCAGGGCCAAAACTTGTCGTTATTCCAGAACCGCGCATACATACCCCACGGGCTGGTTCGTTCATACGCGGGATCTGCGTGGTCAGCGGCTTTCACGATTTTCCCGACGTCGGCAATGTCCACAGTGTTTACGAACAGATATCCCAGTCCGGGGTGGAATGACATCCCGGGCCAGTTCGTGGTTCCGAGTGAACCGGGAAACACGATAGTCAATCTAGGACCATAGTGGATATAGGGGCCTCCGCTCTTCATCCCGCCCTCTGTGGCTAGAAGGTCGGTGCAGAATTTTTTCTGCTCCGGGGTGACGGTGGCAATTTCATCCGGGTTGAAGCCATGGCGTCCCAACGGTGGAGGCTTGAGGGGGAAGGGTTGCGTGGGCCAGCCCGCTTCACCAGGGACCTCGCTCGCAGGGACTGGCCGTTCCTCAACTCCGTAAATGGGATTGCCATTGCGCCGGTCGAGGATAAATAAAAGGCCGTTCTTGGAAGTGATTCCGACTGCAGGAATTTTTTTGTCCCCTTGAACAACGTCCATCAGCACCGGAGCCGACTCCAGGTCGTAATCCCAGGTGTCGTGGTGAACAACTTGGAAATACCAAGCGAGGGTGCCGGTGTCCGCATTGAGCGCAACCAGCGAGTTGCCGAACAAATTTTTCCCCTTCCGGCCGGCGCCGTAAAAGTCAAAAGCTGGCAAGCCGAGGGGA
>WNFN01191452.1_pt1 | contig 21788 bp, 26 predicted proteins | sample 5400161 | NCBI WGS metagenome assembly WNFN01 (sample SAMN13153353, study PRJNA577476) | soil metagenome | isolation source: 80 cm saprolite on Douglas fir-dominated hillslope | place: USA:California | collected 2013-09-17 | reverse complement strand
AGGGCGGTACCGGCCAGGCGACGCCGCAGACCGCCATCACCGCGCTGACCGGCGCGCAGACCTCGGGCCGGTACCTGCGCTCGGACGGAACGAATGCCGCGCTCACGGCGATCCAGGCCGCGGACGTGCCCGTGCTCAATCAGAGCACCAGCGGCACGGCGGCCGGGCTGAGCACGACTCTCGCCATCGCATCCGGAGGCACGGGGCAGATCACTCCACAGACTGCCATCAACGCTCTTACAGGGACGCAGACCACCGGCACGTACCTGCGCAGCAACGGCACGAACGCCGCGCTGTCCGCGCTCATCGGTGCTGATATACCTGCTAATGGCAATGTGCAGACATTCACGGCAAGCGGAACGTGGACGAAGCCGACCACCGCGACGATGGTCACCGTGATCCTGATCGGCGCCGGTGGCGGAGGCGGAGGCGGCGCCGTGGAGAACTCGGGCACCGTGGCGGGTGGTGGAGCCGGTGGAGGCGGTGGCGGTTACACGATCAAGACAATTCCGGCCGTGCTGCTGAGCGGGACCGAGTCCGTCACGGTCAGCACCAGCGGCGGTGCAGGCGGGATAGCCGTCAGCGCCACCGGCAACGGCAATGCCGGTGGAGCCGGTGGCGGGACCACCTTCAAGTCCACCGCATGGGCCTCGGCCGCGGGCGGCGCCGGTGGTGGTGCGGGTATCGCAGGCGCTGCGACCGGCGGCACCGGTGGTGTCGGCAGCATGAACGGCGGTACCGGTGGAGGATCCAACGCCGCCGGCGGCGCCGGGTCCGCAGGAGCCACCTCGAACCAGGGCGGTTCCGGCGGTGGCGGTGGGGGAGGTACCGGAGGCACCGGAAACAGCGCCGGGGCGAACGCTCCCGTGGCGGGCACAGGCGGAGGCGGAGGCGGTTCCCTTGCTGGCGGTACCGGAGGTACCGGTGGCACGGGAGGTCTCTACGGCGCCGGAGGCGGGGGCGGCGCAGGAGCCACCACCGGGCAAACAGGCGGCGCTGGCGGGGCCGGATCAGGCGGTCTGGCCGTTATCATCAGCATCAACTAACTGTTCAGATGCTCAGCGAAGGAGATTCGGTGAACGCTTTCGAGGAACTGCTCCAGAAGATCGAGACCGCGGCCAAGGGCATCGCGGGGCACTACGACGACCGCGTTCGGATCGCTGCTGCGGACATCCGCGAGGCGCTCGGCGAGGTGGCCGACGCCGTATCCGCGCTCGAGGGCAAGGCCGAGGCCGTCGAGGAGCCGGTCCCGACTCCGGATCCCGAGGTCCCCGCGGTGGTCGAGACCGCGGTCCAGGTGCCCGTCGCGCCGTCCGCTCCGGTCGCCGAGGATCCCGAGGCTTCCGTACCGGCCGCCCCGCAGGCGCCGAGCGCCCCGGCCGCCCCCGCGGCTCCGGCGAGCGCCTGATGACCACCACGCGGGCGAAGTTCCGCTGCACGATGGAGAACACCAAGGTGTGGAGCCGTGCCGATGCTTCCGCGCCGTCGCGTGTCTACGAGTTCTATGCGGCCTACGACGACGGCACTCCGGAGAACGAGAGGTTCGCCAAGACGACGCCGTCCGGGAAGATCGAGATCACGGTGGACAACCCGGCCGTGGTGCTCGAGCCGGGCAAGGACTACTACGTGGACTTCACCCCGGTGGAGGACATCAACCCGACAGCATCCGTCTGACCTGCGTTAACCCGGTGGTGGTAGAGTAGGTCCATGCCAACAACCGACGAGCACACCGCCCGTGCCCGCGAGTACGCGCTGGGCAAGGCCGTGGAGTTTTTCGGGAGTCAGGACAACGGCGCCCCGGTGATGCTGCCCCGGACAGTCCGCGAACAGGCGCGTGAACTCGTCGAAGCCTCCGAGATCTTCTATCGGTGGCTTTGCGTGGGCCTGCGCATGGACCTGCTCACCATTACCGCAAGCGCTCCGTACCGTCCCGGCGGCGCCGCAACCCCTCTCCCGGAAGGAAGCACCATGGCCAACCCCCAGGTTCCCGTGTCCTACCAGTTCGATCTGACCGTCGCCCCGGAGGACGTCCTGGGCAACCCGGTCTCCGACACCCTGACGTGGACGAACTCCGACACCACGGGCGCGACCACGCTCACGGTGGACGACGCCACGACGCGGTGGCCGACGTCGCCACCACGCTCAGCCTCACCCCGTCGGCGCCGGTCAAGACGCCGACCGCCTGATCGAAGTGGACGAAAGCCCCGGCCTAGTGCCGGGGCTTTCGTGTGCGCCCGTCAGTCTTCGTCCGGTAGCTCCATGCCAGCAGGAGCTGCACGCGGTCGATGACCAGCAGGGCTGCGAGTCCGGCGACGGTGCCGGCGCCCAGTGAGCCGAACGACACGCCCGTGGCCAGGCCGATGAAGACGGCCCACGCGAACCTGCTGACGGCCCTGGCGAGTATGACTGACATGATCCGATCCTCTCTCCGCTCCTACCTGGTATGTTCCCGTACGAGCTCAGTGTAAACACATCAGGGGGCTTCCCTCAAGCTTCCGTTTACAGCTAAGCTGCGGCTGGTACAGTGATCGGCGGACGCAGGAGGTGGACTAAAATCAGTAGACTGATGTTTGACGGCATCACGCCGAGCGAGGTCCCGGCCGGGGCCGCCATCTACGCCGGATACGTGAACGGCACGTGGCCGTCCTATGCCGCCATCAAGGCGCAGCATCCCGGCAAGCTGTACGTGTCGATCAGCGTCAACGCATCCGGGCGCGCGAAGTGCCTGGACGTGGAGAAGGGCGACGCCAGCCCGGATCAGGCTCCCGGCTGGGTGTTGGACCAGCGCGCGGCCGGTGACCCGCACCCGTGGGTCTACATGAACGAGTCCACCTGGCCGACCGTTCAGGCCGCGTTCACGACGCAGAAGGTGGTCCCGCCGCTGTGGTGGGTGGCCGGATACGTCACGAACCCGCTGAAGCAGGCGACGGTACCCGCGGGCTCCATCGGCATTCAGGACTACGACTTCGGCGGCTACGACCGGTCGATCATGTCCGACTACATCGTCGGGCTGGACCCGGTACCCGTCCCGCCCGCGCCTCCGGCGCCCACACCGACACCCGAGGAGATCGAAATGCTGAAGGACGGCGTCATCTACCGCGTCAAGGGCGCGCCCGAGGTGTACTTCCTGCACCCGTCCGGCCGGTTCTGGCACATCGACGACCTGCCCGAGCTCGAGTTCTACATCGGGTTGAAGTGCCTGGAGCTCACCACCACGGCGCAGGGGATCGTGAACATCCAGACCGGTAAGTAACACTCCTGGCAACCCGAGAGGAACAGAAGATGCTGAAGAAGATCAAGATGAAGTGGCAGGCCTACCTGGACGGCAGTTCGCGTCCGATGTTCGAGGAGGCGAAGAAGTCCAAGGTCAACGGGCCGGACTTCTTCGCTTCCCCGGAGATCGTCTGGACCCCGGACCGGGTGGATATGATCACCAGCGCCGAGCGCGCGGTGCGCCGGCGCAGCACTGTGAGCGCGACGCTGCGCGAACTGCGTGCGGAGACGGCCCCCGTCGCCACGATCGCCCGGCCGCTGGACACCCGCGGCATGGGACCGATCGCCAGGGAGCTGATGGCGGAGTTCGAGCTCACCTACACGCGGCTGCTCGCCGAGAAGATGCGCGCCCAGGTCTGGCGCGGCGCGATGTTCGCCCGGCGCAGCCTGCGCAATCAGAGCCAGGTGCTGGTGGACGTCGAGCACCTGTGGCGTGACGACGTTCCGGAACAGCAGCTCGTGGCCGGCGGAGTGGACATGATCATGCGCCGCGCACTGGTAGCCAGCGATACGGAGGCTCCCACCGGGCTGATTCCGAGGATGGCGCCCGCGTATGCGGGTACCGAAGAGGAGCCGTACGCGTAGCACTGCCGTCCGCCGAGTAAACTGGATGTTATGCCGTACAGCGAAGAGACTCTGGGCGGGGACGAGAAGCTCCTGGCCCCGGCACGCGTCCGATCCGACGCCGTCCGCAAGGGCATCGGCCGGGACATGGAGGCCGCGCGCCTGAAGGCGCTCGGCTGGGACCTGATCGACATAGCCGTGGCGCTGCGGATGGACGACCCCGACGACCCGCAGAAGAGCTGCGACCGCGTTGCTGCCGGGATCAAGCGCGCCATGGCCGCCGCGGTGCGCTTCTCCTACGACGAGCACCGGTACATGGATCTGGCCGGACTCGAAGAGCTCGAGCGGCGGCTGTGGCAGATGCTGGCGGACAAGCAGGTGCTCGTCAGCAACGGCCGGATCATCTACGGCAAAGACAACGATCCGATGGACGACTCCCGGATGAAGCTGGAGATCATGAACATGATCGCCTCCATCAAGCGGGACAAGGCCAAGCTGATGGGCTACACCGCTCCGTCGCGCAGCGAGATCTCCATCGACACCCTGGACAGCGCGATCAGCGAGCTTTCGCGGCAGGTCGAGCTCGAGGCAGGTCGCGCCGCCCTGGAGGGGAACTGAGCGCCCAGTCGCTGGACGAGGTGCGGCTGGCCAAGCTGATGCAGCTGCGCGAGCTCCAGCGTAAGGCGGCCACGCTGAAGAAGGGCGTGTCCAAGTACTACTACGACCCGGTGGGGTTCGCCCAGGACTGCATCAACTGGCAGGGCGGATCGGGGCTCACCGCGTACCAGTACGACATCATGAAGACGTTGGTTGACAAGAACCGTATATGCGTACGGGGACCACATGGGCTCGGCAAAGCAGAATCTGTACATAGTCCTATCCTTGCAGGTCACGGATGGTCTACGATCGGGGAGCTGTCCGTAGGAGACACTGTTTTCGACGAAAATGGTCACTCGTGTACCGTCATCGCGAAGTCCCCGGTGTGGCTTGGCGCGACGTATGAAGTGGAGTTTGCCGACGGTTCGGTGATCACTACGCACGCGAACCACGAGTGGAACGCGATCGACGTCTACAACCGCCCGAAGACTCCGCGGCCTGACCGACGGACCATCCCGGTAGCGGACTGGCGAGATCATTGGGACGCGACGAAGACGGTTACCACGGAGTTCATGTTTGGCACGCAGCGTACGCGCGGAGGCCAACCTCGCTGGCGCGTGCCGACAGCACGGCCGCTGGACTTCCCTGAAGACGATCTTCCGATAGATCCCTATCTTCTCGGCGCGTGGCTGGGCGATGGTGATACAGGCGACGGCGCACTCACTTTGAATCGTACGGATTCCGCGGAGATGATCCCTCTTCTCGGAGATGGACACTGCGTACCGTCGGGCGAGCGGACCGGATCTGTTCGGTATCGTCCGAATGGTTTGCGTACAGCTCTGCGTTTGGGTGGATTACTGGGCAGTAAGCACATTCCGCAGCAGTACATGCGCGCGTCTGTAGAGCAGCGGCGGGAGCTGGTGCGCGGACTGTGGGACACCGACGGCTACAAGCAGGCCGGAGCCGGGGGCACAGACGAGATCACTCTCACGTGTGAACGCCTCGCTCTGGACGTGGTGGAGCTGCTGCACGCTCTGGGTCTCGTAGTGCGCGTCAGGCAGGACCGCGCACAGCTCAACGGCAAGGACATGGGGCCGCGTTGGCGCATCGGCGTGCGCTTCGATTTCCGGCCATACCACCTGAGTCGTTACGCATGGACCGAACCGAACGGGCAGGCTTCCCGATTCACGCAGCGGACGATCATCGATATTCGCCGAGTGGGCGACCAGCCCACGCAGTGCATCGAGGTGGATTCCCCATCTCACCTGTACCTATGCGGTCGATCGCTTATTCCGACCCACAACAGCGCCGTGTCCGCCCTGACCATCCTGTGGTTCGCGCTGACGTCGGACGCGGCCGGTGTCGACTGGAAGTGCGTGTACACCGCCGGCGCTTGGCGGCAGATCATCCAGTACCTGTCCCCGGAGATCCGGAAGTGGTCGGCCCGGCTGCGCTGGGACCGCGTCCGCGACCGGCCGTTCAACAGCGCGGAGCTGCTCAACCTCTCGCTGCGGCTTCAGCACGGTTCCGCGTTTGGCGCGGCGTGCAGCAATCCGGCCTTGATCGAGGGTGCGCACGCCGACCGGCTGATGTTCCTGTTCGACGAGTCGAAGTCCATCCCGGCCGGTACCTTTGACGCGTGCGAGGGCGCGTTCTCCGGCACCGGCGAGACCTACGCCATGGCGCTGTCCACGCCGGGGGTGCCGTCGGGCCGGTTCTACGACATCCAGTCGCACAAGCCTGGGTACGAGGACTGGCACGTTCGCCACGTCACCGTCCAGGAGGCGATTGACGCCGGCCGCATCTCCGAGAAGTGGATGGAGGACCGCAGGCGGCAGTGGGGCGAGACATCGGCCCTGTTCCAGAACCGTGTGCTGGGCGAGTTCCATGCCGGCGAGGAGGACTCGGTCATCCCGCTGTCCTGGGCCGAGGCGGCTGCGGAGCGCTGGCACGAGTGGAACGAGGCCGGTCGGGCGGATCCCGGCAAGCCGCACACCATGGGTGTGGACGTGGCGCGCTCCGGTTCGGACAAGACGGTGTTCGCCATCCGTTGGGGCCACGTGGTCACCGAGCTGCGTACGTACTCGCACGCGGACACGATGACCACTTCGGGCCGCGCTATGGCCGTGCTGGACGCGGACCCGGCGATGACGGCGATCGTGGACGTGATCGGCGTGGGCGCCGGCGTCTACGACCGGCTGCGCGAGCAGGGCGCCAAGGTGCAGGCGTTCAACGCGTCGGCCAAGTCCAATCGCAAGGACAGCACCGGCGAACTGGGGTTCATCAACACCCGGGCCGCCGCGTGGCAGAATCTGCGTGAGATGCTGGACCCGTCGGCCGGTGCGGAGTTGTGCCTGCCCGACGACGATGAACTGATGGGCGATCTGACGGCCCCGAAGATGATGGAGCCGATGTCCGGCGGGAAGCTCAAGCTGGAGTCCAAGGACGACATCAAGGAGCGCATCGGCCGGTCTACGGACCGCGGGGACGCCGTGGTCCAGGCGTGCTTCACCGAGCGGGGCACCTGGTTGGACGCCTACGGCATCGTCACCTGCCAGGCGTGTGGGCACAAGTTCCCCGGATCGCCGAACGGCGTGCGCCGGGAGAAGTGCCCGAAGTGCTCGGCCACGATCGAGGAGGAGTGACGTGGAGGACATCCGCGAGGAGCTGACCGATGAAGAGATCATCGAGGCCCGGAGGATATTCAAGGGAGAAGAGCCGGGCAAGAGCGGTTGCTGGCACTGTGGCGGCCTGCACGAGCTGGTGGCCGGACTGCCGATGCAGCGCCAGCCGTGCCCGCGGGTCAAGCGCGCGCTGTGGCACCCGGATGGAACGTTGCTCGAGGTGGAGTACTGGGAGCGCGATTCCTGGGAGGATGAGGACACCGTCTACCCCAGCGAGGTGTTCGGCGTGGCGCTGGAAGGCGACGCCGAGATCGAGGCGTAGTCGCTGATCGATACCGTCGGTAGTATGGTCGCTGGGATTCATACGGTGACGGAAGGGTGCCTATGGCGCGGCGCGGTTCGGTGGTCGCAAGCAGCAGCGCCATTCCTGGCGGGGTGAATCGCCAGACGCTGCCCCCGGCGACTCCCAACGGCGCCGTCGGCGAGGGTATGGCGGGAATGCCGGGCAACGGGCGCCTGGTCAATCCGGTGGGCGGCTGGGGAAGTGCGTACGGGACGATCGGCCTGGTGCGTCCGAGTCAGGACTTCACCAACGGCGCGTTCGGGCCGCTCACCCCGATCCTGTCCGTCCCGGTGGACGAGGCCGACGAGTTCGGCCGCGTACCGGTACGGCGCGAGCAGTACCGCGTGGGCTGGAACCTTCCTACAGGCCAGCCCGGCGACGAGGGTCTGAAGCTCGCCACCTTTGATCAGCTGCGCACCCTGGCCGACCTCTACTCGGTGGCCCGCGCCTGCATCCAGTTCATCAAGGCGCAGATCGCCTCGCTCGAGTGGGACATCACCCCGACTCCGGACGCGGCGAAGGCGATGGCCGGAAGCGCGGCGGCGCAGAAGGACTTCGGCGAGCGCCGCGGCGCGGCCATCAAGTTCTTCAAGCGCCCGGACCCGGACTACGACAACTGGTCGTCGTGGATGTCCGCGGTCATGGAAGAGATCCTGGTCTACGACGCCCTGTCCGTCGTGATCCGGCGCAAGTGGGGCGCTGGAACACGGCGCATGCGCGGACGCGGGCTGCTCGGGTCTGACCTGGACTCCCTCGAGCTGGTGAGCGGGCCGACGATCCGGCCGCTCTACAACATGCACGGATCTAAGCCGCGCCCGCCGGCTGTGGCCTACCAGCAGTACTTGTACGGCGTGCCGCGCGTGGATCTGATGACGACGGTCACCGAGCGCGACATCGAGCGTATGAAGGAAGGTGGGTATCCCCGCCGGTGGAGCGCGGTCTGATCCCGATCACCACGGGCCTGGCCAAGCAGGGGTTCCAGAAGGAGTACTTCACCGAGGGCACCGTGCCCGCGGTCTACATCAGCCCCGGTAGCGACCTGTCCCCGAACCAGATCAGGGAACTGCAAGACGCCCTGAACGCGTTCGCCGGTGACCAGTCGTTCCACCAGAAGATCATCGTGCTGCCCATGGGTAGCAAGGTGGACCCGCAGCGGCCGGCCGCGCTCGCCGACCAGTTCGACGAGATCGTCATGGCCCAGACGTGCATGGCGTTCGGCGTGCAGCCGATGCAGATCGGCATCAGCCCCAAGGTCTCCACCACGCAGAGTCCCGGCGCGTCCAACCAGATGGCCAAGATGTCCGGACAGCAGCAGGATCGCGAGACCCTGATGCCGATCCTGCTGTACCTCACGGCCATCATGGAGCACATCCTGCACGGTGAGTGCGGGCAGCACGACATGCAGTTCGTCTTCTCCGGAATGACCGAGGAGGAGGACGAGGAGACCACCACCAATCTGATCGTGAACCAGATCAGCCACGGCCTGCTCACCATCGACGAGGGCCGGGACAAGCTGGGCCTGCAGCCGTTCAACATGCCCGAGACCAGTGAGCCGGGCGTGTTCACCCCGACCGGCTTCATGACGCTGGCGCAGGGCAGCCAGGTGCTCGACAAGCAGCTGCAGACCCCGGCGCTGATGCCCGGCGCGTCTCCGGCGGGTCCGGCCAACAACCAGAGCGCCAACGACCCGACGCAGCCCGGCGGCGAGGCGGACGGCAAGGGCAAGCAGCCGCCCAAGGGCGGACCGCAGAAGCCCGGCGACGGCGGCAAGCCCGCGCCGAAGAATCCCGGCAACGACAGCGCGAAGCCCAAGAAGGACGCGAAGCAGACCGGCCACGTGGCCGCCGCGGACGCCGCGGTGGATGCGCAGACGGAGAGCACGACCAACTCCGGCGGCCAGAAGCCGGACGACGGCAAGCCGAAGGCGGCGACCAAGGCCGCGGACCGTACCGCGGCGGCTGAGGAGCCGCCGACCCAGCAGCCGCCCGCGGCGCCCGAAGACGCGGCTCAGGACGCCGTGCAGGCGCTGATCGCCGCATGGGTGGCCAGCCAGCTCTACAACACGATGACGGGCCTTGCCAAGGGCTACGTCTCGTTGCTGGACGCGGTCACCGTCGGCGTGGCGTCGATGCAGGCCGGTTACCTGCGTGTCCTCGCGCACGCCACCCAGGCCGCGGCCAAGGCCTTCGGCATTCCGGAGCTCCGCGAGGACGTGCTGCTCGGGATGGCGGCGCAGCGCGCGGAGGAGCAGCGGCAGTACATCATCGGCATGGCTGCGGCCGTCGGCGCGTCCGACTGGAACGGCACCGATCCCGAGAGCTGGCTGCCCGCGCGCACGAAGCTGTATGGCGAGGGCATGTCCGGCGTCTGGCACTGCGGGTACGGCGGAACGATCAAGGCGCAGGAGCCCGACTCCAAGATCGTGTGGCGGTTGGGAGACGCCGAGCACTGCCCGTTGTGCATCGAGCGGGACGGCAAGGAATTCACCTTCGAGACACTGCCCGGCTGGCCCGGTGACGGCGGTTTCGGCGGTCCGCTCTGCCTGGGCGGTCCGAATTGCAACTGCCACCTGGACTTCATGCACGGCGACAAGATCGTGGACAGCGCGGGCAACACGCAGCGGCCGGAGGCCCCCGGCTACTACGCACAGCAGCTCGCCGACATCACCGCGAGGCGCGAGGCGATGGCTGCGGAGCGCGCTCGGTTCGTCGCCGACCTGCCGAACACGATGGGCCGGGACGGCACCAGCGTGCAGTCCCGGGCGGCGAGCCGCGACGACCTGAGCCGCCGTATCGCGCAGCTGGCCAACGAGCGCATCCGGTCCTCCGGCGGCTACTCCGGCGTGTCGGTGGAGCCCGCGGACATTCCCGCCTCGTTGATCGCCTCCCTGCTCCCGCAGTACGGCGCACAGCCGGAGGTGTCCTCGATCCCGATCACGGATCTGATGAACGCGGTGGAGTCGATGTTCGCCGGGAAGCTCGCCGAGGTGGACATCACCAAGGGCGCGTTCACCGCGATACTCGTGGCCGCGGTCACCGATGCGCTGCGCGGCGTCGAGCACCAGGTCGCCTCCGAGCTGGACACGTTGGCCCGTCACATCCTGAAGGGCCGGGATCCGGGCAGCTGGACGCTGCGCTACGCCGTTCCGGAGTGCGTCGGCGCACTGACCGAGGCGCTGAAGGCGGGCAAGACCCGCGCCGAGGCGGTGCGAGAGGCTACGGCCGCGATGCGCCGCCGGGTGGACAACTCCGGCCAGGTCACGGAGCCGACGGCGCTGGAGGCCCCGCTGCCCCTGGGCGATGCCTCGGGACTCGGCGGGCCGCAGATGATGCCGCACGACGCGAACGACGTCTACCACGACCTCTCGGACCTCAAGCCGCGGCCGGCAGCCACCAAGGCTGCGGCCGATCCAGGAGACCCCAACCCGGTCGAGGCCGAGCACGTCTACAGTCAGATGCTGGCGAACTACCCGCCGAAGTCGATCCAGTGGATCAAGAAGGCCCGGTGGATCGGACCGGTGTCCGTGGACCCGGACCGGGTGGACACCGACGACGAGGACAGCTGGTCGGCCAGCCACGAACCCGCCCGGGTCAAGCACTTCGCCAAGAAGTACAAGAAGGGCGTGGACATCAAGCCCGGTGTCTGCGTGCAGGAGCCCGGCGAGCAGCGCGTGAAGGTCATCGACGGCCACCACCGCTACCTGGGAGCGCGCGACGCGGACAAGCCGTACATGGCGTACGTCGGCTTCGTGGACTCTGACGGCGGAGACTGGGACGAGACGCACAGCTACCAGTTCCACCAGGGGTCGGACCCGCAGAACAAGGTCGTCGACATCGACCTGAGCGGCTCTACGGGTATGAGCGAGACCCAGCTGGAAGAGATCACCGAGAAGATCGGCAACGCGGTGAAGACTGCAGGCACCCCCGGTCTCACGAAGCGGTCCGGCATGGTCAGCATCGATCTGCCCGACGGGCTGATCCCGAAGATCCCCGGCGGGGTGGACGACGCTCAGCACATCACGCTGGCCTACCTCGGCAAGAACGTCACCGACGCTACGCTGGACGATGTGCTGCGCACCGCGAAGCACGTGGCCGCCAACACACAGCCGTTCACGATCACCGCGGGCGGGGTGGACTCGTTCCCGCCGTCGGACGGCTCTGGCGGCAAGGTGCCCGTGTTCGTCCCGGTCACCGTGACGGACGAGTTGGCCGCGCTGCGTGAGCCGTTCGCGCGGTACCACGCCTCGGAGCACCAGGACTTCAAGCCGCATATCACGCTGGTCTACCTGGACGAGGGGGATCCGCTTCCCGACCCGGTGGACCAGGTGGAGATCCAGGTGGACGCGGTCTACGTCCACCTCGGCGGCGAGGTGTATGCCCGGATCCCGCTGGGTTACGACGGCAGTTCTCCTATCATGGTGAAGTCCGCCGAGACGGCCGAGCTGTCCACCGTGCACAAGCCGCTGGGTACGCACGGGCTGTGGGGCGACAAGGTGGCGCAGCTCCCGGCCTACATCCAGAACATCGCCCACGCCATGATCCGGGACGGGCACGACGAGTCCGAGGCGATCCAGCTGGCCGTCGGCGCCGTCAAGCGCTGGGCCGAGGGTGGCGGGAAGGTGACGCCGGAGGTGCGCACCGCTGCCGCCGCTGCCGTGGCGGAGTGGGAGAAGCTGAAGGCTGAGCACAGCAAGACGAAGGCCGTAGTCCCTGACCTGGTGAAGGTTGGTCCGAAGGGGTACATCCACGGTTGGATATTCGTAGGAGTTCCCGGCGTCGGGGACGTCGTCCAGCATCCCGAGCACGGTAAGGGGACGATCACCGCTCACGACGAGAAGCACGTGACCGTCGCCTTCAGCGGTGGCAAGACACACGCGTTCGAGGTGCACCGCCACGGCGGTGAGTCCGGCCACTTCACCAAGCGCGGCGATCTGGAGCACGGCGGAGTGCATGCACCCAAGGCTCCGGCTGAGCACCCCGCGGACTGCGTGATGCGCGATCACGGCGAGATCGAGAAGCTGTCCGACGAAGAGTTGGTGCAGGCGCGCGACGGCCTGCTCGCACGGCACGAGAAGATCGGTGTCTGGGGCGAAGAGTCCGACAAGATGGACGAACTCCGGGCGAAGGTGAATGCTGAGTCCTACGACCGCAGTGATGTCGAGTGGCGCCGGAAGGACATAGCCGGTTCGGAGTTCGGTCCGGGGATGGTCGGCGGCGTCCGCGACAAGGATCTCAAGAAGATCCTCCAGGTAACCGAGCGCATGGCCCAGGAACGAGGCGTGCCCGCGGACATGATGGCTGGGCACCGGGCTGCCCGCGTGGAGCTGGCCCGTCGTGCCGACCCGGAACCGAAGAACTGGTCCGTGGACAAGCTGCACATCTTCGGCGGTACTTCGTCGCAGCAGCTGAAGATGGAGGACTCGGCCAAGAAGATCTTCTCCGACATCCCGCCGGAGAAGGGCGCATCCCTGAGCCACCTCACCGTCATGAGTGAAGAGACGAAGCGTGCGCACAACAGCGCCATGGGGCTCTACTACCCGAACGACAAGCACATCGAGATAGACCCCGGGACTGCGAGCAAGACGTCCGACGCCGACGTCAAGAAGTGGGAGTCGGACGGCTGGTTCAGTAAGACCGGCCACACCGCTTCGATGGACCGGACCCTGGATCACGAGGTCGGGCACCACCTGGACTACAGCCTTACCCGAGAAGAGCGGGGGAAGCTGTTCGGGCATCTGTCCGAAGTGGTCGGAGACAGTCCCTTCACCAACGATCTAGCAGCTGCCGCCCTGGCCAATCACGACTCCATGGTGCGCGCCAGTAAGGCTGAGATCGTCAACAACATCGGCACGTATGCCGCCACCAACAGTCGTGAGCTGGTGGCGGAACTGTGGGCTCAGCACCACGGGCAGAAGATGAACGGTGCCATAGCCGGAGATCAGTACGCCGCTGCGGCGGCCGACTTCGTCGGGCACCGAGTGATGGAAGGCCCTACCCGCGCCGCGCTGGAGGAGATCCTCGCCGATCTCGAGCGGCTGCCCGCCTCGGAGTCTCGAGATCAGGCCGTCGCCAAGGTCCGGCGGCAACTGGACTCCCTGCTCGGCGCGACTACATAGGTCCAGGCGCCGGTACCCCTCAAGATTGCCTGGTCTACGCCGGGCAGCTACGATAGGGCATTGACTTACCTGGGTAAATACATCACCGATGACCGAGAGCTGAAGGCCACCTGCGCCCGTCTGTACTACCAGGCGCTGGGTCTGGACATCGAGAACAGCGCGACCGAGACCGATAGACGGCCCTAGGAGTGTATGGCAACCGCCCTTACCGACACCGGAGCCCCCACCTACATCAGCTTTCCCATCGCCAAGACCGAAGAGACCCCCGACGGGGACGTCATCGTCTACGGGAAGGCCACTGACGGCATCGTCGACTCCGACCGTCAGATCGTGGATCCGGACTGGGCGGCCAAGGCCGTGAAGGACTGGCTGGACACCGGCGGCAACGTGCGCGTCCAGCACAATCCGATGCGCGACCCGGCGGGCAAGGGCATCTCGATCGACGCCGACCCCAACGGCGGCCAGTGGGTCAAGTCGCTGATCGTGGAGCCGGGGGCCAAGAACCTGGTGCGCAAGGGCGTGCTGCGCTCCTACTCCGTCGGCATCATGCATCCGCAGATCGTGCACGACGCGCACGCGCAGAACGGGCGGATCGTCGGCGGCGAACTGGGTGAGATCTCCCTGGTGGACCGTCCGGCCAATAAGAACTGCGTCTTCCAGCTCGTCAAGGCCGCCGCGTCCGGAAACGCCGAGTGGGTGGGCAAGCTCTACGGCAGCGAGATGCTGACCAAGGACGGCTCCGACGGCGAGGACGGCTCCGTCACGGTGGAGCTCCCCAAGTCGGCGAGGATCAAGGTGAATCCCGCGGACCTGGCGAAGATGCTCGCCAAGCGGAACGTAGACCCGAACGTCGGTGGCGGGGTGGACCGGGATGAGCTTCCGGCCGAGGCCTTCGCCGGACCGGGCCGCACCTACCCCATCATCACTCCGAAGGACGTTCACGACGCCGGGATCCTGGTCGGCCACGCCGCCGATCCCGATGCCGTCAAGAGCAACATCATCCGCATAGCCAAGCAGAAGGGCGACGCCTTCGTGGCCCAGCTCCCCGACGCGTGGAAGAAGGAGCTGGGTATCGGTAAGACGGCCGCTGACGAGGACGCCCTGCTCAAGGGCGATGCCAAGGACGACGAAGCCAAGGGTGACGACGCCAAGCCCAAGGGCGACGGGAAGACGGACCACGCGGCCGACGACTCGGACGAGGTCCAGTCTGCGGGCGCGGACGTCCACGACTCCGACTCCGGCGACGATGACCCGGACGATGACCTGAGCGGCGCTGAAAAGGACGCGGACAAGTCCGCCGATCCGGACGTGGCCAAGGGAGCCTTCCCCGGCGCGGCCGAGCCGTTCAAGAAGAAGACCAAGTGCGGCAGCTGCGGCAAGAAGGGCAAGTCCGGCCGGGCGTTCTGCGCCGGCTGCGGCTCCAAGATGGCCAAGCCGGACATGGACAAGGACGACGACAAGGCGGACAAGTCCGCCGGTCGCACCAAGCCCACTCCGGGTGACGGCGTCACCGGCGAGGACACGACGCCGGTCCCCGCGCACCGCGAGCCCGACGGCCCCGCGATCGAGGCCTTCGAGGCGGATGCGGAGCTGCCGACGGATCCCGACTCGGCGATGAAGACGGCCATGCGGCACCGGGAGGTGGGCACGCCCGGCGACCTCGGCGTGCTGCACGACCTGCTGTGCCCGGCCTACAGCGGCAAGGCGCTGTCCGACGCGCACCCGCACGCCTCCCTGGCCTCCCTGGACGCCGGGTACTGGCAGACCAAGGCGCTCGCCTCGGCCGCCGGTGCCCCGCTGGACGAGGCGCTGCGCGCCACCGACATGTGGCACGGAGCCAACCTGCTCAAGTCGCTGGACCCCGAGCTCGCGGGCGAGCTGCACGAGGAGATGCACAAGGCTTTCAAGGACGCCAACGTGGGTCCTGGAAGCGCGCCGACGCCGTCCCACATCACTCCGGGACAGTTCAAGCGTCCGTATCTCTCCGCGGGCCACGCCCGGCCGTCCTTCGAGCAGGAGGGGCCGAACACCGCGAGCGTTCCGGTCGGCCAGATCTCCGCATCGCAGTTCGACCGCGGATTCCTCACCGGAGGGCACGCGGTGGACTCCCCGGCGAACAAGGGCGGGGCTGCGGTCATCGCTCCGCCTGCCGCCAACGGCGTGCCGACCCGGGTGTTCTACACCAACGCCATGCGCAGCAACGCGCGCCAGGCGATGGTGGCGATGCACGATCACATCGCGCACACCTACCCGGACATCTGCGCCCTGGGTCCGGACACGGCCACCGCGCCGGACGTCCAGATCCCGCAGCCGAAGGAGATGCCCGCCGCGCTGGGGGCCGCCAACAAGGCGGACGAGGTCCCGCCGGTGGACGCCATGCCTCCGGCCGAGGCGCAGGAGATCGGCGCGCTGCTCAAGGCCGCCGGCGCCGCGGACATCCAGGTGCTGCTCAAGGCGATGGTTCCTGACCTGGTCAAGACCGCCGTGGCCGAGGCCACCGCCGGACTGGCCACGGAACTGACCGAGGCCCGCGACGAGCTGAAGAAGCAGCGCAAGCTGATGAAGGGTCTCCACACGGACGTCGAGAAGATGGCCGACATGGCGAATCCCGGCGATCAGCCGTACAAGGCCGTGGCATCGCCCGGCGGGTACGGCTACGCCTACAAGACTTCCGGGGCCGGGATGGCTTCGGACCCGGCTGCGATCCAGGCTCGATCGCAGCTGGCCGTCATGCAGATGCTTGAAACCAACTACCTGACGGCGACCGATCCGGTGCAGCGGGAAGCTGCCCTGAAGGCACTGCGCGAGGTCCGGGGGATCTGATCCCGGCATGAGATACCCCCTGTTCCTACTCACGGCCTGGCCCAGGCACACGGGCGCAGCTTCCCAGCGAAAGGACGTGACCCATGGCTGAAGTCATCACCATGGACGCGCCTCCCACTCCGGCTTCAGTCATCGCAGACGCCGCAGGTGAGGCGGGTAGGTACAACCACACGGGCGAGATGATCTCGTCCCGTATGCAGGGCCTGGTCAAGGGCGCCGGTTTCGTCACCGGCAACCAGCCCCTGACGGACGGCACGGACATCGCGATCCGTTCCCACCAGGCTTCCCTGGACCTCCGTGTCGCCACCAACCGTGGCTACACGAACAAGTCCAGCGTGGTCAAGGGCATGTCGCAGGACTTCCTCGGCAACTTCGGATACCTGCGCGCGGCTCTGTCCGCCCCGTCGGTCTACGAGCAGCTGCAGGGCCTGATCGGCAGCTCCGAGCTCGGCAAGTCGTTCACCGCGGGCAACCTCGGCATCGGCAGCATCTACGGCTTGGCGCCGTTCGACCTGCGCGCGCCGTCCCGGCTGATCTACCCGATGTACACCCTGCTGCGCAACAAGTTCCCGCGTCCCGCCGGACAGGGCACCAGCATGCAGGAGAAGGTGTTCACCGGCGTGTCCGGCTCGGGCACCGGCGGCCAGGGCGTCATCGACATCTCCACCTCGGAGCTGACCGGCTCCACCTCGTTCGGCTCGTGGCCGCTGAACCTGCCCAAGGCCGGTTCGCAGACCGAGCAGAACCTGAACATCCCCTACCGGTTCTTCGGCCTCACGGAGCAGCTCTCCTTCCTGGCGCAGTTCGCCGGGCAGGGCTTCGAGGACATCAGTGCCCTGGCGAATCTCATCCTCCTCCAGGAGATGATGCTCGGCGAGGAGTACATGATGCTCGCGGGCACCAGTTCCCCGCTGGCGACCCCGGCCGCGCCGACCACCGCGCTGCGCACCGCTGGCTCCAACGAGACGCCGATCGGCACCAACGCCTCCTACTACGTCTACGTGACCGCCGTGAACTACTACGGCGAGACGGCCCCGTCCGCTCCGTCCACCACCGTGGCGACCACGACGTCCACCGTCGTAGACGTGACGATCCAGCCGGTCGCCGGTGCACTGTCGTACAACATCTACGTCAGCGCCACGAACACCGCTGCCTCGTCCTACATCCAGGTGGGCACCACCACCCAGGCGGGTGTGGTCACCTCGGGCTACCAGACCGGCACCCCGGTCGGCGGCCGGTACTTCACCCTCCAGGGCGCGCTGGCGACTTCCACCGTCCACCCCCCGACGGCCGACTCCGGCACCGGCTCCGGAACCCGCATGGAGGGCGTCATCCCGACGCTCACCGGCGCCTCCGCCGGCGCGGGCATCTACCCCGGCGGCTGGCAGGGCGGCTACGTCAACCAGTCGGTCGGCACCCACCTGTCCTACAACGCGGTCTACGCGATGCTGGACGGGCTGTGGGAGACCAACGGCACCAACACCGGCGCGTTCAAGGCGCCGCCTGTTCCTGGACCAGCCGGACGTCTCCGGCGTGCGCGTCGGCGCGGCCGTCTCGCAGTTCCAGAACCCGATCACCAAGTCGATCCTGAACCTGACGGTCCACCCGTGGCTCAGCCAGGGCACCGCCATGGCGATGACCTACAACCTCCCGCAGACGTGGTCCAACGTGGCCAACGCCTGGGAGATGGTCACCGTCCAGGACTACATCTCGATCGCCTGGCCGGTCATCGACGCGACGTTCCGCTACAGCATCTTCCTGTACGGCGCGCTCGCGGCGCACGCCCCGCAGTACTCGGGCATCCTCCAGGGCCTGCAGGTCTCCGACACCACTCCGTTCAGCTAAGAGGGAGGCAAAGACATGGCTACCTTCGTCGGTTCCGAGCCCGCCTTCCAAGTGAACTCGGTCACCACCGCGGCCAAGCAGATCTTCCAGACGTCCGGCACCCTGCCGGACGGCACGGTGATCGCCGGTACCTTCGCCGCCAACGCGATCGGCGTGACCGTCACCAACAACGGTGCTGTCACGCTGTTCGTCGGCCAGTCCGCGGTCACCGCGGTCACGGGCACCCCCGTTCTCGCCGGTACGTCGCTGACGGTCTCGGGCAAGGTCACGTCCCTGTACGGGATCACCTCGTCGGGCACCGTCACGGTCCAGGCCGGTCTGACCACCAACGTCTCGGTGGTCTGACCGGATCAGCCCGGCCGCTTCGGCGGCCGGGCTCCGGCCCGCGCCACACCACGATCGCCTGCTGAGAGGCCCGCATGCCCGGCAACATGAACGTCACGGCGTCCCCCGCCCTGATCTACAGCCCGTCCCCGGCGGGCACCTCGCACGTGTTCGTCAGCAATCAGGGCCGCTTCCCGGTCTACATCGGCCAGTCCGGCGTGACCGCGGCCAACGGCCTCCCGCTGTACCCGAACAACGTGATCGACCTGGCGAACTGCCCGGTGGCGCTGTACGGGGTATCACCTCGGGCGCCGGCACTGCCAACGGCGGTTTCGTCCTGGTCGGCGTCGGTGCGGCTCAGGAGGTCGTCTTGATCACCTCCGGTGGTGGTACCACGACCCTGACCACTTCCGCGCTGGCCTACGACCACGTCGCGGGCGAGGCGGTGACCGTGGTCACCTCCAACGGTGCCCAGGTCAACGTGGTGGCCGGGACGACCTGATGACGATCGTTGCCGGGCAGGTCGCCAGCACGTCGCCGACGCCGCTCAGCACCACCACGGTGGCTCCGCTGGTCCTGGTTCCGGCGGCCGTCTGCACGCTGATCGTGTCCAACGTGAGCGGAGCCACCGTCTACGTCGGAACGGGCGTGAGCTCCAGCGCGCCGTCGGCCACCGTACTCCAGGCCAGCGGCTTCCCGATCCCGTCGGGAGCACCGCCGGTTTCGATTCCCCTGTACCCGGGGTCACGGTCGGTGCAGCTTTACGTGATCGCCATCACCGGCGGAACGATTACCGGTTCGGTGGGTTACATCGTCAGCACAGCCAGCTAGGAGCCGCAGATGAGCCAGCGCGTCAACCTTCCTCCGGGATGTTCCGGCTTCGACGCCAAGGACGGCACGAAGTACAAGGCCAACAAGCCGGGCGGGTCCGTCGTGATCAGTGACCGACATGCCGCGGCGCTGGACAGTTCGCAGTACGCGGACCAGGGATTCATCAGCGCCAAGGGCGCCGTGGCCTTCGGCACTCGGCAGGGGATGGTCTGCGCGCCGTGCATCCGGACATGGAACGCCTGGAACACCGTGTGTCCGAGCTGTGGCGGGGTAACCGTACCCGAGCACGATTTGGACAGCGCGTAAGCGATGGAATCTGTGTTGGGAGTGTCGTGGTCTTCATGGGGCGCGGGCGGGCTGATAGCCCTTATCGTGCTGCTCGTGCTGACCGGACAGATCACTACTCCACGCATGCTCCGCAACGAGCGGCACGACCGGGACGAGGCCGTGGCTCAGGCCAGGGCGGACGCGAAGGCGTGGCGCGACGCTTACATGTCGCTGCTGAAGTCCCAAGATGTGTCCACTCACTACATCGGCCAGTTGGCTCAGGTCGGCACCACGATGAACAAGCTGCTGGAAGCGCTGCCAGCCCCGAGCCTGAGCGGCGAGGACGGTCTCGATGCCCCGTCACGGAAATAAGCGCAGGTGGTACAATTGGATCATCAGGCGTCGCCCTGACCAGCAGGGGCGGACGATGAACGGGCACGCGGACTCCATCGGCGAGGCGGTGCGCGCCCGAGCTGAGGCAGAGCGGCGGTACCGGCGGCTGGTGGAGATGGGCGGCTCTGTGAGACATGTGCAAGAAAGTTCCGCCGACATGCAGCGGCGTAACCACTTCGCCGAATCGATAGAGAATCTGCTAGCCGAGGGCGTGCGTCGTCGCGCCCGTGGGCTGTGATCCGGATGCTCAGTGGGATTCAGGCTTTTCTGAGTATCAATCAGACTCAGGCCACGGACATCCTCGACGCCGGTTTCCTGGTGGCGTTCTTCTCCTCCGTGCTGTTCGTCATCGGGTACAGCGCCTTGGCGCCCTGGTGGACGCACAGGGTCGGCTGGAGCGTCGTCATGCTGGACATCACGCTCGGACTCGTCCTCACCCCGACGGTGCTGCATCTCCTGTTCAACCTGTACACCGGCGGTCTATTCTTCACTTGGTATAGGTGCCTGAGCCTGTTCGCCATAGCGGCCGTCACCCTGTGGCGGCTGTGGCTGGTGAAGCTGGCGCAGGACGACATGCTGCGCGACGTCACACTCCCCGGATCGCCGGTGGAGCTGGACGTCGTACCCGAACCAGTCGAGGAGACTGAATGACCCTTTACGCCATGGGAAGCCTGGTCAGCACAGGCGTCCCCCGTTCGCACGGAGGCTGTGGCGAACGCCACGACCGACCCGTGGAGAACGGCGCACCGGACAAGATCTGGGCACTGACTTGCCCGCAGTGCGAGGTCGAGCTCCGGGGCAGCCCGCACTGGGCACCCACGATCTCGGAGATCCCCGAGACCTACGACGAGAAGATCATCCGCGAGGACCAGGAGAAGCGCGGCCAGCGCGAGCTCGAGCAGGGCACCGCGCAGGCGCTGGGGCACCTCTCCGGCCTTCCCGCGGTCATGGAGCGGATGCTGGAGCGCATGGACCGCGGCGGCGTGCAGGCGGTCACCGCCCGCTGCCCGCAGGGCCACGAGGCGCTGGCGGACGCCAAGTTCTGTGGCGAGTGCGGCGCGCTGATGGCCGCCCCCTACGCCCCGCCTCCGGGCGCCACCGTCTACACGCCGGGACAGAAGTCCGCCGAGCCCTGGGACGCTGTCCCGGACACCGGCCCCGAGCACATCCCGACGGCCGAGGAGCTCGAAGCTCTGGGACTGCCCGAACTGCGCGAGATCGCGGCGAAGCACGGGATCAAGAGCGCGCGGTCCAAGGCGGACCAGATGCGCCTGATCACCGAGCACTTCGCAGCCGGTGGGCAGTAGCCATAAGGAATCGGCGGTCATGCTCCCTGTGCGCACGGCGCGGCGATCCCCCTGTCGGGGATTGCCCGCTGTGCACGCGGGCGTTCTGCTCCCGCCACGCAGCCTGGAACGATGAGATAGAGCGTATGGTGTGCGCGAGGTGCGCACGCCAGGACAGCAAGGCGACCAAGTAAAGGAGGGTGTACGGCCACCCCTTACGTAGTCCCCTCCATGATCGTCAACGCCCCGACCGGCATCAGCTGGTCGATCATTCCGTTCCCCAAGGCCACCTCGGCTCAGCAGACCGCTGAGCAGTACAACATGTGCGTCCGCGCCACCGGCATCGTCAACGCCTACTGCAATCAGGTGCTGAAGGCGACGATCGACACCGAGATCGTCAACGGCCCGGACTACCGGCTGAACATCCAGAACTCCACGGGCAACACCCGCATCTCGCTTAGCCAGTGGCCGCTCGTCCAGGTGCTCCAGGTGGCCGTCTCGCC
>WNFN01173924.1_pt2 | contig 21788 bp, 21 predicted proteins | sample 5400161 | NCBI WGS metagenome assembly WNFN01 (sample SAMN13153353, study PRJNA577476) | soil metagenome | isolation source: 80 cm saprolite on Douglas fir-dominated hillslope | place: USA:California | collected 2013-09-17 | reverse complement strand
GTGCGTCCAAACTTGCGCAATCCCGCGATGTCAGGAGACCTGCCAGTGAAGGCGCACTGTCTACCGTTCGGCCAAATCCCGCATACGACGCGCCTTTTCCTCGATTTCCTGGCGTATTCGCCTAAGGTTCAGCCCTTTTATCCCCGCTCCCCCTACTTCAAAGAATGGTTAAAAGAGGAAGCCTCTGCGATTCGTTATGAGTCGTTCCAGCGCGAACGCGTCAGCGCCATCCTCAAGCGGCAAAACGAATCCTGGGATGCTTCCTCACGGACTCTTGCTAACCTCGAGCGTCTTCGCAACGGTGCGTCCGCCGTGGTCACGGGACAGCAGGTCGGACTCTTCGGCGGTCCCATGTTCGCCATCTACAAGGCTCTGACCGCGGTCAAGCTGGCGGAAGAAGCGACTGCGGCAGGAGTGGATGCAGTCCCAGTCTTCTGGCTGGCCACATCAGATCATGACCTCGCGGAAGTGAATCATGTATCCATCCCGGGACCCAACGGACTGCTACAAACGCTTTCCACTCCGAGCCACGATGTCGCTGGCGCTCCTGTCAGCGCGGTGCGGCTCGGCGAAGAAATCGTACCCGTCGTGGAGCAAGCCGCGGCTCTGCTGGGAGATTCTGCGGCGACGCAATTTCTGCGCGAAGCGTATCGTCCCGGCGAGACGCTCGGCACGGCATTTGCCCGGCTGTGTACACGCTTGTTTGCAGGGTGGGGAGTGATTCTACTGGACGCCTCCGACCCCGATCTGCATCGAATTGCGGAGCCGATTTATCGTGCCGCCATTGAGCGAGCGGACGAACTGGAAGGCGTACTGTTGGATCGAGGTCAGGCTCTGGAGGCCGCCGGTTACCACCAGCAGGTGAAAGTCACCTCGTCCTCGGTTCTGCTGTTCACGTTGCAAAACGGTGCGCGCACGCCCATACACCGGCGCGGGAATGGTCCTGCTGTGGAATTTGTGATTGGTGGCGAGGACGGAGGCGAAAAGGTTTCGCAAGCCGAATTGGCTGTCCGGATCGCTTCGACGCCGGAGCAATTCAGTCCCAACGTCTTGCTGCGGCCGGTGGTGCAGGACTTTCTTTTACCCACGCTCGTGTATACCGGCGGGGCCGCGGAAACCGCATATTTTTCGCAAGTGGGTTCGGTGTACAAGGTGCTGCTTGGACGGGTCACGCCCGTTGTGCCGCGTTTCTCGGCAACCTTGGTCGAGCCGAAAATCCAGCGCTTGATCGAGCGTCACGGAATCACCGTGCTTGATGTTTTCAGCGGACCGGATAGCCTACGACAGCGGTTGGCCGCGCGTAACCTGCCGCGAGATTTGCAGGCTGCTTTCGATGTTGCCAAGAAGTCTCTCGAGACAAGCCTCACCGACATCCGCGAGAGGTTGGCCAAGCTGGATCCCACTTTGGTGGACGCGGCGCAGACCGCGGCTTCGAAAATGCAGCATCAACTGGAACGGCTGTACACACAGGCCACGCGCGCGGAACTGCGGCAGGGCGAACTGATCGGACGTCATGCAGAGACGCTCAGCCAATCGCTCTATCCCGAGAAAGGCCTGCAGGAACGGGCTATCGGCGGCATGTACTTCCTGGCCCGCTACGGACCCGAGCTTCTCGAGCAGATCTATACCACCATCCATACCGACTGTCACGACCATCAGATTCTGGAGCTTTGAGCTTAGAACTTTCTGGAACATCCGGATTCGTATCAGGGCATGACTTCAGTCATGCCCTGCGTTGCTGAAAATGAGTTCGGCTTCAGCCGCTGGGATTAAATTTCTCGATCGCCATTTCGCCGCCCTATTTGCTTTCACTGGTGGCCAGATAAGTTCCCAGTCCTATCATGATGGCGCCTGTGACCGTCCTTTGCCGGCGACGGAACACTGCCGACGAGCGAATCAGATTCCCCAAAGGTCCTGCCAGGATGATCACGATCAGGTCGGCGGTCGTGTTCAAGAACACCGACAGCGTGCCCAGCAGAACAAACTGCAGGAAGACGTGGCCGCTCTCCCGGTTTACGAATTGGGGGATGAACGAGAGAAAAAACAAAGCTGTCTTGGGATTGAGCACTTCGGTCGCAATCCCCTGCCAGAGCGGGTTTCGCGCCGGTTTGCCGATCTCGGAGCCGGGTTCAGCACTTGCCAGCGGGTCTTCTGCGACCACCACCGATTCCCTGTGGGCATCGAGGATCATCCTGATTCCCAGAAAGCACAGATAGGCGGCTCCCAAGTATTTCACGGTCGCGAAGGCGAGTGCCGACTTGGCCAGCACAATGGAAATCCCCAGCGCCGCCGCGAATACATGGACCATGCCGCCAAGAAAAGTCCCCAAGGCCGAGAGAACGCCTTCGCGCTTTCCACCTGCCAGGCTTCTCGCCAGAACGTAGAGCATCCCGGGCCCAGGAGCGACGGCGAGCAGCAGTGCTGCGGTCAGGAAGAGAAGGAACTTTGTGAAATCAAACATGCGGAGATTTTATTTCAGAGTCTACCGTTTCAGCCAGTTCTCCAATCCTTCGAGCGAGTCAACGCGCGGCCAGTCGCGGTTGCGGTAAGCCCCCGCAACATCGAACAGAACGGCTTCCATCCCAACATTCCGGGCTCCGACGAAGTCAATCGAATACACGTCGCCCACGTACAAACTCTCCGCCGGCTGCGCCTGCATTTTCCGTAGAGCAGCCTGAAAAATCGCCGGATGCGGCTTTTCACAACCCATAATTCCGGAATCTGTTATGCACCGGAAACAGTCCGCGATACCGCAGCGCCGCAGCACGTCCGCGATTTTGCCATCCGAATTGGAGATTACGGCAATGGCGTAGTCATGGCCAATTCGCTGCAAAGCATCACAGGTTCCTGGGAGGATCTGATCCCAGTTGGCCGCCTTCTGCGTATTCTCGACCAGAGTATTTCGCAGGCCATCGTCCAAGGCGCCGAGGTCCTGCAGCAGGTAGGTGTGGAACGTCCACCAGAAGCCATGATCCACCCTGCCGCCCATCATCCCCTGGTCAAATTCCTTCTTAGTCGTGCGCTCCAAGGCGTGCCACTGAGCAAGAGTCGGATGACGATCCTTCGGGAGTGGCGCCAGTATCCGATCCCGGTTTGGAAAGAGAAGGGTATTGCCGACATCGAAGAAGATGACTCGCCGCGTTGCCATCAATTTATATTACTCAAACTGTCAGGAACCGAGATGAAACTCGCGTCGGGAAGGATGAGATGACCCGACTTGAAACTAGGTTCCCTCCGCGGCAGAAAAACGGGTAATATCCAAGTTTCGGCTTCGAGCATGGGACTGACTTTCCGGTGCTCTGTCTGTGATTATGGCGATGTCTTCTGCAATGGCGTTGCTTTCGGGCTTTTCCCGGACTACCCGGGCAGCGATGGCGGCCTATCCCGTTGTGCGCAGCCAGACTCCGATTGTTTTCGGTTTTATTCTCGCCTTGCAATACCGCGGTTCCCGCGGGGACATCTACAACATTCTCTGGGCAGTTGTCTTCGGATTCGCCACCCTGAATATTCTCAGCCTGGCAGCGAAACGTTTGGAACCGAGGCATCGCGGTCTAAGCTTTGGAGAATTGATGGCAGTGCTGGTCGTCATTCTCTCAGTCATTCTGCTGGGATGGGAGATGCTGAACCTCTTCCACATCTTTCCGATCAAGCTCAAGCGGTAGTATCCTGACCGGAGCATTTCATTGAGTTGATTTTGCGGTATGATTCGCATGGTGAAGCATCCTCCGAGTTTCGAAGTTGCTTGTCCCTGCTGCGGTGCGCTGCTCAAGGTGGATGAAGAAACTCGCGCAGTAATCGCCCACACTGCTCCCAAGCAACCCAAGACCTTCAATGACTTTGAAGAGGCTGCGCGCTCCATGAAGGAGCAGGACAACCGGCGTGAGTCGCTCTTCCGCCAGTCGGTAGAAGCCCAGAAGCACGCCTCCGACCTCCTGGAGAAGAAATTTCAGGAAGCGGTGAAGAAGGCGAAGGAATCTCCCGACACGGGCAAACCCATCCGCGATTTCGATCTGGATTAGGCTCGACAGGTAGAATTGCCGGCAATGTTAACCAGGCCACTTCTGCTCGGCCACCGCGGTGCCCGCGCCACTAAGTCGATTCCTGAAAATACGTTTGCGTCGTTCGATCAGGCCCTGGCAGATGGCTGTGATGGTTTTGAGTTTGATGTGCGCCTGACGGCCGATGGCCAAGCGGTGGTAGTTCATGATCCGCAGAGCCGCGGGGTTGAGATCGCGCGCGCTACAGCAGAACAAGTGAGTTGGCTCCCGCAGATGCAAGATGTACTGGCCCGGTACCGGGACAGCGCATTTCTCAACATCGAACTGAAAGTTCCCGGGCTGGAGTCCCTGATCGTGAACCTGCTGCGGAAGTATCCTCGCAGTCGTGGCTTTGTGGTCTCGTCTTTTCTGCCCGAAGTTTTGCGCTGTATTCGCGGCGAGAGGTCGTCCATTCCGCTCGGGCTAATCTGCGAAACCAAGCATCAGCTGAGTGCGTGGCGCCAATCACCCGCTGAATACGTCATTCCACATCACACGCTGGTCTCGACTAAACTTATCCGCGAACTCCATGAAGCAGGCAAGAAGATACTCGTCTGGACGGCCAACGAACGATCGGGTATGCGGCGTTTCGAAAAGGCAGGAGTGGATGGCGTCATCAGCGACGACACCAAACTTCTGGGCGAAACCCTTCGGCGTTGAACTGAGTTGCGATAGTCGGGAGCTTAGTCTGCCGCAGCTTCCAGCGCTGAGGTGTTGCGCGTGGGCCTGTGCAGAAAAGCTGTCCTTTCCATCTCGAACGATTCCAGGTTGGAACCCATAGCCTGTTCGTTCCAGCCGAGCACGGCGCCAATCCGCAGAGCGGCTTCGCGGCTACAGGATTCAGACCAGCACGCGCCCAGCGCCACCGGCACCCGCCGCAGCAGAACGTCGCCCAGCGTCACCGCACACTCTTTCCGGTAAGCCTCCACCGCTTCGGCCACAATGTGCGAGGTGTGGGGGCAGATGGGAGCGCGCAACTCTGCGCTCACCAGCGCCATGCAGGCAATGTCCATGGCGTTCTTGCCATGCCACTCCACCATTCCACGCGCCGATTCTTCGCTCACCGATCCTGCCCGGGCAATTTCGACGACCGCCTGATCGAGCAACGGATCGAGGGCACGCGCGAATTCTCGGGCCAGAGAAGCGGCGGTGGTCAACTTGCCGCCAATGACTGAAATCATGCGAGCGGCGCCCTCGTCGGTGTGGTCGTGCAAAAAGTGCCGTCGCGTCACACTTGAGGGACGACTCCCTGGAGAATTTGGCAGAGGCCTGACGCCGGCAAAGGCATATTTAACATCGTGCGCCGCGATCTTTGCTCGGGGAAACAATTGCTTTACGGTGCGCAGCAGGTATTCGATTTCTTCCGCGGAAGGAGCAGTTCTTGCCGGATCGCTGTCATCGGGAACTTCCGTCGTGCCCACCAGTATCTGCTCGTTCCAGGGAAGGACGAAGACCGGACGTCCGTCTGCAGCCTCAGAGTAGAGGGCAGCGCTGGGCGCACCCGAAAAACGCGGAAGCACGATGTGCGATCCGCGCACGCCGCCCAGCATGGGCTGCGCAGTTCGAACCGAGGATCGCTGGCAGACGCGGTCGGCCCACGGCCCGGTGCAGTTTAAAACCCACGCGGCACTGATGCGTTCATCGCGTCCGTCGGTTCGATCACGGAGCAGAATGCCTCTGGCCCGTCCATGCATTACATCAACGGCCAAGACTTCGGAATGATTGCGAACCACTGCTCCAGCCTCGATTGCCTCCGTTAGCCATTCCGCGACCAGGCGCTCGGGAAATTCGCATTGCGCGTCCTCGTAGCTGAACAATGACCAGCGCTGGCCCGCATCCAGAGCGCGCTCTACGCGCTTCAATTCCATTTCGCTGGGGCGCCCGACCGACTTCGTGCCCGCCATGCGCTGGTAGAGCCACAGTCCTACACGCACCTTCATCGCACTGCGCTGGCTGTGCTCGTTCAAAAGCAACAGAAAATGTACTGGGTGTACCAGGTGAGAGCGTTCACGCAGCAGGCGATCTCGCTCCCGCACAGATTCGCGAACCAGATCCAGTTCGCCGTGTTCCAGGTAGCGCAGGCCACCGTGGATGATGCGTGTGGAGCGGCTGGTGACACCAGAAGCGAAGTCATTCTGCTCGACCAGAAGTGTACGCTTGCCGGCCCGAGCACATTCCCGGGCCACGGCCACACCGTTGATTCCTCCGCCAATGATGACGACGTGGAACGTCTGCCCGTCAAGGGAGGCTCGAGGCTTAAGCGCTAATGTCATTGAGTATCAAATCATTGTCCAACAACGAGATACACCCAATACAGTCTTCGGTTCCTTGAAGCTCGCTCCGCGTTGAGACACTCCGTCAATTCAAGTCTGCGCTCCCCTGCGCCGCCGCAGAAAGTGACGTTAGTGCTTCTTAATGATTGGCCCAAAGTGAGCAAGCCCATGAGCGACCGGGTTCTTCTCCGATCATTCTAAACAAGAAACTAGATTAAGAACCGGCCCAGTCTCTCTACCGCTTTTGTTTTTAGTTGCCGTCTGGAAAATTGTCGGTTGTTAGCTTCGTGCATTTTTTGCCCCGACAAAAAGGATCGGCCGCGTTGGAAGACATTCCGTTTCTCTGTCCGATGGGCGTCGACTTCTGCGCTATCTAAGAGCGGCACATTGCCGGGTTCGATGGCGGTCATTTACATTGGTTGCCGATGTCCACGACGGGAGAACGATTCGAGCGAGTGGTCGGCATCATGGAGCGGTTGCGGGCTCCGGGCGGATGTCCCTGGGATCGCGAACAGACCTTCGATTCCATCAAGCCTTACACCCTTGAGGAGACTTACGAAGTCCTGGAGGCGATTGACAATCGCGACTGGGACGAACTCCCGGGCGAACTTGGCGATCTGTTGCTGCAGGTTCTCTTTTATTCAGAGATGGCGAAAGAGCAGGGGTCGTTTTCCATCGACGATGTCTTGGATCGACTGTCGAACAAACTCGTCGACCGCCATCCCCACGTGTTTGGGGACGTGAAGGCCGAGACCTCGGCGGAAGTTAAGCGCAACTGGGAGACTCTTAAGGGCGAAGAGAGGAAAAAACGGCGGAGCAATGAAAGCGAAAAGGGAACCGACGAGAAATCCGCGGAGAGCCAGCACTCCGCTCTCGCTGGAGTATCGTCGGCCATGCCGTCACTGCTCGAAGCCTACAAGCTGAGCTCTCGCGCGGCCCAGGTTGGATTCGACTGGCCGAATGTTGAAGGCCTGTTCGACAAACTTCATGAGGAAACGGTCGAACTCCGCGAACAACTGAAGGAATTTCCCGAGCCTGGCCCTCGGCCGCAAGGCCACGGCATGGCCGGCGCAGGGCGCCAGCAGATTCCGGAACAGCTGCAGACCCGTCTGGAAGAGGAAGTCGGGGATCTGTTTTTCGTCATGGTCAATCTGGCGCGCTATCTGTCGCTCGATCCGGAATCCGCGCTGCGTAAGACCAATCGGAAATTCAAGCGCCGCTTCCAGTGGATGGAAAAACGCTTGCTCGAAACCGGCCGTACGGCGGCCCAGGCCACGATGGCGGAACTCGAGTCACTGTGGCAGCAAGCCAAGCTCCAGGAGAAACAGCTTTGAGTTCCGACCCTGTCGTTATTCGCCATTGCCAGGGCTTTGAGGAACTGCGGGCTTGCGTAACCCTGCAGAAGGAAGTCTGGAACTTTACCGACGCGGAACTAGTGCCGCTCCGGATGTTCGTTGTGGCGGGAAAAGTGGGAGGCCAGGTAATGGGGGCCTTCGCCGGCAACGAGATGGTCGGATTCGCACTCTCGGTGCCGGGTACACGCTCAGGACACATCTACCTGCACTCGCACATGCTGGCGGTGCGACAGGACCATCGTAACAGCGGTTTGGGCCGGCGCCTCAAGCTGCTGCAGCGGGAAGACGCGCTGCAGCGGGGAATCGAGTTGATCGAATGGACCTTCGATCCTCTCGAAATCAAGAATGCCTATCTCAACATCGAAAAGCTGGGCGCGATTGCCCGCCGTTATAACATCAACCAGTACGGCATCACTTCTTCACCGCTGCAGGGCGGATTGCCCAGTGACCGCTTGATCGCCGAATGGTGGTTGAAGTCGAAGCGCGTGGAAAGCTTGCTGGCGACAGGGAGGAATCCACCCATTCAGCGCGAAACAACTATCGATGTGCCGGGTCAGATCTACGACTGGAAAACAGCGGCAGAAACGCGCGGCAAGGCGCGACAGGTGCAGGAGCGAAATCGCGATCAGTTTCTGCGAGCGTTTTCGAATGAACTTGCGGTGCTGGGTTACGAACGCGATCCGGACGGCAACGGCAAGTTCGTGCTCGGTGAATGGGATGAGAACTGGTCGTATGCGTCAGAGTAGTTCGCGACAAACTACATGAAAGTCGAAGCCATCACTCTCCGTGAAATTCAGATGCCGCTTGTCCATTTCTTCGAGACAAGCTTTGGCCGTGTCTATCATCGTCGCATTCTTCTCGTCACTGTTCACTGTGAGGGCGTGAATGGCTGGGCCGAATGCGTTGCGGCAGAAGATCCTTTTTACAGCAGCGAGTGGATCGACAGTGCGTGGCCGACGATTACGCAGTATCTCGCTCCCGCTCTGCTCGGCCGTGAAATTGAATCGGCGCGAGAGTGTCCCGCGTTCTATGCCAGGGTCCGGGCTCACCGCATGGCCAAGGCGGCGCTGGAAAACGCAATGTGGGATGCGGAGGCCGCGCAGAAACAGCAGCCACTATGGAAACTGCTTGGCGGCACGCGCAAGGAGATTCCTTGCGGCGTTTCCATCGGCATCCAGGATTCGGTTGAGCAGTTAGTGGAGAAGGTCCAGGCTGAGTTAAGTGCGGGATACCGCCGCATCAAGTTGAAGGTCAAACCCAGTTGGGATGTAAATGTCCTGGAGAAAATTCGCTCGCGCTGGCCGGAAATTCTGTTGAGCTGTGACGCCAACTCGGCTTACACGCTCGACCAGGTCGAACACCTTCGCCTCTTCGATCAATTCAACCTGCTGATGATCGAGCAGCCGCTGTGGGACGACGACATCTATTACCACTCCCGGCTGCAGAAACAGTTGCGCACTGCGATCTGTCTGGATGAATCCATCGTGAACGTGCGCGCTGCGGCCTTCGCGGTCGAGAGCGGAGCCTGCCGCATCATCAACGTCAAGGTGGGACGCGTAGGCGGCTTCACCGAGGCCAAGAAAATTCATGATCTTTGCCAGACGCAAAATATCCCGGTCTGGTGTGGCGGCATGCTCGAGTCCGGAATCGGACGCGCTCACAACATTGCACTTTCCACTCTGGAGAACTTTCGTCTGCCCGGAGATGTTTCTGCGTCGAAGCGTTATTGGAAAGAAGACATCGTCGATCCGGAAGTGCAAGTCTCGCCGCAAGGGATGATCCCGGTCGGCGACCAGCCCGGTACCGGTTACCGCGTCAAAGAGGAGTTGATTGAGAAGTTGACCGTTCGCAAGCAGACTCTTACCGTCGGAAACAAGTAGTCCGCGCGAGTTCAACGCCGGCTCCGGCTCGCAGTCGCCGTTCCTGTCTCCCCGCGCTGCAGCCGGGCATGTTCAGTCTTGAGCAGCTCGACCCCCTTGGCGAATGTGAGATCATCCGGCACCCGCCGGAACTCGGTGAAGGTTTCCTCCGATTTGATGGCGAGACGTTTCACCATCATAATCCTGCCCGTAAAGTCCAATCGCATGTGGGTCACTTCCCATGCCCCATCGCCTACGTCTGCCTGTTCCACCAGAAAGGTGCCGCCTTTGTCGAGGTGCCCCAGAATTCCCCAGCCGAAGCTCACCTCGCGGAACAGCGTGGCTTCGATTTTGGCCAGGCGGCAAGCATTTTTGTCGATCAGCAGATATCCCTGCATGCCGAGCAGCACCTGCTCCACGCGCGAGGGCGGCGAGTAATGCGGATGGGGCCGGAATTTCAGCCGCACGAGTTCGTCGCCCACCTTGCCCACGCCTTCCCGGCCCGGTTCCGTCCCGTCGAATTCATAGATAAAAGCATCGGGTAGAGCCTCGATGATCCGCAACGCGTGCTCCGCATCCTCGTGTTCCTGTTTCTGCTTACGACGCAGGTCATCGCGATCTGTGGCCAGATGTTCCAGGTGAGCCGTCTCGTTCTGCAACTCCTGCTGCGATATCAGCTTGTCATCGTTCGCGATCAACAGTCCCGCCGTCGCTTCCGTGGTCTGCACGTAGAGCTTGGTTTGCGAGCCCCGGGGAGTTTGCTTGCGCCCCCGGAACATATGTTTCACTGATCCGTTGTTGGAAGCGGCGGCTTCCTTGGCGACGACAGCGCGAACCAACGCCGCCGGAGACAAATTATCAGGATGGTCGGAGACCTGACCTGAGATGCCCCACTGCAAAGCGGCGACTGCGAACGCGACTGCGATAGCGAAGTGAGACCTGGGGCGCTGCCAGCGCATCTTTTTTTGCACCATAACCAGTGTAGCCAATCGCTCCTGCGATGTCCTCTACAGCACTTCCGGTAGGATACCCAGGACCAAACGTCACTCCAACCGCTTGCCGCGCACTCAAAGGGTGGGTATAGTCGAGGAGAAACGTCTACTGCACCCGCCTGCGGGAATCTTTGCTGTCGACATTGCTTAAGATGTTTGATCCTGCTTCATAAGGAGAGTCTATGAGTGCACCCCTGTCTGGCGATCTGGCACAAATCGGCAAGTCGGTCGTAATCAAGGGCGAACTATCAGGCAGTGAAGATCTCTACGTAGATGGTCAAGTTGAGGGAACTATCGCACTGAAAACCAACAGCTTGACCGTGGGCCCGAATGGCCAGGTGAAAGCCAGCGTGGAAGCAAAAATTGTAGTCGTGCAAGGTAAGCTGGAAGGCAACGTTCAGGCTAGCGAACGAGTTGAGTTGCGCAAGTCGGCGGTGGTTACCGGCGACGTTTCGACCCAGCGCATCTCGATTGAAGAAGGAGCCTATTTGAAAGGCAAGGTTGACATCCAGGGCAAGTCTGACGGCAAGGCCGCGCCTGCGAAATAGAGCAGTTTTTAGGTCCTGCTATCGCTTAAAGTATTGGTTTCAGTAATCTGATCGATCTGCCAGAGGGCATATCGTCCTGGAAGAATGCTGTTGGGTTCGAGCTCTGGCCCCCGCTCGCAGCGATGCGAACAGGTGGAGCCGGGAAGTTGGAATGGCATCAGCAGCGCAGAACTTCATGAAATTTTTTCGCAGCTCATCCAGCGGACCGGAGGCGACGAACCCGGCACAGAGCGGTCAAAAGCTCACCCGGCGTTCAAGCGGGCTGGGCGAATTGGCGCGTAGCTGGGACAGGAAAGAGACTCTATGCGTTCTCGATCTCGGTTCCACGTCGGCCATCAACATCCGCCACTTTACCGAGAGGGGCCACAAGATTTACAGCGAAGATCTTCTGACTGCTTCCACCGAGCCCCATCTCGTCACCAAGGATGAGCAGGGCGCGATGGTGCTCGACAGCCGGCAATTTCTTGCCGACAACCTGGTCTATCCCGCCGCGCACTTCGACATGGTCCTATGCTGGAACTTGCCCGACTATCTGGATGAGAGCCTGGTCCGGCCCGTCGTAGGACGGTTGTGGTCTGTCCTGAAGCCGGGTGGCATGCTGCTGGCATTCTTCCACACCCGCGATGCGGGCCCCGACTCTCCCTGCTACCGCTTCCATATCATTAGCCAGGACACGCTGGAGATGCAGCGCGTCGTGCTCCGCCGCGAAGCAAGACGCGGACCCACCGGGGCGGTCCACAGCGCGATCACGAACGGTTTTCAGTTGCAGCGGGTATTCAACAACCGTCATATCGAAAATCTCTTCCGCGATTTTGCTTCCATCAAGTTCTTTCTCGCGCGGGACAACGTGCGGGAAGTGCTGGTCGTGCGCTAGGTGCGGCGGCCAGCAGCGGTCCCGCCCGCGGAATCCTTCCACACGGTCACTCCCATTCGAAAGAGATGCTGACGAAAGATCTCGATCACCGCAGAACCAGGCGGGAAAGCCGACGCTAGGATCGCCGCATAGACAAGTGCGAGATGCAGGGGATGGCGAACCAGGTCATTAACTGCAACCGCGCAGCGACTAACCCGCGCCGCCTCCCTCACAAAGCGTGACAGTTCCTCTGGATCCAGGTGGTGCGCAAACAAGTTGCAACTGACCACGTCGAAGGAGCCGTCCCGAAAGGGAAGTGCCAGGGCATTGGCTACAACGGATTGGGTATCACCGCGGAGATGCGACCGCATGCGGTCCAGGAGAGTGAAGTCGAGTGTGATGCCTCGTCGCGCCAGTCTCTGACTGACCAGTCTTGGAACTTCTCCGAATCCCGCTGCTACCTCCAGCACCGAAAGGTGCTTCTTTCCCGTGGATCGAGCGACGCGTTCGATCAAAGCCTGTGTCGTAGCGACACCGCCAAACCAGCGGTTGATGCGGCCAAGATCACGTAAGGAGCACTCGACCTCCTCTGGCGGACACTCGTCAGAGTCGAGAATCTCCGGGATGATGACCCTCTGCATGCCGTGAGGTTGAGATGTTTGCCCTTGGCTGGCTTGCTTTGTTTTCAGAACTGGCTCTGGCGGGCAGTCAGATCGCCGCGCAGAATTCCTCAGCAGAGCCCTGTCAGACTTCGGCCAGTTCTTCTTCCAGCAACTGCTTGTTATACAGGTCGGTGTAGTAGCCGTTCAAGGCGAGGAGTTCGTCGTGCGTGCCCAACTCGACGATGCGTCCGCCGTGCAGCACGGCGATGCGGTCGGCATTGCGCACGGTTGAAACCCGGTGTGAGATGAAGATGGTGGTACGTCCGTGCAGCACGTCGCGGAGGTGGTTCAAGATTTTGTCTTCGGTGTGAGTATCCACACTGGAAAGGGCGTCATCGAGGATCAGTATTCGGGGATCGCGAATGAGCGCCCGGGCGATGGCAGTGCGCTGCTTCTGTCCGCCAGACAGAGTGATGCCACGTTCGCCCACCAGCGTCTGATAGGACTCAGGAAAGTTCTCAATGTCCTCGGCAATATTGGCCGCCGCCGCCGCATCGTGAATCTGCTGGTCGGTGGCGGAGTCCACTCCGAGTGCAATGTTCTCCCGGATGCGGTCGCTGAACAGGAAAGTCTCCTGAGGCACAAAGCCAATGCTCCTTCGCAAAGAACCGAGCGAATAGTCGCAAATGGGACGGCCATCGATCAGAACCGTGCCTGGCGGCGCATCGTAGATGCGCGGAATCAAGTTGACCAGAGTAGTCTTGCCAGACCCGGTCGGCCCCACGATCGCCAGGCTACTGCCCCCGGGTATCCGCAGGTTAAGGTTGTGCAAGACATGGTTGCCGTTGTAGCTGAAATTCAAGCCCCGGAATTCGATTTCGCCGCCAACCGGCAGATCCCGGGCCTCAGGGCCGTCCGTGATTTCCGGCTGCTCCACTAGAATTTCGTTCAACCGCACCAGCGACGCCGTGCCGCGCTGGAAGATGTTGACCACCCAGCCCAGCGCGATGATGGGCCAGGTCAATTGCATCATGTACGTGAGAAAGGCCGCGAAGCCGCCCACGCTCATGGACCCGAAGAGAAACAGAGTTGTTCTCGTTCCCAGATACGAAACCAGCTCGACTCGCGTCTGTCCGTTGATAACTTCGCGTCCACCGAGCCATAGGACCAGCGCAGTTGCTACGCCCAGCACCAATTCCAGAGTCGGCCACAGCATTCCCATCAAGCGCACCAGCCTCAGGCTGCGGGCAATGTATTCCTGGTTGGCGGTTTCGAAGTTGGCAATCTCGGCTTCCTCCTGCACGTAGGCGCGAATCACCCGCACTCCGGAAAAATTCTCCTGCGCCCGCGCCGAGATATCCGAGAACATGGCTTGAATTCGCTCGAAGCGCTCGTGAATGCGCCGTCCAAAGTACTGAATCAGCACGCTCGCCACCGGCAGCGGAAGAAACGTATAAAACGTCAGCTGCGGACTGATGGCGACCATGAAGGCGAGCGCCGCAACGGTGAAGACGATCGTGTTTGCCGAGTACATGATCGCCGGACCCAGCAACATGCGCACGGCATTCAGATCGTTGGTCGCACGCGCCATTACGTCCCCGGTACGCATGCGCTGGTAATAGGAGTAGGAAAGGGTTTCCAGGCGGGCGAACAGGTCGTTGCGCAGATCGAATTCGATGTCCCGCGAGATCCCGATCAGGATCCACCGCGTCAGAAACATAAAGATCGCCCGCACCGCGAACACAGCCAGTAACTCGCAGACAAACAGCGCCAGTGCGTGACGGGTGACGCCACCTTTAAGGCTGTCGATTGCTCGTTGAATTACCTGCGGAAACAACACCCAGGCGCCGTTGCTGACCAGGACACAAACGGTTCCGGCCACGTAACCCCAGCGATAGCGCTTGAGGTAAGGCAGCAGCGGACGCAGGCTCTTGGGCAACAGGCTCGGTAACATGCAGAGTCAGTAGATGAGATTTTAGCAGGCTGAGGTGCAGGTTTTCCGGAGGCAGGGCGATGTTGCACCCAGCCCTACAAAATGATTTTGAAACTTTTCTCTCTCGGCCGGTGGGGATTCACCGGGTGCCGACAACTGCTGAAAAGTAAGACTTCGCCACCAATAGACTCCAAAGAGGACGCCGGAAATAGGTTCCTGGTTGCCGACAGTAGGGAAACCCATCGCTTGGTGGCTCGAATCGAAATTGCCAACAGCGGCAACTTCTACGGGTAGCCCGCTAGACCGCCAAGTGATCAGCGAGCGGCACCTCTCTCGGTTAGTCTATTCGTGAGCACACATCTGTGTCAGCCTTGACAACCAGACCTAAAAAGCGCATTTTTGTCCGCACCACGCCTTCTGGGGGCACATCGACCGGTGCCCAGGCCAGCACATCTGCAGGAGTTCACCATGATTCCGCAATCTGCAATGCAGAAATTCCGGGAGTCTCTTCGCGGCCAGTCATTCTGCCCTGGTGAGCAGGGTTATGACGCTGCCCGAACTGTTCCTAACGCTATGATCGATCGACGACCGGCGATCATCGCGCGCTGCACCGGTCCTGCCGACGTAATCACATGCGTACGTTTCGCCCGTGAGCAGGACATTGTTGTTGCTGTACGCGGCGGAGGTCACAGCGTTGCGGGAAAGTCCATTTGCGATGAGGGTCTCATGATTGATCTATCGGCCATGAAAGGCATCCGGGTCGATCCCGCCCGGCGGACCGTGCGCGCCGAAACGGGTCTCAAGCTGGGCGAATTCGACCGCGAGACGCAAGCCTTCGGTCTGGCCACGACGCTGGGCGTAGTCTCTGCCACTGGCATCGCGGGCCTGACGCTAGGCGGAGGCTGGGGTCACTTGCACGCCAAGTATGGACTCGCCATCGACAATGTCATCGGTGCGGATGTGGTCACCGCCGACAGGCGCCTGCTGACGGCGAATGCTTCCGAAAACCAAGATCTTTTCTGGGGCGTGCGCGGCGGCAGCGGCAACTTCGGAATTGTGACCTCGCTTGAATACCGTCTCCACGAGGTCGGTCCTGTGCTGGGTGGTGCCGTATTCTTCCCGGCGGCGAAAGCGAAAGAAGTGCTGCATTTTTGGCGTGAATTCGCCGCGGCCAGTCCCGACGAAGTGGTTACCCAGGGCGGTTCGTTTAATCTTCCGGATGGCATCCCTGTCTTCGGCATTGTTGCATGCTACTGTGGACCGCTTTCGGAGGGCGAAAAGGTGTTGAAGTCCTTGCGGACCTTTGGTTCGCCGGTCGCCGACACCTTTGCCACCGTCAGCTATCTACAATTGCAAAGTATGTTCGACCCGTTCTTCCCGCCGGGACGCCAGACCTATGTAAAATCGAACTTCATCCGCAGCCTGAGCGACGAAGCCATAGACGCCCTCGTACAGTACGTGGGCAAAAGTCCCTCCCCGTACACTTTTGCCCCTTTCATCGAACACTGGCACGGAGCTGCCACCCGCGTTGGAGTTACGGAGACTGCTTTTCCTCATCGGCAGTACTCGTGGAACTTCATGGCCTGGTCGATGTGGGCGACTCCATCCGAGTCAGAAAAGAACATCCAGTGGACGCGCGAATGTTGGAAAGCTCTGCGGCCGTTTCTGGCCGCAGGCTCGTATGGCAATTACGTTGCGGACGAGGGCGATGCGGTCGAGCGCGCAGCCTACGGGCCCAACTACGATCGCCTGGTCGCCCTGAAAAACAAGTACGACCCGACAAATCTTTTTCGCATGAACCACAACATCAAGCCGAGTGAGACAGCGCCGACGGCAATGAGTGCTTAGCACTGGCGTGCTGTCGTATCTGTACCGCGCGGGGCGATCGAGTATTGGCGAGAACAGGCCTTTCTCATTAACGAACCGGGGATTCGCCTCAAAGCGCGAAAGTAGCCGTACACTCGGACACTGTTCCTTCTGTCGCGCCCGCTGATCCGAATGGCGATGATCGGTCACTTGGCCGTGCAGTCGGCTACACATAGGAGTGGCCTCAGGGTAGCTCCTAAATTACTTCCGGATTGGCGACAACCTCGGGAGTTGCGGCAGAAATTCTCGTCTTTAGCGGCGCTTTAGTGCTTCCAGCTCTTCTAAAGTTCGCGGCCAGTCCGATCCCAATAGCCGCGACAAACTCCGATCCGCAAGAACTTTGCCGCCAGTCTGGCATCGGGCGCAATAGTTCGTTTCTTTGTCGGCATAACGAATCCGCAATACCTTGTCTCCACATCTCGGACACGGCTCACCATAGCGGCCATGGACTGCCATATCTTTGCGAAAGGCGGTCACCTTTTCGGGAAAGCCAGACCCCGCCTCGGCACGCAGTCGGTCTACCCACAGGTCGAGCGTCTGCCGCGTCGCAGCGAATAGCCTTTCCCACTCGTCCGGCCGCAACTTGTGCGTGAGCGTGATGGGAGAGAGTTGCGCCGCGTGCAGAATCTCATCCGAATACGCGTTGCCGATGCCGCTCACCAGACGGGGATCGGTAAGCGCCCTCTTGAGTGTGTGGTTTTCAGCTGTGAGTGCGGCGCGAAATGAATTCAGATCGCTGGAAAATATGTCGATTCCTCCAGGGTCAACGGAACGCAAGCTCTCCTCGCCGCTGAGGATATGCAACGAAGCGCGGCGCTTAGTGCCGGCTTCGGTGAGCACCAGAGAACCTTTGGGAAAATCGAAGGCTGCCAGATTCTGACGGCCGGCCAGCTTTGCTCCTGGTGGCCGCCAGTGCAGCCGACCGGCAATCATCAAATGAAGTGCGAGCCAGAGGTCGTTTTCTACTCCGATTACAATCCGCTTACCAATTCGCCGCAGTTCGCGCACGGTACGGCCCTCTACGCTCGTAATGGACGGTTGCGCGGTTCGCAGTAGAAAGGGACTGGCCAGCCGTATCCGTTCGAGTGGCTGGCCCTTTATGCGTGATTCGAGTGCGCTGATATAGGCGGCAATATCCGGCAGTTCCGGCATGCGTATAACTGTGCACGTCGCAGCCGCGCCTTTGCAACGTTAGCTCTTGAATGCCGGGAATAACAGCGCTGATTCTGTGAGTTGTATGCTTTAATGGCTTCATGGGACAGGAACGGACCAACCCGCGACCGGTTGTGGGGGCCATTGTTGCAGTCAGCGCCACTGCGATCTCATTCCTGCTATGGCTGCTCTACGTACATCAAGCCTCCGCCCAATTTGCGGGGCAATGGACTTTCCTGCCGGCGCTCAACGCGCTTCTGAACGGATTGAGCGCCATCGCGCTCTGTACGGGGCTATACTTCATCAAGCACGGGAATCGGCAAGCGCACCGTACGAGCATGTTGCTAGCCTTTGGATTTTCTTCGCTATTCCTGATTAGCTATATCGTCAACCACGCCTTGCATGGTGACACTCACTTCCCGGGCCAGGGAGCGGTTCGTACTATCTATCTCTCCATTTTGGCCAGCCACATCTTTCTTTCAGTTGTCGCACTGCCGCTCGTGTTGACGACATTGTTCTTCTCACTCAGCGGCCGGTTTGCCATGCACCGACGCATCGCACGATTCACGTTCCCCATCTGGCTTTATGTTTCGATCACTGGCGTAATCGTCTTCGCGTTCCTCAAGGTTTACGCCTACTAGGCGAACACAGCCCTAATACTGGTCTTTTGTGCTTCTGTTTCGCGCGGGGGATGGATTGAGATCCTCGCCGAAAGCGATCAGGCTGAGGGCGACAAGAACCAGGCTCCATCCCGCGAAGAATAGCCATCCTGCATCGAAAAGATATGCGTCGCTGCCACTCATCGATCCATTCCTCCAGAGCAGTCCTCCCTCGTCGCTGCGCGCGAGGCGGCAAGGAGACAGCCGCCTCACGCTCTTGCACAGAACCCTCTGGCGAGAGTTCTAACCCTCGCTATTCCTCCGGCGCTACTCTTGCGGAGGAGCGGGAGCATCCTTCATGTGCTTCGCCATGCGGGCATCCCGGTTAGCCTCGAACTCCTTCATCTTTGCTTGTTGATCCGGCGTGAGCAGCTGGAACAGCTCCGAATGGATGCGCGTTTTCTGCACGGTCAATTCGATTTGGGCCTGGGATTCCTGGGCCGCCAGAGCGCGGACCTTAGCTTCGTCGTAAGCTCCTTGCTCATACTGCCGGAGTTGTTGATGGGCCTGGTGTAGTTGGTCCAACAGCGGCTTCAGCATGGCGTGCTCTTTCTGCAGGATGGCTTTCGCCTGCGCCAGCTGAGCATCGCTCAGATTCAGGTAGTCGGCAAAGAATTCCAACATGTGCTCGCCCATGCCAAGCCCGTGCCCGTGCATCGGCGGAGGAGCGGCCTCGGCAGTTTGCGAATGTGAATTTGCCACCACGGTCGTAAACAGCACCGCGATTGCTGCGATCAGAAAACGAGAGCGAATCGATTTCATACCTTCTCCTAGGGATCCTGCGAAAGGAACCGTTGACTTTGCGTACACTTATAGGAACACGGTCCAGGGACAGGCAGCGGTAAAGAGTCGGTCAACCGGGGTAAAGTTTTGTCAACTGCGATAAATTCCTACTCTGGCGCCCTTTGGCGCTGTTTCCGTTTGACAATTCTTTACAGCCCGGGGGCGGGAGCGGGGTGCACAATGAATATCGATGAATAATGCTCGATGAACCGTAGAAGATGAACAATTTAAGATCAACAATTTAAGATGAACCAGGAAAAATGCACAGTGAAACGATGAAACCGGAGCGGGCGGAACGCATTCTCGTTATCGACGACGACGTGGAACTCTGCAATTTAGTCGTGGAGTATCTGCACGCCGAGGGTTTCGTCGTTGAATGCGTGCACGACGGAGAAAACGGATTGCAACGAGCCATGGCCGGGGAGTACATGCTCACCGTCCTCGACGTGATGCTGCCTGGTATCAACGGCTTCGAAGTGTTGCGGAGACCTGCCGAAGCCATTCAACCCACGCGAGCTGGTAGCACGCATCCGGGCAATTCTTCGGCGCACCCGTAGCGATGGCAAGCCGGCGCCGGCCGCGCCTGAGATGGTGTGTGTCGGGGAGGTGGAACTGGACCCGGCGACGCGCACCGTGCGCCGTGATGGCAAGCCCGTGGACCTGACCTCGGTCGAGTTCAACTTGCTGGAAGTGTTGCTGCGCGAGGCCGGCCGGGTGGTTCCGCGCGAGCGTCTGGTAAATGCGGTGCTCAGCCGCAAGTTCTCGCCCTTCGATCGCAGCATCGACATGCACGTGAGCAAAGTCCGCAAGAAGCTGGGCGACACCGAGAACGACGAGCACATCAAAACTGTGCGCGGTGTAGGATATATTTTTGCCCGGCCACGCGAGAAGTCCAAGAGCATTTCATGAAGAGCTTATTCCTGCGAATTTTCCTTTCGTTTTGGCTGGCCATCGCTTTGTTCGTGATGCTGACCGTCCTGGCGGTTTTGGTACTTCGCCCGCAGCGTAACCCCACCTGGACGTCATTGGCGACCACGTCCCTGGCAGACTCGGTCGGTGTCTACGAACAGGGAGGACCCCATCGCCTTCGAGATTATCTGGAAAACCTGGAACTGACGCAGCGTGTCCACGCTCATGTCTTCGATGAGCAGGGCAATGAGATCTCAGGCCGAGCCGCGCCTGTCTGGCTCGAGCACATGGCCCTGGGTAAGCCGCTTCCGCGGCGTGACGGTATCCTCATCCCTGCGCCGCGCGTCATGATCGAGTCGCGAGCTTCTTCGGATGGTCATCACCGCTACACGATGGCGCTGGTTTTGCCTCCGGGCCCGCGCGTGTTCTTCGGGCCTCACGGATTCCCTCTTACCGGTCTGCTCTTCCTGGTTCTTTGCTCGGGACTGGTTTGTTATTTCCTCTCCTGGTATCTGACCAAGCCGATCGTACGTCTGCGGGCCGCGACCCGCCAGTTGTCCGCAGGAGATCTAACCGCCCGTGCAGGCGCCCCCGCTGGCAGCCGACGGGATGAGATTTCCGGACTGATGCGCGACTTCGACGCCATGGCGGAGCGCATGGAGTCGCTGGTGAAGGCGCAGTCCCGCCTGCTGAACGATATTTCTCACGAACTGCGGTCGCCGCTGGCGCGTTTGAATGTGGCCTTGGGGCTTGCCCGCAAGCGTTCCGGTTCCGAAAGTACCGACATGCTGGAGCGCATGGAGCTCGAAGCCAACCGCCTCAACGAACTGATTGGACGGATTCTCACTCTGGCTCGCCTCGAGGATGGAGAACAGCGCGTGCCGCGCACTCCGGTTCCGCTCGACGAACTGTTGCAAAATGTGGCCGAGGATGCTGAATTTGAAGCGCAGGCCCGGCATTGCCATGTGCGCAGCACGATTCCTGAGGGAGACTGGGGTGTTCGTGGTAATGCATCTCTGCTACACAGCGCGATCGAAAATGTTGTGCGCAATGCCATCCGTTACACGCGCGAAGAAACTACGGTCGAGATCCAACTGCAGAGGACGGGAGGTCGCAACGGAGCGGAAGCACTGGTGGCCGTGACAGATTTTGGCCCCGGGGTTCCTTCGGATTCTTTGGAGAAGCTTTTCCAGCCGTTTTACCGCTTGGATGACTCTCGCGGCAGGCTCACCGGGGGAGTTGGATTGGGATTAGCCATCACTGAACGGGCAGTACGTTTCCATGGGGGAAGAGTCGCCGCCTACAACCGCGCCGAGGGCGGCTTGCTGGTGGAGATCCGTCTGCCGCTGATTTCCGATGACGCGACCACTGCGAAGGCAGCAGAACCGGTCGCGGCGGTGCAGATCTAGCAATCTGAGGTTTTCACATTCGCCAAGTGGTTTCAGGCAACTCCGACTGCTTCTTCCGGTTCCAATAAGTCTTGGTGGAGTTTGCTCTTCCCGCGCTTTCCTGATACACAAATGTGGGAGATTTCACGCCTTCTAAAGTGTGCTGAAGACCCCGTTTGCTGAGCGAACGGGGAGACGCGCAAGCACGCGAAATGGAGATAAGCCTAAGAATGTGTAAACGATTCACCTGGCTCCTCGCGGTTATGGTTCTGGTTTCGATTGGCTTTCTGGTCGCTTGCGGTAGCCATTTTTCATCCAATTCCTCATCCAACGGACTGGTCATCGTCCCCAATCAGGGCTCGCAAGTAATACAGGCTTTTGGCATTACGCTCAGCAACGGCCGCGTGTCGCAGATCAACACGTCGCCGGCCGTTCTCGGCCAGCCCACGGCCGTCATCTTAGACCCAGCGGGGACATACGCCTACGTCACCATTGTTGCGAACTCGGCAGTTGCGAATAGTGTGAAGGCAGCCTCTGTAGCAAGTTACAAGATCAATTCCGATGGCACGCTCTCGGCGG
>WNFN01033513.1_pt1 | contig 21845 bp, 18 predicted proteins | sample 5400161 | NCBI WGS metagenome assembly WNFN01 (sample SAMN13153353, study PRJNA577476) | soil metagenome | isolation source: 80 cm saprolite on Douglas fir-dominated hillslope | place: USA:California | collected 2013-09-17 | reverse complement strand
CGACGGTGACGCCATGGACGAACAAGACAAGGGATCATGGAAACCGTTTGCGTCGGGAACCGTGACGGACGCGACCGCTCTTCCCGCAACTCTTCGCCTGGGCTCCTCGGCGGTAACGACAAAATACGTTCGCATCCTTATGACTCGCTCGTCGAACACCTGCGACACTCATGGTTCTGCCGATCGCCGCAACTGTGTTGGCTTCGCCATTCGTGAACTCTACCTGGGAACGATGAATGACAAGCGCGAATTTAAGGATTTGCTGCATCACTCTCCTGATCAGAAGCAGACGTTGACACTTTGTTCTTCGGTCGATCCCTGGCATGAGCCTTCCGATTTGTATGTTGCACCGGACCGCATGGAATCCGGCGATCAGCCGGGCTTCGATCTCTTCTTCACCAGCGGAATTACGCGTGGCCTTCCCGCCATTGTTCCGGTGGCGATGTTGTACAGCACGCCGGAAGATGCGGCGGCACAAATGAGCTACATCAAGCAGCGGGGCTATCCTGTCTCGTACGTTGAGATGGGAGAAGAGCCTGACGGGCAGTACATGCAGCCCGAGGATTACGCCACTCTGTACTTACAGTTCGCTACGGCGATTCATCGTGTCGACCCGAATTTAAAGTTGGGCGGGCCCGTCTTTGAAGGGGTGACGGAGGACATCAAGGTTTGGCCCGACGCTCAGGGAAGAACGTCCTGGTTCGGGCGATTCATCGACTATCTAAAAGCTCACGGCCGGCTTCAGGATCTGGCATTCGTGTCGTTTGAGCACTACCCGTACGACGGTTGCGAAACTCCGTGGAAGAATCTCTACCAGGAGCCTGAACTGATCACTCACATCATGAAAGTATGGCGGGACGATGGTCTGCCACCGGGAATTCCTCTGCTCGATACTGAAACCAACGATCATGGTGGCGAAGCTGCGGTCGATATCTTCGGCGCTCTGCTCACTACTACCACGCCCTCTCCTACTCTCCACCACACCCGGCTTGCGCCAACAGTTGGGGGACTTACCACATGTTCATGGTAGATGAGCACCATCAGATCCAGCAGCCCACGGCCCAATTTTTCGCCGCACAACTCATGACACAGGAGTGGGCGCAGGCGACAGATGCCGAACACAAACTCTACCCTGCCGCAAGCGACGTAAAGGATTCTGAGGGGCACGTGCTGGTAACCGCGTATGCTCTGCATCGCCCCGATGGTCAGTGGTCGCTCATGGTTATCAATAAGGACTATGACAATCCACAGCAAGTCCACATCGTGTTTCACGATGCAGACGACAACCGAGTTCAAACTTTCGCCGGACCGGTCACGATGATCACGTTCGGCAAGGCTCAGTATCAATGGCACCCAGACCGGAAAAAAGGACACGCGGACCCGGATGGTCCGCCCGTCGCGTCCACGCTCGCCGGAGGCGAGAACACGCAATACAGTTTGCCTGCCGCTTCCGTGACCATACTTCGCGGCAAGCTCTAATCCCGACTTCAGTCTTTAAGCCTCGCCACCTTGCCCCGCAGTACGGTCACTGAGGCTTTCGGAAGAGTGAACGCGGTTCCGGAGTTTGCCGACAACGTGGTGCCGACAGGTGGATTGTCTGGATCAGGATGGCTGTTCGTCCCGTCATTGATCCACACGTACTGCTCGCTGCCAAAAGTCACGAAAGTGACTGGGCCGGAAAAAGATTCGTCTCGTTTGTTTTTCAAATCCTGAAACACAACACGCACGGTGTGCGAGTTGGTCTCGTCACGATTCACCAGCATTAACGACCAGTTGCCGTCAGGACGGAGCACCGCATACGACGTGACCAATACATTGCCTTCGGCGTCTTTGATGTCGGTGGAGGAAGGAAACATGTGGTGCAAACCAGCACGGTGTTGCACCCACTCCAAGTTAATCATGTGCGCGGCGAAATAGGGAGAGGTATATCCCTTGATGTTGTAAGTTTCGTCGGAGACGAAATTCGACCACGAGGACCAACCCAGGCACGTCTCCTGGACGCCCTGGGGCTGGATGGGGGAGTGATAGAAGGCAGCGCCTCCGCCTTCAAAGAACGAGCCGACATTGTCAGCCAGCCACAGCGCCGCAAAAATTGTTGTCATCGGACCGGTGAGGCTGGCGGCAAGATGGTTCTCCGTCACCATCATCGGCACATCCTTGGGCACGCCATCATCTCTCCATACCTGCAAGATGTGTTTCATCAGTTGCGGTTCGCTGTAGAGAGTTTTCCACGTGATGGTGCATGGTTCAAAAGGATAATGCTCGAATGACACGAAGGCCAGTTCGGACAAGCGGTTGTGCGCCCTCAGATAATCCACGAAGCGCCCCATCCATGAAGTCCGCCCCTGGGCGTCGGGCCACACGCGGATATCCTCGTTCACACCCTCGAAGATGGGTCCGCCCAGCTTGAGCTTGGGGTCAACCTTGTGAATGGCCGTGGCCCATTGCAGATAAAGGGCGGCATAATCTTCGGGCATAGCGTGCTTGCCATCGGGCTCTTCTCCCATCTCGATGTAGCCGATGGAGTAGCCGCGCTTCTCAATATAAGCAATCTGTGCAGCCGCATCGTCGGGCGTGCCGTAGAGCAGGGTGACCGGGATCATCGCCGGGAGATTGTTGGTGAGTCCGCTGGTGAAGAAGATGTCGAAGCCGCTGTGCTGATAGCCTCCTCCATCGTCAACGTCATCTTCGGAATGCCAGGGATCGATCGACGAAACGCAATAAGTAGTTCGCCTCTCGTCAGCATTTTTCGTCACCTCAACGAAGGCTCCGCTGGCATCGAGCGTGCCGGCAGCGAGTTGCTGAATGGCATAGCCAACGCAGTTGCGCACATCGTCCCGCCCATGTTCATCGCAAGTGTTGGAAGATTCCGTCATCAAGATGCGCAAGTAGCGCGTCGAAACTGGCGTGTCGGTAAGCTTCAAAGTGACCGTGCCGCCTTGTGCGTTCTTTAGAGCGCCGGAGGGGAAAACTTTCCACTCACCCTTGGGCCCGCCATCAAAATCGAGCGCATTCGAGCCCATCCAATATTCAATCTGGTAGGTGGTGGCATAAGGGCTGGCCCAGGCGACGCGAACGGCGCTCACGGGCTTTTCGGCATTCAGATTCACGACCACCCACTGCGGATGCAGCGAGTCGCTCTCGCCGGTGAACTTGCTGGTGAGATACGGATTGCTTTTCCAATAACTGAGATCGGGCCCTTGTATGGGGCGATCACCGCTGGTGGCAAAACCACGGTGCGGCAAAGCGTAGGCCAGGATGTAACGGGTTGTCTTTTTCAGTTCGGTGCTGCCGGTGAAGTATCCACTGCGGTGCGCAGCGTCACTCCACGTTCCGTCCTCAGTCCAGTGCCAGGCCGCCATCCGCAGTTCAGTATTATTGCGGTAAGTGATGGGTCCCCAGCCTGCCGAGAGCGCCTCCTGAATGATGTGAGGCGTATAGACCTTGTTGATGTCGGTGCGAGTCAGAACATCAATCGAACTGCCCAGGGCGCTGTCGGGATCAAACGAATTGAGGGAGTGGCCCTGTGTCGCATCGACCCGAACAGTTGCGGGTTGGACTACTGACCTGTCGGCATTGACTTGGGCGGATGCAGTTCCGATTTGTGCTACAAGAGAAAAAATGGAGATCGCGGTGGCAGCCCCGCTCAGCAATACTCGAGCAGAACTTCGCTTTTCGACTCTCGTGTTCCCCCATTTCAACGCACCTGCCATCGTGCCTCCATTACGGCTACGGCCGTGCTTTCGGCACTCGATCGAGAACGGAGAAAGCTGCGTAAAAGATTTTCACTGTGTGAAAGGGCCGAGTGCCTTGCCCGACTCTCCCTACAGACGCGAATAATAGCATTTGGTTGACTGGGAAGACGTTGGTGCAAAGCGCGCAGTATCCCGACCTATGGCACGTTGAGGCTGACATTAGCTGGAAAACTCAGGCTGGAATTTTTCAGCAGCCCGGCGCCCCATACTTCCTCCAGTTGGTATAAACTCGATTATTATTTTCACCGCAAGGCGAAGCCCAACTTATTCCTCCCTTGTCCTTCCTTCATGGCTTCGGACAAGCGCAACCCGGTGGTAGCGGCCGGTAACTCTCCGCTACGCGGAGGCCAGGAATGCAAGACGACGATTCCATCCCCAAGAAAACTGAAGAACTCCCTGAGAAGTCTTCTGGCGTTTCCCGCCGGGACTTCCTGAAGATTTCCGGCCTTGCCGCTGCTGCTGTGCCTGCGGTCGCCGGCCCCAAGGTGGTAATGGCTGCCGGACAGCAAGTGAAGGTCTACGGTCCGGGCAGAGTTCCGATGGAATTCACCGTGAACGGGAAGAAGTACCAGGCGAGCCTTGAACCTCGCGTGACTCTCCTCGACGCTCTGCGGGATAGCTTGGACCTCACCGGAGCCAAGCGCGTATGCGACCGCGGGGAGTGCGGAGCGTGCACCGTCCTGGTGGACGACAAAGCCGTCTACGCCTGCTCGATTCTTGCGATTGAGGCGCAAGGAAAGAAGATCACGACGGTGGAGTCGCTCACCGAGAACGGAAATCTCCATCCAATTCAGCAGGCGTTTGTCGACAATGATGCCTCACAGTGCGGGTTCTGCACGCCGGGCTTTGTTGTGGCCTGCAAGGCTCTGCTGGACAAGCATCCCAACCCAACGCAGGAAGATCTCCTTCACGGCCTCAGCGGGAACATTTGCCGCTGCGGGACCTACCGGGGAATTCGTGGCGCTGTCGCGCAGGTCGCGCGGACGCGCGTGGACTCCCCCGATAAAGTTTCCGGGCGTGCGCGTTACACCTACGACGTTAAGCGTCCCGAGATGCTGTTCGGTAAGATGCTGCGTGCTCCTTACGCGCACTGCAAGGTCGTGAGCGTCGATGTCAGCGCTGCCGAAAAGATGCCCGGGGTGAAGGCGATTGAGATCGTTCAGAAGCCCGGCTCAACCATTCACTGGGCTGGCGACGAAGTTGTCGCGGTGGCTGCGGTCGACGAACCGACGGCTGAAGACGCAATCCGGGCGATTCAGGTGAAGTACGAAAAGCTGGGGCACCTGGTAAGCGATGCCGAACCTCCCGAAGGCGCCAGCGAGAGTCAAGGTCCTCTCAGCATGGACGACATCGGTGACATGCTCGACAATCAGGTCCCACCGAACCAGATGGTAAGCCAGTTGGAGCAATACGGCATCAGTTTCCAGCCGACAGAAGACGAACTGAAAGGCGCCAAGGAAGACGGCGCTCCCGATGCTGTGATCGAGGCCATACGGAAAGCTCCTGTGCATCCGGAGGCCGCCAAAAAATCCCACTCGAGTTACCAGAAAGCGGCGACACAGGCCACGGGAGACGTGGACCAGGCTTTTGCGCAAGCCGATGCGATATCGGAAGGTCTTTATGGAGCGCCAGTGATTACACACTGCTGCTTGGAGTCTCATGGTTCCACCTCCGAGTGGACGGACGAAGACCATTTGTTCGTTCATATCTCCACGCAGAATGTCTCCGGCATTGCCGGACAGATGGCGGAGCCGCTCAAGATACAAGCCGCAAATATCCGCGTGCACCAAGACCACGTTGGCGGGGGCTTCGGAAGTAAGTTTGGACCAGACCGGTGGGGCATCGCGACAGCCCGGCTTTCGAAGAAAGCTGGCGGCAAGCCCGTACGGCTGATGCTTGAGCGCGACTCGGAACTCAAGGTCGCGGGCGCTCGCCCATCGGCTTACGCGCGCGTCAAAGTGGGCGCGAAAAAAGACGGTACGCTCGTGGCCTGGCAATCCAAGTCTTGGGGAACGGGTTGCCCAGCGCAAGGAACACACGGCCATCCGCGCGAACATCGGTCCGGCCCGCGCGTGGCGTGCGCCTAATCATCCGCAGGCTGCCGTAATCACCATGTGCGCGCTCGACGATCTGGCCGCCAAGCTTAACCTCGATCCGCTGGAGTTTTTCCGGAAGAATATCGAACTGGCTAAACCACGCCAGAGCATCTATCTCGAGGAATTCGTCATTGCCTCCGACCTCATGAACTGGAAGGACAAGTGGCGTCCTCGCGGTCAAAACATTTCGGGCCACGTCGCTCGGGGCGTTGGCATGTCATTGCATACCTGGGGCGGACGCGGCCACAGCAGCGATTGCGATCTCTCCATATATCCCGATGGTTCCGTCGATCTCAAGATGGGCACGCAGGATATTGGTACCGGCACCCGCACGACCATCGCAATCGTGGCTGCCGACACGTTGGGCCTGTCCGTGGATGCTATCAAACTGTACATCGGTGACACACAATATCCTCCGTCGGGCGGGTCAGGCGGCTCGACCACTCCGGGCGGAGTGACTTCGTCCACACGCCGCGCCGCGGTTGACGCCCGCGATGCGCTCTTCGCGAAGGTAGCGCCCGTGTTGAACGCTCAGCCCACGGACCTGGAAAGCGTTCAGGGCGTGATTCGCGTGAAGAGCGATCCATCTCATTCGCTGAGTTGGAAAGCCGCTTGCGCCAAGATGGGCGCGACGCCGATCACGTGCCACGGGCACAACGATCAGGTAGCCGCAAAAAATAATCCCGACTTGACCAACAGTGGAGTCGGTGGCGTGCAGATGGCCGAGGTCGAGGTGGACACCGAAACCGGCGTTGTGCAGGTGAAGAAGATGGTAGCCGTGCAGGATTGTGGTCTGATCATCGACGTGAAACTCGCCGAGAGCAGCGTGCTCGGAGGGCTCATTATGAGCATAAGCACTGCTCTCTTCGAGGAAAAGGTCATGGACTCGAATACCGGGCGCATGCTGAACGCGGACATGGAATTCTACCGGCTCGCGGGATTTAACGACATTCCCGAACTCGTTGTACACATGATGACCGGAAAAGGTTACGACGAGCGTGGTGTGATCGGTCTGGGCGAACCGCCAGTCATCTCCGGTGGTGCTGCCATCTCGAATGCGGTGGCGAACGCCATCGGCGCCCGGGTCGCGTTCTTGCCGCTCACGCCCGATCGCGTACTCGCGTCGCTCGGACAGAAGGCAGGTGCATAATGCGATCCTTCGAATATGTCAGCCCGACGGATGCCAGGCAAGCTTTCAGTCTCCTCGGCACAAGCTGGGGACAGACGGAAATACTGGCGGGCGGCACCGATCTGCTCGCCCTCATGAAAGAGGATGTAGTCACGCCGAAGCGCGTAGTAAACATCAAAGAGATCAAAGACCTCCGCGGCGTGAGCGCGAACACCAACGGCCTTCGGATCGGGGCGCTTACGTTGCTTGCCGATCTTGCTGAGAATCTCAGCGTCCGGCAGAATTATCCCGCTCTTGCCGAGGCTCTTCAGGAGGCTGCCAGCCCTCAGATCCGCAACACGGCCACTCTCGGTGGAAATCTCTGCCAGCGGCCACGTTGTTGGTATTTCCGCAACGGCTTCGGTCTCCTGCCGAAGGATGAGTCGGGCAAGAATCTCGTGGCCACCGGCGAAAACCGGTATCACGCGATCCTGGGGAATGAGGGCCCGGCGCAGTTCGTCAGCCCGTCAACCATTGTCCCCGTGCTGATCGTCTATGGGGCGCAAGTGCACATTGAGGGGCCGCAAGGGAAGCGTACCCTGGCGCTCGAAAAATTCTACGTCATCCCCAAGACTGAGGGAGACCGTGAACACGATCTGAAGCCAAACGAGATCGTCACCGCGGTGACTCTGCCTCACGCAGGCAGCGCCAAGGTTGCGCGTTACGAAATCCGCCAGAAAGCCGCCTTTGACTGGCCGCTCGCAGTGGCGGCGATTGCGTTGAAGACAAATGGCAATTCAGTGCAGTCAGCGCGCGTGGTGATGGGACACGTCGCTCCGATTCCGTGGCTCTCACCCGAAGCGGAGAAAGCTCTAGCTGGCAAGAGCGTTAGCGAAGAAACCGCGCGGGCCGCGGCTGAGGCTGCTCTTGAGAAAGCGAATCCTCTCAGCCAGAACGCCTACAAAGTGCAACTTGCGCGCGTCGCCGTCCGGCGCGCTATCCTGAAAGCCGGAGGTGCCGCATGATTCGCAAAAGGGATCGCTTCAATGTCAACCATCCGAATCTCTGTCCAGCCCTCCGCTGGAAAGGCCAGTTCATCTTGAGCGAGCCGGACCCGAGCGTACCTGCGTCCAATGACGGACTATTCTGGTGCATGCACACCCAAACCTGCATCGGCCCGGACGGGGAACTGGCCGAGCCCGGCAACTGCAGTTCCGAGTCGCGCGGGTGCCACGGAACCGGCAAGTGCCAGGAGGAAACGGCTTCCGAACCTTTGCGTTCCGGCTCCGCATTGTTGGACAATAGAGGGAAGAGTTAGGTGAGGAGTTTCCCATGAAGTTTCGTCTGTTTGCAAGGTCCGCGATGTTCCTTTTGTTCCTGTCCGGCCTCTTCCTGTCAAATCGGGCAACTGCCCAGCAAATCCGCGGCGATTACATCGAAACACGCAGTGCCGACGTCTACACCGGCCAGTGCTTCGCCAATGGCGAGGTCAATCTGGTTGGGAACGAGGCAATTGTAGCTTGGCACGTCGAGAGCGGCAGCTGGGACGGTGTGCCGCTCGACGGCCTGACGGTGGCCGCCGCCGTCCGCGCGAAAGCGACCCTCGGCGATCCCTACGCCAACCCCTATCCGGCGGAATCTATTCTGCTAGTTGACGACCAGGCCAACATGCAACAGCGGACCGCGCTCATGAGCTTCGCTCACAAGATGGGTGGCGAACTGCTCAGCCACGTGGACCAAGTCATCGTCGCTCCCATGGAAATGGTCGTGAACCACGAGCGCCGTGGAGTCGCACTGCTTCGCGCCGGACAATTTGCCACCGTGCAGACGCGCTCGCTCGGCGAACATGATCACACCTGTGGCAACGAGGTGACGTTCTATCCGCCGCTTACCGCTGTCGCGCATTCTATGCCGGCGGTAGCGGTCACTGATGCCTGGCGTGGCCCGGGCTTGGGCGAGTCCTGGGATTTGCACGGCAAGCGCAGCGCATTCGTGGGAACCTTTGCCCGGTAAAATCTCGGTTGCTTCTTTGCCGACCGAGCAGATTTGACAACAATGGGTTTTTGCCTTAACGTGTTTTTGTAATGACTTTGCTGACCCATCGCCACCATCATCACCATTCCCATGCGATGAGCGTGTCAGCGGAGCATTGCGGATAAACCTTTAGAGCACTCATAGGAAATCCAAGCCCGCCGACGCGATCCTCGCATCGGCGGGTTTTGTTTTTAGCGCAAACCTCAAAAAAGAGTGGCATGAAAGATGGTTGAAACAGGAGAGCTTAGATGGAAATCGACTTCGACAAATTGAATGGACTAGCGCCCGCGGTAATTCAGGACGCGTCTACCGAAGAGTTGTTGATGGTGGGTTTCATGAACCAGGAAGCGTTTTATGTGACTCTGCGTAGTGGATTCGTCACATTTTACAGCCGCAGCCGCCAGACACTCTGGACGAAAGGCGAAACCTCAGGGAACCGCCTGCAAGTTGTCGCCGCGTGGACGGACTGTGATCGCGACACAATCCTGCTGCGAGTCCGAGTCCTCGGCCAAGGCAAAGTCTGTCACACCGGATCGCGCTCCTGCTTCACACAAGAGCTAAAGCTGGGTGCCGCAGCGTTGCCGGAAATGGAGACTCAGCCATGAAACTCCGGCTGGGTATTCCCAAAGGCAGTTTGCAGGAAGCGACCCTAAGCCTTTTCACGCGCGCGGGATTGCGCGTCTACACCAACGCCCGCTCCTATTTCGCAGCGACTGATGATTCAGAGATCGACTGCCTGCTGATCCGCGCGCAAGAGATGGCGCGCTACGTCGAGCATGGGGCTCTCGACGCCGGCCTGACTGGCCTCGATTGGGTACTCGAAAGCGGACTCGAAGTGATCGCCGTCACCGACCTGATCTATGCCAAACAGAGCATGGGCAAGGTGAAGTGGGTGCTGGCCGTGCCGGAAGATTCAGGTTTCCAGAAACCCGAAGACCTGGAAGGCCGCATCATTGCGACAGAACTGGTCAACTTTACGCGAAACTATTTCGCGAGCCGCAATATTTCAGTGCGGGTGGAATTTTCCTGGGGTGCAACTGAAGTGAAACCTCCGTTGCTGGCGGACGCCATCGTCGAGGTCACCGAGACGGGAAGTTCGCTGCGAGCGAATCACTTGCGAATTCTGGAGACTGTTCTCGAGTCGAATACGCAACTCATCGCTAACAAGAGCGCATGGGCCGATGCGGAGCGACGGCGAAAGATCGAGAACTTGGCTGTGATGCTCTGTGGAGCCATGGCGGCGCACGGGAGGGTCGGCTTGATGCTCAATGTGCGGAAGCCAGACCTCTCCGCTGTCCTCGGATTGCTTCCGGCGTTGCAGAATCCAACCGTCGCGCCACTGGCGGACGGCGAATGGGTGGCGGTCAATACCGTTATTGAAGAGCACGCGGCCTGGTCTCTGATTCCCAAACTTAAACAAGCGAACGCGCAAGGGATTGTGGAATATCCGCTGAACAAGGTGGTGATGTAATGCGCATTCTCGAAGGTTCGAAGCGAGATCGATTCGTGCGTGCGCTAGAGCAGAGGGGCGCGACCGACTTGGCGGATGTGGCTCCTGCGGTTCGACGCATTGTGAGCGACGTTCGCCGCAATGGAGACCGCGCGTTACACCGTTACTCCACGCGTTGGGACGGATTGGGAAAACACGAACCGCTGCGTGTTTCCGAGGCTGACCTGCAACGGGCATGGGAACTGACGCCTAAGGAACTTCAGGACGCAATTACTGAGGCAGCGGCAAACATTCGCCGCTACTGCGAGTGGCAAAAGCCGGCGGAATGGCGGCGCGAAATCCACCCTGGTGTTTGCGTAGGGCAGTTGGTTCGTCCTCTTGAATCTGTGGGTTGCTATGTTCCTGGCGGCCGCTATCCCCTGCCGTCCACTGTGCTGATGACGGTAATCCCAGCCCAGGTTGCGGGTGTGCGTCAGATTCGTGTTGCATCGCCGCGGCCGGCGCAGATCACGCTGGCTGCTGCTTTCTTTCTTGGAGTGCGCGAATTCTATTGCATCGGTGGTGCGCAGGCCATCGCCGCCTTAGCGTACGGAACTAAGACCGTTTCCCGCGTCGATAAGATCGTCGGTCCCGGCAATCGATATGTCACGGCGGCCAAGAAATTTGTGGCTTTCGACTGCGCTATCGAATTCCTGGCGGGACCAACCGAAGCGGTGGTGATCAGTGAAGATGGGAATCCGGCGTGGATCGCTTCTGATTTGGTCGCGCAGGCCGAGCATGATCCTGACGCACTCTGTATTTTCATCACGACCACGAGCGACCTCGCAAAAACTGTGCAAACGGAAGTGCAGCAGCGCACGCGCACGAACGCCGTCGCCCGGCAATCGCTCTCCCGGAGGGGCGCGATCCTGCTGGTGGATTCACTTGAAGATGCGGTCGAGACCGCTAATCATATTGCGCCAGAACATCTCACACTGCCGCCGCAACTGGCTTCCGCAGTACAAAACGCAGGGTCAGTTTTCCTCGATGAGCTTTCCCCACAGGCCGCTGGGGACTACATCTCAGGTCCGAACCACGTGTTGCCTACCGGAGGAATGGCTCGCGTGCGTGGCGGCCTCAGTGTGCTCGACTTCGTGCGCATCATCGCTTGCCAGGAGGTGTCTGCAGAAGGCATCCAACGACTCGCGCCCTCGGCCATTGCACTCGCGGAGGCTGAAGGGCTGGGCGCACACGCCGAGTCGTTGCGGGTGAGGTGCTCCCATGCTTGAAGCCCGCCAGGCGGTGAAGACTCTTCGTGCCTACCATCCGCCATTGGCTGGACGGCAAGGCCTACGCCTCGATTTCAACGAGAGCACGGTGGGTTGTTCGCCGCGTGTGCTGGCTCGTTTGCGTTCTCTCGATGCGGAATCGCTGGCACGCTATCCCGACCGTGAGCCGGTGGAAGCGGAAGTGGCCCGCTTCCTCCAGCTCGACGCCGCGCAAGTCCTGCTCACCAACGGTGTGGATGAAGCCATTCATCTGCTGTGCTCTACGTATCTCGAATCGGGAGACGAAGCGATCATTGTCGTGCCAACCTTTGCGATGTACTCCATCTTTGCCGGCGTTGAGGGGGCACGTGCCGTCGAGGTCCGCGGGGAAGACAATTTTGCGTTCCCCTTGAATGATCTGCTCTCCCGTCTTAATCAACACACACGACTTATCGCGCTGGCGAATCCTAACAACCCTACCGGTGCTGCGGTTACAGGTGATGTCCTGCTTCAGATTGCGCAAGCCGCGCCGCAGGCAGCAGTTCTTGTGGACGAAGCCTACTTCGAATTTCATAGGGAGACAGTCATCGACCACGCTAGGAGGCTGCCGAATCTCTTTGTAGCCCGGACTTTTTCTAAAGCTTATGGCCTGGCGGGTCTGCGCATCGGCGTTCTTGCAGGAGATGCCCGACAAATGACGATGGTCCGCCGCGTTGCTTCCCCTTACAACGTGAATGCGGCCGCGTTGGCGGTCCTGCCCGATGCTCTACTCGACCGGCACTATGTCGAGAGCTACGCCGCGGAAGTACGCTTGAACCGCGCGGTCTTGGAGCAGGAACTCGGCCAGATCGGGCTGCAGTACTGGCCGAGCCGGGCGAATTTCGTGCTGGTTCGCATCGGCGAGAAGCATGCGGAGTTCGTCCAAGCTCTGCGCGATCGCGGCATCCTCGTGCGCGATCGCAATTCCGATCCGGGATGCGAAGGATGCGTACGGCTCACCGTGGGATCCAGCGAACATACGCGCGCTCTGATTGCGGCTCTCCGGGATGTGGTCGACAAATTGAGGCTGCGGCACGAGGTGCAGATATGAGGAAAGCGACCCTCCATCGCAAGACCACGGAAACGGAGATCGAGATCGCCCTCACGATCGAGGGTCACGGAAAGTATGAGGTCTCCACAGGCATCCGTTTCTTCGACCACATGATGGAGCTCTTTACTCGACATGGAGGCTTCGATCTGAAACTGGCGGCGCAGGGCGACTTGGATGTTGATCAGCATCACACGGTTGAGGATGTTGGGATCGCGTTGGGTGAGGTTTTTAATCGTGCTCTGGGCGATCGCCGCGGCATTTTGCGCGCCGGTTATTTTGTCATGCCAATGGACGAAACGCTCGGTCTGGCCGCGGTGGATTTCGGAGGACGCGCCGCGGCGGTCGTTGATACCAAGGTCCGCGCTTTGCGTGTTGGCGATCTGCAGGCGGAGCTTGTATACGATTTCTTCGAAGCCTTCGCGCGAGGAGCCCGCGCCAACGTTCACGCGCGCGTGCTGTACGGACGATCCAGCCATCACAAGATCGAAGCGCTATTCAAAGCCTTTGCCCGTGCCCTGCGTGTAGCTTGCTCCCGCGATCGGCGCTTGGGACGGATGCTGCCCAGCACGAAGGGGATTCTATGATCGCCATTGTCGACTACGGCGCGGGCAACCTGAATTCCGTCAAGAAAGCGTTCCAGCATATCGGTGCCGACGCCGTCGTGACCAATAAACCCGAGAGTGTGGCGGCAGCCGACAAGATCGTTCTGCCCGGCGTGGGGCACTTCTCCGCTCTGGGAGTTCTTGACCGCATGGGTTTGCGGGATGCCATATCGCAGAGTGTCCGCATCGGCAAGCCGCTTCTCGGGATTTCTCTGGGAATGCAGTGGCTTTTTGACGGCAGTGAGGAAGCCCCGCCGGTCGCAGGCGCCGGATTATTTTCAGGAGCCTGCCGGCAGTTTCCGTCCTCAGTGAAGTCGCCCCACGTTGGGTGGAATTCGCTGACTGTGCAGAAAGATTCGCGGTTGCTGCGAGGCTTGGCGCAGGACGCGTTCGTCTACTACACCCATTCTTTCCATGCGCCTGTAGTTGCCGCCACGACCGGCGCGAGCGAATACGGGCTGCAGTTTTCCGCTGTCGTCGAACAAGACAACATCTTCGGAGTGCAGTTTCATCCCGAAAAATCTGGGCCGACGGGGCTGCTCATCTTGAAGAATTTTTGCGAGGTCCGATAAGTGCTCACCAAGCGCATCATCGCCTGCCTGGACGTGGACGGCGGCCGAGTTGTAAAAGGCGTCCGGTTCAAGAACCTGCGGGACGCAGGCGATCCGGTGGAGTGTGCAACTGCCCACGCCCGCGATGGAGCGGATGAAATCGTCTTGCTCGATATCACGGCTACGAGCGACAAGCGCGGCACTTTGCTCGACACTGTGGCTCGAACGGCGCGTTCCTTGTTCATTCCGTTTACTGTGGGAGGAGGAATTCGCCAGCTCGCTGACGCTGCAGCGGTGTTCAATGCGGGCGCGGATAAGGTAGCCATCAACTCCGCTGCGGTGCGAGATCCAGAACTGATCAGCCAGATCGCTGAGCGCTTTGGTTCCCAGGCGGTCGTGGTGGCGATCGACGCCAAGCGAGGGAACGGAGGGTTCGAGGTATTCGTCGCCGGCGGACGTACGACCTCCATGGACTGCGACGGAACCCGGGCCGGTTTTGATTGCGAGCTGACACGCCTTGTGTCGCAAGCCGTTTCTATCCCCGTCATCGCCTCGGGCGGCGCCGGATCGGCCGCAGACTTCATTGACGTGTTTCGTGGCGGGTGCGCTGACGCGGCTCTCGCGGCGTCCATTTTCCACTTCGGTATCGAGAGCATCGTCGATCTGAAAAGCCAGCTGCACGCGGCAAACGTCCCGGTGAGGTGGCCATGCTGATTCCCTCAATCGACCTGATGGGCGGCAAGATCGTCCAGTTGGTGCAGGGGGCGAAGCAAGAATTGGAGTTTGACAACTTCGACTACTGGATCGATCGCTTCTCCAAATATCCACTGGTGCAGCTCATCGATCTCGACGCAGCCCGCGGATTGGGCGACAACCGCCCACTGGTGCGGCAAATCATGCAACGGCTGAATTGCCAGGTCGGTGGCGGCATTCGCAGCGTCGAGACCGCACGGGATTTTCTTGAAGCGGGAGCGCACAGAGTCATTCTCGGGTCGGCGTTGATGAGTGAAGGCAAGATCAATCATGAGAATGCTCGCGACCTGGCAGATGCGCTGGGCACGGCAAGACTGGTCTTCGCTCTTGATTCCAAAGGTGGCCGGGTTGCGATCGATGGCTGGCGCAAACAGACTGCCGTCACCGCGTTTGACATGATTCGAGAGTTGGAGCCTTACTGTGACACCTTCCTCTATACACACATCGATACTGAGGGTTTGATGCAGGGAATCCCAATGGAAACGGTTCGAGCAATTCGGGACGTCACTTCCCACCGCCTGGTGGTCGCCGGAGGCGTGACAGAGCAACGTGAAATCGACGAGCTTGACGCCATGGGGATCGATGCTGTGGTGGGAATGGCTCTCTACACCGGCAGGATTGCCGGCTGAATATGCGGCTGCCTTACCGCACAGCTCGAGCGCGAAAATAAATGTGCCCGAAGTCGCCGCCTACTGCTTGCTGCGACGACTTCGGGCACTGACTACGCAACTCAGACTTGCCAAGACAAGCTTACATACCTGGCGCGTCTTCAGTTGCATGCATCACTCGGAAGGTGTTTCCGCCATTGGACCAGACGAGCACAAGCGCGTCTTGTCCCTTGGGCACGGAGGATAGGGCCTTCTGTACATCGGCTGCGTTCTCCACCGGCTTGCGATTCACTTCCACGATCACGTCTCCGCGCTGCAGGCCGGCGTTGTCGGCGGCGCTGCCTGGCTGTACTCGTTCGATGATCGCTCCATGAATGTCGCTGGGCGCCTGCACCTGTTGGCGCAACTCGGGAATCATGTCAGCCAGGCCCAGGCCCCACCGTGGCTTGCCATGATCGTTGCTGGCAGTTTCGCTGCCCTCGCGGTCACGGCTTCCCATTTCCTCAAGGGTCACGGGGACATTTACGCTCTTGCCGTCTCGCAAGACTCGCAGCTTGATGGTAGAGCCGGGATGTTTCTGTCCAACTTCAATCTGAAGTTGGCTCGCGTCAGTCACTTTCTGGCCATCGAGTTCGGTGATGACATCACCCACTTTCAAGCCAGCCTTGGCGGCCGGGGAACTAGCCTCCACCTGGGAGACCAGCGCTCCTTCGTTGTTGTCGACACGGAAGAACTTCGCGTTCTCCGGCGTTACGTCGCTGATGCCGATGCCCATATAGCCGTGCTTCACTTTCCCGTCGCGGATCAGAGCTTCCACGGTAGGACGCACGATCTGTGTCGGAATCGCAAAGCCCATGCCCGAGAAGCTGTCCGATGACGAGATGAGGAAAGTGTTGATGCCGATCACCTCACCGCGGGCGTTCACCAGTGGTCCGCCCGAGTTTCCGTGGTTGATAGCCGCGTCGGTCTGAATGAAGCTACCCGGCTGGCGGCGATCCCGCGAGAAGGGATTTGGCCGATTCAGACCGCTCACGATGCCACGGGTGACAGTGAAGCGGAAGCCGAACGGATTGCCGAACGCCAGCACCGTCTGTCCCGGGCGCAGCGCAATGGAGTTGCCCCACGGGGCGTTAGGGAGATTTGTCCCAGCCACCTTGATGACTGCAAGATCGGTGAGCGGATCAGCTCCGACGAGCTTGGCGGGCAAAATTCTCCGGTCGTTCAGCGTGACGTTGATATCGACCGCGCCGTCGACTACGTGATTGTTGGTGACGATGTAGCCGTCGGGCGAGATCAGGATGCCGCTGCCGATGCCGTGCTCAATCTGCGATTGCGGCCTCCCGGGATGTTCAAAGAACGGACCGAACATCGGCGGCATGCCTTCGGGCATCTGAGGCATCTGGCCCTCAGCCATTTTGGCTTTGGCGTGCGATGTGACGGCCACGTTTACTACTGCGGGCGTGACTCGCGCGGCCAGCGTTTCCATTGCCTGGTCAAGCGAGAGCAGCGCTCCGATGCTGTTGTCGTCGAGCGGCGTCGCGGTGGGAGCTGCAACTGGTCCCTTCGCAAATGCCGGCTTGGCGAATTCATAGGTTGCTAACGACGCCGCCAGTGCGATTGCCATTACAGGCCCAATCAGGCGGCGCGTTAGGTTTTTGGTGATCCACGTCTTCATCTGTTTTTTCTCCTTGGTTATCCAACTAATTATTTAGTTTCTAAAATTGCACGCATACCAGTGCCCGGGAGCACTTGGGTTAAGTTGATTTTGCTGTGATTGCGTTTTGAACCTGGTGCTCGACGGGATGGAATAGAGTCAAGCGCCAGACGGAAAGGTTCCAGACCACTCGTCCAGAGGAGTCGACTCCCTGGGTCTCCATTACGAGGAATACGGAACTCGGGCGACCGACTTCGTCGTGGGAGTTGCTACCACTTGCCCGCGCAGGAGAATCAGTTTGAGGTTGCACTAACTTTACAGGGACCAGGTGGGACTTCACCAGAATCGAGGCAAGTGACGCGACTCCAGTAGCATCATCCCCCCGCTGCTGCTTTACCGCACTAGCGAGAACGACTTTTCTTTTCTTGGAGAGCGCAGCGCTGAGAACCTCACTACGAAGCTTGGCAGGAACCAATTTCGGCCCTACCGGTGCTAAATTCGCGGCGAACATGGTAGCTGAATTCGAGTTCGAAGCAGATGCGGTGGCGACGCTGGGCATTTCTTCGAACGCGATGAGCCTGGGCGCACGTGGAAGCGAAATCAGACAGACCGCCGAAAAAGCGGCGAACAGACCGAGGGCCGGCTTCCAGACTCTGGTTGCGCCGGGGCGATTGGTATCAAGAATCCGCGCCACGCGCTGCGAAGTCTGTTGCATGCGGCTGACCACGGCCTGCGCCAGAGCGAGGCTATGCTGGAGAAAGCTCTTCTCGGCCACCGAAACCAGGCACTGCGCATAGGCCCGGGGATTGGAAGTTGCAGCCAAAACAAAATCATCGCAGGCCATCTCCCGCTCCAGGGATAACCCTTTTCCAATCCACCACACGACGGGATGAAAAAACAAAAGCGCTCGAAGAATCCTCTGAGCCAGATTGGTCCAATCATCCCATCGGCGCAGGTGAGCCAACTCATGTAACAGGACAGTGTTCAGTTCGACGGGCGAAAGTTCTTCCAGTGCCCAACAGGGGATGACGATTAGCGGCTTCAGAAAACCAACGGCGGTGGGCACGCGTACCTGGCCGGACGCGCAGATCGTCAAGTGCCGGACCGAGCGGAATTCGTTGAGACTGTTCTGCAGCAAGGAATCCAGACAGAGAGGCGATATGGGTGCGCAGCTCCGGCGCAGTTTGCGTAATCGCCAAAAGCCAAAGCCGATTCTGATCAGCCCTGCGCTCGCAATCACCGCCCACAATAGAAACATGTCGAGCGCCCATCGCCCCGGAAGCCAGATCGCTGAAGGTGGCGCCACGGCGACAGCCGCCGCGTTACCAGCCGTAATGTTCCCGTTCGCGAAGAAAGGCAGTGCTGCTATGGCAATCAAGGCGGCGAACCAGACCGCGAAGCGGGTGCTGGAATTCTGCCGTCCGAGCAGTCGCAACAGCATCCAGCCAAACAGAGCGATGGCGATACCTTGCCCTATGCTGTTCAGCATTCTCTCCGCGAATAGCTGCGCAAGCGCCTGAAAATGAGGTGCTGCTACCATCCCGTCACTTGCTCCTTTCCAGCATCTCGCGGAGTCGCTTTATTTCACGGGCATCAACGCCATCGTCTTCGAGAATGTTGAGCACCAGCAGTTCGTGGGAGTCGCCGAAAAACCGGTTTACCAGACGCCGGATCTCGGAGCGGGTGGCGTCCTTGCGCTCGACTAGTGGCGTGTACACATGGGCACGACCGTCCTTCACATGCCTTACATAGCCTTTATTCTCAAGAATGCGGATCGTCGTTAGCACAGAGTTGTACGCCAAGGGCGCCTTCTTAGGGAGACTCTCCAAAACTTGCTGGACCGTGGCTGGCCCTTTCTCCCAAAGCACTTGCATAAGCCGCAATTCAGCTTCCGTAAGAGTCGGAGACTTCTGGGGGGGCAAAACGTCCTCCTATAGACTGAAAAAAACCACCCGTTACTTTAGACGTACCGAAGTTCAGAACGTCAACTAGTAAATTAGTTGCTTGAGGGCATTACTGGGTTGCCTGTGCTTATATAAAGGACCGCCGCCCAACGGCCGATTTCCTGGGACGTGTTTGTTTCTTCGGGTCTTCTGCCATCACTGCCTCCTTTGGGGCACCGAGGGCCCTGCTACAATGCGAGACGAGGACTCCCGCAAATCGTCAGAAGCGCAGCAGTCCGCACCATGCCTTTCCCGCAATAACGATAGTGCAAACAGGTTGAATTCTTCAGAGAAGTAGTGGCGAGTGGTCATCGCCGGAGGCACAAAGAAGTAATCATGGAAATCAAGTCAAGATGGAGCGGTTGTGTGCTCAAAACAGTATGGTTTAGCGTCGCCACGAGCCTGAGTATCTTTTGTCTTGGCGCATCTCTCACGGCACAGCAAATCGTTCCCGAGATGCCCATGCAGGCGAGGTATGAAGACGGCGCTGAATTCCGATGGCTGAACAAGAAGGTCCTCGATTCGCGTGTGCTGGACGGCATGGAAGATCTTTCCACCTGGTCGTTCGCCGGCCTGGGAGAGATGACGTTAACCGACGTCCACGTCAAAGATGGCCGGCATTCCCTGCGAATCCGTTCCACTACCAACGTCGCCCAGGTCGACGGCAGCGGGGAGTGGGAGGATCTTGTGGCCACAAGAAAGTTTCCCGGTGAAGACTGGAGCCGGTACAACCGCATCTCCGTTTGGGTCTATCCCGATATCATTGGTGCGCCCGCTATTTCTTTCTCCCTCACGCTCCACAATGACGGCTCCCACAAACTGCCGGACCAATACAACGAGGGACGTCACGAATCGATAATTCTCAAGAACCACGTGTGGAACCATGTGGTGTGGGAAATCGCTCCGCTCGATCGCGATCGTGTCACTGCGCTTGATTTTGCCTACAGCCTCCCCAAAAAGCTTCCCGAACCCGGCGACCAGACGATCCTGGACATCGATCAACTGGAATTGCAGAGCGTGGTGGCTGATCACGTGGAGGGATGGAATGTGGCGCCGGGAAAGATCGCTTTCAGCCACAGCGGGTACACAACCGGTTCCTCGAAGTCCGCAATCGCCAGTGATCTCGCGGCCCACGAGTTCTCTGTGATTGAAGCACAGACTGGCCAGATCGTTCTGACCAAGCCGGTCGGGCAAACTACCACCGCATTGGGCAACTATCAGGTGCTGGATTTTTCTGCAGTCCGCCAGCCAGGCACGTACGTGATCAAAGCCGGAGATACACTGACTCGCTCTTTCCGCATTGGAGATGACGCTTGGCTCAACAGCATTTGGAAGGCGATCAACTTCATGTACAGCGAGAGATGTGGAACCGAAATCCCAGGCATTCACGGCCGATGTCATCAGGATATCTACACCATTCATGACGATAAGCGGATCGTCGTCAATGGTGGATACCACGATGCCGGGGACCTTTCTGCGACGGGAAACACGCCCGGAATGGTGTACGCCCTCTTGTCGCTTGCGGACAGTCTGAAGCGGCACGGCGAAGACCCGGTTCTCTCCGATCGTCTCCTCGCGGAAGCGCGGTGGGGCTTGAATTGGGTGCTCAAAACGCGATTTGGCGACGGCTATCGCAGCACGGGCCAATTGGTTAGTTACTGGACTGATGGAATTATGGGCACGTCGGACGATCGCTTTGGACAAGCCGTCAATAACCCGGAATGGAACTTCCGGGTAAGCGGAGCGGAAGCCTTGGCAGCACGGGTGTTGAAGGATATTGATCCAGAGTTGGCGAACCGCAGCCTCATGATCGCAGAAGAAGATTGGAAGTATGCGGTCGAAGGCCTGAAGACGGCGCCTCCCCTCGCTGAGGTCTATGGAGCCCAGGATGAATTGGAGCGTATCTCATTCGGCGTGGTCGCATCGGTCGAGCTTTACCAGGCAACCAGAGATCAGCGCTACGCAGATGAAGCCGTCGCCCTGGGTGACCTGGTACTGGCTTCACAGGAGCGCACCCTGCAGCCCTGGACGATTCCGTTGACCGGTTACTTCTACACCAGCCCGAAGCGAGAGAATCTTTTCCACCGTTTTCACATCGGCCAGGAGCAGGAGCCGATCGTCGCTCTCATCCGTCTGTGCGAGGCGTTGCCGGAACACGACAAATGGATGAAGTGGTACTCGGCAGTCGTCTTGCACTCGCAGTACTATCTCAAGCCGGCAGCTGCCGTCGATGAGCCTTATGCGGTTTTACCAGCCGCGGTGTATCGCGAGAGCGAAGCACGGCTTATCCCTGAATCCAAGAATTGGACCCCACTTCGGGCCGCAGACCGCGATGCCTACGTGCAAGAAGTGCGGCGCGGAATTCCGCTGGGTGGAGAGAACTATCTCCGCAGATTCCCACTCTGGTTTGATTTTCGGGGCAACTCCAGCGTTCTGCTTTCGGAAGCCAAAGCACTCTCTGCGGCGGGACAGTTGCGAGGCGATCTGGAAGCCGAAGACCTGGCTCAGAAGCAGGCTCAATGGTTGGTCGGCCGCAATCCTTTCTCCGCCAGTGTGATGTACGGCGAGGGCTACGACTGGACGCCGCTGTACAGCGTCCGCTCTGGCCAAATGGTTGGCGCGCTTCCTGTCGGCATTGAAACAAAAGGTTTCGACGACGCCCCTTACTGGCCGACCCAGATCTGCTGGACCTATAAAGAGGTGTGGACCCAACCGGTAGGGCAGTGGATATGGCTGATGCAAGATATCAGTGTGCCTGCCACTGTACGAGCAACGGCCAATCCTGCGAGCCACGAGCCGGTCGAGTTCCACGAACAAAAGAGCGGGCAGGTGACAATTGCAACTTTGAGTCAGCGTGACGGTGAATTCAATATTCACTTGCCGGAAGGTCACTACGATGTGCGGCAGGGTTCAGCCCACACGAGTGTTACGGTCCTCCCGGGCGGATTCCATGA
>WNFN01238377.1_pt1 | contig 21881 bp, 26 predicted proteins | sample 5400161 | NCBI WGS metagenome assembly WNFN01 (sample SAMN13153353, study PRJNA577476) | soil metagenome | isolation source: 80 cm saprolite on Douglas fir-dominated hillslope | place: USA:California | collected 2013-09-17 | reverse complement strand
CAGTTCCATCCACGTCGGCTCAGGCGTCCAGCCTTGCCAGCTGTGACCCTACAATCTCCCACTTTCCGTTGCGTTTCATGACCACGTCCATGTAAACGTAGCGGGCAGGGAAGCGCTTCCCTCCTTGCTCGACTTCGTCGTCTTCCGAGCCGTGGACGATGGCCACTTCGTCCGTCAGGAGCCTGATTCGGCGGCCCCTCGAAATCATCGACGGAAAACGAATTGCGCCAGTCTTCAATCTCTCGAGCACCTCCTGCTTGTTGGACGGCTTACCCGATTCGTCGTATTGGACGTAGTCATCGGCGAAGATGCGCGAGAGTTCGGGGATGTCGGCGGCGATCAGGGCGCGGTCTCCGTCCTCGAAGAGCTGGAATATTTGTTGTTCGTCATCGCACAAATGCATTTGCCTCCTACCACCGAGACATCAGTAGAGACGTTGCTTGCAACGTCTTTCTTGCCGGCATCCCGCAAGCCACGCGCAAAGACGTTGCAAGCAACGTCTCTACGACGCGTTTTTGTTAGTGTACTAGCTGGCATTTTACGAGGAGGAATCTGTGATTCGAATGTCCTGCGCTTTGGTGTTGCTGTTGTTCTTCGTCATCACCATGCCCGCCGTCTCCCGTGCTCAGGCATCGCCTGCGGCTCCTGACAAGCCCTTTGTCGTCGAGTACTACTACAAAACGAAGTGGGGGCACGCCGATGAATTTCTGAAGTTGTTCAAGAAGAATCACTATCCCGTGCTCAAGAAGGAAATGGAGATGGGGCGGATCGCGAAAGTTTGGATGGATCAGCCGCGCTATCACACTACAGAGGACGGGCGCTGGGATTTCCGCGTGACTATTGTCTTCAAGAATGCGACCGTGGCCAACGAAGCTTTCGACGAAGCGGCGCTGCAGAAGCAGATGTACCCTGATCTGGAGACGTTTCAGCGCGAGGAGCAGCGGCGGTTCGAGATCCTGGATGCGCATTGGGATTTGCCGGTCAAGACCGTGGATCTGGATGCGAAACCCTGAAACTGCAAACTCTTTACCACAGAGGGCACAGGGGAACACAGGGTAACCCTTCGGGGACCCGAAGGTCCGTGTTTACCCTGTGAACCTCTGTGTCCTCCGTGGTAAAAGGTCTTAATCGATCTTCAGAAAGTTTGCGATTAGCTTCTCGTGCCACGTCCATGGCAGGATGCGTTTGAGAGTGAGTTGCATTTTGGCGTCGCGTCCGACCAGATAACGCAGCTTCGGATTGGCATCTTGTGCGATTGCGACGATTTTGCGTGCGACTTCGATGGGATCACGCTTGGGGATGGCCTTCACGCGCTCGCCCATGCGCTGGCCACGCTCGCGGTTCGGTGAAGTCCCGTCCAGAGTTTTCTTTCCCAGCTTAACGCCATGCTCCCAGATGTCGGTGGCAAATGCGCCGGGTTCCACCAAAACAACTTTGATGCCAAGAGAATTCACTTCCAGGCGGAGGGATTCACTCCAGCCTTCGAGAGCGAACTTCGAGGCAGAATAACTCGAGGCGCTGACTGCGCCGTGCAACCCGCTGATTGACGAGACCATGATGATGTGGCCTGAACGCTGGCGTCGCATCGTGGGGAGCGCGGCCTGAGTCATGGCGACGGCGCCGAAGAAATTGGTTTCGAACTGCTGGCGGATTTCGTCGAGCTGCATGTCTTCGGCGAATCCCGCGGCGGGGAAGCCCGCGTTGTTCACCAGAAGGTCGAGGCGTCCCTGATCGCGGACGAGGGTGTCGACAAAACCGGGGATGGCGTCGAAATGAGTGACGTCGAGCACGCGGATCTGGAGTTGGGCAGCGACGCCAGCCGCGGTTGCGGCGGCGTCCAGACGCTGGCGACGGCCAAGGTTGCGCATGGTAGCGACGACGCGGAATCCGTTTTTCGCTAGCTCAATCGAAGTCAGCAGGCCGATTCCGCTGGAGCATCCGGTGACCAGAGCAATCTTGTCGGGCATGGAAATTGTCCGTAAGGGTTGTAACACAGTGCGGGAACCCCGCGACATCATGTGTGTGCCCACCGATACTTGTCAGCCGGTCGCCGCTGTCGATGCGGCAAGTCTGCGAACGATGTAAAAGGATCGTAATAATCCGCCGTTAAATCTTTATCGCGCTCATCAAAATTTGGAATTAGACAGAGTGCCGACTGACGCCCTAAGTTAGAACATGGACTCCTTATTAGCGGTTGAAGATTCACATGTCGATTTACTGCACGAGATTGGCGTTAGGTTGGGCACGGCGGCAGGGTTCCACGAAGTTCTGAGCCGTGTCGTAGATTTCGCGTCGGCGCTGGTGAAGTGCGATTCCTGCCTGATTTACGTACTCGAGGGCGACGAACTCGTGCTGCGAGCTTCGAAAAACCCGCACCCTGAAGTAGTGGACGGTTTGAAATTGCGCGTCGGACAGGGCATCACCGGCTGGGTGGCGGAACATCTCGAGCCAGTCGCGGTCGCGGAAAAAGCAGCCCAGGACCCGCGCTTTCAATTCTTTCATGAGCTCCCCGAAGACAGCTACGAAGCCTTTCTTTCGGTGCCGTTGATGTGCAGGGGACGTGTTGTGGGCGTCATCAACCTGCAACACCGGCAGCACCATGTCTACCGGCGTCGCGAGATCCGGCTGATCTCGGCCATCGGTTTTCTGGTGGGCGCCGAAATCGAGTTGGCACGCCTGGAAGAAGCGAATTCCTCGCTCACCGAACAGCTGGAGACCCGGAAAATAGTAGAGCGAGCGAAGGGAATCCTGCAGCGGGATTTTGGGCTGAGCGAGGAACAAGCCTATCTCGCCTTACAACGGCAGAGCCGGCAGAGACGCAAAGCGATGAAAGAGATTGCCGAAGCGATTGTGCTGAGCGATGAGGTGAAGGGCAACTTTTCAGGTTCCTGACTTGTCCTGGCGGCGGCGTGAAACTCGCTCAGTGCCGAGCATATTCTCTGAAGGCAGATCAACAATTTACAGAGTCGTGAAAAATCCGAGGGCAGATTGATGGCATGTCTGCCCCCGGATCGAGCGGACTACCGGGCGGATGAGGCTGCAGCGACGGGGTTGGCTGCTGCTATCTGTTTTTCGGTGGCTCCCGGTGGCACGACGAAGTGCAGCACGACTCCAGACTGGGGTACTTTCATGGCGCTAACATAGCTCTTGCCGGATCTCGACACCAAAAAGAGCTGAGGCACGTCAGAAGACCCGGCCTCTTCGGTGTTGCTCACCAGCATCATGAAGCCCGTTCCTCTGCCGTCGGCACTGCGCAGCACGAGCAGTTGCGAGGCTCCTCCGATGGGCTGAAGGGAGAACTCGTATTCACCGCTGGAAACGTCGATGTTCTGCCACCGGACATCGTGCGTCAAGGTAAAGGAGCCGCGCGCTTCCTGCGCAGCCGCCAGGGTTGGAGTGATGCTGAAAGCGCTGAGGATCAGCAGCGCTGCATAGGCGAATTTGCGAATCGATTTCATGGAATCTCCTGTTCTTCGTCTAATGTGAAGAGCATGTCCGAGGAGCACACTGCCGGCGCGAAGCCGGTGGCGTGAGCTCAGATTTTTGTGGAGATCGACGAGGTCAACAGATTTGCCACACCGCAAACAGGGCTGGCAGGCAAATAGCGCCTTCGCGGAACCGGCTGCAGAGCTGGTTTACGAAGTGGTTCCACTATGAAGGAAGTCCGCGCTAGAGTCCAACGCAAAATATTTATCGGAGTCATTCGCGCTAGCGGGCATCAGCGCGGTAACGTTACGCCGATCGAGGGCAGCAACTCTTAGCGACACTATACTTTCCACCCGATGCCCACCCTGCCCCGTTGAACTGAAATTCTGCGCGTTTGGCCGCTGGCGTTTGCAAAAGTCCTGCCCACTACGAGAACATACTGGGTTTGCACATACATCCAGATTCTTACTGAGGAAGTGGCCAACCTATGGCGACACGGAAAAAGTCCGCGAAGGCGGCGCCGAACAAGGCGCCTGTGGAAGTGAGAAATGCAGGGAAGTCCGAGCGCGAGGCGCAGAGCGGGTCCCAAGCCGACGGAACGATTGCGCCGGCGAAAGGGAAGCTGGGGGTAATGATCCCGGGCATGGGTGCAGTGGCGACAACATTTGTTGCCGGTGTCGAGGCGATTCGAAAGGGGCTCGCGAAACCGATCGGATCGCTCACGCAAATGGGCACGGTGCGGCTGGGCAAGCGCACGGATGGACGTTCGCCGAAGATCAAGGAATTTGTTCCGCTGGCCGGGCTCGACGACCTGGTCTTCACGGGCTGGGACATTTTCGAAGACAACATGTACGAAGCAGCCTCAAATGCGGGGGTGCTCGACCAGCGGTTGCTCGATCANNNCGACGGGCCCAACGTGAAGAAGGGCAAGACCAAGATGGATCTGGCCGAGCAGTTGCGCGACGACATTCGCGACTTCCAGAAAACCAGCGGCGCGAGCCGGCTGATCACGATGTGGTGCGGCTCGACCGAATCTTACATTGAGGCGGGAGAGGCACACCAGTCGCTGAAATCCTTCGAGAAGGCGCTGCGCGAGAACGACGAAATGATCGCGCCTTCGATGATCTACGCGTATGCGTCCCTGATGGAAGGCGTGCCCTTTGCGAACGGCGCGCCGAACTTGACCGTTGATTTGCCGGTGATGCTGGAACTGTCGCGGCAGAACGAGGCGCCCATCTGTGGCAAGGACTTCAAGACCGGACAGACCTTGATGAAGACGGTACTTGCTCCCGCCTTCAAAGCGCGGCTGCTCGGACTGAGCGGCTGGTACTCGACCAACATCCTGGGCAACCGCGATGGCGAAGTGCTGGACGATCCAGGTTCGTTCAAGACCAAGGAAGAATCGAAACTGGGGGTGCTGGAGCACATCCTGCAGCCCGCTTTATATCCCGACCTCTACGGAAATATCTTCCATAAGGTTCGGATTAACTATTATCCACCTCGTGGTGACAACAAAGAGGGTTGGGACAATATCGATATCTTCGGCTGGCTGGGCTATCCGATGCAGATCAAGGTCGATTTTCTATGCCGCGACTCTATCCTGGCCGCGCCGATTGTGCTGGACCTGGTGCTGTTTCTTGATTTGGCCAAGCGTAGCTCCGAGTTGCGCGGGCTCGGCATTCAGGAGTGGTTGAGCTTCTATTTCAAGTCGCCGATGACCGCGCCGGGACTGTATCCGGAGCACGATTTGTTTATTCAGTCGATGAAGCTAAAAAACACGTTGCGGCATTTGAAGGGTGAATCACTGATCACGCACTTGGGGCTGGAATATTACGACTGAGGTGTGACGCAGTGAGGAGCGTGCCGTCTGCGGTCACCAAACAGTCTTAAGGAGCGGGCTGCGGCGGATGTTTTCGTCGCGAGTGATCAGAGTAAGGCCTTCGGCGCGGGCGGTGGCTCCGATCAGGCGGTCGGCGGGGTCGCGGGGGAAATCGTCGGGAAACTGCGCGGCGAGGGGGGCGATCTCAGGGGTGATAGGCCGGACGGTGACATCTTCTAGCAGTTGCCGGATCGACGATTCAACGGTGCCAGGGGCCTGAATCCGTCCACGATTCATCAATAATCCCAATTCCCAAAGGGTAATGGCTGACACAGCGAGCCCGCCACCTTGTCGTGCCCGCCTGATTTCTGAGACTGCCGCACGCGAAAGCCGCTTGGTATCGCCTACTGCCCAAACCAACACGTGAGTATCGAGCAGGATCACTTCAATGCGTCCCAAGCCTCGGGAGGCTCGACGGGTGACTCGATGTCGCCCACAATGCGAATGATGCCTTCCAATCGGCCCAAGAATTCCCGGCCCTCGTTTTCGGCTGGCACGAGCTTGGCAACGGGCTTCCCGCGTTTCGTAATTAGAATGGGTTCGCGATTTGTCCGCACGTCGTCCATCAGAGTGAGGCAGCGTGCTTTGAATTCTCCGGCTGCGATTGTCTTCATGGACAGATTATAACATACATGGTCATTTATGAATGACCATGAATAAGCCCAGCAGAGCACACGCCTATAATTTGCCCTGTGCTCATTCCGAAGAACACGCTGGCGTCGCGACTGAAAGGCCGGCTGCTCGCGACAGTCCTTGTTCTGGCGAGCCTTGTGGCTCTTACTTACGCCATCGACTATCTCATTTTCCGCTATCGCGTCGCTTCAAACTGGCAACCGTTCGGCTCAGTTACGGTGCAGTCCTACTACGCTGTGGGGCAGAAGAATGGTAAGACGGAATATCTGTTCGATCCGCCGCAGCCTCAAACGTGCGTCCACGCGCTGTTTTCGCACGAGGGTTATGCTCCTTGCTGGTATCTCAGCCGGCATCCCGAGCAACGAACTGATATTTAGTTCTTCGATTCTGGACTGAGCTAGAATATCTCCGCCGTCATTTTTCCAACCGTCTGTTCCAGAGGGGATTCCATCTTGCACAAACATTCTTGCCGTCCTGGTGTGAAGTCGATGGCGATCGGCAGCCTGATTTCTGGCATCGTGTTTTTGTCGGTATTGGGCTTCACCCAAACGCAGGTCGCAAACTCAACTCCATCCGACCCTCGGCTGCAGAAGGCTTACCGGTTCCAGCAGGGCGGCTGGACGTACGTTCATCTCGAGGGTTCGCCATCACAGGTCGGCTTTCAGCACGGATATCTTCTTGCTCCCGAGATCGCCGACGCTTTCGCGGCCATCAAGCTCTTTGACACCCATCAATCGCACCAGGATTGGGACTTCTTCCGCAAGACTGCGCGCAAAATGCTGTGGCCCCACATCGATTCCGAGTATCAAGAGGAGTTGCAGGGCATTGCCGACGGGGCAAAGGCGCACAGCGTGGATCTCGACGTGTACGACATTGTGGCCCTGAACGCATTCGAGGAAGTTCTCGACTATTACATCCCGTGGCGAAACAAACAACAGAAGACCGCGAAGGCACCCAAGCTGACCGCTCCCGGCAACTGCAGTGCATTCATTGCCACTGGCAGTTTCACCAAAGACCACCAGATCGTGATCGCCCACAACAATTGGACCAGCTACCTCGCGGGTGAGCGCTGGGTCATCATCTTCGATATCGTCCCACAGCACGGTCAGCGCATTCTGATGGATGGCTTCCCCGGCGTTATTACCAGCGACGACGATTTCGGCGTGAACGCAGCGGGAATCATGATCACCGAAACTACCATCACGCAATTTGAAGGCTGGGATCCCAACGGCAAGCCGGAGTTCATGCGTTCGCGCAAGGCGCTGCAGTACGCCAAGAGCATCGACGATTACGTGCGCATTATTAAAGAAGGAAACAACGGCGGATATGCGAAAGACTGGTTGATCGGCGACCGCAAGACTGGCGAGGTTGCCTACCTGGAGTTGGGACTGAAGAACACGCCGCTGTGGCGGACGAAAGACGGATACTTCGTCAGTTCGAACTTCCCGCGCGATCCGAAACTGATTCGCGAGGAGACCAGTGGATTCGATCCGAACGATGGATCGTCTTCGATGAATGCTCGGCACGCGCGTGCGGATGACTTCATGAAGGTTCTAAAAGGCCAGATTGACGTCGAATTGGCTGAGCAGTTCCTGTCGGACCATGTGGACGGGTACGAGAGAACGACATTGGACAAAAGAGTCGACCAGCCGAACGAGCGCTCTCTTTGCGGCCATGTCGATGCTTCTCCACGGGGCGTAAAGGAGTGGGCCTGGGACGCCTATAACCCGGGAGGCGCCGTGCAGGGCAAAGCCACCGACAGCAAGATGGCCGCGAATATGAGTTTTGTAGCTCGTGCCGGGCATCCCTGTGGAGCAGATTTTCTGGCTGAAGATTTTCTCGAGCACCATCCGGAATACTCGTGGCAGAAGCCTTTGCTGCGGGACATGAAAGCTGGGCCGTGGACGACGTTTCAGGCGGGGCAAAAGGCCAGCCAGTAATTCACGAGGGCTCACGTAGGGACAACCGCCTCGGCTGTCCCGCTAGGGCGAAGCCCATCGGCATGGTCAGGACGCCCTTCTAAGGAAAACGGGAGACGAACACAATGAAGGAAACACCGCAGCAATACACGCAGCGCGTTACGGGTTACGTGGAGGGGAAGCAGCCGCTGGCAGTGCAAGTCGCTACGGCGAAGAAGCTGGAGCGCTTGATCAAAGGCGTGTCTACAGCGAAGTTGAAGAAGCGTCCGGCGACGGACAAGTGGTCCGTCAGCGAGATTCTGGCGCATCTGGCAGACACGGAAATCGTTGGTGGATTTCGCATTCGCCTGATTCTGGGCGCGCCGGGCACGCCGATCGCAGCTTTCGATCAGGATGCCTGGGTGACCAGCGGGCATTATGCGAAACGCGATCCGCGCAAGTCCGTCGCCCAGTTTCGTGCCGTGCGCGAGGCCAACCTTGCGCTGCTTAAGTCACTAACGCCTGAGCAGTGGAAGCATTACGGGATGCATTCCGAGCGCGGCCAGGAGACGGTGGAACATATCGTGAAGATGTTTGCCGGGCACGATGTGAATCACCTGCAGCAAATCGAGAAAATTCTCTCTCCGAAGTGATTGAAGAACCCACGTAGTGGTACTAAGGGGCGGCAAGCTTTGCTCACGCCGGTGAGCGCTGAATATTCTGTGAGACCTATGGAAAATCTCACTCGCCGGATGCTGCTCAAATCTTCGCTGGCCAGTGTGATTCCCACCGCGACGAAGAACCCTTGTTCCGTCGGGCACGATGGAACTCGAGAATTTTGTGAATACTTCCGGCACCTTCGGCAGTGGCAACCTCGTCTCGGCAGCATGATCGCGGTAGTTCACGCCGATGCAAAGGATCTTCCCCGGACGCGGTAGAGGCGAAAGCAGTGTAACTTCAGAAACAGAAATCAGCTCTTCCCTGGACGCGGTTTTTGCAAGGTTCGCGGCCTGAGCCCACGACTCTTCCCCAGCCGAAAGGAAGCTGAGCGCATCGACATAGCCTTCTAAGGGAAATACTGATTCCCGGGAGACGAAAAGGACGCCCACGGACCTCCGATTGTTCGCAATGAAGCTTATCAATCGCATGCTCGTTTCCTCTCCGCACTGCCTTACCCTCACTCCTCTCTTTTTGCATCTACTCGCGAGCGAGGACAGGGATGATCATCGTTTGCGGGCCCATGACGTTCGCGGGCTTAAGGCTGGAAAAAAGAGAATTGAGGCCTTCAGCCATGGTCGGGTGCGTGAGAATGGCATCGCGCAATGCCGTGTAAGGAAGCCCAGAAAGCATTGCCATCTGTACTACGGCCATGACTTCACCGGCCTCAGGCCCAATCATCGTAAAACCAAGAATGCGATCGCCATCCCTTTCGATCAGCGCTTTCATGAATCCTCGGGTTTCGTCTATCGTCCGCGTCCTCAGCACCGCAGCCATGGGTAATTTGAGGACCCGAACGGCAATACCTTGCCGGCCGGCTTCGGTCTCGGTGAGGCCAACATGTGCGACTTGGGGATCGGTGAACAGGCACGACGGGATCATGCGGTCGCGTGTCGTGCGATTTATGCCGGCAAGGTTGTCGCGAATAACTCGAAAATCGTCGAGAGAGATATGAGTAAATTGCGGACTGCCGGCGCATTCACCAATCGCCCAAACATTGGGAGCGGTTGTCTGGAGGCGGTCGTTCACCTTCACGTAACCTCTTGGATCCAACTCGACGCCAGCGACTTCCAGCCCAATTCCGGCAGTGTTGGGCGCGCGTCCAGTCGCAACCAGGATGTCGCTGCCTGTAATCGTCTTTTCGCCGGATGACGTTCGCACGATGAGGCTGACACCAGTTCCGGAGCGACCATGCACACTCAGAATCTCGGCGGGGGTGATGACGTCAATTCCCTCGCCAGCAAATATCTGGAGTAGCTCGGCTACAACGTCCGGGTCCTGGTTAGCAAGAAGTTGCGGGCCCAACTCAAGAATCGTTACCCGACTTCCAAAACGACGATGAGCCTGAGCGAATTCGAGGCCGACATAACCACCTCCGAGCACAATTAGGTGTTCGGGTAGACGATCGAGTTCGAGAACCTCAATATTCGTTAACGGCTCGGACTCTGCCAGACCAGGCACCGATGGAATTGACGCGTGGGTTCCAAGGTTCAGAAATATTCGTTCGCCCGTCAGCGTTCGGGCGCCACCGTCATTCAGTCGCACGTCCAGCGCCTTGGAACCCGTAAACTTCGCTTCCCCCATCACAAGTTCGGCACCGCTTGCCTTGTAGCGGTCTAAATGCATGGCGATCAGACCCTCGACCATCTCGCGTTTTCGTTTTCGAACCGCCGCCATGTCAGATGAGGCGCTGCTGGGTGTAACTCCAAAACTGCTTGCGTGATGCACGAGGTCCGCAACTTTAGCGCTCCAGATTTCGTTCTTGCTGGGAAGACAATTGACATTCGGGCAGGAACCCCCGACCCACCGCCGCTCGACGACTACCGTTGGTTGTCCGGATTGTGCCAAATGCCAGGCAAGGTATTTTCCGCCTTCGCCGCTCCCGATTATGACATTCTTATAATTCTCACTCATATTGAGATCCCTTCATCACTTTAAAAGTGCTTGCCTGCACGTGAATGGATTTGGTCCTTAGCCAGGGCCACGTTTACCCAACGCCTGATCGGCGAGCTGCACGCGTCTAAGCGCTCTTTCGCTCTTTGCCTCCGGCGCTTTCCTCGCGAAAACCGAACTTGCCGTTATCGTTCTTCCACTGCTCGTGGGGAGGAATCGTTTCGATGGTGTCCCAGTGCTCTGCGATTGTTCCGTTCTCTACGCGGAACAGATCGTAAAACGACGTCTGCTTCCCGCCGAACGCTCCCTCGCTGACCACAAGCACGAAATTCCCCTCGCCAAGCACCTTGTGGACCCGGTCGTACTTCATCGTGATTCCTCGAGCGGCCATTGCCTGCAGTGCAGAACCGAGGCCTGAGAGATTGTCGGCGATCTGCGGATTGTGCTGAATGTATCTGTCGTCATTGAAGTAGCCCGCCAGCTTTTCCATCCGTCCATTCACCAGGATGTCATCGACGAAGGCGCGCACTAGCTCCTTGTTCGCGTAGGTCTTATCCAGATCTCTCGGTTCTGTCGGACCATCGATCATGCTGTGGCCGCTTGGGTTCGGACGTGCCGTCTCCTGAAGATTGTCCCAATGCTCCACGATCTTGCCGTTCTCGAAGCGGAAGATGTCAAAGCCGATCTTCGGACCGAAGAAGTTGTAGTCGGTATGCGCGAAGACGTAATCACCGTCTTCGAACACACGCGCCGTGTTCACGCGCGCCGAGCCTTTGGGCAAGGCCGCAAGCAGCGCGCCCAGGCCGGCAAGCCCGTCGGCGGCAGCAAGATTGTGCTGAATGTACTTGTTTGGGTTTATGATCGCGAGCGGTTCGGCTGCCCCGGTCTCGATTGCCTTCAATAGGGTGACGACCTGCTGCTTTCTCTGCGACATATCTCTGCTCCTGCTGCTTTGAGTTTCGGACGTAAAGCGCCTATCGAACCATCAGATGCGTCGCCGACGTACTGAATCGTTTATGGGCGTCCCATGACGTGCACGTGCGCGTAGGGCGATCCGGCAAACATGATGTACGCGCCGGTCGGCTTGTGTATTGTCGGTAGTCCGGTGGTCCTCGGATCAAACGGCCACATAATCATCCAGTGCGGACCTACAGTAATAGGAGGACTCGTAGAGTCATAAGGGTCGGAATCGCTTCGCTGTGTAGCACCGGCAAGCATGTAGGTGATGCCTGGGACCGTGTTAGTCGGTTTTGGTTTGTGCGAGTTGGCGTCAGCGAACCACTGCATCGATGCGGCATCGGCGCACATAGGAGGGTCGCCGACAACCTTTGGATTGCCAGGCATGCACGTGAAGCCGTTGCTGCCTTCGCGCAGAATCACTTTATTGCCCTGCGCATCTTTATCGACGATTCGTGCGGACTTAGAAATGTTATCCGGTCCTGCGGCCATTGCCCGAGCAATTTTCTCCTGTTTCGTGTCACCGACCGCTGCCGCTATCCCGTTGTGGGATGTCTTCGATTCGGCGCGGCTCACAAACCTGATTTCAATTATCAGAAGTAGAGCCATGGCAGTGATGGCGCTCGCCAAGAACTTACGTCTCGAACTTTGGGATCTCATCTCTGAACTCCTCTCATTGCTGGTATTGCGTCATGCCGCCGGCGACCCTTTAAGCGGCGGAGAATTTAGGCAACCATCCTGAAGGTTCGAATATCAGTCTTTCCATCCACGAGTGTCGCGGCGTCCGCAAGGAGACTGCGAAGGACAGCATTCTCCTCAGTAGTGCAACCGGGTGCCCAATTTGATCTCACTGAAAACAGGCACGGAAAAAGAAATTGGAGTGACAGAATCTTAGAAGGTGTCAGAATTCTGCGAGTTGAACGAGCAGCCTTAACGGATGGTGTGTTTCTTTATATTGAGCTGGTTGATTTTCAAATGTAACGTAGACGGAGGAATTCCGAACAGAATTTCAAGCGTGTACAAATCGTGTACAGAATTCCTCGCAAAATACTAAACCCCGCGATTGACGCGGGGTTTGAACTGGCGGAGAGGGTGGGATTTGAACCCACGATACCCGTTAAGGTATGTCCGCTTTCGAGGCGGATCGTTTCAACCACTCACGCACCTCTCCGCGCCGGACAGCTTTCAACTATGGGTCCTTCGCGCAAAGAGCGCGCTCAGGATTTCGGCAGCGGGCTCGCGTTTCGCTCACGCCCGCTAAACGCCACAACTATCGACGGTTCTTAAAAAACGCCTGCACCATCTCTGCGCAACGGCCCGCCAGAACTCCGCTGCGAACCTCGATATGATGGTTCAATGCCAGATGATTCAATACCTGAATCACCGAATGCACCGCGCCTGCCTTGGGATGGTCGGCACCGTAGATCAGGCGCTTGATCCGGGCCTGTACCAGCGCGCCCGCGCACATCGCACACGGCTCAATTGTAACAAACAGTTCGCAGTCTCCCAGGCGATGGTTACCAACTGCTGTACCCGCCTCGCGCAATGCCAGTATCTCCGCATGTGCGGATGGATCGCGATCGGCGATGTTGCGGTTCCATCCGCGGCCAACGATCTGCCCGCCGCTTACGACCACCGCACCAGATGAACGTCCAACCCCGGGGAATGGCCTCCGGCGGCGCCATGGCATCCACAGCCAATCGTGAGAACTAGGTCCTTCTGGCCCACCCAGATATGCCCTTTTGGGACCTTACAAGGTTCCCTGCGTAGAGGCACACTAGCCCTTTAACTCGCAGACGGGCAAGACGTAAAACAACTTCCCTTATGAAGCACATTGCCACATGCGGGAACGCGATTGCGACCTTCCTCACACTGGCTGCTATGCTCGGTTGCCAAGGGGTAAGTACCGGCTCGCCTCCCCCCACTGGCGGTTTATCATGGGGGAGCCCCAGCCTCAGCTTCGGCAACGTCACGGCGGGGACGAGCAAGATGCTCACAGTGTCCGCGACGAACACCGGAACCACCGCAATTACAATCAGTGGCGCCACAGTCTCCACCAAGAATTTCTCTCTGAGTGCTCCCAGCCTGCCGGTCACGATTGGGGCAGGTCAGAACGCCACAGCGAGCATTGTCTTTACGCCAAATGCCGCTGGAAGCTTTGTGGCTACGCTTTCGGTTACAAACGATGCGTCCACCCAACCGCCGGCTCTATCCCTCACGGGAACCGGGGTTGCGGATGGGCAACTGGTTCCCAATCCCACAAACGAAAGCTTCGGCAACATAACGGTGGGAAGTCAGCACTCTCAGTCAGTGACCCTAACCAACAACGGCGCGTCGAACGTCACCATTTCAAGCGCGTCCGTCAGCGGACCGGGTTTTCAATTCAGTGGCCTTACCACGCCGCTGACGCTCAACGCCTCAAAGAGCACGACATTCACGATCACTTTCGCTCCACAAGCAACAGGGACCGCAATCGGCAGTGTGACAATCACGTCCGACGCGTCCAATCCGACTCTCTCGATACCGCTCAGCGGTACGGGAGTCGCAGTGGCGGGCGCGCTCGGGTCCAATCCAACAAGTCTTGGCTTTGGCAGCGTCCATGTGGGTAGCACTCAAACGCTCCCGGAAACCGTGACCAACACGGGTGGTTCGAGCGTGACCATATCTCAGGTCGCCGCTAGCGGGGCTGGTTTCGGGGTGAGCGGAATCAGCACGCCTGTGACGCTCGCGGCGGGACAAAGCGCAACCTTCAGTGGCACCTTTACTCCACAATCACCGGGGAGCGTAAGCGGTAACATCACGATCTCCTCCAATGCCTCGAATCCGACTTTGACAATTCCTTTATCGGGCACCGGCAACGCAACCGCAGGGCAGTTGGCGGCAACTCCGACAGCCTTGAACCTGGGCAACGTCGTCGTGGGAACCAGCGGAACCGCATCCGGAAGCCTCAACGCCAGCGGGGCGAGTGTGATCGTCGCGGCCGCCGGCACGAACAACGCGCAGTTCACCGTAAGCGGATTGTCACTGCCGGTGACGATCCCGGCCGGCCAGAGCGTTCCGTTCACAATCACATTCAGTCCGCAAACGGCGGTTACGGTCAATGCTACGCTCACCGTCACGAGCAATGCTTCACCTTCTTCGACGACCGAATCCCTGACAGGAACTGGCACACCGGCACCTGTTCACAGCGTCAATCTGTCCTGGACAGCCAGCACCTCGCCGAACATCTCGGGATACAACATTTATCGCGCCGTTTATGTAAATTCGTGCGGTTCCTACTCGAAGATCAATTCCTTGCTGAATACCGGCACTATTTATACGGACTCGTCCGTGATCGACGGCGTGACGTACTGCTACGCGACTAGCGCTGTGGATTCAACCGGCGCAGAGAGCTCATATTCGAACATCGCGCAGGCGGTGATACCTCCGCCGTAAGATTCAATGCAGCTCAATTAGTTTCTTTAAGCGGCCCTCAATCTCGGTGGCATTCCGAAATATGATCTTGGCAATCTTCTTGAGACGAATCCCGAGGGCGGCATCGGGTGTGCTATTGGCAAAGACCATTAGTCTCGTCGCCTCAGTTTCAATATCATCCAGTCTTTTCTGAATTCCGTCGATCAGTTCCCCGGTTCGGCCCATGCCCCCTCTTTCATTTCAACTGACAAATGGCGGGCAGGAGACAGCTTGAGAATGGCAACGACCCTTTCGTTCACGTTGTCTTTCAAGAAATTCGCGACCTCACGAAAGCCGAAGATGGAGTGTATCTTATTCATATATAAAGGTCATTGGAAGAGGTTGCAAGCGGTTGCAACAGGTCGCAGAAATTATCATTCTTGACGGATTGGGAGTTTGCGTTAGAGTAATCATCGGACAGCTACATTAAATGAGGAACACAGGCAGATTTTCGAGATGGGTGGCAGCCTTAGCCCTGGCGAGTTGTTTGGCGCCCACGGCGTGGAGCCATACGACCACCTCTGTGTCTAATGAGATTGGGATGGGAAAAGTTGCCGGTTTTTTGGTTTACCCACTGAAGGAGCCTGAGAAAAAGCGTCACAAGAGAGTTCCTGAAGGTGGCTCGCCTTTTGTGTATTTAGGAATCACTGGCGTTTCGTGCCTCTGCGCGATCACGGCTAAACGTCAGCGGCAGAAGCGGTTGAATGCACCGATTTAAGTCCCTCCTTTCCCTTCATATCTGAAGTTGTAACGGACCTGGGTCAGCTCTCTAGCCTGTCCTCGGTAGGCACGCGGCGGGGCTCTTGGCATAGCCGCGAATTCGAGCAGCAAATCCTCTGCCTTCGAGCATGTCTCTTTTCCCCGCGTTAAACAGAGGAGCCTGCAGCCAGGGTGCGTCCCCAATCTGAAGCTGTCTTGACGGAAGAAGGCCCCTTGCCTCGCGAGTTTGTCAGCCACTCACGCGCCAGGCGTTCGGCCTCGACTACCTGCGCAGGGCTCATTGCCTTGTTCACGCTATTCTTGGTGCGGGTGAGGTGGTCAATCGCAACATAGAACCACATGTAGGCACGGAAGACGTCGCTGTCGCTTGTTCGTCCAGTCCAGAACATGTGCGCCAATGCCAACTGGGCGGAGACCACACCATGTTCTGCGGCCTTCTGACACAAGGCGAAGGTCGCCTCGTCGTAACCGTCGGCCGGATCGTTTAGCAAACCCTGAAGGAGTGGTGGCGTGGCCGTGTTCTGGCTGAGCGTCAGGAAGAGGAGCTCGATGCGGCTAGAAACGCCTAATTTATCGAAGATGCGAAACAGATGATTCTTAACGGTATGTTGGCTTAAACCGAGGTGCTGGGCGATTTCTCGATTGGTCAGCCCCGCCGCCAGATTGTGTACCACCTCCAGCTCGCGCTTGGAAAGCAAGTTCAAGCCGCGTGCGTCCACTGCCCGCACTTTGGGCGCGGAGGCGAGAGCTTCCAGCAGCAGCGTCATCTGTTCACAATTGGCCCAGACCTGTCCCTCATGGACCCGGCAAATGGATTTGCAGAGCATGTCTAAGGATCCGTGGCGATCGAAGACCCCCCTTGCCCCGGCTCGAAAGGCTTCCAGCACCGAGTCGCGCTTGGAAGAGTCCAGAAGAATGATCGCCCTATAAGGATACGCTTCGCGGAGTTGGCGCAGGATCTCGCAGCCACGTTGAGCATCCTCTTCTGCGAAAGCGCTGAGGACAAAAACATCGATTCGCTGGGTGCTGGCAGCGGCCACCAGACTCGCTGCATTCAAGTCCGAACTAATCACCTGCAAATTGTGATCGCGGCCGAGAGCTTCTACCAGCAACTGCGTATGGAACGGTGAGTTGTCGGCAACGAGTACACGGATCGTGCCAGCATGCCTGTCGCGGTTGTGCTCCATTGGCTCCCCCAAGACACGTTGATAACCTGGTTCCCTGGGTTCGATTCCTTAAGGCATGCAGCGGATCAAAGCATGCTCAGACGGGCTAACAGAAACTTGTCTGTGAACTTATTTCATGCAGCAATAGGGGGGGGAGCCTTAGGCTATCCGATGTTTCCCATTTTGGCAAGCGCTATTTTGCCGCTTTCTAAGCGCGCGTTTCTGGTTTCGGACCAGTTTCGGGACCAGCCGAATCTCCCATCGCATATCGGAAGAAATCATCTGTTCTCAGTCTGGACGTCTGTCGACGTCGGCCACTGACACCCAAACGTTTGCTTCGCATGCTCTTCGCATGGAGCACAGCGACCGAGCGAAGCACCCGCCTTCAGTCGTCGTCGGGATCGGTACGCGGTCCCCTGTAATTGAGGAAGTAGGCGGCATTAAGCGGCGCATTGATGGTTCTGAAGGTGATCGGAGTCTGGTTGAAGTCGAAACAATCGGAAAGGTCGTCAGCCGGGGCGTCGGCATAGCCCAGAGAAGGCAGGGCGAAAGTCTCTTCGATGAATTTGAGGATGCTGCCGAAATCGTGGGTAACGTGGGAGATGTAGCCAGCTTTGGCGTAGGGCGAGACGACGATCAGGGGCACGCGGAAGCCGTATTCGTAGGAGTTGATGAGCTTAGGTGCAACGTGATCGTACCAGCCGCCCCAATCGTCCCAGGTGATGAAGATGGCGGTGTCTGCCCAGTATGGACTGTTGCCGATCGCGTTGACGATGGAGGCTACCCAGGATGGTCCCCCGGTTGCACTCGTGTCTCCTGGATGGTCAGAGTTAAGCCCTGTGGGGATCACCCAGCTCACTTGCGCGAGCTTGTTGCTGCTGATATCGGTGAGAACCTGGGTTTCCTCGAGGATGACGTTGTTCATCCAAATCGATCCCACGCATGCCGTGGCGTTAGGTGGGGTGGCATTCGGCCCACATATATGCCGAATCGCGTTGGGACCCGTCCAGATAGAGCCAGGGGAAGGGGTGTAGTAGTGCCAAGTGACGCCCGTCGCGTCGAGTTCGTCGGTCAGCGTGGGGTGTTCGAAGCAGGGGAATACCCTGCTGGACTCGCTGCCGGAGGGATCAATCAAGTTGACATCCACGGTGGAGGGGGCAGTGCAACCCAACCCTCGCACTCCACTGAGGCCCACGGGATTCTCGGCCGCGAACGAAGTACTCCCGACGGCAGGCGCTGACGTTCCTGAAATAATGAACTGGTGGGCGGGAAAGCTGGGGCCCTGATTGGTCTGAAACATGCGGTCGCCGAATGTATACTGCTCGGCCATCTGGAAATAAGGCTGAATGTCTGACGGTTTCACATACATGAACGCCGAGTGCGGCGTCGTCGGGGCACCGTCCATTTTGCACTGTCCGGTTGTGGCGTTGAGATCGCACATCTCCACAAACGCGCCATGGGTGTGGGCGAGGTCGTAGTTGTTACCGAGGTCGATTGGGCTCAGCGGGATCGTCTGGCCTTGGGAGTTGATGCCGCTTTGGACGATGTCGGCGCCGCGCGCGATTAAAACTGGATCCTGAAACAAATTGTCGGGGGTGCGGTTCTCCTGGAAAATTACGATGACATGCTCGATCTTTTGTGCCCTTGGGGTGATAGTGATGCTGAGGCTAGCCGTAGCTGTCTTGGCTGTGGGCCTTTCGGAGTCAGTCACAATCACGGCGAAGCTGGAAACTCCTGCAGTCGCAACCGTACCGGAAATAGCAGCTGTCGCCCCATTCAAGGTCAATCCGGAAGGAAGAGTTCCGGTCGTGACTGCCCAGGTATAGGGCGGGACCCCGCCTGTGGCCTGCAGAGTGACGCCCGCATAGACGGTATCAGCTATACCTGGCGGCAGCGAGGTAGTAGTTATCCCGAGCGGAGGAACGACGGTCGGTGGGGTTCCCATGGCCGTTCCACCGCCGCAGGCGTTCAGGCTGAGGAGAAGTACAGCGGTGGCGAGTGCCGTAAGAGGCGCGACCGGGGGGAAAGGCCCGCGCATGGTGGCTCCTTAATGAAGGCAATGATCGTTATGGCTGCCTTAAGGCGCGCTTAAGAAAGGGAAGATCTTTGACTTTCCATGCCCTTCCCGAAACACAGTCTACACTACCGATCGGCGCCAACAGTTATGGACTCAGTGATTCGACTTCAGTCGAGGATTAGGGACCGCAGCATCTGCCACAATCTTCCACTCCCCATTAATTCTTTGAACCACCACAAGGTATTTGCCTTCGGCAACACTGTTCGCCAGGATAATAGATTGATGCCCGGAGTGTATGTCAGGGATGGCTTGAGATGACTGAAGTCAGCCGGGCATTTGATTTCCAGGAGGGACGTTGCTTTCACGTTCTGCACTCGGCTGGGAAAGGCCGGGGCGGATGCCTTCACGATCCAGAAGCTAGCAAGCCACAGCAGCATCACAATCTCACAGCGGTACGTTCACGCCGACAGGGAAGTCAAGGAGTCAGCAATCCGGTTGCTGGACGTGCTGAATCAGTCCAAACCACAGCCGAGCAGTGATACCATAAAAGAAATTTGAGCGGGGATGGCGGAATTGGCAGACGCACTAGCCTTAGGAGCTAGCGCCGAAAGGCATGCAGGTTCAAGTCCTGTTCCCCGCACCAAGATGCCGCAAAACTTCGCAATGAGTGTAATGGCCTGTGGGTGTTGAAAAAGTCCGTGATCGGAGTGTCTGTTCGGCTGCTCGGATCGCTGCCGCCGAGTTTCTCTCTTCTCACCTCCAGCTAAGCGGCGGCTTCCACAGCGGGCATTGTCGGTTGGCTGAGGAAGCGGACCAGTCGCTTGATGTTCTGCGCCGCCGCTGCCAGGAAGAACTGCTCCCGAACGAATTTTATTCGCCGTAAACGCAAGCGACGCAGCCCGATCTGATTCTTCAGTTCCGCGAACAGGGCTTCTACTTTCTTCCTTTGCCGCTGTGCCTTGGCAAACTCAGGCGTGTTCGCTAACTCCCGTGCGCGTTGCCGCGCCGGTTCGTGCTGATGGATGACCAGGCATCGGAAAGCCGCACTCGTGCATTGCGGTCGGAGCGCGCACGGGCCACATCGTTTGCGTGTCCCGATGTAGGTCCAGGCGTGATTGCGATGACTTTGGCCACCGTAGTTCAGGGGCTGCCCGGCAGGGCAGATATAGCGATCGTGTTCCGGTTCGTAAGTGAAACGCTCGGGACTGAAGAATGGGCTGTTCTTGCGGTGGATGCTGTCGCGGGTTCGCATATAAGGAGTGATGTTCCGGTCCGCCAACCATTGCAAGAACTCCCCATTGCCATACGTCGTGTCGGCTGCCACCGAATCCGGCACTCGTTGCTGCCATAGCGCGAAACGTGTGAGCATGTCTTGCGCAGCCACGGTCTCTTGGCTCATGCGCGCTGCTGTCGCCTGCACTCCCACAATCACGCCACTGTGATTGTCGACCAGATAGTTGTCGTAGTACCCCAGTCGGGCGGGAGTCCCACCCTTGGTGGCGTAGGTCGCATCGGGATCCGTGGTCGATACCTGGTCCTGCTGATGCACGGGTTCTTCGCTGGGGTTCTGCCGCTCCAGTTCCACCAAGTACTGGCGCACGGTTTGGTTCACTTGCGCCGCTTCCGCTAACTGCTCCCGTGGAATACGGCTCTCCTTCGCCGCATTCGCCTCCACAAAACTGCCATCGACCGACAGGTGCTTACCCTCGACCAATCCGACTTCCACACACTGCAGCACGATCTGCTCAAACAGTTGCTCGAACAACTTCGATTCCTGAAACCGCCCGTGCCGGTTCTTCGAGAACGTGGAGTGATGCGGAATCTCCTGATCGAAACCGAGACCGGTGAACCACCGCCAGGCCAGATGCATGCGTAGTTCTTCCACCAGCTTGCGCTCGCTGGTGATGCCGTACAGATAGCCGATCAGCAGAATGCGCAACAGAAGCTCGGGGTCGATCGACGGCCGGCCGGTCTCGCTGTAGCTGTCCTTCAGCTTCTCCCGCACAAACTCAAAGCTGACGTGCTTATCGATCAGCCGCAGCAGGTGGGTCTCAGGAACCTGATCTTCCAGGCGGAAGTAGTAGAACAACGCTTCGGAGCGGTCGTGTTGCCCCATCATGATTAGCAGGCCTCCGACAATCGGAATCAAACAGAGCATGGGCGAATGCTTCTTTCTAACATGCTTCTGCTGAATCCCTCCTGCTAATCGACGTGACTTTTTCAACACCCACGTCCTTTATCATTCACGATCCAGATGGACCTGAGTGCCAGCTTGCGAATATCTGAGCGTGAAATCCGACACACAGCTGGCACACAAGCTACTAGGAAGGATGCGGTTTTAGGCGGGTGTTCCCTGCCCGGACCGCTAATCGGCCGTTATACGGCCTAAGGCGTTCTCGACTACAATCGCCACTGAGATCAATGACTTGCCGGTAGTCAGCCCGCACGGAAGTGGCTTCGAACACCGCGCACAAATTCTTGGACTTGCAAAGAATCCGAACACGACACGGGGCACAGCAATGGCACACCGCCATGCGTGATACGACATCCCGGCCACAGAGTGAACGGGAGTTGCGGTGGCGTTTTTCAGTAGCACGGAATGTTGATGACGATTCATGACAAAAAGAATTACCGGGCGGAGAGAGGATTCGAACCAACGACCCCCTAGTCCCGAAAAAGGGATTAGGTTGTCGTGCTGAATGTTTTCAATCTCATACAGTGGTGCTTGAACCGTCTCATTCCTGCCCGGTCATCCCAGTTTGGAATGTTTGTAAACCCTCGAATGGGCAACCCTCACAAGAGTGTCACTTCGTTTCCCACTAGTTAGAGCGCCTGCCTTGGGCGCACGAGGCCCCACCCTAAAACCGGAATTATTTTTCTTCTTGGGCCGCTGCCAGCAACGACACCGCGCGGTTCGCCGCAATCGACCTCTCATCCTTGGTCATGAAACGGCCGGGCGCATCGTCTTGAACTCGCGCAGGATTATTGGAGCGATTGGACACTGTGACAATGGCTCAGAATGTGTATTCGCTTGTTGCGATTCTAGTAATCAGTGGCCATTAGCAAACTGTGTGTCGTCGAGGCTCCAACTGCCGCCAAGTGCTTTGTAGAGCTGGACAACG
>WNFN01000004.1_pt1 | contig 21929 bp, 20 predicted proteins | sample 5400161 | NCBI WGS metagenome assembly WNFN01 (sample SAMN13153353, study PRJNA577476) | soil metagenome | isolation source: 80 cm saprolite on Douglas fir-dominated hillslope | place: USA:California | collected 2013-09-17 | reverse complement strand
CCGCGCAGCACCGAGGAGCAGCGCAGCACCGGCCATGCCGTGCGCCGCGCCGACCTGGAGCCGGGCGACCTCGTGTTCTACAACACGCGCAACCGGCCGTTCTCGCACGTCGGCATCTACCTCGGCGACGGCAGCTTCGTGCACGCTCCCCGTCCCGGCCGGCGCGTGCGGGTCGAAAGCATCGACAATCCCTACTGGCGCGCGCGCTTCAACGGCGCCCGGCGCCTCGATCCTCCGGTCTACTGATCCTTCAGGCTGTAGACGGTCCGCACCTCGATCGCGAATTCCTGCCCGCGCAGCGCCCGGGGCACCGGCGCCTCGGCCGCGGCATTGCGGAACATCTCGAGCACCTGCTCGTCGAGCAGGCCATGACCTGAGCTTCGCGCCAGGCCGACCTCGGCAATCGTGCCGCTCGCCGCAACGCTCAGCCGCACGATCACCTCGCCTTGCCAGTCGTTACGGACGTGTTATCCAAAACGGCACGTGGCGGCGCCACGTTCGCCACCTGCGTCGCTGCCTCTGACTGCGGGGTTTCCGCTGCCGCGGCTGCCGGCTCCGGAGTCGTCACCGGAACCATCGCCGCGACTCTTTTAGGCGCCGGTCTCTTCGGCGCCGCTGGTCTGACCGTCTCAGCTGCCGGCAACTCGGGGGCAGCTGGCTGCTCGACCATGCGCGCCACGATGGCGACCGGGCTCGCAAAGGGCCGCTTCAGCGGCGGCGCGCTCAGCGCCAGGACGAGCGCATGCAGCGCGAGCGATAGCGTCGCGGCATACGCAAGACCGCGGTCAGCGTTTGCCGTCATGCAAGGCGCGCCAGACTTTCTCGGCGGTCAGCGGCATCTCCAGGTGCAGCACGCCCAGCGCATCGAGCACCGCGTGCACCACCGCCGGCACCGCGCCGATGGTTCCGAGCTCGCCGCAGCCTTTCACGCCAAGCAGATTGGTCTTGCAAGGCACGCTCTCGTCGAAGCTGGCCTTGAGCGGCGGCAGGTCGTCGGCGCGCGGCACGGCGTAATCCATCAGCGAGCCGGTAAGCAGCTGCCCGCTGTCGTCGTACACCGCGTGCTCGTAGAGCGCCTGGCCGGCGCCTTGCGCGATGCCGCCGTGCACCTGGCCTTCGACGATCATGTGGTTGATGATGCGGCCGACGTCATCGCAGCTCGCAATGCTCGCGAGCCTGACGACGCCGGTCTCGCGGTCGATCTCCACCTCGCAGGCCTGCGCGCCGTTCGGCCAGGACGGTGTCGAGGGCGTTTCGGTCGCCGACACGCGGAAAACGCGGCGCGGCTGCCGGGCCGCCAGCTCGGCGAGCTCGATCGCCCGGTCGGTGCCCGCGATGCGGAAGCGGCCATCGCGATATTCGATATCCGCCGGTGCCGCTTCCAGCGCCTCGGCCGCGCGCGCCTTTCCTTCGATGATGACCCGGCGACCGGCCGCGACCACCGCCGAGCCGCCGACGAAAGCCGAGCGCGAGCCGACGCTGCCGACGCCGTTGGCGCGATCGGTATCGCCCTGCACGATGCGCACTTTCCCGAGCGGCACGCCGAGCACCTCCGTGACGAGCTGGGTATACGAGGTCTCGAGCCCCTGGCCCATCGCCTGCGTACCCGAGAAAACGGTTACCTCGCCTTCGGCGTTGACCTCGATATCGACGGTTTCCGTAGGCAGCGCTCCGGTCCACTCGAGGTACACCGACAGGCCGCGCCCGCGCAGGCGTCCAGCTCGCTGCGACGCTTCTCGTCGCGCGGCAAAACCGGCCCAGTCGGCGTGCGCCAGCAGCTGGTCCAGCACCGCGGAGAAATTGCCGCCGTCGTAGGTGTCGCCGAGATGCGTGCGGTAGGGAAAATCCTGCGGACGGATGAAGTTGCGCCGGCGCAGCTCCGCGGCATCGAGCTTCATCTCGCGCGCCGCCTTCTCCATCAGGCGCTCCATCAGGAAATTGGCTTCCGGCCTGCCGGCGCCGCGATACGCGCCCGTGGCCATGGTGTGCGTGAGCACCGCGCGTACGCGGTAATGCACCAGCGGCACGTGATAAACGGTGGTCTGCACCTTCGGGCCGAGCTGCAGCGGGATGATGGCGGAGGATCCCACGGGCACGGCGCCGATGTTGCCCAGGGTTTCCACTTGCAAAGCCAAAATGCGCCCGTCGGCATCGAGCGCGAGGCGCGCCTTGTTGTACTGGTCGCGGCCCATGTGCGCGGCGAGAAAGTCCTCGCTGCGATCGGCGCGCCATCTCACCGGGCGGTCGAGCTTGCGCGCGGCGTAGCAGGCGAGCGCGTCCTCGGGCGTGAGACCGGTCTTCATGCCGAACCCGCCGCCGATGTCGCCGACCACGATACGGAAGTCCTGCACCTTGGCGCGGAACACCGCCGCCAGCAGATCGCGCGCGCCGGTGGGCGTCTGGTTCTGCGTATGCAGCGTGGTGCGACCGTTCTCGAACACCGCGGTGCACGCGCGCGGCTCGAGCGCCATCGCGATCACGCGCTGGTTGTGCAGCTCGAGCTCGGTGATGTGCGCCGCCTTGGCGAACGCCTCCGCAACCTTGGCCGCGTCGCCATACTCCGTCTGCGCCGCCACATTGCCGCTCGCATCGGGCCACACCAGCGGGGCGCCCGGTTCGATCGCGCGCTTCGCGTCCACCACGCACGGCAGGTCCTGGTACTCGACCATCGCCAGCTCGGCCGCGTCCTGCGCCTGCACGCGCGTCTCGGCGACGATCGCCGCGACGGGTTGGCCGACGTAGTAGACCTTGCCTTCGGCGAGCGGCGTGCGCGCGGGCGCCGTCATCGGCGCGCCGTCGGCGCGCTTGAAGAGCGGCGGAAACGGAATGTGGCCGACGCCGTCGGCGCGCAGCTCGGCCATCGTCCATGCCGCTATTACCCCTGGAGCTTGCTTCGCTGGCTCCAGGTCGATCGACCCCAGCGTGGCGTGCGCATGCGGCGAGCGCACCAGCACCAGCCAGCATTGCCGGGGAAAATCCAGATCGTCGCTATAGCGGCCCTTGCCGATGAGCAGCCGCTCGTCTTCCAGTCGCTTCTGCGAGCGCGACGCGCCGAAGCGCGCCGACGCGGGATCGAACTGGACCTGCAGAGTGGGAGCGTTCACCGGCGAATATTAATCGCCGGCGACGCTCCCAGTACTGCAGCTAGAAGTGGTATTCCGCGCGCAGCATCGGCGTCTTCGCAAATGCGCCCGAGCCAGCCGGGCCGGAGGCGTCGTTGCCGAACTTGTTTTTCCAGTACTGGTATTCGAATCCGACCTTGAACATCCCCTTGGAACCCATCAGGCGGCCCACGTCGTACATAATCTGGCCATCGAAGTTGGTTTCAGCCTTGGTCTGGCCGCCAAACTCGTCCTTGCCTTTCGCGGCGATGAAGTTCATGAATCCCTCGAAGGAAAGTCCCGTGGCGCCCAGCGGAATGCCCCAGGCGGCCGTCAGCATGGGGTGTGTCTTGTAGCGGTAGCGGGGCGTGCAGGTGTTGCTGAAGGTATTGCACGGAGCGTTGCTCTCCCACAGCGCCAGCAGGCTGAGATTCAAGAAGCCCGGCACGTCGAACATCGCGGTCGGACCAAGGACCAGCATGCGTTTCTTCGAGTTGTAGCCGGCGTCGGTCTTGGCGTTCCAATCGAAGCCGGCGGTCGCGCCGAGCCCGCGCATCGGTCCGAACTTGTATTCGCTCTTCATGATCTTGCCGATGTCGAGCGTATGGCGATAGACGATGTAGGCCTCCTGCGCGCCTTCGGTCGCATTGGCGTTGGCGGGATCCTTCTTGTCGGACATCAGGGCGTCGACGTTGAAGAAGTTGACGCCGTACTTGTAGCCGCTCACGTGGGTCAGCCCGAAGATGTTCTTGCTGATGTTCTCGGGATTGAAAGGCTCGCGGAACTTGCTGCCATGGCGGTAGCTGAGCGACGTGTCGCTCCAGTCGGCTGCAGCAGCGGGCGTCGTTGCGGTTGCAGCGCACAGCGCCGCGGCGGCGATGGCTCGTGGATTCTTGAGTAAAGACGAAGAGAAATTCACTGACGACTCCCTTAAGGTTGGTATTCCGCGCGACGTCCGTGCTTCTCCCTGTTCGCGCGGCCAGGACTCATAAAGCAAAAACCGGCCCACCCTGTGCCCCTAGCAGAGCCCCATTATGGCCGCGTGAAATGCACCAAAGGTGGGCTAGGCCCAGAACCCGCGGTGCACTTCGGCTGCTTCGTCCTCGAGCAACGGCCCCAGCACCTCGATGTGCCGCTGGCCCCTCGCGAACACCTCACGACAGGGCAGCGAAAGCGTCGGGTTCTCCGGATGCGTGCCGGTGATTTCCAGGAGCCGGTGCTCCGACAGCGCGTAGACCACGCGCCCGATGCCGGACCAATAGATGCCGCCCGCGCACATGGCACAGGGCTCGGCGCTCGAATAGAGCGTCGCGCGCCCCAAATTCGCCCGCTTCGCCAAGGCGCTGCGCAAAGCGTTCATTTCCGCGTGCTCCAGCGGGCTCGTCTGGTGGCCGTTCAGCGCTTCGGCAAGCACCGCGCCGCCTGCCTCGACGATGAGCGCGGCAAACGGGTGGCTGCCTTCCTGGCGCGAGCGCCGCGCAAGCGCGATGGTCCGGCGCAGCAATGCCTCATCGCTCGATTCAGGCAAGTCCGGCCTTGCGCAACATCCCGGCGCTCGCCGCATTGTGGCGCTCGACGAGAGAGCCGAGCTCCAGGCCGCGGATGGCGCCCTGCTCCACCACTACGCGCCCATTGATCACCGACAGCCACGCGCGCGCCGGGGTGCAGGTGAGCAGTCCGGCGACGATGTCGCCGTGCGCGCCGGCGTGTTCCAGCCCGTCGACGCGAAAGGCGACCAGGTCGGCGGCCTTGCCGGGTTCGAGCGAGCCGATCTCGTCGCGCCCGAGCAGCGAGGCGCCGCCCAGGGTGGCGAGCTCGAGCGCCTCGCGTGCCGACATGCGGTCCGCGCGCGACTCGAAGCCGGGCCAGCCGACGCGGTGAAGCAACATCGCCTGGCGCGCCTCGCCGAGCAGGTGATTGCCGTCGTTGCTCGCCGTGCCGTCGACGCCCAGGCCGACACGCATACCCCGGTCGATCATCTCGCGCACCGGCGCGATGCCGGAGGCGAGCAGCATGTTGCTGCTCGGGCAGTGGCACGCGCCGCAGCGGTGCTGCGCCATGACGCCGATCTCGTCCTTGGACGGATGCACCATGTGGGCGAACCAGACGTCCTCGCCCATCCAGCCGAGCTCGGCGACGTATTCGATCGGCCGCTTGCCGAATTTCGCCAGGCAGAAGCGCTCTTCGTCGAGCGTCTCGCAAAGGTGCGTGTGCAGCCCGACCGCGCGATGCGCGCGCGCCATCTTCACGCTCTCGCGCATCAGGTTCGCGGTGGCGTTGAACGGCGAGCAGGGTGCAAGCCCGATGCGCAGCATCGAGCCCGGCCGCGGATCGTGCAGGGTCTGCAGAAGCCGGAGGCAGTCGGCGAGCACCGCATCGTCGCGCTCGACCAGGTCGTCGGGGACGAAGCTGCCTTCGCTCTGCCCGAGGGTCATCGCGCCGCGCGTCGGGTGAAAGCGCACCCCCAGCTCCTGCGCCGCGCGGATCGTGTCCTCGAGGCGCACGCCGTTGGGATAGAGGTACAGGTGATCGGCGACGGTCGTTGCCCCCGAAAGCACCAGCTCGGAGAGCGCGATCTTCGCGCTGACGTAGGCCGCCTCGGGATCGAGGTGACGCCACACCCCATAGAGCAGCTTGAGCCAGTCGAACAGCACGAAGCCTTTTCCGGTGCCGATCGCACGCGTGAGCGACTGGAACATGTGATGGTGGCCGTTGACCAGGCCCGGTGTGACGACGCAGCCGCGCGCATCGATTACGCGCTCGGGTTTGCGCGCAGGATCGGCCGAGATCCACGCGTCGACTTCCTGCGCGCTGCCCACAGCGCCCACCTGACCGTCGCGCACGGCGATGCTGCCGCCGCGGATCTCGCGGCGCCGCGCGTCCATGGTGACGAGCACTTCCGCATTCCTCACGAGGAGTGTCACGGCAGGACACCGTAGCGCAGGCCAAGCTCGCGCAGGTAGCGCCTGTAGGCGAGGGACATGCGGTCCGCGCGCACCGGCGATTCCGTCCCCGGCGCGAGCGGCAGCCGGCGCGGCGTCTGGCTCTCGAGGATCGGGCGGTCCTGCAGAAAGATGCGATCCTGGAATTCGCGCAGCGTCGCCTCGTCCTGCTCGAAATTGGTCATCGCCATCACCAGCCACACGCGGCTCGACTCCTCCTCGACCGGCTGGACGTGCAGGCTGATCGCCTCGTGAAACCCCTGCTGCACGTCGGGCACCTTCGTGAGGATCGCCGTGAGCGGCCGCACCACGCGGTAGGTGTATTCGACCTCGCTGCCGCCGTGGGCGAGGCTGTTGGTCTGCGGCTGCCAGGCGAAGCATTGCGTGGCCATCAGCCCCGTGCCGCCGGCGCCGTCGCTCCAGGGGTCGACCCGGTAGTCGCGCACCTCGGTACGCGCCGGATCGCCGAGCACCCCGGCGTGGACGAAGGCGAAATGCGCCATGTCGAGAAAGTTCTCGACGATGCGCGGCCCGCTCGAGGCGACGTCGTACGGTCCGCACAGGAGCTTGCGCAGCTTCGGATCGTCGTGCTCCGGGAACGGCAGCACCCCGCGCGCGGGCTCGCCGAGGCAGACCCACGCCAGTCCATAGCGCTCCTCGATGCGAAACGACTTCGGGCGCGCGCTGTCCGCGGGCAACTGGCCGGGCTGGGACGGAACGTGCATGCAGCGGCCGTCGGGCGCAAAGCGCCAGCCGTGATAGGCGCAGGTCAGGCCGCCGTGCTCGATGCGACCGATGGAAAGGCGCGTACCGCGATGCGGGCAGCGGTCCTGCCAGGCATGCGCGGCGCCCTCGGCGTCGCGCCATAGGACAATGTCGGTCCCGAGCAGCTTCGCGGCCACCGGCCGGGCTTCATCGAGCCGGCGCGCCGCAGCGACCGGATGCCAGTCGGTGAGCAGGACCGGATCGCTCATTGATACGTACGGATGCGTTCCAGCCATCGCGCCTTGGCGGGCTGAGGCAGGTAGGAAGCGGTGATCGAATTCGCGGCGAGCCGCCGGATGTCCTCGCGCTCGAGGCCGAGCGCGCGTTGCGACGCGAGAAAGTTTTCGCCGATATAGCCGCCGAAGTACGCCGGATCGTCCGAGTTGACGGTCACGCAAAGCCCCGCGTGCAGGAGGCGCTTGAGATTGTGCTCCTCCATGCGCGGGAACACCCGCAGCTTGACGTTGGAAAGCGGGCACAGCGTGAGCGGCGTCTGCTCGGCCGCCAGGCGCGCGACCAGCGCCGGATCCTCGACGCAGCGCACGCCGTGGTCGATGCGCGAAACCTTGAGCACATCGAGCGCTTCGTAGATGTACGCGGGCGGGCCCTCTTCTCCCGCATGCGCCACCGCCTCGAGCCCCTCCGAGCGCGCGCGGCGGAACACGCGCTCGAATTTCGACGGCGGATGGCCCGCCTCGGAGGAATCCAGACCCACGCCGCACAAGCGCTCGCGCCAGGGCAGCGCCTGTTCGAGCGTGCGCATCGCCTCCTCCTCGCTGAGGTGGCGCAGGAAGCACAGGATGAGCCGGGTGCTGATCTCGGCTTGCCGCAACGCGCGGTCGATGCCCTCGATCACCGCCTGCATCGGCACGCCGCGCGCCGTGTGGGTTTGCGGATCGAAAAAGATCTCGGCATGCACCACGCCATCGGCATGGGCCCGTTCGAGGTAGGCGCGGGTGAGATGGAAAAAATCGTCGGCATCGCGCAGCACATCGGCGCCCGCGTAATAGAGATCCAGGAAAGACTGCAAGTCCTCGAAATCATAGGCACGGCGCAGGGCTTCCGCGGACGGATAGCGGAGCGCCACGCCGTGCTTGCGCGCAAGGGCGAAGGCCATCTCGGGCTCGAGCGAGCCCTCGATGTGCAGATGCAGCTCGGCCTTCGGAATGCCGCGGATAAAGGACGCGAGGTCCTGCACGCCTTATCTCGGCAGCTGTCCTTCCACGCCCTCAACGTACCACTTGATGCTGTCGATCTCCTGGTCGGTGAGGCTCTTGCCCGCCGGAACGATGATGGTCTTGCCGTCCTGCCCGACGATCGGCCCGGTGAATACCGCCCACTTGCCCGCGGCGATCTCGGCCTTCTTGGCGGCGACGGTTTTCTTCGCGGCGTCGGGCACCGCTGCATTGACGCTGACCAGATCGTTCATGCCGTCCTTGATGCCGCCCCATACCGTGGTCTTCAGCGGCTTGCCCGCGAGCGCGGCCTCCGCCACCTTGGAGTAGTAGCCGCCCCAGATCTCGATCGCCGACGCGAGATGCGCCTTAGGCGCGTAGGCGGTCATGTCCGAATCCCAGCCGAAGGCGTTGACGCCCTTGTCCTGCGCGGTCTGCAGCACGGCGGAGGAATCGGTGTTCTGCAGCAGCACGTCGGCGCCCTGCCCGATGAGCGTCTCGGCGGCCTGGCGCTCCTTGCTCGGATCGAACCAGGTGCTCACCCACACGACTTTGGTCGTGATCTTCGGATTGACGGTGCGCGCGCCCATGGTGAAGGCATTGATGTTGCGAACCACCTCGGGAATCGGGAACGAGGCGACGAAGCCCAGCACGCCTTTCTTCGAGACGTGACCGGCGATGATGCCGGCGAGGTAGGCCGGCTCGTACATGCGCGAGTTGTAGATCGTCACGTTCGGCGCCGACTTGAATCCGGTCGCGTGGTAGAACTCGACCTTCGGGAACTGCTTCGCCACCTTGAGCGTCTGTTCCATGTAGCCGAACGAGGTGGTGAAGACGATCTTGTTGCCCTTGGCGGCGAGCTCGCGGATCACGCGCTCGGCATCGGCGCCTTCGGGCACGTTCTCGACGAAGCTGGTCTGCACCTTGTCGCCGAACTTCTTTTCGACTGCCTTGCGGCCGACGTCATGCGCGTAGGTCCAGCCGCCGTCCCCCGGCGGTCCGACATAGACCCATGCCATCTTGAGAGGATCGGCCGCGCCCGCGTTTGCTGCGGACAACGCGAACACCGTAGCTGCCAACGTCGATTTCCAAAGCTTCATCTTTCTCTCCCTGTCTAAGGTTGCTCAACTGTCGTCATGAAAAGGCTTGCCGAGCGACGCCGGCGCGTGGCGCCGGATCATCTGCTGGTCCGCCGAAATCAGCACCAGGACCACGATCGTGGCGATGTAGGGCAGGCTGGCGAGGGCGAAGACCGAGACCTGCACGCCGATCGCCTGCAGGTACAGGCCGAGCGCCGAGACGCCGCCGAACAGCAGCGCGCCGACGGCCACGCGCAGCGGCCGCCACGTCGCGAACACCACCAGCGCGAGCGCGATCCAGCCGTTGCCCGAGGTCAGTCCCTCCTGCCACATCTTGAACTGCGCCACGGCGTAGTAGCAGCCGGCAAGGCCGGCCATCGCGCCGCCGAACGCCACTGCGGCATAGCGCACCCGGTTGACGTGCAGGCCGAGCGAGCGCGCCACCACCGGCGATTCGCCGATCGAGCGCAGCGCGAGGCCGGCTCGCGTGCGGTAGAGAAACCAGGCGGTGGCGCCGAGCAGGACGAGCGTCGCATAGCCGAGGAGATTCAGGGAAAACAGCGACGGCCCGAGGAGCGGGATGCGGCTGAGCAGCGGAATCGGAAGGTCGCCGAAGCTCACCGGCGCGGCGAAGCCGACGTATTGCCGCCCGAGGAAAGCGGACACGCCGGCCCCGAGGATGGTGAGCGAGAGGCCGGCCGCGACCTGGTTCGCCTGCAGCGTGAGCGTGATGAAGCCGAAGCTCAGGGCGGCGATGATCCCGGCGGCGATGGCCGCGAGGACCGCGGGCCCGAGCCCTGCGCCGTGCGCCACGGCGGCGAATCCGGCGAGCGCGCCGAGCAGCATCATGCCTTCGAGCCCGAGGTTGAGCACGCCGGAGCGCTCGACCACCAGCTCGCCGAGCGCCGCGAGCATGAGCGGGATCGCGAGCGCGACCGCGCTTGCGACGAGTGGCGTGATGGAATCGAGCATCGGCTCGCGCCTAGGCCGCCGCCGGCGCGCGCGCAACGCGGTAGTTGACCAGCACGTCGCAGCCGAGCAGGAACATGAGCAGCAGCCCCTGGAACACCTGGCTCAGGGCCTTCGGCAGCTGCAGCGCGATCTGCACCGCTTCGCCGCCGAGATAGAGCAGCGCCATCAAGAGCGACGCCAGCACGATGCCGAGCGCATGCAGCCGGCCGAGCGCCGCGACGATGATCGCCGTGAATCCGTAGAGCGGCTGCCAGCGATCGTTCAGCTGGCCGATCGGCCCGGCCACCTCGCTGACACCGGCGAGTCCGGCGGCCGCGCCGCTGATGAGCAGCGCGAGCCAGACCATGCGCTTCTCGCCGAAGCCGGCGTAGCGCGCCGCTGCGGGCGCAAGGCCGGTGACCTGGAGCTGAAAGCCGAGGAACGAGCGCTCCATGAACAGCCACGCCAGCGGAATGGCCGCGAGCGTGATGAATATCGAGGCGTTGATGCGAGTGCCTTCGAAGCGCTCCCAGCCCCAGGAGGCAAGCAGCGGAAACAGCGCGTTGTCGGAAAACTGCACGGTGATCGGGAAGTTGTTGCCCTGCGGGTCCTGCCAGGGCCCGAACACCAGGTACTTGACCACGAGGTCCGCAACGTAAGTCAGCATGAGGGTGACCAGGATCTCGTTGGCGTGGAATTGCGCCCTGAGCGCGGCGGCGATCGAGGCCCAGAGCGCGCCGCCGAGCGCGCCGGCGAGAATCATCGCCGGCAGCAGCCACGGCCCGCCCTTCTCGTGGAAGGCGATCGCCAGTCCCGTGGCGAAGATGCCGCCCATGTACATCTGGCCTTCCGCGCCGATGTTCCAGATGCTGGCGCGAAAGCCGATGGCGAGCCCGAGCGCGATCAGGCACAGCGGCGAGGCCTTGAGCAAGAGCTCGCTCACGCCGTTCATGTCGCTCACCGGATCGATGAAGAACACCCGGAACGCGCGCACCGGGTTCTGGCCGAGCCAGGCAAACACCGCCAGGCCCACCATCAGCGTCAGCGCGACGGCGAGCAGCGGCGCGACGAAGAGCATCGCGCGCGACGGTTGGGCGCGCGGCACGAGGCGCAGGCGCATCATGCCGCCACACGCTCATCGTTTTTCTGGGGGAACATGCCCGCCATCCAGCGGCCGATCTCCTCGGCGCTGGTATCCGAGACTTTCTTCGAGGGCGAGATCCGGCCGCCGGCGATGACCGCCACGCGATCGCAGGTCTCGAGGATCTCGCCCAGATCCTCCGAGATCACCAGCACCGCGACGCCGCGCGCCGCGAGGTCGATGATCTGCTGGCGGATGAGCGCGGTCGCCGCGATATCGACGCCCCAGGTCGGTTGCGCAAGGACCATCACCTTGGGCATCTGGCGCATCTCGCGCCCGACGATGAATTTCTGCAGGTTGCCGCCCGACAGGCTTTGCGCCTTTGCGCCGCCGCCGCTGCAGCGCACGTCGAAGCCCGCGATGCACTGCGCGGCGAACGCGGCGGCCGATTCGAACATCACCAGGCCGTGGCGCAGCATGCCCTGCCGGTGCGCCGTCAGCAGCGCGTTTTCGGTCAAGGTCATCACCGGCACGGTGCCGCGTCCCAGGCGCTCCTCGGGGACATTCACCAGGCCGAGCTCGCGCCGGCGCGCGGCGCCGAGCCTGCCCACCGGCTGGCCACCCAGGCGCACCGCGGCGGCCGCGGGCACGAGCCGCTCGCCGGTGATCGCTTCGAGCAGCTCGGCCTGGCCGTTGCCCGAGACACCGGCGATGCCGAAGATCTCGCCGAAATGCAGACGCAGGCTGACGTCCTTGAGCGCGGTACCGAAGGGCGGGTCTCCCGGCAGCGATAGCGCGGCGATCTCCAACGCCACCTCGGTCGGCGTGTGGCTGCGCCGCTGCATGCGTGGAAACTCCCGCCCGATCATCAGGCTCGCCAGGCTCGCCTCGGTTTCGGTGCGCGGGTCGACCTCGCCGACCCAGCGGCCGTTGCGAAAGATCGTCGCGCGATGGCACAGGCGCCGGATCTCGTCGAGCTTGTGGCTCACATAGATGATGGCGGTGCCTTCGGCGGAGAGCGTGCGCAGCGTCTCGAACAGCTGCTCCACCGCCTGCGGCGTCAGCACCGAGGTCGGCTCGTCCATGATCAGGAGCTTCGGCGACTGCAGCAGGCAGCGCACGATCTCGACGCGCTGGCGCTCGCCCACCGACAGCTCGTGCACCGGGCGCTGGGGATTGAGCGGCAGGCCGTAGCGCTGCGACACCTCGGTGATGCGCGCGGCGAGCGCCTTCAGATCGAAGGCCCCCGGAAGCGCGAGGGCGATGTTCTCGGCAACGGTGATCGACTCGAACAGCGCGAAGTGCTGGAACACCATGGCGATCCCCAGGGCGCGCGCCTCGCTCGGATTCTGAATGCGCGCAGGCAGCCCGTTCCATTCGACGCTGCCGGCATCGGGGCGCACCGCGCCGTAGATGATCTTCATCAGCGTGCTTTTGCCGGCGCCGTTTTCGCCCAGTACGGCGTGGATCTCGCCCGGCGCAACCGTGAGGTTGACGCCGTCGAGGGCGACGACAGCAGGGTAGGCCTTGCGAATATCGCGCAGGGCCAGCAGGGGTGACTTCATATGGACTTGTTTTTCAGACGGCTGCAATAGGCATGCCAAGCGGCGCTCACCTCAAATTACCTCCTTATCCGAACGACCCCGCACTGCTGCGGGGCAGCGTACGCCTGCATGCACTCCTTTGCGGCCCTTTTTCTCGAGCGAGCCGCTCAACCAGCGAGCAAAGCCACTGGCACGGCCCGTGCTCTGTGCCGTCAGGGGTTTCATCTCGGTATTACAACTCAGGGAGAACAAGATGTCTGGTGATGTCCGCAATCCATCGCGCCGCAATCTATTGAGAGCCATGGGAGCCGCCGGCCTGGCCGGTGCGCTGGGGTCCGCGACCAGCCTGCGAGCCTTTGCCCAGGGCAAGAAGCTGGTCATCGGCGTCATTTATGTAGGACCGCGCGACGACTACGGCTACAACCAGGCGCAGGCGCAGGCGGCTGCGGCAATCAAGAAGATGCCGGGCATCACGGTGGTCGAGCAGGAGAAGGTGCCCGAGACCCAGGAGGTCCAGCGAGTCATGGCGTCCATGATCGAGCAGGACGGCGCCACGCTTATTTTCCCGACCTCCTTCGGCTACTTCGATCCGCACATGCTGAGAATGGCGGAGAAGTACCCGAAGGTGCGCTTCGCGCACTGCGGCGGCCTGTGGACCGAGGGCAAGCATCCCAAGAACACCGGCAGCTACTTCGGCTACATCGACGAGTGCCAGTACATCAACGGCATTGCCGCCGCCACGGTGAGCAAGTCGAAGAAGATCGGCTTCATCGCGGCGAAGCCGATCCCGCAGGTGCTGCGCAACGTCAACGCGTTCACGCTCGGCGCGAAAAGCGTCGATCCCAGGATCACCTGCCAGCTGATCGTCACCGGCGACTGGGCGTTGCCGGTGAAGGAAGCCGAGGCAGCCAACAGCCTGGTCGACCAGGGCGTCGACGTCATCACCTGCCACGTCGACAGCCCGAAGGTGGTGGTGGAGACCGCCGAGCGGCGCGGGATCTATGTGTGCGGCTATCACGCCAACCAGTCGGCGCTGGCGCCGAAAGGCTACCTGACCGGCGCCGAGTGGAACTGGCTCACGCCGTACACCGAGCTCACCAAGGAAGCCCTGGAAGGCAAGCCGATGAAGAACTTCATCCGCGGCGGCCTGAAGGAGGGCTACGTCAAGATGTCGCCCTACGGCAAGGCGGTGCCCGAGGCCGGCCGCAAGAAAGCCGACGCGGTCCTCGGCGAGATGAAGAAGGGGACCTACTCGGTGTTCAAGGGGCCGCTCAAGGACAACACCGGCAAGGAAATCATCCCCGCTGGCACCGCGTACAAACAGACTGAACCGGTCCTCGAGCAGATGAACTACCTGGTCGAAGGGGTCATCGGCTCGGTCTGAGGCAGCCGAGATGCTGCGCGCAAGCGAGGCGAGGCTGCGCTCGGCCGCCGAAGCCTTCGTCATCCCCGTGGCAGCGCTCGCCGCCGCCATGGTGCTGTTCGGCGTCTTCATGGCGCTCATCGGGCAGAACCCGCTCGAGGTCTATCGCCTCATCTGGCGCGGCGGATTCTCGAGCGGCTTCGCGTGGCAGAACACGCTGAGCCGCGCGGCGCCGCTGATCCTCACCGCGTTGTGCGTGGCGCTGCCGGCGCAGGCCGGCCTGATGGTGATCGCCGGCGAGGGCGCGCTGGTGCTCGGCGGGCTCGCCTCGGCGATGGTTGGCTACGCAATGGCCGGCGACGCGCCGCTCCTGGTGAAGCTCGCGATGGCGGTTTGCGGCATGCTGGCCGGCGGCTTGTGGGTCGCGTTCGCCGGCATGCTGCGCCAGTACCGCGGCGTCAACGAAACCATCTCCAGCCTGCTCTTCACGTACATCGCGATCGCGCTCTTCAACCATATGGTGGAAGGGCCGCTGCGCGATCCGGCGAGCCTCAACAAGCCCTCGACCCATCCGATCGGCGATGCCAGCATGCTCGGGCGCATCCCCGGCCTGGACGTGCACTGGGGACTCGCATTCGGCGTGCTGTTCTGCATCGCCATGTACGTGCTGGTGCGGCACACGACCTGGGGATTCGCGCTGCGCATCGTCGGCGGCAACCCGCGCGCGGCGCAGCTCGCGGGCCTGCCGCACTCGCGCCTGGTCGTCGCGGCCTGCTTTCTCGGCGGCGCCGCCGCGGGCCTCGCCGGCATGGTGGAGGTTGCGGCGGTGCACGGCACGGCGAACGCTTCACTCATCGCCGGCTACGGCTATACCGGCATCCTGGTCGCCTTCATCGCGCGGCAGAACCCGATCGCGATCATTCCGGTGGCGATCCTGCTCGGCGGCATCGCCTCCTCCGGCGGCATGCTGCAGCGGCGGCTCGATCTGCCCGACGCCACGGTGCAGGTGCTGCAAGGCATGGCCTTTCTCATGATCCTCGCCGGCGAAACGATGTTCGGTCGCTTCAAAATCTTCCAGCCGAGGCAGGCCGCCGCATGAGCGACATCGGCTTATGGGGCGTCCCGCTCGCGGTGCTGGGCGGCGCGCTGCGCGTGAGCACGCCATTTCTTTTTGTCAGCCTGGGCGAGACCATCACCGAGCGCAGCGGCCGCATCAACCTCGGCCTCGAGGGCATTCTCGTGATGGGCGCGATGAGCGGCTACGCAGTGTCCTACTGGACCGGCAATGCCTGGGCGGGCGTGCTCGCCGCAGGCGTCGCCGGATTGGCTCTCGGGCTGCTGCACGGGCTGATCTGCAACCTGCCGCGGGTGAACGATATCGCGGTGGGCATCGGCATCATGCTGTTCGGCACCGGCCTCGCCTTTTTCCTCGGCAAGCCGTTCATCCAGCCGAAGGCGCCGAGCCTGCCGTCGATCTCCTTCGGCGACTGGAGCTCGCTGCCGCAGCTGCAATCCGCGCTGCAGGTGAATCCGCTGTTCCTCATCGGCATCGCGCTCGCCTTCTTCCTCGCCTGGGCGTTTCGCAGCACGCGCTGGGGCCTGGTGGTGCGCATGGTCGGCGACAACTCCGACGCCGCGCGCGCCATGGGCTACAAGCTCAACGTCGTGCGCACGCTCGCGACCGCCGCGGGCGGGTTCCTTTCGGGAATCGGCGGCTCGTTCCTTTCCCTGTACTACCCCGGCAGCTGGAGCGAAGGCCTGTCGAGCGGCCAGGGGCTGATGGCGGTGGCGCTGGTGATCTTCGCGCGCTGGAATCCGGTGAACTGCTTTTTCGCCGCGCTGCTTTTCGGCGGCGCCGGATCGCTCGGCCCGGCGCTGCAGTCCGTGGGCGTGACTACCGGCTACTACCTGTTCAACGCCGCGCCGTACCTGCTGACGCTCGGCATCATGATCGCAACCTGCTCGACCCGTCATGCGCTCGCCGGCGCGCCTGGCGAGCTGAGCATCAACCGGTAAGGGAGACTGGCATGAGCGGACTCGGCGGCCTCAACAAAACGCCCAATGGCGTGGTGCTCGGCATGGTGCAGCTGCAGCTTCCGGTGGTGAAGACGCCGGGCGAGCTCGCGGCGCAGACCGAGCGCATCTGCGCGCTGGTGGCGAAGGCGCGGCGCAACCTGCCGACGATGGACCTGGTCGTGTTCCCGGAGTACGCGCTGCATGGCCTGTCGATGGATACCCATCCGGCGATCATGTGCCGCCTGGACGGCCCGGAGGTCGCCGCGTTCAAGCGCGCGTGCGTCGAGAACCATATCTGGGGCTGCTTCTCGCTGATGGAGGCGAATCCGCACGGCAACCCCTACAACAGCGGAATCATCATCGACGATCAGGGCGCGCTGAAGCTCTATTACCGCAAGCTTCATCCCTGGGTGCCGGTCGAGCCCTGGGAGCCCGGCAATCTCGGCATCCCGGTGTGCGACGGGCCGAATGGCTCGAAGATCGCGCTGATCATCTGCCACGACGGCATGTTCCCCGAGATGGCGCGCGAAGCCGCGTACCAGGGCGCCGAAATCCTGATCCGCACCGCCGGCTACACCGCGCCGATCCGCCACAGCTGGAAGCTCACCAACCAGGCGAACGCCTTCAGCAACCTGATGCTCACCGCGAGCGTCTGCATGTGCGGCTCGGACGGCACGTTCGACTCTATGGGCGAAGGCATGTTCGTCAATTTCGACGGCACGCCGCTGGTCGAGGGCGGCTCGCGCGCCGACGAGATCATCACCTGCGAGCTGCGGCCGGATCTGGTGCGCGAGGCGCGCTGCCACTGGGGCGTCGAGAACAACATCTACCAGCTCGGCCATCGCGGCTACGTCGCGGTGAGCGGCGGCGCGCGCGATTGTCCCTATACCTATATGAAGGACCTGGTGGCGGGGCGCTACCGCCTGCCCTGGGAAGATGAAGTGCGGGTCACCGACGGCACGTCGTGCGGCTTCGCTCCCCCGATGCGCGCCAAGGCGCTCGCGAGCTGAAGCCGTGACGCTCGACCCCGGGCTGATGCGCCTCAAGCCGGAGCACGCGGTGGCGCCGCAGCACGCGCTCGGCGTCGAGGTGCTGCACATGACCAAGCGCTTCGGCAGCTTCGTCGCGCTCGACGACGTGTCGATCAAAGTCGCGCCCGGCTCGTTCCACGCGCTGCTCGGGGAGAACGGCGCCGGCAAGAGCACGCTGGTCAAGTGCCTGGTCGGCTTCTACCGGCCCGATCACGGACAGATCCAGATCGATGAGCACGAGGCGAAGATCCGCGCGCCGCACGATGCGCACGCCCTGGGCATCGGCATGGTCTACCAGCATTTCACGCTGGTGCCGAGCATGACCGCCGCCGAGAACCTGGTGATGTCGCGCGCCGACGTTCCCGCGGTGATCCGCTGGGGCGAGGAGCGCGAACGCCTCGCGGCCTTCATGCAGACCGTGCCGTTCAAGATTCCGCTGGACCGGCCGGTCTCAGGCCTCGCCGCGGGCGAGAAGCAGAAATTGGAGATCCTCAAGCAGCTTTACTTGTCCTGCCGCTTCATGATTCTCGACGAGCCGACGTCGGTGCTAACGCCGAGCGAGGCCGACGAGGTGCTCGGCGTGCTGAAGGACCTGACGCGCGCCGGCGCGGTGACCATCCTCATGATCACGCACAAGTTCCGCGAGGTGATGGCGTTTGCCGACGCCGCTTCGGTGCTGCGCCGCGGCCGCCTGACCGGCGGCGGCCTGATCGCCGAGCTCGATGCGGCACGCCTTGCCGAGATGATGGTCGGCTCGCGCGAGATCCCGCACGCGAACGCCACGAAGCTCCAGCACACGCCCAGTGAGCCGCGGCTGGTCATCGAGGATCTGGTGGTGCACGACGACGCCGGACGCGTCGCGGTCGATCGATTGAGCCTTGCGGTGCGCGGCGGCGAAATCCTCGGCATCGCCGGGGTCTCGGGCAACGGCCAGCGCGAGCTGGTCCAGGCGCTCGTCGGCCAGCGGCGGCACACGGCCGGCGAGATCCGCGTCGCCGGCGAGCTCTACGGCGCCACGCGCAACGAGATCCGGCGCCACAAGACGTTCAGCCTGCCCGAGGAGCCGCTGCGCAACGCCTGCGTGCCGAGCATGAGCGTGGCCGAGAACATGGCGCTGCGCACCTTCGACCGTGCGCCGCTCGCCTCCGGCATCTGGCTGCGCGGTGCGCAGATCGAGGCGCAGGCGCTGCGCTTCATCGAGCAATTCAAGGTCGCGACGCGCGGGCCGCTCGCCCGCATGGACACGCTTTCCGGCGGCAACGTGCAGCGCGCGGTGCTGGCGCGCGAGCTCTCCGAGCGCGCTTCGGTGCTGGTGGTGGCGAATCCGGTGTTCGGCCTCGACTTCGCCGCGGTCGCCGAGATTCACGACCGCATCGTCGCGGCGCGCAACGACGGCGCCGCGGTGCTGCTGGTGTCCGAGGACCTGGACGAGCTGCTCGAGCTGTCCGATCGGTTGACGGTGATCTTCGATGGCCGCCTGGTCTACGAGGTTGCCTCGGCCAAGGCCGAGATCCCGGTGATCGGCCGCTACATGGCCGGGCATGCGGAGGCCGCGGCATGATGCGTGTTCGCGCCCGGCCGTTCGACTACGCGTTCGAGCCTCGCACCAGCGCGCTCGTCGTCATCGACATGCAGCGCGACTTCCTCGAAAGCGGCGGCTTCGGCGCGGCGCTCGGCAACGATGTGGCGCGACTTACCGCCATCGTTCCCACGGTCAAGGCCTTGCTCGAGGCTTGCCGGCGCGCGGGCATCATGATCATCCACACCCGCGAAGGCCACCGCGCCGATCTTTCCGACTGCCCGCCGGCAAAGCGCACGCGCGGCAGCCCGAAGCTGCGCATCGGCGATGCCGGGCCGATGGGCCGCATCCTGGTCATCGGCGAGCCGGGTCACGCCATCGTGCCCGAGCTCGCCCCGCGCGCCGGCGAAATCGTCATCGACAAGCCCGGCAAAGGCGCCTTCTACGCCACTGCGCTCGGCGACATCCTGCGTTTGCGGGGCATCACGCAGCTGCTGTTCGCCGGCGTGACCACCGAGGTGTGCGTGCAGACCAGCCTGCGCGAGGCGAACGATCGCGGCTACGACTGCCTGCTGGTCGAGGACGCGACCGAGAGCTACTTCCCGGAGTTCAAGCGCGCCACCCTCGAGATGATCGTGGCGCAGGGCGGCATCGCCGGATGGAGCGCGCCCTGTGCAGCGGTGCTCGAAGCGCTAAGCGGAAACGCCCTGGTGCGCTAGGACGGAGCGCAGCGCTTGCACCACGGTCTTCGAGTCGCTGGTGGCCCCGAACACGCCGCCCTGCTTGCCGATCATCGAGATGGCGGCGAGGTGGTTGTTGTAGTCCGTGGCCGCGGTGCCGTCGGTGAGCATCAGGCACTCGAAGCCGCGATCGTTGGCCTCGCGCATGGTCGTGTGCACGCACACGTCAGTCGTGATCCCCGAGAGGATGAGATGGCTGATGCCAAGCGTGCGCAGGATGTGCTCGAGATCGGTGGCGTAGAAGCTGCCCTTGCCCGGCTTCTCGATGATGATCTCGCCGGGCTTCGGGTAGAGTTCCGGGATGATGTCCCAGCCCTTCTCGCCGCGCACCAGGATGCGCCCCGCCGGCCCGAGCTCGCCAATGCCGGCGCACACCTTCTTGCTGCGCCAGGCCTTGTTGGCCGGCAGGTCCACCAGCTCGGGACGGTGACCTTCCCTGGTGTGGATGATGTGCATGCCGGGAACCTGGCGCGCAACCTCGAGCACGGCGCGGATCGGCTCGATAGCGCTGCGCGTCAGGCCGATGTCGTAGCCCATCGCCTCGACATAGCCGCCCGGCCCGCAGAAGTCGACCTGCATGTCGATCACGACGAAGGCAACGCGGCCCGGACTGACGGCACCATCGAAGGGCCAGCGATAGGGCTCTGCCTCGATACTGAGTCGCTTCATGGTTCTCTCCCTTGACCGACGCTAAAGCAAATTCCAAGCCAATAGACGCTGCGACGGTCGCCGCGCTGGCGCAGCTCATGGACCTCGAGCTCTCCGCAGCGCGCCTTGCGCAAGTCGTGCTGCAGCTTCAGAGAATACAGGCGGTAGCCGCGCCGGTGCTCGACGCGCCGCTCGAGCCCCAGGATGAGCAGGCACCGGTTTGGCGTCCATGATTGCCGCAACGCTCGCCAATATCCGGGCGAAGGACGCCGCGATCAACGCCTTCACCGAGGTGACCGAGGCGCGCGCCCTGCGCCGCGCGAAGTCGCTCGATGGTCCCTTGGCCGGCGTGGCGTTCGCGGTGAAGAATCTTTTCGACCTCGAAGGCGTCACCACGCTCGCCGGCTCGAAGATCAACCCGCTAAACATGGACGAGTACGCCTACGGCTTCACTACCGAGAACAGCCACTACGGCCCGACGCGCAATCCGCACGACCCCGAGCGCATCGCCGGTGGCTCGTCCGGCGGATCCGCCGCAGCGGTCGCGGCGGGTATGGTGCCGCTCACGCTCGGCACCGACACCAATGGCTCGATCCGCGTGCCGGCGTCGCTGTGCGGCGTCTGGGGCCTCAAGCCCACCTACGGCAGGCTGTCGCGCAGCGGAGTCTTTCCCTTTGTCGCCAGCCTCGACCACGCTGGACCCTTCGCCGCCTCGCTCAGTCTCCTCGCGGCCGCGTACGACGCCATGCAGGGGCCCGATGCCTCGGACCCGGCCTGCGCGAACCGGCCGATCGAGCAGGTATCGAAGCTGGTCGACGCCGGCATCGGCGGCCTGCGCATCGGTCTCGCCACGGGCTACTTCGAGCAGAACTGCGAGCCCGCAGTCTTCGAGCTCATGCGGCGCGCCGCGCAAAGCCTGGGCGCGGTGAGGGACGTGGAAATTCCCGATGCGGCACTGGTGCGAGCGGCGGCGTTCACCATCACCGCGTCCGAATCGGCGCAGCTGCATCTGCCGAATCTGCGCGTGCGCCTCGAGGACTTCGAGCCCCTGATCCAGGACCGCCTGCTCGCCGGCGCTCTGATTCCCGCATCCTGGTACCTGAAGGCGCAACGCGTGCGCCGGGCCTGCTACAACAAGATCCTGCATCTCTTCGAGTCGCTCGACGTGATCCTCGCGCCGGCCACGCCGCGCCCTGCGCATCACATCGGCCAGGAAATATTTTCGGTTCGCGGGCGCGAGCTGCCGGCGCGCGCGAGCGTCGGCATGCTGACGCAGCCGATCTCCGCCATCGGCCTGCCGGTGATCTGCGCGCCGGTGGCAAAAATACACAACCTGCCGATCGGCATGCAGGTGATCGCCGCGCCATGGCGTGAGGACCTTTGCTTCCGCGTTGCAGGAGCCCTGAAATGCAAGTGAACCTTCCCGAGGTGGTGGCGGAAGTCACCGCGGTTTTCCAGCGCTACGAGAAGGCGCTGAACGACAACGACGTCGGGGTGCTCGACGAGCTTTTCTGGGATGCGCCGCAGGTGGTGCGCTACGGCATCCGCGAGCAGCTCTACGGCGCCGCCGAGATCCGCAGCTTTCGCGTCGGACGCCCCACCATCGATCTGCGCCGCGAGATCACGCGCCTCACGATCACCAGCTTCGGGCACGATTTCGCCGTCGCGAGCTGCGAGTACCGGCGCCTGGCTTCGCAGCGCCTCGGACGGCAGATGCAGACCTGGATCCGTACCGGGCAAGGCTGGCGCGTCGCCGCCGCGCACGTCAGCCTGCTGCTCGAGGACAAGTGACGCGGCAGATCCGCGAGTTCGTCGCCGCGCATCACGCGCAGCAAATTGATTTTCTCGCCGCGCTGGTGCAGCAGCCTTCCGACAACCCGCCGGGGGATTGCGCGCCGCACGCGGAGCGCGCCGCGCAGCTCCTCGCGCAGCTTGGATTCACGGTGGAACGCGACCCGGTACCCCAGGACGTCG
>WNFN01005440.1_pt1 | contig 21941 bp, 18 predicted proteins | sample 5400161 | NCBI WGS metagenome assembly WNFN01 (sample SAMN13153353, study PRJNA577476) | soil metagenome | isolation source: 80 cm saprolite on Douglas fir-dominated hillslope | place: USA:California | collected 2013-09-17 | reverse complement strand
CGCAGCATGTAAGTGCGAATGCGCTCATTGCCGCCAACATTCTTTTGGTGCGCCTGCATCACCGGCGAGATGATATCGAGGTCCTGCGGCTCCGTGAATTTCTGCACCGTCTGGATATCAGGGAACGACTGAAATCCGTATTCCGACATGAAGCGGGGGAATTGATGTGTGTACTCCTCGATCGGTTCCAGCGCGTGCCACACGGCCCAGTAGTGCATGTCGCCATTACGCTGTCCGCCCGGAATATCCTCGAAGTTCGCGGACGGCGAACTCGGCCAGTAAGCCACCGGAGCACCATACTCCGCCACCACACTCTTAATGATGTCGTGGAAAAGTACGACATAGTCCTGCCACACGCGCTCGCGCTGCGGCGGGGTTAGAGTTTCCTTGAAATTCAGCCTGTCGCCCCAGAATTTCCATCCCCCTTCCACTTCGTTATTGCCGCTCCACAACGAAATGCTGGGATGATCGCGCAGGCGCTTGACTTGCTCGATCACCTCCTGCCGCACACTTTCCTGAAAGGGGGGATCTCCCGGGACCATGGCTCCGCCGAACATGAAATCCTGCCAGACCATGATGCCCAGCTCATCGCAGATGTCATAGAAGTCATCCGACTCGTAGTAGCCTCCGCCCCAGTGCCGGATCATGTTCATGTGAGCATCGCGCGCCGCCTCCAGAATCTGCCGATGCTGCGCCGGCGTGACTCGAGTCATGAAGCTGTCGAACGGAATTACATCCGCGCCTTTGGCAAAAATCGGAATACCGTTCACCACAAACGTAAAGCTTTTCCCCCACTGATCCGGATCGCGGCGCAGTTCAAGCGAGCGCAATCCGGTGCGCAATTCGGTGCTGTCCTCCACAACGGATTTCTTTCCCTTTGGGAGGGAGATCGTTGCAAAGAACTTGTAGAGCGTCTGTTGCCCATATCCATTGGGATACCAAAGACTGGGATTGGAGATGCGGAAAGGAATTGAGACGTGGTTCGTCCCTCTGTCGAGGTGTAATGTCTGGTCGACGGCCCGCGTTCTTTTGCCACTCGCGCCATCCTCTTCGACTGATAGGCTCGCGTCGCCGTTCTTGCCGACAACAATATCGAACTCCGCCAACAGCTCCGCTTCATCCTTGCTGATCTTCTGTTGCCGGATATGGAAGTTGTCAATGCGCAGATCGTCCCATGCGATCAGCTTCACGGGCTGCCAGATCCCTTCGGTTACGTACCTCGGACCCCAGTCCCAACCATAGTTGTACGGAGCTTTACGCGTGTATGGGTCGGTGGCAATTCCGTCTTCGCTGATGGCCTGCACCTGGTTCACCGTCGGCAAACGATAAGGTTCGGCCTTCACTTTCGGCATCATCAGCACGATGGGAGAGTGGAAAATAATCCGCAGAGTGTTCTTTCCCCCATGCAGGCGGTCTTTTATCGAAAGCCGCCACGACCGAAACATGTTGTCGGCCTTGAGTAGCTGCGCGTCATTCAAGTAAACATCGGCAAAGGTGTCGAGGCCGCCAAACAGCAGGTCCACATGCTCGCGCGCGAGGGTCGCGGCATCCACATCGAACTCTGTCTGATACTCCCAATCCGTCAGCCCAACCCACTGCAGCGACTTTTCGTTGTCGCGATAGAACGGGTCGGGGATTAACTTATTCCGCAGAAGATCCATCTGCACAACGCCGGGGACTTCCGCGTCGTGCCATTGCTCAACCCCTGCATGGATGCTGTCATTGAGCGCACGAAACCGCCAACCGGAATGAAGATCAACGGCGGTGGATGGCAGGGCAAGGGCGGAAACGCAGACGAAGATAAAGATAAAGAATACCGCCAGAATTCCAGAACGATTGAAATGTCGATTAACGACCATAGCACTCCCGAAGCGACCTATCACAACGTTCCGGCAATCTGAATTCGCCTGCGGACGGCGTACATTGGCCGAGTTGTGATGCGCGCCGGATTATACTCGCAGAACGCCGCCAGTCGAAGTCAGACCTCACAGAAAAGGTTCTTTCCAGACCCGCGATTCTAGCCTACAATAACGATTTTGCAGGGATCCCACGACAAATCGCCGAACCCATCCGTCCCCGACGCCGGAGGCTCCATGAAATTCCGTCTTGCGCAGTGTGCCATACTGTTCCTCGTCGCCTTCTCTGGCCTCTCTCTATGGGCGGGAGACGCGATCCCAAAGATCGCCTGGAAGCGAGGCATAGGCGAGCCGTTTGCTAATCCGGGCACACGCAAGCCCCAACTCACCGATTTGATCGACGACGGTTACTGGCAAGGCGCGCCGGTCGGCGGTTTTGGGGCCGGCACCTTCTCCCGCACCTACCGCGGCGATTTTTCCCGCTGGCATCTGAAGGCTGGCATTCACAAATACGAAACTGTTTACTCCAACCAGTTTGCGATTTACGAGAAATCCGAGGGCGCCTCGGAAGCCATCGCCCAAGTCCTCCTCGCCGATCATCCCAAAAATGAAGATCTCCGCTCCTGGAAGTGGGATTATCCGGTCGGCGCCGGCACTTACTACGCACTCTACCCGAAGTCCTGGTACGACTACCGTTGGGAAAAATTGCCGGCGCACGTCACCCTGGAGCAGTTCTCTCCGATTCTTCCCGATAACTACCGCGAGACCAGTTATCCGGTCGCCGTGTATCGGTGGCATGCCGACAATCCCACTAACAAACCGGTGACCGTCTCGGTGCTGCTCTCTTGGGCGAACATGGTGGGCTGGCTTCGTTACCCGTCGCGCGACTTTAACGGGAAGATGAACTCCGGCAACTACAACAGCGTTGTTTCCACACCCGTGGGAAACACTGGCACCATGAGATCCGTGGTGTTCGACCGCATTCGTCCCGGCGATGTCCAGGACGACTGGGATGGGCAGTTTGCCATTTCGTCCCTCGAATCTCCAGGCGTGGAAATTACTTATCAGAACACCTTCATTCCCGAAGGCGGCGGGGACGAGGTCTGGACTCCTTTCTCGAAGGATGGACGCCTTGCGAATAGCGACTTCAAGTGGATCAGTAGCGGCGAGACTCTTGCCGGTGCAATCGCGGTGCGCTTCACTTTGAAGCCCGGCGAGAAGCGCGTCGTGCCTATGGTCATCTCCTGGGATCTCCCGCTGATGGAGTTTGGCACCGGGCGCAAATGGTATCGGCACTACACCGACTTCTTTGGAACGTCAGGAAAAAATGCTCTGAAGGTCGCCGCTGAAGGCCTGACGCATGCCGCCGAATGGAGCGATGCCATCGATGCCTGGCAGGCTCCCTATATCAACGACACCAGCAAGCCGGAATGGTATCGCGCCGAACTCTTCAACGAGCTCTACACCCTGGCTGACGGCGGATCATTCTGGGGACGCCCCGTCGGAGCCGATCCCAAATCTCCGCCCATGTTCTCGTTTATGGAGTGCTACGACTATCCGTACTATTCCACGCTCGACGTTCGTTTCTACGGTTCCATGCCGCTGGTTAAATTCTGGCCCGACTTGGACAAGCAGGAGATGCGCACCTTTGCTGAAACCGTCCTGCGCAATGAGCCCGAAAAGTTACTCTGGATTTGGAAGTCGGAGCAGGACAAGAAGCCCACGTTTCGTACCCGCAAAAGCAAGGGAGCGGTACCCCACGACCTAGGCGCGCCCGAAGAGGATCCGTTTTTCAAAGTCAACCAGTTCAGTTGGCAGAACACCGACGACTGGAAAGACCTGAACTGGCCCTCGGTGCAACTCGCGCTCGACTATCTCCGCAAGTACGACCGCAACGGGGATGGCATCCCGGAAAACGACGGCTTCCCTGACCAGACATACGACGTCTGGGTGGTTCGCGGCGAAAGCGCCTACTGTGGCGGACTCTGGCTCGCAGCCTTGCGCGCAGCCGAGGAAATTGCGAAGACCTTGAACGACCCGACCGCGCAGGCGAAGTATCACGACCTGTTCGCCAAAAGTCAGGCCAGCTACATCGAGAAGCTCTGGAATGGAGAATATTTCCGCTACGACACCGGAAGTGAATACCGCGACAACATCCAAGCCGACCAACTCGCAGGACAGTGGTACGCCCACATGACCGGCTTGGGCGATCTCGTCCCGATGGACATGCAGCGCAAGGCGATGAAGAAGATTTTCGACTTCAACGTGATGAAGTTCGCGAAGGGTGAAATGGGCGCAGTCAACGGCATCGCCGCCAACGGCACGATCATCAAGACCAACGAACAGGTGCAGGAAGTCTGGACCGGCACCACGTTCAGCGTTGCTGCCCTTATGTTGGCTGACGGACTTAAAGACGAGGGATACCGCACGGCTTGGGGCGTGTATCACGTCATCTACGAGACCAAGGGATACTGGTTCCGGTCGCCCGAAGCTTACGAGATCGACGGCAATTTCCGCGCCTCGATGTACATGCGTCCAGCCGCGATTTGGGCGATGGAGATGACCGAACCTCCGTCCGCGGGCCGGGCGCTAGCGGGAGCCTCTGCGTCCAAATAGTTCGAACGTCCGGATCTTGTGAGACTCTTTCTCCTAGATTCTCGGATTGGAACCGAGGAAATCACGGCTGTTTCAGGAACGTTCCCTCCTGGAGTTCCGCAAACGCCTGCCTTAGCTGTTCCTGAGTGTTCATGACGATCGGGCCATACCAGGCCACTGGCTCCCCAAGAGGTTTTCCTGAGACCAGCAGGAACCGTATCCCGTCGTCGCCCGCTTGCACCGTGACCTCGTCGCCCCGATCAAAGACTATGAGCGAGCGGTTGTCGGCCTCCACGGGAGGCGCGGTGTCCAGCCATTTCACAGCTTCCGTGGGGACCGCGAGCGGACCGGACGCATTGCAGAATTTTCCAGATCCCGCAAAAACGTAAGCGAACGCGTGGCGGCTCGTTTCCACCGGCAGCATCTTTCTTTTGCCCGGCGACACCGAGACGTCGAGGTAGATCGGTTCGGCGGCGATGCCATCCACCGGGCCGGTCTTTCCCCAGAACTCTCCGCAGACCACCCGTACATGAGTGCCGTCATCGTCCATGATCTCGGGGATATCGAGCGCCTTCACTTCCTGGTAGCGCGGTGCGGTCATTTTCAGCGTGGCGGGAAGATTGGCCCAAAGCTGGAACCCATGCATTCGCCCTGCGTGATCGCCCTTCGGCATCTCCTGATGAATGATCCCGCTGCCTGCGGTCATCCATTGCACATCGCCGGCTGCGATCGCGCCGCGATTTCCCATGCTGTCTCCATGCTCCACGCTCCCGGCAAGAACGTACGTGACAGTTTCGATCCCGCGATGGGGATGCCATGGGAAACCCGCCAGATAATCCTCCGGCACATCATTGCGGAAGTCGTCCAGCAAGAGGAACGGGTCGAAGTCCTTGGTGTTGCCGAAGCCGAATGCGCGGCGCAGATGCACGCCCGCACCTTCGAGGGTTGGCTTCGATTCAATGAGCCGTTTTACGGGTCGAATAGACATGGTGCCTCCTGGATACCAAACCAAAGTTGTAAAAACCAGCGTTTAAACTGAGCGATGATCGTGCCCACCACTTCCTTCACGCTCACCGGGCGTCACAGAATGCTGAAGACTATTTTGTGCGCGCAGCCGCCCTCAGTGATTAAAGCCAGCACTGAAAACGGTCTTTGGCGACATCTCACTTGAAGATGCTACCTGCGACCCGGATGGCCCGACTTTATTTGTTTGAGCCTCCTCACAACGGTCGTCCAAATCGCAGCTGTCAGTGGGCCCGATTGGGTAGAGTCAGCGCCGCTTGCTTAGGGTGCGTCCTTTTGGGTTCACCGACAATGTCGAGACGTCCTCGCTCTACGCGATCTGGTCGATAGAGATGACCGAACCTCTGCCCGACAGACGGCTAGTGAGTGGGAGCATCTGCGTCCAAATACCACTGGAATTCTTTTCTTTTTTTCTTAACATCACGGCAACAAATCCTCACATTGCGGCAACAAACGTCGGGTAGCCTAAGAAGTCTTCCACAGCCGCTCGCTTAGGTGCCTCATGGTGGGCGGCCACTTTTCATTCGTGAGGAACACGTCCAGGTGAAAGAGACAATCCGGTCGAGCGGTGCCAGATCAACAAATATCCCTCCTGCATCTGTTGTGTTTGCGCTTTTGGTGGTTCTCTAAAGGCCTTGGATGCAGGAGTTTGCAAGGTACCGTGTGTTTCCAGACGAGTGAGCTGTGCGATTAAGTGGTGCGTACTCTCCTAAGGATTAAGACCTCCATTTTATTTAGACGGGCGCTGGAGCTTGCCCGACTCTTCTCCGCATTTTCCCCTTGTGTGATCGGTGACTTCAGTAATTAGGTGTGGCCCTTCTTCCCATGCGACCCTTAGACCGCGTGTGCAAAAATAAGTGGTGAAGAATGTTCTATCAGTCAAAGCAGCCGATCACTGGCACCGTTTTGGTGGCCGATGATCAAGCCGCGAATCGTGAGTTGTTAGAAGAACTCCTCACAGCACAGGGTTTCAAGGTAATTACTGTGCCGGACGGCGCAGCCGCTGTTGACGAACTCTCTCGAACTCAAGCCGACCTGGTGCTTCTGGATGTGATGATGCCTCGCCTGAACGGGTTTGAGGCGTGCGAGAAAATCAAGAACGACCCGGAAACATATTTCATACCCGTGATCCTGATCACGGCGCTGTCGGACAAGCAGGATCGGATCAAGGGCATCAAGGTTGGAGCGGATGACTTTCTGACCCGGCCGGTGGATCGAACCGAGCTGCTTGCGCGGGTTCGATCGCTCTTGAGGCTTAAACATCGCACTGACGAACTGGAACGGGCCGAATCAGTCCTGTTTTCCCTGGCGCGCAGTATTGAAGGCAAAGATCCTTACACTCACGGTCACTGTGAACGGCTGGCCGACTATTCGGCGTGCTTGGGCCAGCACATCGGACTTTCGGAGGAGCAAACTATCGCTTTGCGCCGCTCCGGAGTCGTACATGACGTTGGAAAGATTGCTGTCCCGGACGCGATCCTGTTGAAGCCCGGCGGTTTGACCGAAGAAGAGTGGAAGCTCATTCGGGAGCACCCGCTGGTAGGCGAACGCATTTGTGCGCCATTAAAGTCCTTTCGCCTAGTGCTTCCGATCATTCGGCACCATCACGAGAAATTCGACGGATCGGGATATCCCGACGGACTTCGGGGAGAAGCCATTCCTGTCACCGCCAGGGTGCTGCAGATTGTGGATGTGTACGATGCGCTTACGACCATCCGGCCGTATAAGCACGCCTTTTCCATCACCGATGCCCTTCAAACGATGAAAGAAGAAGTTGCAAAAGGTTGGTGGGATCCTCGGATATTTGATCAATTCGAGCGGCTTATCCGGAGCGGTACTGCAGAGTTCCTCTCACGCGGCGCGGCGGCTAGCACGTAGGATGGCGACGAGCCGGATACCGAGCTTGACAAGTCTATATTGGCGGCGACACCTGCAAACCGGGAGCAATAGGATTACGCGAAAGCTTGGATTCGAGGATTCCGATGACGACGGCAGCTAGAGTTGGGGGATGGCTATCGAAAAGCCGTTGGCGTGTGTACTTACTACTCCTGCCGCTGATGGTCTTGCCAATTTCATTTTTCGCATATTCTGTGGGTGCCTTGCTCAGACAACAGGCCCAACAGCAGGCGGCCACTGAAAGCACACAAATTGCCCGTGTTTCTGCGACTCTCGTCGAGGAGCACTTTCGCCAGAGCACCGCGTTTCTGGAGTCCATCGCCACGCGGCGGAAATTCCTCCAGTCATGGAAAGAGCGGAATCTAGATGAAGTCGGGTGGCATCTGAAGCAAGCCAGCGGATTGCGTCCCGATTTCGCGTTTGTCAGCATCTACGACCTCGATGGCACAATGCGCGGAGTCTATCCATCGCAGCCCGACGTGCTCAATCAAAACTTCGCGTACCGTGATTGGTACAAAGGCGTGGCTCGTCAATGGAAACCTTACATCTCAGAGGTATATCAAACCGCCGTTTCCCCACACCAGTTGGTGGTGGCTATCGCGGTTCCAATTATGGACGACGGCAAGCCGGTTGGCATTCTCGTGGCTCCGTATGCGCTCGATATCATGAGCCGCGCGCTGGTCGAGACCAAGCTCGAAAACGGATGGACCATTTCGCTCATCGATCAGCATGGGTATCTCTCGGCTCGTCCAAACATAGACGCCTACTCGCCGCCGGTTGACCTCAACGGGTATGAGCCGGTAAAGCAAATGCGAACCGGCCGCGCTGGCTATGGAATATTTGCGCGAGACGGCAACACCTTTGCTGCCCGGTATGAGCCCGTGCCTCAGTACGGTTGGGGCGTGCTGGTCGAACAGCCGTCTTCTCTCTTACAACAAGGTGTGTCTGCCGTAGAACGCCGAGTATGGCTTTTGGGCTTGGTTTTTGTTGTCGTCGGCTTGGCTGTCAGCACTTTCATGGGTTCGCTCTATTCCCAACTGGAGACCGGCAATCGGTTTATCGACTTATCGGTAGACATGTTTTGTATCGCCGGGTTCGACGGATATTTCAAGAATCTGAACCCGGCCTGGCAGAAAACATTGGGTTTTACTCTCGCCGAGCTCAAGGCGAAGCCTTATGTGGAATTCATCCATCCGGACGATCGCCAGGCTACCATCGTCGAAGCTCAGCGAGTTGAAAGCCAGGAAGTCCTTGCTTTTGAAAATCGCTATCTATGCAAAGACGGCTCCTACAAATGGTTCTTGTGGAATGCGGTTTCGACGCCTGAGCGAGGAGTGATCTATGCCGTTGCGCGCGATATCACCACTCGGCGGCAGGCTGACGAACAGCTCAGGGAAAGTGAGGAACGCTTTCGTCTGCTCGTAAACGGAGTGCAGGACTACGCCATTCTTATGCTCGATCCCGTCGGAAACATTACCAGCTGGAATCAGGCGGCGGAACGCATTAAGGGGTACAAATCAAACGAAATTGTCGGCCGCCATTTCTCCGTTTTCTATCCTCCAGAAGACATACAGAATGGCAAGCCAGAGCGCGAACTCCACAACGCAATCACGGAGGGTCGCTACGAAGAGGAAGGATGGCGGGTCCGCAAGGATGGGTCGCGATTCTGGGCGAGCGTGGTCATCACTTCGCTAGCGGATGAAACCGGAAAGCTGCGGGGCTTTTCCAAGGTCACCCGGGACGTTACTGAACGCAAGCGTGCGAAGGAGCTCTTGCAGGAGAGCGAACAACGGCACCGCAAGTTGTTCGACAACAACCCACATCCCACTTGGGTCTACGACCGGCAGACACTGCAATTTCTTGCTGTGAACGCCGCCGCAGTCCGCAAGTATGGCTATTCCAGCAATGAATTCCTGGCCATGACAATCAAAGAAATTCGCCCGCTCGAGGATGTTCCCGCCTTACTCAAAAGTGTGGACACCGTCTCAGACAGGAGCGAGACCGTCGGCATCTGGCGTCATCGACAAAAGGGCGGGACTCTCATCGACGTGGAGATCACTTCTTACGGTCTAAACTTTGCGGGCCGAGACGCGGCAGTTGTGGTTGCGGTCGATGTTACGCAGAGAAAGCGGGACGAAGCAGACAAGCGCAAATTCATGGACAGCTTGACTGCTGCCAATCAGGAGTTGGAGCTTCGCAACCGCGAGGTCGAACGCGCCACCAAGCTGAAGAGCAAATTCCTTGCAAGTATGAGCCACGAGTTACGAACCCCGCTGAACGCCATTGTCGGCTTTTCCGACCTATTAGCCGAGGAAACGGCGGGTGAGCTCAACGATAAGCAGAAGCGCTTCGTCAATCACATTAAACAGGGTTCAGCGCATTTGTTGCAGTTAATCAATGACATTCTTGATCTCTCTAAAATCGAAGCCGGACAACTGGAGCTCCGGTGTGAAGATTTCCAGGTGAAAGACGCTTTGCCAGAAGTCCTCTCAACGATTCGTCCACTGGCGATGGCAAAGAACATTCAGGTTCAGACCAGACTGGAGAACGATCAGCCTGTCTATGCTGACCGGGTTCGTTTCAAACAGATCCTGTACAACCTCTTGAGCAACGCGGTCAAGTTCACGCCCAAGGACGGCCAAATCACAATCGATTGTGCAGAAGCTGGAGACTTCGTTTCCCTGTCGGTAACTGATACGGGGATCGGCATTCGGGCTGAGGACCAGGCAGTGGTTTTTGAGGAATTCCGCCAGGTCGAAGGAAACGCGGACGCCGCCAAGGAAGGCACAGGGTTGGGTTTGGCGATCACCAAACGTCTGGTCGAACAGCAAGGCGGAAAAATCTCACTGGCGAGCACACCGGCGAAAGGCAGCCGATTTACTTTTACTCTGCCCAAAGGATCCAGAACGTCCTCGAAGTCTCTCCCGGTCGACGAATCGGCTGACCATAACATCGTGATAACAACAGGCGGCAGGAAGCCACTGATCCTTATCGTCGACGACGAGATCCCTGCCCGCGAGCTTTTAGCCAGCTACCTGGAACCAGAATATCGGACTGTGCTGGCGGCCTCAGGAGCTGAAGCGGTCAAGAGAGCTCAAGAACTACGGCCTGATGCCATCACCTTGGACGTTTTGATGCCTGGAGGAAGCGGCTTCGAGACTCTGGTAGCTCTGAGAAAAACGCCCGAGACGGCCAACATTCCCATCATTATCGTTTCCATCGTCGACCAAAAACAGGTGGGCTTTGCTTTAGGCGCCGCGGATTATCTCATCAAGCCCATTCGCAAACCGGCGCTTCTGGAAGCCATTCGTAAGCATGTCCTCCCTGAGGGTGATGACGATGCGACTATCTTACTCGTCGATGATGACCCCAAGAATCTGGAGTTGTTGGAGGAAACCCTGCGCTCAGCCGGATATGAGACTCAGAGCGTGCGAAGCGGCGCTCGGGCCCTGGAAGTGCTCTCCTCCAAACTCGTGAGCGCTGTCTTGCTCGATCTGTTAATGCCGGGAATAGATGGTTTTGAAGTCCTTCGGCACGTCAGGAGAGAACCCACTCTAAAAGAACTGCCCATCTTCGTCATGACAGCGAAAACCCTGACACCGGACGAACTGGCCCTTCTCAATACAGAGGCGCAAGCACTCTTTCAGAAGAGCGGTTCCTGGCAGCGACAGCTCATTGTTGAAGTTGGCAGGGTCGTTCAAGGCCGCAAACGTGCCAAGTCAGCGGTGCAATCTTGACGAAAATCCTCCTCGCTGAAGATAATGCCGTCAACCGCGAACTGCTCCGCGAGTTGCTCGAAGCCCGCGGGTTTGAGGTAGATGAAGCTTGCGATGGCCAAGAGGCGCTCGACATGATCGCACAGACTCAACCGGACATACTGCTGCTCGACATCGGCATGCCGGTACTGGATGGCTTTGCCGTCGTGCAGAAGATCCGGGGGAACCCTCGCTACGCTACGCTGCCGGTGCTGGCAGTTACTGCCTATGCCATGCAAGGCGACCGGGAAAAGATCTTGAATGCTGGTTTTAATGGCTACCTGTCGAAACCCATCAATACCCGTTCCCTCACCGAGGAACTGGAACGGCTATTGGGTAAACGAGAGGATGGAAGCGCCTCTCCCAATAAAGCGCACGATATCCATCCAGTTAGCAAGGCACGTACCGTCGCCACTGGCAAATAGCGCAGGTTGCAGGCCATAAAGTTGAGGTCATCACAGTCACTCACTTTTCCACTTCGGCGATAAAGGTTTGTATGGATTTTGCGTTTTGTGGACTCACGTCAGTAAACTGAATCCCCTGTCGATTCTCCGTTGCCCAGACCACTTTCCCTGCTGCCTCCAGCGACACACCTGACACCGGCAATTGGAACGACACTCGCACCATATTCTCTGGCTGCAGGCCGCCAACCTCGACCTGCATCCCGCCCTGGCTGAGATTCCAGGTTACCCCGCGTATGGTTCGAGAACCCACCGTGCACGTCACCTCAGTTTGAATTGGAGCACGCACTTGCCGGCGGCGGTTTTCCAACAGTCCGCCACGTACCGTCCGAAACAACATGCTTAGCTTTTGTCTGTCCACCGGCTTCTGAAGGAAGAAAGTTGCTCCGATGGAAAATGCGCGCTGCATGATGTCCCGATCATCCCGACCAGTCACGATGACAATTGGCGTTGATTTATTCCATGAGGACTTCCGGATCCGTCGTGCCAGTTCCAGACCATCCAGGCCCGGCATCTCCAAATCCAGGAAAATCCCATCGAATTTTTCTTGATTCACCAAACCCGCCGCTTTCTGGCTGTCGCTGAGCGGACGGACATCGGCTTCAAGAGAAGAGAAAACCTCGGCCATCAATTCCAAGCTTGGCAGGTCGTCTTCAACAATAAGGATTTTCAGCGATGCCATGCATCTATCCGTTTGCTCATCGATTCAACCGCGCCGCCCGATCATCATACGTCGAAAGAGTGTCATGCTCTGTCAATTCTGGCAATCGAGGCAATTCCGATACCGCATGGCGAGTCGGTGATGACCCGCAAGGCGCCCCATGGCATTACTTAAGTACTTGTTAGAGGCTCGAATTGTCACACCGATCACCCTTGGCATGTTCATCTTATGTATGAGCCGACAGGACGTCCGGAAAAAGACCATCGGGCGGCGCTCCATCTGAGCTATCCGCTTCGCTTACAAGGAGCCAATCAGGCGCTGAGATTTCTCTTCATGCATTCGCGACGCCTGATTATTCGTCACGCTCTCGTTTCGCTCTCGTTCGTGCTGCTATACCTTCTGCTGAACCGGCCTGAAGTCATTTTCTTTTCTCGCGTTGGATTCGTTGCCTGGTATCCCGCAATCGGTCTGGTTATGGCGCTCCTGCTGGGCGTAACTCCTTGGTATGCTCTTCTGGTCTGTTTGGTCGATGCCCTTGCCGGCAAGATTGTTTACTCACAATCAGCCCTGTCATTCAGCAACACGGCTGGAGCCGTGGGAGTTGCTGTCTGTTATGGCGCCGCGGCATGTGTGTTGCGCGGTCCTCTCGAGATTGATCTCGGCCTGCGCCGCCGACGGGACGTCGTCCGCTACGTTTTGGTGAGTGCCACCGCCGCCACAGCAGCGACCATCATTGGTGTGGCATGCCTGATTACGGATCACAGCATTACCTGGAGTGAATACAAGGCTTCTGCTCTAGGATGGTTTTTGGGTGATGCCATCGGCTTACTGGGCATCGCTCCGTTTCTTCTCGTCCATGTGCTTCCTTATATTCGCAATTGGCTCCTGCCCAGATCCAGCCCGCTCGATCCAAGCAGCGCGCCATCCCCCGGAAAGAAGCCCAGTCTTGCTGCGCTGGCAGAAAGCTGCGGCCAAATTGCGACGATAATGGCCGTCCTCTGGATGATGTTCGGAAGCGAGGACTCGCGTTACAGTTATTTCTATTTGGGTTTCATTCCAATCATCTGGATTGCCATGCGTCAGGGAGTCCGGCGGGTTGTCACCGCAATCCTCGCGCTAAACTTTGGAATCGTGGTCGCCATGCATTTGTTTCCTCCCACGGCGGCCATCTTCGCCAGAGTCGCCCTCTTCATGCTGGTTGTGTCCGCAGTGGGACTGATCGTCGGGTCCGAGGTCAGCGAACGACATCGCCTGGCAATTGATCTGAACAGACAAACCACCTACTTAGACTCGCTGATACAAAATAGCCCGCTAGGAATCGCGGTTCTTGATCGGCAAGGCCGCGTCGAGCTGGCAAATCCCGCTTTCGAGAATCTCTTTCAGTATAACCATCACGAGCTCACCGCGATTGATATTGGGAGCATGGGGATACCTGACGACGAGGCTACGGATTCCATGCACCTGATTCCCCAGATCTTCGCGGGAAACGCGTTGCAGAGGACAGTGCGACAGAAGCGCAAAGATGGGGAGATTCTTGACCTGGCACTGCATGGTGTCCCCCTGCTACAAGGCGATGAGGTGCGGGGCGCATACCTTATATACCAGGACGTTTCGGCACAAATCAGGGCGGCTGAAGCGCAGGAGCAACATGCGGAGTCGATGGACCGGATGGTGAAAGAGTTGGAACTCCGGACAAAACAGATGACCTTATTGAACGAAATGGGGGCGCTGCTGGCGTGTAGTGGGACTGTGAAAGAAGCCTGCGATGTTGTCGCTAACTCGGTGCAGGAGCTTTTCCCTGACGCCCCTTCCGGAGCGCTTTATTTGTTCAGGTCGTCGCGAGACCTCATCGAGGCAGCGGTTCGGTGGGGGAAAAAGGACGTTTTAGCACCGACATTTCCTCCTGACGCCTGCTGGTCCCTGCGCCGCGGTCAGCCCCACTGGAGCGGGCACCCGGGAAATGGCATCGCCTGCCAACATTTGACCAAGAGTTCAAAGACCGAGGCTCTATGCCTGCCGATGGTCGCGCAGGGGAACACGGTTGGCATCTTGCATCTGGAATTCGAGAGCGCAGCAGATCTCCGACATGATTCTGAAGAGCAGAGCTTTAGGGACTCTCATCAGCGGCTAGCCGTCAGTGCAGCTTCGCAGATCGCCCTTCTGCTGGCTAGTCTGCAGTTGCGCGAGACCCTTCGTGAACAGTCGATTCGTGATCCGCTGACTCGCCTATTCAACCGTCGTTTTCTGGAGGAGTCACTTGAAAGGGAATTGGAATTGGCTAGCCGCAAAAAGCAGTCTGTAGCTGTTCTTTTTCTCGACCTCGACCACTTCAAGAGATTCAATGACACCTTCGGCCATGATGCGGGAGACATGGTGCTACAGTCCCTGGCCGACCTGTTTCGCACATTTTTCCGCGCCACCGATATATGCTGCCGCTACGGTGGGGAGGAGTTCGCCATCATCCTGCCTGAGTCGTCTTCACCGGACGCGGCTAAACGTGCGGACGCCTTACGCTCCGAAGTAAAAAACCTGCGCTTGCAGTACAAGAAGCAGACTCTCGGACAGCTTACCCTCTCTGCGGGTGTAGCCGCGTTTCCGGAACACGGATCAACAGCCGGTGAACTGCTCGAGACCGCGGACAAATGCCTCTATGAATCCAAATCCCGCGGGCGGGATGTTGTGACCGTGGCGATTCCCCAAAACGTGTGACCCCGGCTTCGATCTGGATCTCTAATCCTGCCCGATGCCTCGGCAAAACTGACGGCAATTTGGCAAAGCACGGGAGATGCCGCTCGACGCTATATCTGAACCGGAACTCGATTCCGAATGGGCCGTCACTCCCCACGATTTCGGCTGGGACCATGACTTGCCTGATCTGGTCGCCACTCGTCGCCGATTTCTTCTTGCAGTTTGGGGGTTTGGTGCGAAGCGCGGAACTGCAATCCAATCCGCTGCTCTCTCGCCCAGCAAACCGTCGATTCAAGCGTAAACTGAAATTCATCACCCGTCAGAGTGAATTGCAATTGCACGTGGTCACCGGGTCCTAACGATGCGGCCGTGGTGATGGACATTCCTCCCTCGCTGACATTGACGGTATGGCCATGAACCGTCGGCATCGAAGTCCTAAGAATTACCACTGGAGCCTCCATCGGGCAGCGGAAGTAGCGGCGCCTCTCTCTTACAATCAACCCATAGGCAGCTTTCAGGCTCAGGTCGATCGATGCGGCGGAGAGCGGTCTCCTTAATACGAAAGTTGAACCGGCCTTAAATGCATCGGTGGTTTCCGCCTGATTATCGCTGACGGTAAATAGCACGGCATGTTCATTTGAAGAGGAATGGCGTGTCCCTTCGAGGACTGCCCCGGCCTGACTTCCGAGCCGGAAATCAACAATCACAGCTTCAAATTTAGACCGCTTCAGCAGCTCTAAAGCAGAAGAAACCTCAGGGCATCGCTCTACGGACAACGCGAATCGTTGCATTGACTCGCTGAGTTGCTCGATCGCGCTCGCGTCATCGGACACGAGCAGAACTCTTCCAACGAATGGGGATGACGCCGGGAGATTCATGTCATTCATGCCAGATCGACCTCTAGTTGCAGATATTCCTGATTCGGACTTGAAACCATGAATCTGGCTGTGTGCGCCAGTACTCGGGCCTTCGTTATCGTTGCGAACTTGCTCGTTGGCGCTAATCTAGGCTTGCATGTTCCCGCAGCGAACAATCAGCACTTCTCAATTCGCCGCACGATATTGTCGAGGGCTCCCATCAGGGTGGAGAGTCTGACACGCTCCTGCGCCAAGAGAACAGCGGATGCGCTCGACGAGAGAAGGACATCTTCGACCTCGCACCGCGCCCCAACCAGCTTGGCGATCACTCTGGTTCGCCTGCGCTTTTTTCCCTCCACTCGTCCGCGTTCTGTGTGGGGTTTCTCTGATCCATTATTATCCTCTCCCATACCGCCTCCTTTGCGTATTCTTATTATGTGACCCGCCCCATCTTGCTCACCTTGCGACAAGGCCCATCTCTCCAGTACACCCCCTTCTAGCCATGAATCATGTGTCTTCATACGCGCGCTACGTTGCGGTGTTTGCGTCACCGCGCCTTCACAATCGTCTAAAGATCAGCACATGCTCCGATTAGATTACTTCTCCGATACGTGCAAGAACGCCTTACTCATCGCGCCAGCGGACGAAACCACACGGGATTGCTGGTCGAGGTCTGCGACATTGAGTTTCCAAAGTCTGGGAAGATCGGTACGCTCGGCGAGCCCCTGTCTTTCCAGCAAGGCGAGAGTTCTGGTGATGGCATGCGTTGTCTCTCGAAATCGAAAAGCTAATTCTGTCTCGTCTACTATCGTTACCTCCGTTTTATACAATTGATATTTCATTTTCCCAAAATCCAAGACAGCCTGGATAAGTTCCTGTTGTCGAGCTTTGGTGCCCCGCCTTGCATGTCTCCAAGTCAAGTCATGAACGACATGACTTACCACGTTTCGAAAACGACCCAATTGCGTGACCCAATATGACTCCATAATCTACCCATTTAGGTTCTGGTCTAACCTCGGAAGCTGTTCGATACCCGCGCATAAAACCTGATAGTAAATTTCCGCCGCATCGCGATTGCAGATTTGTGTCTTCTCGCCACAGACGTATCGCTCCAGTTCGCGTGCCGCGTACAGCGTGAGCGAAATGTCTGCTGCTCCTGACGTCAGCCCCTGTTGGTCCATCGCTGTAGCGAATCGCTCCAGTACCTTGATGATGGAGTGTGGGGCACCTCCGGTTCGCTGTCCGGCCACCACCGCAGCACTGCCTTGAAGAAGCTTGCCAAGCATCCGAAGGTCGTCAGCAAGGCACGTGATGTCAGACCTCGGAGACATCGCTCAGCATCCTCGGCTCTCTCTACGTTTCTGGCATCGCACCCGAGATTTCGCTAATTGGACAAGGAAAGTGCCACCGGTAAGAGTCGTTTCAATGACGAGATCACTGCCTGCTTTTGCTGGTTAGCCTTGTCGCTATCTTCAAGAGTTGCCGGGCTATGGCGTCTCCAGGTAGCGCTTTATCTCTGAGTTGTGCTTCAGCCTGCTCTGCTGTAAGGATTTTGAATTGGGGAGGGTGATAGGGCGTCAACAGCCGATGGACGTTACGACCGCCACTGTCTGAACAGTCCCCATATGCCCTCACGAAACGCATCTACTTACCTCCTCGGTCTTCACACAAGGCTGATGTCATTTATGATTTGAGACTAGAAAGAGGTGTGGCGAACAGAAGAATCGTTCCTGTTCCAGAAACCGAACATGAGCCTAAGCGGGCCTCTGACGGCTAATTCGAAAAATCCTCGCGCCAGAAGAAGCGTAAGAGTCAGTCGTGGGGCCGTTCACCCAAGGGTGGTGGAATCGCGAGGTTTACGGGCTGATCACGAGCGGGGGCACTGGACGCGAATTACGAAGCTTGCCTTCGAGCCCGCTCCAACATGCCGTAGCGAAGCAGTAAACCGCTGGAATAAACGAATAGTCGCCCACTTGTTTCCAACGCACGCAAGCGTAAGTAGACCGCATCATTGACAATCTGCCGTCCCAGTTCGGCTAGTCGGGGATCGGAGCTGTTGTACATAGCATGGCCAGAACGGCTGAATTCCAAAGCAATGTGTGACAAAGCTCGCATATACGCGAGGGCAGCCCAGGCTCTTTCGCGCTGGATTGCCTTGAATTCATCGGGAGGCAGATTCGACCGCAGGAAAGCCTCCTCATCCGGATCCACCAGATTGCGGAACGCCTCAATATCCAGCGAACTCATCAATGCTCGAGCCTTGTCAATCGCGAGCGGGCTTCGGCGGCGTCTGGCCGCAAGATACGTAAACACTGCTGCTAGGACAATCGCAATCGCAACGTAAACGGAGGCGGCGCTCATTGCAGGAATCGCTCCAATTCTTGGTTCCACTGATTCATGTCACCCACAGGCAGATCACTGGGCTGAAGAACTTTCCTCGCCGGCGCAACCAAGTACCCAAGCCAGAGCAGAACGACAACGTGATAGCCGCCAGTAGGAAGCAGGTTCAGCGCCCTGGCCATGGAATCCGTGAGGCTTCCAGTATGGAGTGCCCAGTTGGCGAGTTCCACACTCGACAGAATACCAAAGCCCAGCGCGATACCGAACACGTAGCTTTCCAGAGACAGACCAAACAGACGTGAGAACATCAGCAAGAAAAGCACCAAGCCACACTGAATGAGTGCGATGCCCCGACCGAGCCACGCCACGTCGGCGATCGCGCTGTCAGAAGTCTGCGCAAATGCGAAAATGGAACCAAGAACAGCCGTGGCCAGCAGAAATCCGGTAGTCCATCGAAGGGATATCCGGGCAAGTGCATGCAGCTGTATGTGCTCGCGAAATATGTTGTTGAATACCTCCTGAAGAACTCCAAATCGAAGCGCGGTACTGATCCCCAAAGTCACCAGGTAGACGGGCATCAATAAAGCTCCCCTATTGAGCCCGGTTACTGCCATCGCCAAAAGCAGGACGAATTCTGCGATTTCGTAGCACGTGTAGATGGTAAAAACGGGGAAGTTCGTGTATAGGCGCTTCTTCAGCAGGAGAACTGCGACGACCATAAGTAGAAGATGGGGCGCAATCCAGAGGTAGAAAAAGAGAAGCTTGTACCAGAGTGTCATCTCGATGGGATCGTACTATATTTCCCCAAAGGAGAATTTGCAATCCAGAATCTGCGCCCCATTCAATTTGTGGCTAATTCGTCAATAAGTGCACACCCCATTGTGACAGATCGGAATGGGGTTGCCGTCGGCAAAGCTCGGGACAGTTGAAGTGAGTAGCAGAACAACGGCGATAGCCAGAACTCGTACAATTCTCTTCACGTGGTTCCTCCTTGGCAATATGGACTGCAGCGTGCTATTGTGCAGAACGCAAGCGCTCCTGGACGTCGGCGGCGATTTGTTTTTCTTTTCGGAAAGCGTAAATTTGTGGTGCTCAGATCAGCTCTTGACGACTTTGAAAACAGCACTTTGAGCGCAGTTCCCGGGCTTCTGGGAAAATTGCGGTACGTTGCGCGACTGCATAACGGCGGAGGGGCCTACTCGCATTGGGGATTAGAGAAGGTGTATGGGAGCGCACCGGCGGAGAAGGCCATTCGGGTATCGCACGGAGCCTTGGTGGCTCGGATATTGAGAACGCCCTTGAGGGATCTCGAGGACGACCTCCAGCGGTCGGCTGCGGGCGCACAGATCACGGACTTTGAGTTTTTGACATGCCTGGAGATCCCTCCGGGAAATGAGCTTCCGGCCCAGAAATTTCGCGCTTCGGAAAAGCATTTCAGGTCAGTGCTGCAGACTCTTTCTGCCCTGGTTCAGAATAGAGTACCCGCCACCCTCCGAGACGCATCGCCGCTCCCACCACCTGCCCAATGACTTCCGCCTCCTGCGGATGCCTCAGCGTGCGCACTGGAACGGGCGACAATGGGTGCGATTGCAGGACGATACGATCGCGACTGATATTGCACCAGGAACAGACAAACCCATCGCGGGTCTCGACGAAGTAGATGGGACGCTCGAACTCCGACCGCCAAAGACCCTCCGTAACCCGATTCTTGGTTTCGTCGACCTGAACGAAACTCCCCGGCGGAAGAATCGGGTACATAGTAAAGTCTTCTGCTCCGATATAACCGTAGGAATATCGGTCGTCGGCCAGCGTGGAAAGATAGGTGAGTGGGACCACTCCCCACTGTTCGATCATGCGGGCGATGTTCGTGGTTTTGGAGAGCGAAAAGCCCGGGTCCAGCCGGACGGGCACGCGAGCTTCGGTCGCGCTGCCTGAGACTTGGGAAAAATGAGAGCGATTCGGCCGTGCAGAAAGAATATCTGCAGAAATACCATTAAGGTCCACCCCATACCACGATAAGAGTTCGTGATAATCGCACCGATAGATTGCCGCCAGTGTGTACAGGCGAAAGATGCTCGGAACAACTCCCTTGGTCTCGATATCGGACAGTCGACTGGGTGGAATGGCAAACTCGTCGTTTCCGAGTCGGCGTGAGACCTGCAGGCTCCCTGTTTCCACATCCCTCATCGTGTAGCCTAGCGCTTCTCTGACTACCCGGAGCCTTTGTCCACCCGTCAGTTGCACCTACCACCTCCCAAGTGTCGTCCATACTATCAGCCAGAATCCTCCACGTGATCTAAAACTCCAACCTCGGCCAAGCTCGTGTTCGATTTCCGTAAACCCACGCCGCTGACTAGTCGCCTGCAAAAACAATGGTCCGGCAATCGTCGCGGGCAAGACTTGTGCTAGACGCTGAGCCGTTTCAAACCCGCTTAATCTGGCAACCCGAGGTCTTGTTTGCTATTCGTAACATCCTCGCCATATCAGAAAACCTATCATCGCCCGAAGGAGAAACCCATTGTACTTTCGTATAGGAACCCTGAACGCAGCACGTCGTTCGTCAAAGAGCATCATTCCGGAAGTCCCGTTTGACAGGCTGAATGGTGGGCTGTCCAAGTGTTCAATTCTTGAGCAAACTCGAATTTCATGCAGCGTGGCTGAGGGACAAGCCCCCAGGACACCGCGTTGTCGCTCTTCTCGCCTTCGGACAGTTCCAACTATCCCGAACTTCTTCTAATGCATTTAATGCATTTGCAAACTCTCGCAGACGATCATCTTCCTCCCACTTTCCGTGACGAACTCCTGCGTTTGTACTGTTCTGCTCTCCGCCTTTCCTATTGTCTCTGTTTTCGCGCTTGCCCCCGCCGCCGATGCGCTTCTCGAAAATCGAGCTTGGGCTGGCAAACCATCCGCCGGGAAGACCAGACTGTGGGGTCTTCTCTGATTTCGCCTTCCACGCCTTCGGGCTTTTCGCAAGCTCTATGCGGAGTGATGGTGGCGAATGCGTAACCATTTGGTTGCAGTGAGTTGATTGAGTCATTATTGGCAATAACCGATTTATCAATCGCAGATGGTAGTAGCAGCACATTGCCATCGGACAAAGCCCCAGTTAGGTAACTCCTCGTGCCATAGAGCTTGTGACTTCAGTAATTAGCTCCGACCCTTCTTTCCATGCGACGCTTACACCGCGTATTGCATAGACAAGTGGTGAACGATGTTACATCGATCGATCACCGGCACCATTTTGGTGGCCGATGATCAAGCTGCAAATCGCGAGTTGTTAGAGGAACTCCTCACGCCGCAGGGATGCAAAGTGGTTACTGTCGCGGACGGCGCAGCTGCGCTTGAAGAACTTACCCGGGCGCAATTCGACCTCGTGCTTCTGGACGTGATGATGCCTCACCTGAATGGGTTTGAGGTATGCGAGAAAATCAAGAACAACCCAGACACATATTTGATCCCGGTGATCATGATTACGGCGCTTTCTGACAAGCAGGATCGGATAGAAGGGATCAGGGTTGGAGCAGATGACTTTTTGAGTCGTCCTTTGGATCGAACCGAGCTTCTCGCTCGCGTAAGGTCCCTTTTGAAACTCAAGCAGCGCACGGATGAACTGGAGCGGGCGGAGTCAGTCCTGTTCTCGTTGGCTCGGAGCATTGAAGGCAAAGATCCTTACACCCACGGCCATTGTGAACGGTTATCTGACTATTCAGCCCGCCTAGGCGAGCACCTCAGCCTCCCTCAGGATCAACTCATTGCGCTGCGGCGCGCCGGAGTTGTACATGACGTTGGGAAGATTGCAGTGCCTG
>WNFN01252688.1_pt1 | contig 21955 bp, 18 predicted proteins | sample 5400161 | NCBI WGS metagenome assembly WNFN01 (sample SAMN13153353, study PRJNA577476) | soil metagenome | isolation source: 80 cm saprolite on Douglas fir-dominated hillslope | place: USA:California | collected 2013-09-17 | reverse complement strand
CGACCCGACGGCAAGCCTGGATGATGTGGCCGCCGCTCAGGTGATCCGCTTGCTAGTCAGCCTGCACAAGGGGAGCACGACGGTCCTGGTCGCCACCCGCGATCAGCTCGCCGCGGCGTACAGCTCGCGCAGCCTCGCCGTCGACCCGGGCGGCTCCGGCAAGTTCGCCGGGGACTTCAGCCAGTGATCCGCCGCAGGATCAGGCAGCCGACACGGCTGCGGTCGGCGGATGCCATCGGCGAGGCATGTACCGCGATCCTCGTCAAGCCCGCAAGGGCCGTGGTCACCAGCCTCGGCACGCTGCTCGGCGTGGCCTGGTTCGTGACGGCGCTCGGGCTGGCCAGCACGGCTGGCGCGCACGTGACGTCGGCTTTCGCGCACCGGCTGCCGACGCACGTCTGGATCAGCCCGAAGCGCGCCGGCCCGGCTCCGGCAGCCGTGCCATATCCGGCCGACGTGCAGCAGCGCCTCAGGGCCCTGCACGGCGTCGTCGCAGCCGGCTTCTTCTGGCCGCTGCGGCTAGGCCGCCCGGTGATCGTTTCCGCGCGGCCCCAGCCAGCCACCGAGGGCTCGGCTGGCGCGGCTGACGGCGGCACGGCGGGCAACCGAAGGGCCTCAGGACCAGGTGCGTCCAGGCGCGCGCCGGTCATCGCGGCCTCGCCAGGATTCCTCGCCGCCGCTGCGGTCCAACTCAGCAGCGGCAGGCTCTTCGACGCCTGGGACCAGGCCCATCATGCCCAGGTCTGCGTGGCAGGCACCGTCGCAGCCAGGGCCCTGGGCATCAGAACCCTGCGCAAGCAGCGCACCGTCTACATCAACAACGTGCCGTGCGTGGTGATCGGAGTCGTTAGCTCCGCCAGCGGGCCGCAGTCGATCCAGCGGTCGGTTGTGCTGCCCTCGGCGACGGCCATCGCGCTCTGGGGTCCGCCGGACGAACGAGCAGGAGCGATGCCGGTGCTCCTGATACTGACCAGGCCAGGCGCCGCCGGCCTGGTGGCGCGGCAGGCGCCATACGTGCTCAGCCAGGACCGGCCTGATCAGTTCCTGGTGCGGCTTCCGCCGGGTCCTGGAGCGCTGCGCGGTCAGGTGATCAGCACCCTGACCGGCCTGTTCTATGCACTGGGCTGGATCAGCCTGGCGATCGGGACGCTGAGCATCGCCAGCGTTACCTGGCTGTCGGTACGCGAGCGAAGCGCTGAGTTCGGGCTGCGCAGGGCGGTGGGCGCCCGGCGGCGGCACATCGTGGCCCACGTCATGTGCGAATCAGCGATTGTCGGACTGATCGGCGGTCTCGCGGGGGCGAGCCTGGGCGTGGCCACGATTATCCTGGTCGCTCGCGCCCGAGGCTGGGTACCCGTCGTCGCACCGCTGACCGTCCTGCCAGCGCCGGTCGCCGGAGCAGCCGCGGGGATAATGGCCGGGATTATCCCCGCCATGTTCGCCGCGCGGATTCAGCCAGCCGAAGCGCTCACCAGGTCACTCGCGGCGTGACAGACCAACCGCCGAAGGTGGAATTCGCAGAGCGCCCCGCGTAGCGGCCGAATCCGCCGCACGGAAAGGATGACCAGATGGCCTGCACCTTGCATGTCGCCTGGGACGAACGCCTGACGAGCTACAACTTCGGTCCCGCCCATCCGCTGGCGCCAGTCAGGGTCGAGCTGACCGTCGAGCTCGCCCGCGCGCTCGGGGTGCTCGACGCTGACGGCGTCACCGTCGCCGCGCCTCCGCCCGCTACCGACACCGAGCTTGAGTACGTGCACGACAAGGCCTATATCGAAGCAGTCAAGCAGGCCGGAAGCGGCGGGGCGAGCGTCAACCCTGGCCGGTACGGCCTGGGCACCGCGGACGACCCGATCTTCCCTGGCATGCACGAGGCATCGGCGCTCGTCGCGGGTGCGACGCTGGCAGCGGCGGCCGCGGTCTGGTCAGGCACGGCCGGGCACGGGGTGAACATCGCCGGCGGCCTGCACCATGCGATGCGTGATCACGCCAGCGGGTTCTGCATTTATAACGATCCGGCCATCGCGATCAGCTGGCTGCTGGCCCAGGGCGCCGAGCGGATCGCCTATGTGGACATCGACGTGCACCACGGAGACGGCGTCCAGGCCGCGTTCTTTAACGATCCCAGGGTGCTGACGATCAGCCTGCACGAGGACCCCCGCACGTTGTTCCCGGGCACCGGCCGGGCATCGGAGACCGGCGGTCCCGACGCGGAAGGTTCCGCCGCGAACGTTGCGCTGCCGGCCGGCACCAGCGACGCTGGCTGGCTGCGGGCGTTCCATGCCGTCGTCCCGCCGCTGCTGCGCGCTTTCGGGCCGCAGGTCCTGGTCAGCCAGCATGGCTGCGACACGCATTGGATGGACCCGCTCGCCAACCTGGAGCTGACCATCGATGCGCAGCGGGCCGCGCACGCGGCGATTCACGAGCTAGCGCACGAAACGGCAGGAGGCCGCTGGCTGCTGACCGGGGGCGGTGGCTACGAGCTTGTCCAGGTGGTCCCGCGAACCTGGACGCACCTGCTGGCCGAGGCAGCCGGGCGGCCCCTTGATCCCACGATCCCGACGCCGCCCAGCTGGCGCGACTACGTCGCACGGCGCACCGGGGCGGCGGCACCAGAGATCATGACCGAGCAAGCGCCAGCGAGGTTCCCGCGGTTCGAGGACGGCCACGATCCTGGCGACCCCGTCGACCGGGCCATCATGGCTACCCGCAGCGCCGTGTTCCCGCATCACGGCTTGATGCCATGACAGCCCGGTGCTGCACACTGGTGCCATGCCAGAATCTCCCGCTCCCGGCCATCAGCCTGAGTCCCGACCCGTACGCGATGTGGCCGACGGCTACGTCAGCGCGCTTGCCGAGCTCGACCCCATCCTGGCAACGGCACTCGGCCTGCGCCCGGGCGAAGACCGGCTGCCCGATCTGTCCCCGGCCGGACAGGACGCGATGGACGATCTGGCCAGGACCACGCTCGCCGACCTGGCAGGAGTGACCGGCGACCTCGGCGGCGACGAGCGCCGCTGCGCGCGGCTGCTGCGCGAGCGCCTCGAGGCCAGCCTGGCGGTGAGCGCTCAGCGTGAACACCTGCGCGCAGTTTCGAACATATTCGGCCCGCCGCACCGCGTCCGCAGCACATTCCTCGACATGCCGACGGCCAGCGAGGATGACTGGGCGGCGATCGCGCGCCGGATGGCCAGGGTCGGCCAGGCGCTTGCGCAATACCAGGCCTGCCTGACCGAAGGCGCCAACCGCGGCATGTTCGCAAGCCCTCGGGTTGTCGACGCGGCCGCCGGGCAGCTGCAGGAGTGGACGGCGGCCGCCCATGGCCGCGGCTGGTTCGCCGACTTCGCGACGGCCGCCGACGTCTCGCCCGCCCTCCGGGCCGACCTCGATCAGGCAGCGGCGTCGGCCAACGAGGGCGTAGGCGCCCTCGCCCGGTGGCTCGGCACGGTGTACCTACCGCAGGCGGAGGGGACCCCCGACGGCGTGGGGGCGGATCGCTACCGGGTCGGTGCGAGGCGCTGGACCGGGGCGGATCTCGAGCCGCAGGAGGCCTACGACTGGGGCTGGTCGCAGTTCAGGGAGCTGCAGAAGCAGATGCGCGCCGAGGCGGAGCAGGTGCTGCCCGGATCCTCAGCGCAGGAGGCGATGCGCCATCTCGATCAGGATGGCGAGGCGATCGAAGGCGTTGAGGAGATCCGGGCCTGGCTGCAGGACATGATGGACCGCGCGATCGCCGATCTGGACGGGACCCACTTCGACCTGGCGACTCCGCTCAAGACGGTCGAGGCCAGGATCGCGCCGCCGGGAAGCGCGGCCGCGCCGTACTACACCACACCATCGCAGGACTTCTCGCGGCCTGGCCGGACCTGGCTGCCGACGCTCGGCCGGACCAGGTTCCCGCTGTGGAACCTGATCAGCACGTGGTACCACGAGGGCGTGCCCGGCCATCACCTGCAGCTCGCGCAATGGCGGTACCTGTCGAAGGACCTGTCGATGTATCAGACCACGGTCGGCGGCGTGAGCGCCTGCAGCGAGGGCTGGGCGCTGTATGCCGAGCGGCTGATGGACGAGCTCGGCTACCTGTCGACACCTGGCGCGCGACTTGGTTATCTGGACGCGCAGAACATGCGGGCGATCAGGGTTGTGATCGACATCGGGATGCACCTGGGACTTCGGGTCCCCGGTGACTCCCCGCTCGGCGCCGGGCAGATCTGGACGCCGGACCTGGCCCTGGAGTTCTTCACCGCGCACAGCGGCCGGGACGCCGAGTTCCTGGCCAGCGAGATCATTAGGTACCTGAGCGGCCCAGGCCAGGCGATCAGCTACAAGCTCGGCGAGCGTGCCTGGTTGGCCGGCCGGGACGCGGCCAGAGCCGCACACGCCGCCGGCGGCAGCGAGTTCGACCTGAAGTCCTGGCACATGTCCGCGCTGTCGCTCGGCTCGCTCGGCCTGGACGACCTGACCGACGAGCTCGCGGCGCTCTAGCTCTAGCCAAAGCGCTCCACGGCGCCCTGCCTTATGCCCTGACCCTACGCACTTGCGCCCTCTAGCCGCCTCCCCTGTCGCGCTGGCTCCTCGAATGCGGGGCTAAGAATGGATTGGGGTATTACGCTACTAATCAGACTTGCCGGAGTTCGCCTAGGAGGTCAGACGCCATGGCAAGACCGCTTGCTGCCACTTCGGACCCGGCTCGGCCCGGGGGTCCGCGCCATTTCATCCGCCGATGTGCGATCCTGTTCGCGGCACTCGCAGCAGCGGGCTACGGCGCTGCCGTGGCTTCGCCTGCCGCCACGGCCGCGCCTGCGGGACCTGCCGTCAGCCAGACCGCGCCAGGCAGGACAGCCACTGCTGCCCTCGCGCCTCGGCATATCCCTGCGGCGCCGCAGGTGCCAGGCGCTCCCGATCTCGGCCCGAACGTCTACATCTTCACCCCGAGCATGCCGCAGAGCCAGATCCAGGCGACCGTGGATTCGATCGCTAGCCAGCAGGTCCCGAATCAGTTCGGCACCCAGCGGTATGCGCTGTTCTTCGAGCCGGGCACCTACGGCACGGCAACTGACCCGCTGATCTTCCAGGTGGGCTACTACACCCAGGTAGCCGGGCTCGGGCCATCGCCGGGCGACGTCGTCATCAACGGCTCGGTTGACGTGTACAACCAGTGTTTCCCGAGCGCCCCCGGCACAACGAACTGCATCGCGCTCGACAACTTCTGGCGGTCGCTGTCGAACCTGACGATCAATATCGCGGGCGGGTCAGGCTGCCAGACAAAGACCGAGTTCTGGGCGGTGTCGCAGGCGGCGCCAATGCGCCGGGTCAATGTGAACGGCGGCACCATGTCGTTCATGGATTACTGCTCCGCCGGACCGCAGTTCGCCAGCGGAGGATTCGTCGCCGACTCGCAGTTCACCGGCGGCACCATCGTCAACGGGTCGCAGCAGCAGTTCATCGTCCGGAACAGCAACCTGGACGGCTGGACGAACGGCGTGTGGAACCAGGTGTTCGCCGGAGATAACGGCGCGCCTGCCCAGGCTTTCGGAGTCCCGGGTGGCGCAGGCCCGTACACCACCCTGGCCAGCAGCCCGGTGACGCAGGAGGAGCCGTACCTCTACATCGGTCCCGACGGCGGCTACCGGGTGTTTGTGCCCGCGGTGCAGCACGACTCGGTCGGGCCGACCTGGACAAACGGGGCCACCGCGGGCCAGTCGATCCCGGTGGGCAGGTTCTTCATCGCCACGCCCGCCACTCCCGTACCTAGGATCAACCTCGCGCTGGCGCTCGGCCAGGACCTGATCCTCACGCCTGGCGTCTATCACCTGAACCAGGCGATCAGGGTAAGCAGGCCGGACACAGTCGTCCTCGGGCTCGGGCTGGCTACGCTGATCCCTGACCAGGGCAACGCCTCGATGCGGGTCGCCAGCGTCCCGGGCGTCAAGCTCTCCGGGCTGATCTTCGACGCCGGGCCGGTGAACTCTCCAGTCCTGCTGCAGGTCGGTGCTACTGGCAATCGTCCGGCCGCAAGCCCGGATGATCCGACGCTGGTGCAGGACATCTACTTCAGGATCGGCGGGGCTGAGCCAGGCCAGGCGACCAACAGCCTGGTGGTCAACAGTTCGCAGGTGATACTCGACAACATCTGGGCCTGGCGGGCCGACCATGGCGCCGGGGTGGGCTGGACTGACAACGTCGGCGATCACGGCCTGATCGTCACCGGCGACGACGTCACCGCCTACGGCCTGTTCGTCGAGCACTACCAGAAGACGCAGGTGGTCTGGAGCGGCCAGGGCGGCACGGACATCTTCTTCCAGAATGAGATGCCGTACGACCCGCCCAGCCAGGCGGCCTGGATGGCGAACGCCACCACGGACGGCTACCCGGCGTTCGCTGTCACGGACAACGTCCGCAGCTTCACCGGCTACGGGCTCGGCAGCTACTGCTTCTTTAACCAGGGGCTGCCCATCGTCGCGACGGAGGCCTTCCAGGCTCCGAGCACCGCGCCCGGCGTGAGGCTGCACGACCTGCTGACCGTGTTCCTGTCCGGCTCAGGCGGGATCAACTCGGTAGTCGACGGCGTCGGCGCCCCGGTCAACTCGGGCACCGCCGGCCGCCCGAGCGACGTGGTGTCGTTCCCCTGACCGGCTAGGTACAGGCAGCGGCGCCGCCGGCCCGATGCCGACGGCGCCGCTGTTTCCCCTCCCGTAGGGGAGGCCCGGGAGCGGAACCTCACCTAAGCGTCGTGCTACATCCTCGGCCGCAGGTGCAGGATGACAACCAGGTCGGTGCCGGTACTTCCCCCGTTGTTGGAGCCAGACGGCTGGCCAGTCTGGTACGGGTTCTGCTGCGTCGGCGAGCCGACAAAGTGCTGGCTGTCGTACTCGAACCACTCCGAGGCGGTCGTGGTGGGAATGACGGGCAGATTCGCGGCGACGTACTTCGCGATCGGGGCCAGTGCCGCCGTCTGCTCCGCCACCGTGGACGCGGCGGCGAGCTTGGCGATGGCCGCGTCGATCGCTGGATTCTTGAGCCGCTCGTAGTCACCGGTCGCAGCCTTGCTGGTGGCGAGCGAACTGTCGAGCCAGCCCTCGTACATGTTGTAGGGGGTCAGGCCGCCGTTCGACCAGTGCATGGTCAGCTGGAAGTTGCCAGCGGCGATATCCGAAGCCCAGGTGTTGACTGCCTGGCCGGAGAACGTCGCGTCGATGCCGGCTGCTTTCAGCTCCTGAGCGACAATGGCGTCGTCTTGCGCGTAGTCGGTGTAGGCCGCCGGGTCGGTGATTGTGATCGAGACGACCTTTCCGTTCTTCTCGAAGAATCCGTTGCTGTTCAGGGTGTAACCGGCCGCCTTGAGCACTGCCTTGGCCGCGGCGGGCTGTGCCGTGGGCGAGACCGTCATGTTCTTCACCGGTCCGCTCCAGGCGGCGAATGTCGGCAGGGTGAGGCCGGTAGCGTTGAGCACCGGGTTCTCCAGGCTTGCCTCGCCCTCGGTGGCAATCAGCGTTCGGTTGATCGCGAGGCTTATCGCCTTCCTGACCGGGAGCTGGTTGGTCGGCCATTTAGTCAGGTTTGGCATCAGGCTATTGGTGCCGCCTGGCGCCTCCCAGTAGTGGTGGAACTTGGGGTTGGTGTTGACGAACTTCTCCTTCAGACCGGGAATGAAGTTGCCGGTCCAGTCGATTTGCCCGCCGAACAGGGCGGACAGCGCACCCGTGTTGGACGTGTAGACCGGGAAGTAGACCTTTTCAACCTTGAGCTGCGACGCCTGCCAGTAGCCCGGGTTCTTCGCCAGGGTGAAGCCCTGCGGCGTGAAGCTGCTCAGCTTAAACGGTCCGGTGCGGCGCGGGACACGGCCAAGCGCTTCGCCGACTACGCCGCTCTCGTCGCCGGCGCGATCGGCGACCGGGTCGAACACTGGATCACGCTGAACGAGCCACAGGTCGTGGCCAGCCACGGTTACCGCACCGGCGAGCACGCGCCTGGCCTGCACGACCCAGCTGCCGCGGTGGCTGCCACGCACCACCTGCTGCTCGCGCACGGGCTGGCCGCCGCCGCGCTTCGCAGCGCGCTGCCCGTTGCCAAGATAGGCATCACGCTCGACATGCATCCAGTACGCGTGCTCGGCGATTCCCGGCCTGAGGTCCTGGAGCAGGCCATGCTGATCACCGATGCCGACCTGAACGGCCTGTTCCTCGAGCCCGTGCTGCAGGGCCGCTATCCCGCCCACGCCACCCCCGCGCTGCTGCCGCCTGACTCGCTGATCGCCGCCGACGACATGGCCACGATCGGCCAGCCCGTCGACTTCCTCGGCATCAACTACTACGCCAGCACCTACTTGCGGGCCGGCGACCCGACCGACCTGCGCAGGAACGAAAGCCGGCCGCGCTGCGGGCTGCCTGGCGTCGTGGAGTACAGCCCCGAGTGGCTTGAGCGGACCGACATGGGCTGGATCGTCGACGCGGACGGGCTGTACGACCTGCTGACCAGGCTCTCGAAGGACGCTCCCGGGCTGCCGCTGTACATCACTGAGAACGGCTGCGCCGCCGAGGACTACGTGAACCCCGAGGGTTTGGTTAATGACCCTGAACGAGTGCGGTACCTGCATCAGCATCTGGCGGCCGCGGCCCGCGCCATCGGCGATGGCGTCAATCTGACCGGCTACTACGTCTGGTCGCTGCTCGACAACTTCGAGTGGGGCTGGGGCTACCAGAAGCGGTTCGGGATCATCTTCGTCGACTTCGGCACGCAGCACAGGATCCCCAAGTCGAGCGCCCGCTTCTACGCCGACGTGGTGCGCGCCAACGCGGTCCCCGCGGTGCGCTAGTTCCGGGAGCCGGTCAGCCCTCCGCAGCGGCCTCGCGCGCCGCCATCAGCTCGGCGATCGCGTGCGCGCCGCCGCCAGCGGCGCCACCGCCGGGCACTCCACCGCCAGCCGCGCCACCGCCGGGCACTCGACCGCCAGCCGCGCCACCGCCTGGCTCGGCCCGCAGCGCCGCGATCACCCCCGCGCGGTCCTGCGGCGTGCGGTTCTGTGACAGCTTGTCCTTCGCCTCGATCAGCTCCACCTGCATCTCGACGCCAACGATCGCCCGCAGCTGGCCTGCGATAAATTTCTCGGGCGCGTCGCTGATCCACCAGCGGCCGCTCCGGCCGGCCTCGTGACGCTCGGTGAGCCTGGTCACCACATCGCGGAGCCAGTCGTCGTCGCGACGGAACGTAACCGGCCCGGTGAAATGCACGGCCGTGTAATTCCAGGTCGGCACCGTACGGCCATGCTCCTTGGTGCTCTGGTACCACGACGGCGAGATATAGGCCTGCGGCCCGCGGATGATGGCCAGCGCTGGGACGCCAGCGGCCGCCGTCTTCCACTGTGGGTTGTTCAGGGCGATATGTCCCAGCAGGCGCCCGTTCGGGCCGCCGGCGCGGTCCCAGATCACCGGCAGCAAGGTCGAGACCAGGCGTGTCCCGTCAAACGTCACCAGATCGGCGGCACTCGCCCCGTCGACGAAGGCAGCGATCTTCGCTAGATCCTTGGCCGCGAAGTGCGCAGGTACATACATATCGTCCAGCGTATCGACCTGACCGCAGCCCCCTTGTCTGCCCGAGACCCTCGGCCCCGCACGAGACCCTCCCCCCAGACCCTCCCCCTGACGGCCAGATCTTGATCATCTGGACACTGGACCCGTTTGACGCACTTTGGGCGGACGATTTGCCCCTTTTGCGCCTACCGAACGGATCCAGAGTTCTTGCGAGTCCCCGGCCGGTGGGAGGGGCGGGTGTATGGGTGGGCCACCCATTGCGGATTCGGGGATGGGTGGATCACCCAAACAGCCGGGCAGGCCGCGAGTCAGGCCAAAGGGTCAAATGGCGTGTGATCAATCGGCTGGTCCACGGGATCAGGCCGGACGCCGCCCTCGGGCTGCCCGTCCGGCGCAATCGGCGGCTGCGTCAGCGGCACCTCGGCCAGCAGGACGGGCAGAACTCCTGGCCGGCCGGCGATCTCGCTGGCCAGCCAGCGGGCCGCGCTCGGCGTCAGCACCGCGACATCGATGTCGTCGGGCAGGTCCCGCCAGGCGAGAACGGCCTCGGCCTGGTCGGTTGCCGGGCACAGGATGGCGTCAGGCAGGCCATAACCGTGAATCCGAAGCGGCTCCCCTATGACGGCGACGCGGGCCATGTATTAAGCCTTTCCGATCATGAGGCTTCCGGCAAGCATCCGCGGGCCGGGAACAGCCTGAGGTCCCACTTGGTCATCGCGATCACCGGACGTCCCTGACCGGCCAGGAACGCGAATCTCAACTGCCGGACTGGCCACGGACAAACCGGGTACGTACCGGCGAGGGGAAGGAGAGTTATGAAAGCAGCGATCGGAGATGGGCTGACCGTCAAGGGGCGGCATCAGGGCGATGTGGATCGTCACGGCGAGATCATGGAGGTCCATGGCGACCAGGGCAGCCCGCCTTACGTGGTCCACTGGCAGGACGGTCACGAGAGCGTTTTCTTCCCGTCTGCCGACTGCCTTGTTGACCATCACCCGAGGCAGGCGGCGAGAAAGTCGGCCAGGAGATAGCTAGCGCCGCGGGTCCGGCGCTCCGCTGGCGTGATCACTGCGACTGACCCGCTGGGAGTGCCGGGCACAACTCACCCGTCGCGACCGCCGGTCACAAACCTGCAGCAGGCGAGCGGCGGACCGCGCCGTTGTGTTTGGCCTGCGTAACGACGGGAGGTTCGCCATGACACGTACCGGAGTCGACAGCCTCGACCGGAGCATCGACAAGACCAACGCCTGGCTCGCCGACGTGGCAGCCAGCTTCGGCACCGAGGATCGCCGCATGGCCTATCGGGTGACCAGATCGTGGCTGCACACGCTGCGAGATCGCCTGATGAGGGCTGGAATCCGAGCAAGGTGCCGATCAAGTACGACAGGGACGAGTACATCGCCAGGTTCGCGCGGGACGCGCAGCTCCACCACACCGAGGTCCAGCGGGCGGGACGACTCGTGACATCAGCCATGCAGCGGCACATATCGGCTGGCGCTATTAACGAGGTGCTCGGCGTTCTACCCGCCGACATCAGGAGCATGGTCGCGGCGACCGACGCCGCGGGCGCTGCAGAAGGCGCTCCTGATGGCTCCGGCCGCCCCAGCGCTCCAGAGGGCGCTCGCGGAGATCAGAACCAGGCCGGAGTACCGAGGCAGGCGGGCGCGCCGAGCGAAGGCGGTATCCCGGCCGGCGAGCCAAGCCACGTAGGCACGCCGAACCAGGCCGGCACGCAGAGCCAGGCCGGCACCCAGAACCAGGCCCGCACGCAGGACCAGGCCGGCGAGCCAAGCCAGGCCGCTGGCAAGGTGCGCGCAACCGACCCCGCGGTCGTATCGGTCTACCTGCAGGTCCCGGTCGACTTGGCCAAGCATCGCGCTTTGCCGGTCCGCGCTCGTGACCTGATCAAGTCGGCGGCCAGCCAGGAGCCGCGGGCTGGCGGCGGCATGGTTCGCGAAACCGACCCTGAGGCGATCATCACGGCGGTAACGCAGGACAGCCACGAGTGGCTCGGCCGGACCATTGCCCTGTTCGCGTGCGCGCAGATCGAAATGTTCGAGGCCGTGCAGCTGCCTGGGTACCTGACCGAGCGGGCCGTAATCGCGGACCGGCCGTATATCCGGCCGATGCTGGCCGCCATCCAGCGTAACCCGGCCTACCGCGCCGCCCTGCTCGACACCAAGCACGCCTGGGTTCTCAATATCGCCGATGACCAGATCGAGACAGTGGCGGAACGCACCGATCCCGGCGTCCGGAGCCCACAGTTTGGCGGCTGGTACGGGCTCGAGGCCTACCGGATCCAGCAGCGGATCATCAAGCTGTCGAAACAGCATTTCCGCGACACGATCAGCATCCTCGAGCGCTCCGAAGCAGCGGATACGCCGCTCGTACTCGGCGGGCACGAGAACGAGATCAGCCACTTCCTGGCGGCGCTGCCGCGCGCGGTGCGGCAGACGGTGGCTGGCAGCTTCAGCGTCGATCTTCAGACGGCCACGCCGGGTCGGGTGCGCGAGCTGGCGCGCCCCGTCATCGCGCGCTGGTCGGAGCGAACCGAAGCGCGGCTCGTCGACGAGGTGCTGAACGAGCCGCCTAATCTCTCGGTCACCACCGACCTGGATGGCTGCCTGGCCGCCAGCAGGGCACGCGCGGTCGCGCAGCTATTCCTGCCTGACGATCAGATAGTGCGCGGATTCGCCTGCGACGACTGCGGGGTGCTGAGCAGCACGGCGGAGGACTGCGACTGCCCGGATCCCGCCGAGTCCTGCCACGCGGTGCCCGACCTGCTCGACGAGCTCGCCACCCGCACGCTGGACGGCGGCGGGCTGGTTACCGCTGTGCGCAATCCGCCATTCACCGCGGCAGCACGGCTGCGATTCCCGGTCCCGGCTGCACCGTGACCGGCTAGCACGTGTACGAGCATTGTTAACCGGACGAAGGCGCCGGTCTTGCTGGCTGCCCGGTGCTGTAGCCCGTCATCTCGGCAGGGGCTAGCTGTTGCGGGTGGCTATCAGCCTGGAGACCAGCCAGGCCAGCAGGAGCAGGACGCTACCGGAGGCAGCGATGCCGACAGACAGCGCGACCAGGTGCGCGGGCAGCACGACGATCGCCAGCTGATCACGTAGCCAGGGCAGGGCGAACAGGCCGGCGAACACGCTGCCCAGCGCCAGCACCATCAGGCCGCGCCAGCCAGCCAGCGGTCGGGCGAGCGCGGCGAGCACGACCAGGCTCATCGCGACAGCGACGATCGTTGCGCTCGTCCGGGCCGAGCCGAGACCGAATCCGAGGCTGCGGATGGTGAGGAAGGCGCCGAACGACGCCGCCGCGATCATGATGCCAGCCGGGATGGCGAAGCGAAGCGCCCGGGCGAGGAAGCCAGGCGAGACGCGGTCGGCATTGGGCGCCAGCGCGAGGAAAAAGGCGGGCAGGCCGATGCTCAGCGTGGAGATGATGGTCAGGTGCCGGGGATAGAACGGGTAAGGAACGGCGGCGATCGCGACTGCGAGCGCGATCAGCAATGCGTAGGCGGTCTTGGTCAGGAACAGCCTGGAAACGCGGTCGACATTGCCAATGACCCTCCGGCCCTCAGCGACGACCCGCGGCAGCGTCGCGAACGCGTCGTCTAGTAGCACGAGCCGCGCGACGCCGCGGCTGGCCGGCGTGCCTGAGCCCATCGCGATCCCGACGTCGCAGGCTTTCAGCGCCAGAACGTCGTTGACGCCGTCGCCCGTCATGGCGACGACGTGGCCATGACCCTGCAGAGCGCCGACGATCGCCCGCTTCTGCTGCGGCGTGACGCGGCCGATCACGGTCGCGTCCCGCACGGCGGCCGCCAGTTCGTCGGCGTCCTGCGGTAGCTCCCGCGCGTCGAGTACGTGCCCGGCCCCGGCGTCGGCGCTGTGCAGCCCGAGCCTGCGCGCGATCGCCGCGACCGTCGCCGGATGATCACCGGAGAGCACCCTGACCGAGACTCCCTGGCTGGCGAAATAGTCCAGTGTGGCCTGCGCGTCCGGCCTGAGCCGCTCTTGCAGAGTGACGAGTGCAACCGGCTTGGTCCCGGCGAGGAACGACTGTGCGCCATCCCGCAGGCTCGTTTGCCCGTCGGCGTGCGCGCCTGCCAGTATGCCCAGCTGCTCGCCGTTCCCGTCCGCCCTGGCGAGCAGCAGCACCCGGTACCCCTCACCAGCGAGGCTGGCGGCCTGGTCCATGATGCCGTGGCCGTTGCCCTGGCCTGCGCCGGCGCCGCGGCCGTCCCTTAGGGCCGCCGCGAGGATCGTGTCGGGGGAACCGATGAGCCAGGTTCCCTTGCCGTCGTAGCTGGCTGCACTCCACTTGCGGGCCGATGAGAACGCGACGACCTGACTCGGGTCCCAGCCCGGGTCCGCGAATCCATCGGCCAGCGCCCGCATGGTGGCATTGGGCCGCGGTTCGGCGGCGGCCAGCGCCCCGAGAGCCGCCTCTGCCTCCCCTTCCGCGCTGGCATCGGTCCCGACCTTGATCACCGAGACGACATGCATGCTGCCCTGCGTGAGCGTTCCCGTCTTGTCACAGCAGACCACGTCCACCCTGGCCAGCCCCTCGATCGCGGGCAGATCCTGCACCAGCACCCGGCGCGCCGCCAGCCGCACGACGCCGACAGCCATCGCCACGCTGGTCAGCAGCACGAGGCCTTCCGGCACCATGCCGACCAGGCCGGCGACGGATCCGCGCAGCGCGGCATCGACCGTCTGGCCAGACTGAAGCTGTCTGAAGACGAGCAGAACGCCGACCGGGACCAACAGCCAGCTGATCCACTTCAGCAGCAGGTTAATGGCGTTGCGGATCTCTGACCTGGCCGGGGAGTAGCTGCGGGCCTGGTCGGAGAGCTTCGCGGCGTACGATGCCGGTCCTACCGCGGTCGCCCTGATCCGGCCGCTGCCTGCTACGACGAAGCTGCCGGACAGGACGTCGCCGCCCAGCTGCTTGACGACCGGATCGGCCTCGCCGCTGAGCAGGGACTCGTCGACCTCCAGGCCGCCGGAGGACAGCACCAGGCCATCGACGACAACCTGATCGCCAGACTGCAGTTCAACAACATCGTCGAGAACTACCTCAGCGGCGGGAATCTGCCTGACGACGCCGTCGCGCAGCACCGCGGCTGTCGGGGCGTTCAGCACGGTGAGCCGGTCCAGTGTGCGCTTCGCTCGCAGTTCCTGGACTATCCCGACCCCGCTGTTGGCGATCAGTACCAGGCCGAACAGGCCATCTTGGAGCGGCCCGACGATGGCGATCACCACGAAAAGCCCGCCGAGGATGGCGTTGAACCTGGTGGCGATGTTCGCGACCAGGATCTGGCTGACGGTCCTCGTCGGCTGCCGTCCCTGATCGTTGACCTGACCCGCCGCGATATGCTCGGCCACCTGGGCGTGGCTGAGGCCGGTCCTTTCCAGGCTCGCTTGTCTCCCCGCTGCCCCCTGGTTCATCTACCTATCTTCGTGTACAGCCGGACCAGTCAGACCCGCCACTCGGCCACCGGGGCGAACCAGCCGGTTAAGCCAGGGCGAGGAACAGCCGCTCAAGCTCCTCGATAGTCATCGCCGACTGCCCCTTCAGGCACTGACCCATGTTGCTCGCGACGATCTTGAAGCCAGCCCGGTCAAGGGCTCGCGACACCGCCGCGAGCTGGGTGACGACATCACGGCAACCGCGGCCGTCCTCCACCATGGCGATAACGCCGGCCAGCTGGCCCTTAGCACGCCGCAGCCGGTTGAGCGCAGCCGCCCGAGCTTCATCTTGCACAGCGGTCATGTCTTTCGCGCCGCCTTACGCGTCGGCCGCGGTGCCGGTCGCCTGCTTCGCGCTGATTCCGGCCTTCACTTCTTCCATGTCAACCTCGCGGGCCTGGCTGATCAGTTCCTCGAGCGAGGCCTCGGGCAGCGCGCCGGGCTGTGCGTAGAGGATCACCTGGTCCCTGATAATCATCAGGGTCGGGATGGAATTGATGCCGAAGGCCTGCGCCAGGTCGGGCTGGGCCTCGGTATCAACCTTGGCGAAGACCAGGTCAGCGTGCGTCTCCGACGCCCGCTCGAAGATCGGCCCGAACATACGGCACGGCCCGCACCACGATGCCCAGAAGTCGACCAGAGCGAGGTCGGCTTCGCCGACCACCGAATCGAAGTTCTCCGCCGTTAGTTCCACCGTTGCCACTGGCTAGACCTCCGTCCGTACGCGCATCGCTCCTTGCGATACCCCATGGGGCATGTAACGGACGGTCAGGTAGCCGCATTCCCCTGTCCGGGACCTAAGGCCCTCGAACAAGCAGCCAAGGACACTGCCGATCACTGGCCGCTCAGACGAAGGTAAGAGGTGCGGACCGTTGACCTGGCCAGCGATACGCGGACAGCTGTACTGCTGGCTCGCTGCGGCCCCAGCGCTCCTGGCCCGCGGCAGCGAAGGGAGGCACAGGGATGCTGAAACTTCTGGCGAATGACGGGATCTTGCGGCGCATCGTCGAATCCGCGGCCGCCGCCCCGCAATTCACAACACGCAGCCATGGCAGTTCACGGTCGTCGCTGACGATCTGCTTGAGGTACGGGCGGACCCTGGCCGGACGCTGTGGGTCGGCGACCCGCGCGCGAGGGCACTGTACCTGAGCTGCGGCGCAGCCCTCTTTAACATCAGGACGGCGATCCGGATGACCGGTTTCAACCCGCGGGTGTGGCCTCTTCCGCGCCCCGAGTTCGATCCGGCGGCCATCGCGGCCGTCCAGGCGGAGCCGGGACGGCCGCCGACGTTTTCCGAGCGCGAGATGTACGAGGCGATCTGGCAGCGGCACACGAATCGCGACCCGTTCACTGCGGAGCTGATCTCTGCGTCCGTGCGCGAGGCTTTGGAGCAGGCGGCCAGATTCGAGTTCACCACCATGCGCATGCTGAGCAGCGGCGAGGCCGCCACGGTGCTCGATATGGCTGCCCAGGCGAGCACAGAGCTGGCGAACGACATCGACCACCGGATCGAGCTGCAGCGATGGATCGCAACGAACTCCAGCGGCGACGGCATCCCGGCCGACGCACTGCCGTCCAGGCCCAGCCGGGAGCCAGGACCGGTCCGCGGCGACCTTTCGGCGGCCTCTCCGGCAGCCATCAGGCCGACAGCCGACTACGAGAAGTTCCCGCAACTTGCCGTGCTGACCACTGGATCCGACGAGCCGGCCGACTGGATCCGCGCGGGCCAGGCGCTGCAGCGGGTTCTGCTCACCGCCACGGCGCTTGGCCTGTCGGCGTCGTTCCTGTACCAGTCGATCGAGCTCAGGGACATGCGCGGCGAGGCTGCCCCGGCATGGCCGTGGCAGGAGAACCCCCAGATGGTGATCAGATTCGGCTACGGCAAGCAGTCACCTGGCGCGCCCCGAAGGCCGCTCGATGACGTGCTCACCCGGGCAGCCGCGGCCGGCCACCGATGAGTACCGCCCGGGTGCGCACGCGGGCCTGCCCCAGCCAACGCACGCACCCCTCAGGTGAGCTCCGCCGCGATCCGACCGCCGAGCGCCGCGAGCAGCTCTGCTGCCCTGGCCATGCTGACGGCCGGGTCAGGCTCGACATCGGCCAGTGAGTACGCCGCTACGAACCCGGCATCGGCTAGCTCGGCCGGCGAAAGCTCGACCCGGCCCGCCACTACGGCGACCGGCACTCCTCGCCGGCCGGCCGCCCTGGCGACACCGACCGGCGCCTTCCCGCCAAGAGTCTGGCGGTCCAGGCTGCCCTCCCCGGTGATCACCAGCCCCGCCCCCGCCAGGGCGGCGTCAAAGCCGATCAGGTCGAGCATAAGTTCGGCCCCCGGGACGGCCCGCCACCGACCGCGTGAGCGCCGCCCAGCGCGCCAGCGCCCGCTCAAGCGTGGCCACGTCATCCGGGCTCGCGCCCTTCTGCGGCGCGAACACGGCGGCCGCGCCCAACGGCCCGAGCAGCGGATTGTTGACGTCGCTGGCCACCAGCAGGCGCGTCGCGGCGATCCGCGAATCAAGCCCACTCCGGTCGATTCCGGCGAGGCCGCCGAGCGCCGCCCCGCCGCGCGCGAGGTTATCGCCACGCTCGTCGGTGAGGCGGACACCGAGCGCCTGCGCCATCCCGGCACCGCCGTCCGTGGTCGCGCTGCCGCCGATGCCGACCACAATGGTCCTCGCGCCAGCGTCGAGCGCAGCCGCGATGACCTGACCGACACCGTAGGTTGAGGCGCGCAGCGGCGCTGGCCCTGATTCCGGCAGCCAACGCAACCCGGCTACGCCGGCAAGCTCGATCACCGCGGTCGCGTCCCGCATCCCGAACGTGGTTTCGACCGGCTCACCGGTCGGGCCTTCGGCGGTCGCGCCGACAGCCGCGAAACCGGCCGCAAGCGCCGCTGCAACGGTCCCGTCGCCGCCATCGGCGACGGGCACCTCCGCGATCTCCAGGTCGGGCCGGCCGGCGCGCAAGCCGGCCGCCAACGCGGCGGCCACCTCCGGCGCGGTCGCGCTCCCCTTAAATTTGTCCGGCGCCACGACGAACCGCATCCCCCGACCCGGGCCCCATGGCGATGATCACGCGGGTGTGGTGGTTCTATCAAGCCACAACCGCATGATCACGAACGGGACTCAGTCCTGATCAGCCTTCGGTGAGACCCAGGGTGGCGATCAGGGTGCGCGCGGCCACTCCCCCGGCCTCCTCGGCGATCGCCAGCGCGGTCGGAACGTCTAGGTCGTCGCGGAGCGCCGCGCTGATCGCCGTTGCCGCTGACGCCTGCGACTCGTCCCGCGAGGTCGCACCCGTGCTCCGGCCCGCCGCGCGGTAGAGCCGCTCGAGCCGCGCCGTCGCGGCGTCGAGCTCGGCCGTCGCGTAGTCCCACGGCTGCGCCCATGGCCGGTCCAGCAGGCACAGCCGCAGCGCCGCCGCCGGATGACCGGCCAGCACCGTGATCGCCTGTGCCATGGCGATCTGGTAGGCGTGGTGCGGGTAGCTCAGATCGGCCCCTCCGCTGAGCACGTCGACCGCGGGCCCGAGCACCGACAGTGACATAGCCGCGCACTCGGCGTGCCAGCCAGGCCGGCCGGTCCCCCACGGCGACGGCCACCCGGGCTCGCCAACGGCGGACCGGCGCCAGACAGCCGCGTCCAGCTTGTCGTCCTTGGCCGGATCATCAAGCTGCCCGCCGTACTCAGCGGCGAGCGCCTCTGCGTCGTCCCTGGTCAGACCCGCCGTCCCGGCCGTGCCCGCACCCCGGAAGTACACGCTGCCCTCGCGCGTGTAGGCCGCACCGGACTCGAGCAGCCCGGCGGCGAGCCGCACCACCTGCCCGACGTTCCGCCTGGCCCGCGGCGCGAACTGGGGTTCCCTGACGCCGAGGGCGGTCATGTCCTGGTCGAACCTGAACTGCTGCACGGAGGCGAAAGCGTCGTACGCCGAACCCGATCGCTCGGCGGCGGCGAACAGCACGTCGTCCACGTCGGTGACGTTCCTGCACAGCTGCGCGCTCACCCCGAACGTGGCGAGCACTCTGGTCAGCACGTCGACCCAGACAAATGTCGCGGCGTGCCCCAGGTGGGTGACGTCGTACGGGGTAATGCCGCAGCAGTAGATGCGTGCCCGGTCGAGAACGGGTAGATAGCTGCCGCCAAGCCGCAGGCTAGTGGTCGTGCCGTCAGTCATGACTGCCAGTATCGCGCGCACGTGGCCGGCCGCCGGCACGCTAGGGTCGCCATCGGGCGTCAAGACCGGAAAGGACGGGAGCGCAGGGCGATGACGAAGACACCATCGAGCGGGGGGCTCGGGGGGTCGTCCCCCCGGGCAACACAGAGCGGGGGGCTCGGGGGGTCGTCCCCCCGGTCCCCCCGGCTAGCACTGCGGAGCCGGCCGGCCTGGTCGGCGCTTACCCAGCATTACGAGAAGATCACGGATCACCGACGAGACGCTCGCGCTGCTCGTCGACCTCGCGGACCAGTCGGGCCTGGCCGAGCGGACTAGGGCCATGTTCGCTGGCGAGCGCATCAACTCCACCGAGAACCGCCCGGTCCTGCATGTCGCCCTGCGCATGCCCCGCGACGCCACGCTGATCGTCGACGGCGTCGACGTGGTTGCCCAGGTCCATGAGGTGCTCGACAGGATGGCGGCGTTCTCCCAGCGCATCAGGTCAGGCGACTGGCGTGGTTTCACTGGCCTGCCGATCACCGCGATCGTCAATATCGGGATCGGCGGGTCAGATCTCGGTCCGGTCATGGCGTACGAGGCGCTGCGCTACTATTCCGACCCGCACCTTACGTTCCGTTTCGTATCAAATGTCGACTCGACGGACTTCGTCGAGGCTACCAAGGATCTTGACCCGGCCCAGACCCTGTTCATCGTCTCGTCCAAGACCTTCACGACCCTGGAGACAATCACCAACGCGACGACCGCGCGGGACTGGCTCACCAGCCGTCTCGGTGACGAGGCAGCGGTGTCGAAGCATTTCGTCGCGATCAGCACGAATGCTGAGAAGGTGGCGGCGTTCGGGATCGACACCGCGAACATGTTCGGCTTCTGGGAGTGGGTCGGCGGCCGGTATTCGATGGACTCCGCGATCGGGCTGTCCACCATGATCGCGATCGGCCCCGGCAGGTTCGCCGAGATGCTCGCCGGGTTTCACGAGATGGACGAGCATTTCCGCACCGCGCCGGTGGCGGGGAGCCTGCCGGCGCTGCTCGGCCTGTTCACCGTCTGGTACACCGATTTCTTCGGCGTCGCCAGCATCGGCGTGATTCCGTACGCGCAGTACCTGACGCGGTTCCCCGCCTACCTGCAGCAGCTGACGATGGAGTCCAACGGCAAGCACGTCAGGCTGGACGGCACGCCCGTCGACTACCCGACCGGCCCGGTCTACTGGGGCGAGCCGGGAACCAACGGCCAGCACAGCTTCTTCCAGTTGCTGCACCAGGGCACGCACCTGATCCCCATCGACTTCATCGGCTTCTACCGCTCGCTCAACCCGGTCAGGGATCACCACGACGTGCTGATGGCGAACATGTTCGCCCAGGCCCAGGCGCTTGCGTTCGGCAGGACCCGCGAGGAGGTGCTCGCCGAGGGCACCGGCCCGGCGGTCGCGCCGCATCGCGTGATGGACGGCAACCGGCCCAGTAACGTTCTGCTTGCTGAGGTCCTGACGCCGCGGCTGCTTGGCTCGCTAGTCGCGCTGTACGAGCACGCGGTTTTCACGGCGGGGACGATCTGGGACATCGACTCGTTCGACCAGTGGGGCGTCGAGCTCGGCAAGGCACTCGCTGCGGCGATCATCCCAGAGCTAATCAGCGGACCCGAGCCCGAACTAAGCCACGATTCATCCACGAACACGCTGATCCGCCGTTATCGGCATTATGGTGCTATTAAGGGAGCATAACTATGACCACTGAGCACCCGATGCAGCTAGGCATGGTCGGGCTCGGGCGAATGGGCAGCAACCTGGTGCGCAGGCTCATGCGCGACGGTCACCGCTGCGTCGTCTACGACGTGAACGCCTCGGCCGTGGCCAGCCTCGTCGCCGAGGGCGCGACCGGCGCGAACGATCTCGAGGACTTCGTCGCCCAGCTGGAACGGCCGAGGAACGTCTGGCTGATGCTGCCGGCGGCGATCACTGGCCGGATACTTGACCAGCTGAGCAGCCTGCTGGAGCCGGGTGACGTGGCGATCGATGGCGGCAACACCTACTACCGCGATGACATCGTCAGGGCCAGGCAGCTCGCCGAGCGGAAGATCGGTTACGTGGACTGCGGCACCTCGGGCGGGATATGGGGGCTGGAGCGCGGCTACTGCCTCATGATCGGCGGCGAGAGCGAGGTGGTACAGCGGCTCGACCCGATCTTCCGCACCATCGCCCCTGGCTCGGGCTCAGCCGAGCCGACGCCAGGCCGGGCGCCTGGGGGAACGGCCCAGGAGGGTTACGTGCACTGCGGGCCGGCCGGGGCCGGCCACTTCGTGAAAATGGTTCATAACGGAATCGAGTACGGCATGATGGCGGCAATCGCCGAGGGACTGTCGATCCTCAAGCACGCCAATGCGGGCAAGGAGGAGCAGGAAACCGACGCCGAGACGACGCCGCTGACCGATCCTGGGGCCTACCAGTACGACATCAATGTCGCCGAGGTCGCCGAGGTGTGGCGGAGGGGTTCCGTGGTCAGCTCATGGCTCGTCGACCTGACCGCCAGGGCGCTAGCGAAGTCACCTGACCTGTCAGAATTCGCCGGTCACGTGTCAGATTCCGGCGAGGGCCGCTGGACCGTGCTCGCGGCCGTCGAGGAGGGCGTTCCTGCCCCGGTCATCACGGCCTCGCTGTTCCAGCGATTCGAGTCGCGCGGGCTCGGCGAGTTTACGGCCCGGCTGTTGTCTGCCATGCGGTCAGAATTCGGGGGCCACGCCGAGAAGAAACCAGCGGACCGCTGACGCGACACC